>Ga0210400_10000066_pt1 | contig 150012 bp, 162 predicted proteins | sample IncBWH26MmetaG_FD_155456 | JGI IMG/M metagenome (GOLD analysis project Ga0210400, IMG submission 155456) | Forest soil microbial communities from Barre Woods Harvard Forest LTER site, Petersham, Massachusetts, United States - Inc-BW-H-26-M | ecosystem: Environmental > Terrestrial > Soil >... | reverse complement strand
AGGTTGCGCCCCGACACCTTCACCGGCAGGGAGACCACAGGCATGACGCCATCCATCGCGTCGGGATAGGCCTCGGCCCATTGCCAGGCATTCATGCCGCCCATCGACATCCCAAGGATGGTATGAAGGTGCTTGACCCCGAGCGTCTCGGTTACGAGCTTGTGCTGCAGATCGACAAGGTCGTCGTACCCGTAATGCGGGAATCTCGTCCGCATCCCGTCGCTTGGCTTGCTGGAATTCCCATGTCCGAGATTGTCCGGAAAAATCAGGTAATAGCGCCGTGCATCCAACGGCCGGCCTGGGTCGAAGAGAGCCTTCACGTACTCTGGGGTCAAGAGGGCACTGCCGCCGGAACCGGTCCAGTGAAGAACCAGCACGGCGTTGTCGATGTCACCATGAGAGTTCCGATGGGGACTGCCGAGCGTCGCGTAATGCAGGCGAAGATGCGGCACGCTCTCGCCGTCTCGGAACCGGTAGTCCTCGTAGTAAGCATCGGCTTGTTTTGCCGCGGCATCCGGCCCTGCCACAAGGGGGCTACTGAAGCTGTCGGAGGAGGTCTGCGCTCGCGCGGCGCCGTACCCGCCACCAAAGGTCCAGGCGGCCAGCCCGAGAACAAGGGCAAGCGCGCGACTGCACTGTTGGTGCGAGCGACTTCCGCCGCGACGATTGCCCTGGCGTCGAAGCTTGCCCTCAACTGTGGTCCCCGGAACCGGAAGGCCCTTTACGATTTTCATGATGAGTTCCTTTTCGGGTGGTGGTGTTGGTGGGGCGGTGGCGGCACGCTCACGCCGCTGTCGCAGTCAGGACAAAGGCCGCCTGCCTCGGACCCTGGAATTCGGAGCTTGATCGGCGCTCTCCTGAACGTTGAGATGATTGATGACTCGCTTTCCGGTAGGGGCTGGCGGCCTACCGATAGGCCGCACTGACCACCGTCTCCTCGACACGGCGCTCGGCAAATCGCCAGCCATACCCGGGGTCCCGCCGGAAGCGGTCGATCATCAATGAGTGCATCGCGATGGCCGGAAGACCTGACTCCGCCTCGATCACCGGCTGGCCTTTCAGGTCCGCCGCCCGCTCGGGCGTCGCCACGCGGACCAGGAGGTTGTAGCTGAGCACGGTTATCGTGCCGTCCTCGTTCCCGGTGACGACGTGGTTCAAATGCTGGCGACGCATGCCGACCGTAAGCGGATAGTAGGCCTCATAAAACGCGACCAGTTGGTCGTGCCCCGTGGCCACGCCTCTGGGATGATGGACGGTGAAGTCATCGGTGTGCAGGCCCAGCATCGTTTGCAGGTCCCACAGATCAAACGCCATGTTGAGCCGATTGACGAGATCGATCACGTCGCCGCGGTCTTGGGCGCTGACCGTTGCGCCCGGAGTCAACGAAGTCGGGATCATGTTTCCTCCGGATAGTTGACGGCGAAAGTCGCCACGGCCTGGGCACAAACCTCGCCCTGGCTATTGGTCACGGCGCCCTCCACAAAGGCGGCGGAGCGCGTGAGTCGCACGACGCGGCCCTTTGCGCTGATCGTGCCTGAGCGGACGCTCAGCCCCCGGAGGTAGCTGACGTTGAGATTCATTGTCACCGAGCGCGCCCCGGCCGGCAGCAGGGATTGCACCGCAGCGCCCAGGGCATTGTCGAGAAGCGAGGCAGCGACACCCCCATGAAGGGCGCCGGCTAGATTCTCGAGATCCTCCCGCGGCTCCAAGGCGAACTCGACCTGCCCATCCGCGATCGCCGCGATCTGAAAGCCGATGAGCCGCGCGAGCGGCGGCGGCGCTAGTAGGCCCGCCCGGATGGCCTCGATCACCTCGCGTCCTGACATCTCCGCCATTCGCGGGGAGGCTTGGTTCACCGTTCGAGACTGGTCGAAAATCAATCGCTCGTCTTCGGTCGGCATGGACGCGCGTCTTCCTCTTTCGATGCAAAGGTCAATTGACGATGAGACCGAAGTCACTATAATGATTAGAGTGACACTTGTCACTCTCATTATGAGAGCGACAGGGGAGAGGAGATTTATGCGGTCCAAAAGCTTCGAAGGCATGGCCTGCTCGATCGCGGGCGCATTGGAGGTGATCGGTGATCGCTGGGCCGTGCTTATTTTGCGCGATTTGATGTTCGGCCTCAGCAAATACGACGATTTGCGCCGATCGACCGGCATGCCCCATGCGACCCTGGCCGATCGCCTTAAGCATCTGGAGGAAAATGAGTTGATCGAACGGCGCCTGTATCAGTCCAATCCGGAACGCTATGAGTACATTTTGACTCGCAAAGGCTGGGACAGCGCTCTCATTACGCAGGCGCTATTGCAGGTCGGAGATAAATGGGCCGTTACCGGCGATCTGGGCCCGCCGGTTCGCTTAATCGATAGGAAATCGGGCCGGCGCCTGAAATTGGCACTGGTCGACGTCGAGACGGGGGCGCTAGTCAAGCCGGAGAACGCCGTGCCTAAAGAGGGCTCTGGTGCCGATGATCTTGTGCGCTGGCGCGTTAAGACATTCCGGGAACGACATGGTAACCGGTCGTCCTGAATGCTTTCGCACCATAACGCGCTGGATCCAATGCGACAGGATTGAAAAACAGGTGTGTCCAGCCGAGGTTACGCAACTTCGTCGATAGAGACTTTGCCAGGCGAGAGGGATTGAATGGCCGCATGTAGGTCGTCGTATCCTAATTCTCGTTGAGAACGAGTGCCATGCACCTTCTTCCTCGGAACCTTTGTTCCATCAGTTCTATGTGCCGTTGAAGGCTTGCTCACGACGCGATCGTCGCGTTGAGCCTGAACGAGCTGCGCTGCCTGCAGAACATGGCTCAGGCGTTTGTGGTTGACGACCGCACCCTGGTCCACGACTCCAACTCGGTCATAGGTGGAGTAGGGGAGTGATTGCCCGCCTACTCTGATCTCAATCTTCCCGTTGGGAAATTGCAGGACGTCAATGTCCTCGCGAATTGGTCGATGTGCATCGTGACGATCTCGAGGCAACTTTCCAAACCGCCGATTGTAGTCGTCTATGAAGCTCGGCATGAACTCGTTGGCGGCATCTACGGTGCAGATGCCTTGCAGTCTCAGCTCCTTCACCAGCCGATCCTGAAGCGTCAGATGAGCTCCTTCGACCCGACCCTTGGCACCCGCGGTATTGGCACATAAGCCGTCGATGTTAAGTTCGAAAAGCGCACGCGCGAATTGCGTATGACCTTTGCCATTGGTGGCTGTCTTGTGGTTTACGCGGAAGATGCTTGCCTTGTCGCTGTAGAACGCCATCGGTTTGCCGTATCGATGAATATATTGTCGTGTCGCTTCAAAGTATCCAAAGGTCGACTCGGAGCCGCAAAAGAGCACCACCATCAGGCGACTCGTGGCATCGTCGACATACACCAGCGCAGTGCACTGTGGCGCCCGGTCCTCGAACCATGCGTGCTCGCAGCCGTCGATCTGGACCAGTTCGCCGACACATGCGCGCCGCGATCTTGGCTGCTGGACCTTCGGCGGCCGCAGTCGTCTTGGCAACCACAGCCCGCCGGCGGTCATCAAGGATCTGACTGTCTCGACCGCCAAATCGATCCCGTGGCGTTCTCTGAGCTTCTCAGCGGCCAGTGTTGGGCCAAAGTCGGCATACTGGGGCTGACGCCAACCAAAGGGGACATTTCTATCTAGCTATCACACCCACACTTCGCATAATGTATATTATGTCAAACGCCGCACACCCAAGCTTCGGGGCCCGAGGCAGCATCCGCTGCGATTCCCGAGACCCCCGCTACCGCGCCAGAAAGTGATCAACTTCAACGCGCACTAATCCGTGCCCTGCAACACTCACGCCCCACATGGACCTGTACGGCGTGTCGAGCACGCTAATCGCAGAGCTGACCGGAGTGTCCTTGAAAACCGCTCAGCGCTGGAAGCACCAAGGCTTCGCGCCGCCGGCGGCCGCAAAACTGCTGCAAATGCGGCTGAACCAAGACCTAGGGGAACTCGCAAAACCGTGGGCGGGATTTCGCCTACACAACGGCTTGCTGTGGACGCCCGAAAATGCATCGCTGACACCAGGCGAGCTCCGATCCGTTCCATACCGACGCGAGCAGCTGCGAGCCCTCGAGCTCGCCCTGGGCGCCCCGCGACAATTCGTACTGCTTTGAAAATTCGCTCCTCGGAGTGTTGAGGGGGCTGGCGCTCTGATCCCCTCAACATTCAGGAGCGAAAAATGCAAATGCACTTCAAACAATCCGACTCAACCGAAATCGTCGATGCACTCGAATTCGCGCTCATGGTCATCAACGCTGACGTCGCCGACGCGCGTATCGGCGGCATGGTAGTCACGCGAGCGGTCGAGACCCTACAAGTTTTACGCTCAACGTTTGGCATAGCCGCCGCCAAAGAGCAGCGCAAAGGCCGCGCCAACAACGATGCAACGACCAGCTGCAAGGTCAACCACCAACACTTACCCAGCTGCGACCAACCTATCTGATCGTTGTTGTCACGAGCGCTGCACACGGATGGCGGCGCTCGATTCTGCGAACCTCGACACAGACGAAGGCCTCAGAATCGACGCAGGATGAGATTCTATGAACGAAAAAGTCGCCCGATGGCCGATGATCGCCCTAATCGCCGCGAGCGTGCTGGGTCTGGCCACCTTCTCTGTACTGCAAAGCGAGCAGCAAAAAGCGAAACAGCAAGCGGCGTACAACCAAGCCGCGAGAGAGCGCGCTGAAACCGAAGCCGTCATGAAAAAACTCGGCCAGGACGCAGCCCGGGCAGAAGCCGCGGAACTACCCCCAAGCACGGCAGAGGCGTACAAGCGAAACGCCGCAGCAATCGAGCTTAAACGGCTGGAAGACGACGATCGCGCGGCCACCGCGCTACCGCGCTCTACCCCGCCGCGCTGAAACCCTCCACCAACGGGTGAGAAAAATAAGTTAAGAGCCACCGTGCGCGTCGCGCACAACAGCAGATACGCCAGCCGGCTCATTTCCGCGCAATGGCAAATGGTGCTGCGGTATCGAATCCAAAGGTGGAGCGGCGGGTGCGCCACTCGCTACGCTCGTAGGCGCATCACCGCCGCTTTCCAGCGGCGAGTTGAACTTAGCGTCCTTAGGTATCGACACCGGCAGCACGCCGCTGTCGTGCGCCACCAACGAGCTACCAACGGACCCGTACCACTCCCCGTCCACGTTACACTCGAAATAATCGCGGTCGATGAATCGACAGTGGCTCATCGATCGCGTGATCGTCTTACCAGAGTCGCCAACAAGTATCGCTTTCGATCGCTCAGGGCTGCCCGGAACCTCGATATAACCAAGAACACGAAAGTGTGGACGCGATTGGATCGGTCCAACAACATTGCCAAGTACACCGCTGTTAGCGGGGACGTGCACAGAATCAACAAAGCCAGGGTGAATCGCACTCGGAACCTCCTTCGGGAGTGGATGCGCCATCATGCGATCCCCTTCCCTCTTCAAATGCCAAACAGCGAACACCCCACCGAGCAACGCCAGCGGCATCGCGTAGAGAAAAAACGGCCGCTTGAATTTGTTACCACGGCGGTCCACGGACTTCTCACCGTGAATGCCGCCACCAACCCCCTCCGCTTTCGTGTGGGACTGATAGAACTTCCACACGTCAGCCACGTACTCGCCATACACCGACCGGATGAACATCTTGTCCGAGCCCATGTATCCCGTGACCGCGCCAGAATAAATGTCAACCCGAAACCGGCCATCCGCGCCAAGGTCCCCCATTTTGGTGTGAATGAACGTCTGTTCAACCAGCTTCCGAGCGAACACGGCAACGCTGCCCAGATCCTGGACCGCGAGCACCACGTGCAACGAGCGCCCGTGCGCGTCAGTCATATGGCGATGCTCCGCGAGCAGCACCTTATAGACGTTCGGAATATCAGCCGTCTTCAGCCCGCTCGGCCACAGCTTCCAAACCTCATCGAGAACAAACACATCGCCATTAGTGACGTACTTCCGGATCAACTCCGGATCCTGCTCGACCTCGCTAACAGGAAAATTGACAAGCTGGCCGGTGACCCCATCGGCAGCCATGATCACGTCCCGATACACCGGCACGTTCGTCACCACACGACGGCCGGCCCGCAACGCCGGCAAAATCACATTCGCAACGACGTTGTAGGATTTCCCGGACCCCGGCAACCCGACGTACGCATAGATGCTCATCGAGCGCGCTCCGCATATTCCCCACGGTGCCGTCGCTCATCACGAACCGGATGCTCATAGCGCTGATACCTCAACCAAAGACTGCCGAGCGCCACCAACAGAAACAACCACCCCAGAACGCGGAAGCGCCTCATCCGCGAAACCGCAACACGAACTGGCGGGTCCGCCTGATCAGCTTGCGCAGCAGCCACAGCACGCACCAATCGAAGATGCCGATCAACACCAAAGCGCCGATGAACGATACCCATTTGCTCATGCTCCCCTCCCCTACCCAACGAACGGCAACCGACGAATCAAAAACCGAAGGCCTATGGCGGTGAATAGAATCGTGAATCCCGTGCGCAAATCCAAACCCTGCGAGAAGTACACGACCCCCGGCGGAAGTGCCGCCATAAACGATCCAGCGCTGGCGAAGAACGACGGCACCGGAATAGCGTTGATCACCGCAAGCACCGCCGCGCCGATCACTTGGAAAACCTCGATCAAAATCCAATCGACGAATTGCAACAGCCACGCCAGAATCTCTTGCAAAAAATGGATCAGGTACGTCATGCGCTCATCACGATCAGTACGCCCAAAATGGCCCAAATGGTGTCCGAGATAGTGATCAACGTCGAGAGATCAGCCGCAAAAATGGTGCACGCGGTCTGCAAAAAATCGTAACTATGATTCGACAGCGTAGTCAGCGTCACCGACGCGGTCGGACACGCGCCAGCGCTCGGCACGTTCGAGGAGATCGCCGCGAGCGCGGACACAATCGGCGAAGCGCCGATGCCCGTGTAAAGGGCCTGGATATTCGACTGCACGGAGTCCGACCGCGTCAGCGACGGCAACGTACCAGTGCACCCCGCAGGGTCGTCAGCACCGCTCTCACCAGGCTGCAACATACAGTCGCCTGGACCGCTCCCAGACGTGCCCGTTCCCGTGCCAGTGCCAGTCGGAGACCCATTCTTGTTCCCTGCCGCGCCCGTCCCTGCGCCGTTCACGGCGGTCGTCGAGCCCCCAGTCTTAACGGCCCCGTAATAGGCGGTTGTCGTCGTGCCGGTCATCGTCTGCTGACTCACCGTTAGATCAGGCGTCGCAGGAGTCCCCGCCGTGCCATTGTTAGGCGCTGGCGGGGTCGCTGGAGCGCCCGTCCCCGCTACCGTACACGCAGCCCCACCACTCGAGTAGACAGCGCACGTCCCCGTTGGAACGGCACCAACGCAGACCTGATCGCCGTTATAAGTTCCGCAGTACGTGCCCGTCGCGCTCTGCGTAGCACAAACCGTGGCACTCCCGAGCAGCTGACAATTTGCGCTCTGCGACCCTGTGTCCAGCGGCGTCGTGGTCGCAACCGGAGTCGCACCACCACTGCACGACGCGCCCGTGGTCTGCGCCGACTGAAACTTGCACGACCCCCCACAACCAATCACGGTCCGAAACGTGTTCGCCGGGCCGTACGTATAACTACAATTGTCAAGGCCGCAGACCGTCGAGCCCGCCGCCGCGGCGGCCCCCGTCGTCAAAACATTGTACGTCCCGGCAGCAGTACTGCACGAGGTCGCACAAGCCCCAGACACCGACGTCATCGACCCAGCCGACGTCGGCCCAAACGTCGACCCGTCCGAGAACGTCACCTCTATCGTCGCAGTCGAAGCCTCCCCCGCCACTGACGGCGCTCCCGAAAAACTACACGCGGTGACCGACGCAGTACGACCATCACCATAGCCGCCGTGCGCGGGATTCCCATAATCCGCTGCAAGCGCAGCGCAGGCCGCCGCCCCAGTAGGGAACGTGCCATACGTATACGAGAACACAAAACACGAAGACTGGCCCAACGCCACCGCCGCCAAGACAAAAACTCCTGCGAGCGCGATCACGCCCCGCAGGAGTCCCGCTATTAGCGCTTGATGAAGCTCAGCAACAGACGAGCGCCACGGAAAATGACGAACACTGCTGCAAGAGCGACACCAACCGTCACTGCGTCCGTGGCTACATTGCTCCACGACGCGGCGGCGATCAAAGTTGAATATGGATCTGTTACCAGTCCTCCACTCTACGAGAGCCGACACCGCGCGGCCCCAACACGTGCGCGCACCACGCGCGCGGAAAATGGGTGCGGGCCTTGGAGTCGCACCAAGCCCTCGGGGAAACAACCCCCGAATGTTCCTCCGAACACTTACCCGCATAAAACCTCTCACGATCTGATGAAGCCGAGCAACAGTGCTATCGGCTTCCCTATGAAAAATCCCATCGCGACCAGCAAGAACCCCGCAGCGAACGCCTGTCCCGCGAGCGTCGTATTCAACTGCGAGATATCGAACGGCGGTGAGTACGGCGCAGCCAGGCCGAACACGAGCGACGACGGAGGCACGTAACCGAGCGTCGCCCCAGGACACACACCGCTCGGAATTTCCTGACAGGCGATCACCTGGGAACCCGTGATCGCATAAACGGGCGTGTACGACGTGCTGCCACCGCCGGCCGGAGCCGTCAAAACCCAATCGGTAGAATTGGCCTCGGCCGGATTGATCTGCACAGCCTGACCGTCACCATCGCATGCCGCATCCGGTAACGAAGAACTACACACAGTCACTGCAGGCCACGCCATCAGAGCACTCCAAACAAGGCTGCGCCTCGAACCGGCCAGACGGCCTCTCTCACTGCGGATCGGCCAACACTGGCCGAGGAACATGCATGCGGGGGAATAATTCCCCCTGCACCCCCTGATGCTGGCCGCAGACGGAACATGTCAGAGCCACCCCCGGAAAACAGCCCAGGCCGCTACCCCACCGAAGCAGAACAAAACGAGGTACCAGGCCTGGGCGATCATCGATTAGACCCTCCCAACCGACGCCGCCGAAACGGCGACCTTTTGCAAGTCGAGGTGCCCGAGCATCAATCGCCCGTAGTCGCCGAAGTAGAAACTGCCATCGCCCAACACGTACACGCCGACTTCATAGGCCGCCTGACCCTCTTCGAGACTGATCGGAACCTTCCGCGTCTCGCCGTTGAGCTGCGTCCACCCGTTTTGCGTGCGAAAGGTGTAGCCCTTGGCCGTGCGCTGTTCGACCCCGATATCCTTAATCTCAATTTTCAACATCAAAATCTCCTAGGTTTTTTGCGCGTAGATAACGAAGCCCGCCGAACGCGCGGCATCGGCGGCCCACTCAAAAATCCTCAGTTCTCCAGGCTTAAGGCGTACAGAGGCACGAAGCCCCCGCACAAATTGAGCAATTGGCGGACCTCCACTCCAGAGAGAACACACCCATCGCTTAAGCGAAATTCCACGCTCGCAACCCGAAGAAGAAAACGCGCGTTCTCCGGATCGGATAGTTCCATCCGCTCCGAAATCTTTTGCCACGTACTTTGCGAGATACCGTGCAATCCGCCCGCGAGGCACAACTCGACCTCCAGCGGACTTTGTTCCAAGATCGATGCCACCCGGCGTGTCAGTTCCTGTTTCATTGCCCGTACCCCCAAGCGCCCGGTACCATAATTTCAGCGCTATCCCGATAGGCGCGTAACCCCGCAGCCCCAGGTGAATGTGATAAGTACCGTCATTCGCACCGCCGCCGCGATGCACCTCTAAAACAGCGATGTAATCCCGCCACCACGAAAAGGATTTGCAGAGCCGTCGCCACCGCTGCAGTGCTTGCCAGCATTCAGAGCGCGTAGCGAAGCCACCGCGACGCGTAAGTGTGACCAATCGGTCAGCGTCAAGCCCCCAGGCCCGCCGCCGTACAGTCGCACGCGCTCTTGCGCCATGGTGAGCACGGCTATCGCCACTTGCTTTCGCAACACATCCATCGTCTCGCTCAACTCGATTGCCGATGGGAGCCGCGTGGGGAGACCTTCGATCATGATTTCGCCTCGTAGCGCGAACCTCGATATGGCCCGACGCAAAGTGGAATTCCGACACCAACCAGTGATCGCCCTGCAGAGACCCGACCGCAGTTCCCCCGAGCCGGTCAGAAAGTGGTCCTCTGTCAAGACAAGAAGAGGCGGGGCCTGCGGCCCCGCCGGACGCCGACGGTGGGATACCCGGACCCCGGAGAGGGTCCGTCGGCGAAAACCGCCCCAAAGGGCTATGCGTGCGTTCTGTCATCCCAAGCGGGTTATATGTCAACCGATGGGAACCGTCAACTATTGGGAACGCGTTAACGAATGGGAACGTAGCCGCGGGTTGACATCCCCGCTAGAATGTGAGCCGGGACTACCGGAGCGACAATGAACAACGAAACGAATCGCCTGCTCGACCGAGCGGCGAAGAAATTACCAACCGACAGCGACTACAGCCTGGCGAACGCCCTGGGCGTCAGCAGAGCCGCCGTGTCGAAGTGGCGCAGCGGTCGCAACCACATGGCCGACACCGCCGCCCTAAAGCTCGCAGAGATACTGGGCGAGCCCACCGACGCGGTCCTCGCGCTCGTAGCGGCAGACCGGACTAGCGACCCGGTCGCGAAAAAGACCTGGACAAATATGGCGAAGAAGCTGCGCGCAACCGCGGCAGCCACCACCATCGCCGCCCTAGGATTTACGATGTTCCCTAGCGACGCAGCGCGTTCCGCCGAACACAGCGCCTTCGCCCAGTCTGTATATTATGACAAATCGAGGCATACGAAAGGCCCAGGACCCGTGTCGGATCTGTCGCGGCTCAGTATTGTTGGCACCCTGCCGTTAATATTGAGCCCAGATCAGTCAGTGCGATCAATGGTTTGGCAACGCCGCCAACGTACTGGGAATTCGATATCAACCTCATTGCCATTATCTCTGAGCCTGGCTATCGACACTTGTAATCTAACGTTAGCGCTTAGCGGGAAATTGACAGTTACCGTGACTTTGCAATGCAGCCTTCCGACTTTCGAATAAAAGCTTTCTAGCGCCCGGTCGAGCTGTGAGTAAATCTCGCACACCTTCGAATGCCGGTGCTCGACCCTGAATAATTCTGCGAATCTCCACCGCAAGCGCCACGCAACATATGCGTTCGGTAATCCAACCAGCTCCTCTCCTTCGCTCTCCCGTCCCGCCAACACCGCGACGGCAGCACGGCGTGCATAGTTGTAGCGCTACTTCACCTCGATGCCGAACCCGAACAATTTCCAATCGATGCCCTCGTACACGTACTTTTGTTCAAAATTTATCGGCTTCGGTTTAGTTGGAAAGTAGCCTTTCAAGACCAGTTCGCCATGCTCACCGAGACCTGAGACCGGTTCGATGACAGGTTCAACCTTATCAAGGACAATAAGGTCCCACCCAGAATCGAAAGCCTTACCAAAAACCACATTGAACTTCTCTGTTGTGAACTGACGCTGCCACAACTGTGAGACGGTGCTATGGAAATGCTCCATGGTCTTGCTATTGATTGACACGCCAAAGTCATGCATCGACCGTTTAACGAGCCCCGCTTGGCTTGCTACCGTAGGAATGCTTGGCGACGTCTGTTCTGACTGCAACCCGGCAGTGGGTTTTTGGATTGCGTAGATTTTCCACGCGTCGTTCTCTTTTACGAACATGAGTTTGAGCGGAACCACCCCACCAGTGTCCGTTGTGACTGCGCCGTTCAGTTCCCCGCGTCCCCCGCTGATTTGGCGATTCGACCAGCTCGCCTTCTTGAATTTGAGGAGCGCGCCCTTTGAGAGAAACTCCTTCAACGCCGTCTCGTCGGTACTGGCCTTAAAGTCCTCTGAAAGATAACTGCGGGCCGCAGCAATATCTTGTTTCCTAACTGCCTCAAAGAACGCGTCCGCGGTCTTGGCCATGCCTGCGGTAAAATAGAAAACCGTGGCAATACCCAATACAAATACCACTACTATTCCGATGACGATTTTGAGCAGTTTTTTCATTTTATCCCTCTGTTTCACATCAGAACGTTTGCACCGTCCGCCGTCATATCAACTAGCATGAACATTTCCGCTTCGCTGATCTGGAATTGACGATTGAATCGAAAGTTGCCCTCCAGTAAATCGACTCTCTTCGCCAAGATTGGAGAACTGCGCTCCATACAGAGCTTATGGAGGGTATCTGCACCGTTCCCGTTAGCGAGAAAGGCATTCCACTTTTCACTTGCCGCCTTGTTTGCAGGATCTCGCTCCTCAACCGTTAACCGGGATAGCTCCTGCTTGATGCTCTCGACCATGTTAGGAACCAGCTCGAATTCGAGGGCATGCGTGAGTACCCGTTCGCTGTACGATCGAGCACCGAGTTCTGTATATACGGCGGTCAGTAATAGGAACGCCCGAGACACCCCTTCCCGCAGGATGCGAGCGGAACCGAGGTTTACAAGAACTCCTGCGTCTTTTGCTTGGCGCAGGTAGCGCCGCGCGTGCTCCGTCGCGTCATCATAGCGACGGGCGCGAGCAAAGAGATTCGAGAGGTAGACCCTGGGCAAATGAAGTGACGTCGGATAGCGCTTGACAAATAACTCGAGGAAATCAGGGGCTGCGCGGACACCCTTTTCATAAGTGACGGCCGCGATCCAGGCCAATAACCCCTCTTCGAGACTCGCGTCTCCGAAAGCTTCCCGAGCGATGCTTTCGATTTCGTCGGCCCGACCGCTCTCGGTCGCTTGTTTGATACGACCCTCGTAAGGATTTGAATTAGTCGTCAACGGCGCTCGCCCAACGACAATCGAGACGTCGTGGTCTGCGAGCACACGTTCCGTCTTTTGTCATTTCTTAACTTCCTTGTTTGTGACCCAATGTCCTCTCGCACGGTGAGTTTAATCGCAGAACGACCCATTTCCAACAATCAAGCTTACTGCATGCTAATGCGCCTCAAGGTGGTTCAAATGAACGGCCGTCACACAAACGGATTTTTGAGCCTCACCCCGGTGGGCGCGAAATGTTCCGTATTTCGCGTCACTACTGCTAAATCATGAATGAGCGCTGTCGCCGCAATCTGCTTGTCCAACGGATTCTCCGGGTTCGGAACCCTTAACCGGCCCCAGACGTGCGCGGTTTCCTCATCAATTGGCAAGATCGCGTCTGCATAAGCCCGAGAGACCTGATTGAGCCAATGTTCCAAGAGTTGAGCCTGTTCCAGATCTCCGCGATGCCGAATACGCTCCACGCCCTGTCGCAGCTCGCCGATGGACACCACCGATAAATAAAGGTCTATCCCATCGCGGCTTGCGCTGTCGAAAAACGCCCGGACGCCTAAATTTGCCTTATCGCCTTTACGAATTTCGCTGATCACATCGGTATCGACAAGATACATAAGTCACCGACGATCGTTTTGCTCGCGGCTAAAGTCGTCATCCTCGCCCACGTTTGGAATCGCCGCCAGCACAGCCGCCAGCGACCGCCGCTTCGTCCGCCGAAGCGCCGCTTTCAAAATCTCCCGATGCTCCTGCTCCGCGCTGCGATTGCGTTTGGCCGCTCGCTGCTTCAACGCCAACACCAACTCCGCCGGCAAATCCCGAACAATTAACTGAGCCATGACCGAATCCTCCTTGCGCGTCGAATATTGGCATGATACCGCAACGAATGGTCCTATGCTAGCATTGATATCACAATGCCAAATCGTGGATTCTGATACCCACGGTCCCCTTTTGGACCCCTTTGCTCCTGTTAACGGAAACTAAACGACAGGTTAGTTTTTCGACGCACGGCCTACTCAAAGCCCCACGGCATGCGCAGCATCCAGCGCGACGCGGTCCACTGCATCCTCAACCGGCCGCGGTGAGATTCACACTATTGTCGGCGTCAAAATAGTGATCCAGGCACGCCTGTAGTCGTTCGCGATCCAGTGGCTTTGTCAGGTGGTGATCCATGCCGGCGGCAATGCATTTGACATCGTCGTCTTTCATCGCATGCGCTGTCAGGGCAACAATGGGTATGCGTCGTTGTCCAGCTTCGAGGGCTCGTATCTCACGGGTCGCTTCATATCCGTCCAGGATCGGCATCTGACAATCCATGAGGATTAAATCGTAGTGCCCATCCCGCCATGCGGCAACCGCGGCCCGCCCGTTGGCGACAGCATGCACCTCGTACCCGAGCCTACGCAATGTATGCGTCGCCACCTTCTCGTTCACAGGGTTGTCTTCGGCGAGCAAGATCCTGCGCTTTTTCTCATCTAAGGTGCGCAGCGGTTTGGTGACGATACCCTGAGTGCGGCTGTGCCAGTCTTCTGCTTTGCCGGACAAAACAGTTTTCAGGCAGGCGGCGAGTTCTCGCAGCGCCACGGGCTTTAATAGAAAGCCGGCGAAGCCAAGTTCTTCGAAGCGGACGACATCGCTCTTTTGAGCCGAGGAGGTCAGAAGAACCAGACGAGTGGACTTCAAGAGTGAATCCGCAGCGTTGATACGGCGTCCAAGCTCGGCGCCATCGCACTCCGGCATCTGATGATCGAGCAGAGCCACTTCAAACGGCTTGCTTTCCAGTTCTGCGTTCATGACCGTCAGCGCATCCGCGGCGGAATTGACGCAAACGGACTCCATGCCGAGCCGACGAAGCTGCCCTGCGAGGACCTTGCAATTGGTGTGATTGTCGTCGACCACCAGTACTCGTTGACCGCGCATAGCGGCGCTGATCGGCAGCTCCGGTGCGACCGGCTCGACGGCCGAAACGCCGAAGCGCCCTGTGAACCAGAATGTCGAGCCGCGGCCTTCTCGGCTCTCGACGCCCACGTCACCACCCATCATTGACACCAGGCGTTTGACGATCGACAGTCCAAGACCGGTGCCGCCAAAGCGGCGTGTGGTGGAGTTATCGACTTGAGAGAACGCTTGAAACAGGCTGTGCAGCCGAGCCTCGGGGATGCCGATTCCGGTGTCGCGCAGGTCGAAGCGTAAGGTCGTCGACTCTGCGTCGCGCGCAGTCGGTTGCACGCTTAAAGAGATCTCGCCCGCCTGGGTGAACTTGACAGCATTGCCAAACAAATTGAGCAATATTTGTCGCAATCGACCCGCATCCACTTGAATAAAGTCCGGAACCGCCGCATCGATGTAGGCGGTAACTTCCACGTTTTTCAGATGCGCCTGTATGCCTATCAAGCGCACGACGTCTTCGATCAAGTCGCGCAGATCGACGCGGGTCACATCGAATTCGAGCTTGCCCGCCTCGATCTTTGAGAAATCCAAGATATCATTCAGAACTGTCAACAACGCCTTGGCGCTCTGGCGAACGGTTTCAGCATAGTCGCGTTGCTGTTCGTTCAAGCTTCCATCCAACATAAGGTCAGTCATGCCGATGATCCCGTTCATGGGGGTGCGAATCTCATGGCTCATGTTTGCGAGAAATTCGCTTTTCGCCTGATTGGCGACCTGCGCTGATTGCGCCATGGCTTCGGCCTGCCTCGTGGCCGTCAAGAGCTGCTCGTTGGTCGCGCCGAGCCGCGCATTGCTGCCCTCCAACTCTCGCGAGCGCTCGCGCAAATGCTGTTCTACTACGATCAAGCGATCGTATTCCTGCAGCGACAGATTTTGGCGCAGCGTCGCGAGAGCAATCGCAACCGCAGCACCGACGATGGTCGTGATCCTCATCGAGGCGAGAACATTCGGCAGCGCCCATACCAGCGAAAGGCTGATGACGCCCGCGGCCACGACAGTGAGTGGAATCAGCCGGACGATGACTTCGCAGCGGCGCTGCCACACTGGATCAGCGTTTGTTTCCGTGTGCCAAACAAAGGTGCCGTAACCTAGGCCGACCGCGATGACGGAGAATGCGAGGTTCAGCCAAGAACCGTTCGCCCAAGCGGCCGCTTTGTAACTTTCATTCCAAATCATCCATACAATGCTGTTTAGAGCGGCAGCCGCGAGAAACAGCAGCCATCGATAGCTCGCCGTCCAGCGCAGCGTCGCGGCCATCACCAAGCCAATGCAAACGGGAGTAAGCATGCAGATCGGATAGATGATCAATATGATCAAAGATAAAGAATCCGTTCGGCCACTCCTCGGCAGGTACAGGTCCGACGTCAGGGTAAGAACCACCAACGCTACCGGTGTCACGTTGAGGTCAAAAGAGCGCCGCTGGATGGATGTGCGGCCGCGAATAGGTGCCAACATACCCATAACGAAACACGGGCCGATGCTCAAGAACAATGCATCAGAGAGATTGGTTATAGGCGTGCGCTGAGTGATTTCCTGCAAATCGAACAGAACCTGGGCGGCCAAGGTGACCGTGAGGCCCCAAGCGAACCAACGACGCGACGCGACGTCGTCATTCCGAGCGCGGCGAACGCCCATCCATGCGAGTGTTGCGGCTACGGCGTAGGCAATCGTCCAGTGAAGATAGTCGAAGTAATGTCCCGCGCTCAGCTTGCTGCTGAAACGCGCCGCCAGGAAAAGACAAATCACTACGATCAGCGTGCTCGCGACGACGCGCGCGGCAAGCCGATTTTGTCGAGTGCTTGATTCGCCGGAGCACGGAACTGACATCGGGAATGCACGCTCTAAAACGGCTTGTGACGACGAACGACCTTAACATAAAGGGGGCTCACGACCAGTCGCGGTAGCCCGGATCCTTGTAGGACTCATGTGAAGTGCTTCGCATTATTAGCGGCTGCGAAAATCGTTCCGCCGCCCTCGTCATGCCTGATCCTCCCACATTGATCTGCACCGCATATTGCGGCGGCATGCGCAGCGACGCCGCGCCCCGCCCCGTCAAGGTCCTCCGGTTCGCTGACAGACTGACGGCCTGTGCGCCGATGGGCATCCGGCCGATAAGGGCATCATATAGGGCGGCAACTGCGTACAAGAGAGCAGACTGAGCTTGTAAGGCCTACAGCCGTGCTTTGCGGCGCCGGAACTTAAGTTACATTGGGAGTTGGTCAATGAAATGGGCAGGCATGTATCTCGTTGGTTTCATCGTCCTGATAGGCGGAGTCATGGCTGCCCTCTGGAAGATGGGTATCCTGCAAAGGATCGGCACCATCTGGACATTGATCGGACTCGCGATTCTGATCGGCATCGGCATCATGATCTCGGTCTCCAATAGCGGCAGCAAAGAAAACATCCAGATCGACAGGAAGTGACCGCCCTTGAGGATGATTAGTGCCGCGTGGGTCGGGCGATTGCCGCATTTCCATAGTGCGCGCCGATGCGGCCGGCGCGGATAAAGTCGGCCATCATCTCAAAATATCCGGGTGCAAAGCGGGTGGAGATGCGTTCGCCCTGCGCGTTCAGCTCATATTCAGTCATGCCGTGTTCCGCGCCGGGATAGACGGCAAGGGTGTCATCCTTGCCCTCGGCGATCAGGGATTTGATGCGGCGGGCCGTCTCGGCGCTGGGGGCTTGCATGTCGTCGCCGCCAAGCACCCACAGCTGTGGCGTGGTGGAGGCGCGCAAGGCGGGCATCGGCTGGTAGCGGAACGGTGTTTCGAATCCCAAGTACTGCGAGATGGCTTCGACGATGCGTTGTTGATCAAGGGGCATGATGAAGAAGACGAAGTCGCCGTGGACATCCTTGTACCAAGGCTCGGATTTATATTTCTGGCGCAGAGCGTCGAACGCTTCATAGCCCTCCTTGCCGCCGGTCTCGACCACGTGCTCCCCCGCGCGTGCCAACTCCAGCGCCTTCGCGGTGTCCGCGGCGGAATGATGGTGGATATTCATGTCCAGCTCGACGCTTTCCTGGTCCTCTTCCAACACGGTGACGGCGAGGCCGAAGCTCACGATGATGAAGTCCACCGGTACACGATTGGCCGCCAACGGCACGACCCACCCTCCTTCGCTGCCGCCCTGATACCCGATGCGTCCCAACCGCGCGCCGGCGAGCCGCTTGGCCTCTTTCATTGCGCCGATCGCATCGGTGGCGAGAACGTCAAAATTCTGTGTGTAGCTGCCACCGGATGCGCCAGTTCCCCGCTTGTCGTACACGAACGCGCCGATGCCCTGGGCAGGGAACATCCGTTGCAAGGCGTAGGATTCGAGAGCGGAGTCGTGCTCGGCACCGTGCACTAACACTACTATCGGCACTTTTCCGCTGCCTTTCGGGACCACCAGCCTGCCAACGAGCTTCACGCCGTTGCTTTCGAAAGTCGTATTACGAACATCGAACGCGATGCGCTTCCCGGGCTTCCGTTCAAACAAAATACCTCCTGCGGGACAGTCAGAGAAAGAGATGATTTTGCCGTCAGGGCGGTCTGTCCAGCCATAAGTGCTGGTCCACGTCCCGTTTGGCTGCGGATGAAGCTGGCCCCTCCCGCCTGTGAAAGTCAGCCAGCGCAGGGTGCCATCGTCGAGCGGCGCGATATCGACGGTCTTACCGTCGTTCAGGCGGTAGGTGCCAACGTGGCAGTCCTGCGACGTATTCGCTGCGACCGGAATCCAGAACGACGGCAGGACTCCAAAGAGCACAGTTGCGACGCTTAGTTTCATGTGCATAGCCTTCAGGATCTGATGAAGTTTCTTCATTTAGCTTGTCTCGGCATCGGTCCGATTTACGCTGTGAAACAGGGCAATAGCGTCATCTATCGAGCGCAAATAATACCGCCCTAAGCCTCTGCAGTACCGATACACTTTCAAACGATCGGGCCGATACAGCTGCGAGGCTTGAGTAATGGTTGCGAATCGAGCCGGCCAATTATTCTGCGACGGCAATTACGACCCAATGCCTTGAGCGACTACCCGGTGAACGGCGGCGCGTCATTCACCGGGAATCGAGGATCATTCGCCGAATATCGCGTGAGCGCCTGCAGGTTCGCGCTCAGACTTTCTCCCATCGAAGGAAACCTAAGTCCAACTAACGGAGATAGTCATGAAGAATCTGAACAAAACACAATTCAATTCGGCGAAATTCATGGTGGTCGCCGGCTTCCTCGCGCTCGGCTGCATGGCGATGGGCGGAACCGCGCGGGCGCTTGAGCCCACAGCCGCCCAGGCAACGCCGGAACGTTCAACGACACCTTGGTCGGTGACATATCCCGTCGGATATTCGGACCTTGATGTGTCGAAGTTGAAAGGAGCAAAAACATTGTATTTGCGCATTCGCCACGCCGCGGAAACGCTCTGCGAGAGCGCCGCCACTTGGGGTAAGAAAGAGGGCGACGCCTGTGTGCAAAACGCGGTCAATGACGCCGTTGCCCGCGTCGATGCCCCACTGCTGACACAATATAGTGAGCTGCGCAGCAAGGGTGACAAGGCCGGCCTCGTGCAGCTTGCGAAAGCTAATTGATCGTGAGTTGTAAATCGCAATCCCGCGCAGCAGTGCAACCTGCGCGGCGTTGCTTAGCGCAGCCGGGGGTCCGCTGATTCCGCGATCGGTCGAATCGGGAGCTATCGTATACTTGCAAGCCTGAAACCCCAAGAACAAGGAACTCTAGTGCAACCCGGTGTCGTAATGCCTGAAGTCACCAAGCATGGAGTTGCAGGCATCAAAACACTGCCAACACCCGCACTGTTGCTCAGTGTCGAGCACGTGCGGCGCAATATCACGCGGCTGCGAAGTCATCTACTCAGTCTCGGCGTTCCTTTGCGACCGCACCTCAAGACCTCGAAGTGCGCTGAAGTGGCGAGAATGGTAATGAACACCGCTGCAGGTCCTGCTACCGTCTCGACGCTCCGGGAGGCCGAACAGTTTGCTGCCGCCGGCGTGTGCGATTTGCTTTACGCGGTGGGTATCGGGCCCGATAAGCTCTCCAGAGTTCTTGCGCTCCGCGAGCAAGGTATTGACCTCTCCATTGTGTTGGACAGCTTTGACCAGGCGCATGCGGTCGTTGCTGCCGGTAAGGACTCGAAAACCCGCATTCCCGTGCTGATTGAGATCGATGCGGACGATCAACGCGCCGGTCTTCTTCCCAAGGATCAACGTGTAATCGAAATTGGTCGCGTGCTTGTTCGGGGCGGCGCTGAGCTGCGCGGCGTGATGACCCATTCGGGTGGTTCTTATAGTAAAGCTGGGGCGGATGCGCTCTGCACAGCGGCAGAGGCGGAGCGGTCTGCGGCGGTGAGCGCCGCGGAGGCGCTTCGCCGCGCGGACTTACCATGCGCCACGGTCAGCGTGGGATCGACGCCGACGGCGCACTTTGCGCGCGATCTGTCCGGCGTGACCGAAGTACGCGCCGGCGTGTTCGTGTTTTTTGACCTCGTGATGGCTGGCCTCGGCGTGTGTACCATCGATGACATTGCCATGAGTGTGCTTGCCACCGTAATTGGCCACCAGAGCGGTAAGGGTTGGATTCTAATCGACGCCGGGTGGACAGCTCTGTCGCAAGACCGCGGTACCGCACACCAAGCTCTCGATCAAGGTTACGGACTGGTCTGCGATCTTGCCGGCAGGCCCTATGCCGACCTCATCGTCACTCGCGTCAATCAGGAGCACGGAATTGTTTCACTTAGGCCCGGATCGACCGCGATGCTCCCCGATATTCCGATCGGATCACGCGTGCGCATTTTACCGAATCACGCCTGCGCGACCGCCGCGCAGTTCGATCGGTATCACGTGTTGAATGAAACCGGTCAAGTCACCGACATATGGCAGCGCTTTTCTGGGTGGTGATGGGTAGACGATAGTCTATAATCACCAGCTTCCTTTGCACGCCGGCGGAACCCTGCATGAAAATCTCAAGAGGCACCCTCGCGTTTTGCTCCCTGCTTTTAGCCCTTCCCGGCTCTGCACAAGTGGCACTGAAATCCGATACACCCAGCCTCTTGTTCTGGACCCCGGAACAGCAGAGCGCGGGGTATCGCAGCATCGAAAAGATCTACAAAGTCGCCACGGTAAAGCGCGGCTCCAAGGTGCACCTCTTGCCCAAGGCCTCCATGCAATTGTCGCCGACTTGGGACTATGACGGTCGCCAATGGACGGTCGCCAGTTATATGAGCGCGAACCGAACCTCCGGTGTCCTGGTCTTGAAGGATGGCAAAATCGTATTGGAACGCTATGGCCTGGGTCGCACACCGAAAGACCGCTGGACGTCATTCTCTGTCGCCAAGTCTCTGACCTCAACTCTGGTCGGCGCCGCCATTCAGGATGGCAAGATCAAAGGGCCGGATGCCCTGGTTACTGACTACGTGCCCGAGCTCAAAGGTTCAGCCTACGACGGAGTCACGGTGAGACAGCTGCTCATGATGAGCTCCGGCGTGAAGTGGAATGAGGATTACACGGATCCAAAGTCAGACGTGGCACAGGCAGGCTTTACCGGCAGCGAGCCGGGCATGGATCCTTTGGTGAGCTACATGCGTCATTTGCCGCGCGCCGCCGAGCCGGGCACGAAGTGGCACTACGACACGGGCGAGACCGACATGGTAGGCATCATGGTCTCCAATGCGGTTGGCGAACCGCTCTCTCAATATCTCTCCGAGAAGGTTTGGACGACGTATGGCATGGAACAGGATGCAATATGGATGGTGGATGCGTCAGGCAAACAGGAACGGGGCGGCTGCTGCATTTCGATGACCCTGCGCGACTATGCGCGCGTCGGACAATTCATCCTGGATGGCGGCAGGGCTCAAGGTCGACAGGTGGTTCCTCCGTCGTGGGTGGCACAGGCCACCTCCAAGGAGATCGACAATGGCGCAGGTGGCTACGGCTATTTCTGGTGGATCCGTGAAAATGGCAGCTACGAGGCGGTGGGCATCTTTGGCCAATCGATCACTACTTTCAAGGACGACCGATTGATCATTGTCATCAATTCGGCATGGCCGACCGCCACCAGCAAGGAGTACGGGGCGGCCAGAAATGCGTTCGTCAACGCATTGCGCGGGGCGGCCAAATAAAGTCTTTTTCGTCGGCCATGCCATTCGGGCGACACCACGCCCTCCACGCACCAAAATTAAGTGCGCTAACAGACAGACAACGCACCGCAGCATTGGGCAGCGTTCGTGCGTCATGCAGGATGTGCTGCAATATATCGACCTCGACTATTATCGTTCGGCACAGTTACTTATTGCGCGCGCCGAGATAGCGCAACTACGTCGACAGTCATCGGTATCGGCGCGCACTGAACAGCAGTGCAAAATTCCCAGCGAGGCGTCCCGACCGGTGGATGACCTTGATCGGACAGTTCCTGCGACTCCGATTGTTCATTCGTAAAAATAAAATGCACCCAGCGTCGTGCGTCGAGTGCAAATGGAGTCCTATGCCTAAGATTGCTGTTTATAGTTTTTTTTGCCGGGACAAGGAGACCGGTGAAAATGTCGAAAATGCGCGGTTCGCTACTTTGAAGGCGATCAAGCGGCACGATGGCAGAAACATCGAGGCTTCAAGACGAATTGTCGATGACAGCGACTTAGACACGAACGGGTTTCTCAAGAACACCAAAGGCTAGCAAAGGCCCGATCCGGATACTTCAGCGGCAAGTAACCGCGAGTTAAAGGCGCGACACGCGACCGTCGCCTTCCACCTAATTACGGGACCCGCTTGAACACAATGCTGTTCTTGCCGCGCAGATAAATGAAGCCGGTGATCTTCCCGTCGTCGCCGCGCTGAAAGACCTTGGGCGTCGCGCCGTGTCCCGGCGTAAAGAAGATGTCGCGGGCCTGCGCCTTCTGCGCCGTCTCCGCACCGCCGTTGAGAGATGCGACGAGGTCGTCGCCCTTGCGCGCGAAGGTGAATTTCATGTTCGCCCCGGCTGCATAGCTGCCCGCATATTCGTCCAGTGCTTTGCCGTCCAGCACCACGGGATCCGGATCCTGTTGTAGGGTCAGTGTTTCGCTGCCGATCAGCTTCCAGGCACCGCCCTCCTTCCTCCAAGTCTCGACGGAGCGGAATCTCATCTCACTGGGGTTTCCTTGTTCCAACACGTCGATGAAGCTCGTCACCGCCACATCGCCATAAACCTTGCAGTCCCAGTCGGTCGTCGTGATCGTGCGAATCGGTGCTCCCGCCGCTGGCGGCGTGGCGGCCGCCATGTCGGCAAAGGTCGCTTTCTCGCCCGTCTCGTTGAAGAAGATCACGTCCGGATCGAGCATCTTGGCCATTGCCGCGCCGTCGCCGCGCTGGCCGGCATCCGAAAAGGACTGCGTCCGATTGTGCAGAAAGCCGCAGCTATCTTGGGCAAAGGCGGGAACGGACCAAATGCTGACAATCGCGAGCGACAGCAGCGTTGTAGAGAGGATGAGAAGTAGCCGCGGATTCACGTCTATTGTTTCCGCGTTTCCCGACTCTCCAGCAGAGTCTGAATCCGGCTAAGCGATTTCAGGTAGCGATCAGTCAGAGTTCTAGTTTCCCCCTCCTCCAGACCCTCCGCCAACACATTGGCGAGGGTATCGATCGCGACCCGCACGGTCATCGACTCATCGTGCGTCAGCTTGACCCCGCTGATCGTAATTTCCGCTTCATCTTGCATGCCAGCTCCGCGACTGCCTCAAAACATCAATCAAAGGTTACCTGATTGACACAATGAATTGCGACAAACGGGTGCAAATACGCGAGCCGCACAAACTCAAGCGTGTTTTCATCGAATAGCGGTCGCTTAAGTGCCCAGCCCTATGTCATGAATCGCTCGTTCCGTGGCGCGCAGTGCGGCGTCGACGGCGCACGCTTTCTCGTAGCATGCGGTATCGGGCGCGCATCCCTGCCTAGATGTCTCGATTGTCCTACGCGCATCCAGCCAGCTTACTGACAACGCAGATTGCCCTTGATGTCAGTATTGGGTGGGGTCGTAACCTGTGCCACGAATGCGGTCAGCAAAATAAGGATTGTCCATGGATACCATACTAATCATCATTCTTCTGTTGGTGTTGCTCGGCGGCGGCGGCGGCCTCTATTGGGGCTTGGGCGCTGGGTGGGGAATTGGTCCCATCGGGCTGATCGTCGCTGTGATTGTAGTCGCCTTTCTCTTGAACGGTCGGCGCGGTCGCCTCTAACCCAGACGCTCTTTAAGGGATCTTTGGTCAATCAAACCCGAGTCGCATCGCGCCAATCACTTTTGACAACAATTTTATTCTTTCCGCGCCATCCTAATGGACGTCAGATGGCTCGGAAAGCGGTGTGACTACAACTCGTCCCGTGCTGATTTGACAAGATTGGAGAAATTGTGCCGGCAATCCAACTCCCCCGTCGGTGCAATGCCTAACGGTCGGGGCCCCTCCAAAAGGCCCCGCCGTTTTTTCCTTTTTGCCGGCTGGTCGTCAAGGCAGCCGGACCTTCTGCTAGCCTTGATTTCGCGCCTCTTCGAGGCGAATCGACTGACCACAATCGGCAAAACATTGAAAAATTGCATTGCGCAATGCGTCAGTGCATTCCCTGTCGTATCTTTAGCTTCACCAATGGTTGGAGCGGACGCACGATAAATAGACTCGTTGATCGCCGGAGGGATTGCTGATGTTGAAAAATCCGCTTTGCGGCGCGTACCGACCGCTCGGTGCTCAACCCGGGTTTTAGGCGGGTCATTTGTGGATACGCAGACGCCCACCAACGCATTTGCCGCTCTTACACCGGAGCAGCAGATACGCTTTCTGGCGACGTTTGGCCACAATCTCACGATCGCCGCGCGATCCAACTACGCGCTTCAATCACCCGAAGTCGCCAACCCGAAGGGGCTGCGGGCGATCAACGAGCTTCAGCATCGCCTCTTCAATCACTTGCGTGCGTTGCAGGCGCCGGGATCCTTTCGCTTTCCAGACGACCTTTTTGTCGCAAGTATGCTTGACCATAAAGATGCCGACTTGCGTGCGGCTTGTACATGGGCATTCAATGACGCGCTAAAGAAGACTGTGAGCGCCCAATAAACCGCTTCGCGAACTTCGATTGAGTCAGCTTACGGGGCTGCCGGCGAGGCATCTACGAATCCCACCACCGACACGGCTCGGCCGTCCTCGCCGAGTGTTACGAAGTCAGTACCTCCCAAGTATAGCGGCGCCTCATCGGTGCCCCCCGCGCCCCAGCTGAACCTCACGAAACGACTATGAGCTTCGATTTTGCTGATCAATCGAAGACGAAATCCGGGATGAGACTCCTGCGCTTTGGCCAACATTGCATCGAGAGCTTCCTGTCCCTTGGCATTTCGATGCGCGTCCACATATGCACCCGCCGCGACCCAGGTCTGCGCGATGAGTCTGCGCCGCTTGACGGCGTCGCGCTCGTTCCAACACGCGAGGTAGTGAATGACCCATTGGTTGACGTTCATGACCGGGATTTCGGCTTCTGGCAGTTTACTCGAGGCTTCGCTCTCGCTGGCGGCGGACGCGGCGCTTCCCATCAGCATCGCCACGCCCAAATACAATGGCACTCCAATCCATCGCGTAAAGTATTCCATGGCTAACCTCCTCGCTGTAGTTGGTGACGTCAATCTAGGAGCTTGGCATTCACGCGGCAATTACTTCGCAGGTAATGTTCGTTGGGGCCATGGCGGGTCCGATTCCGAATTGCGGCGGTCGACCGGCCTCAAAGCTTCGAGAAGTCAGAGGAACTGGGCCTAAGGGTCTTCGAATTCTGTATCATGAATCCGGCGCATCTAGTGCCCGCAGCGATGCGATTCGGAGCACATTCGGAAGTTCAAGGAGGCTTAGAATGAACAAACGCCGCTTTCTCAGTACGGCCGGTGGTGCGTCTCTAGGCCTGATGTTCGGCCCCAACCTGTTGGCACAGTACGCCACGAAGCCGGTTACCGCGGTCGCCGAGGATGAGGCGTTCTGGGCGGCCGTAAAAGGCCAGTTCCGCCTCACAAGCGACTATATCAATCTGGAGAACGGCTACTACTGCTTCCAGCCCCAGCCGGTGCTCGATGCATTCATTGACAACGTCCGCGCGGTGAACCTGGAGGCGTCACATTATTTTCGTACGCGGCACGTCGATGACAAGCTTCGGATCCGAGGAAGGCTCGCTGCGTTTGCGGGATGCTCAGCGGAGGAGTTGATCATTACTCGCAATACCACCGAATCCCTTGACACGGTGATCAGCGGATTCGACTGGAAACCAGGAGACGAAGCGGTCCTCGCCAACCAAGATTATGGCGCGATGATTGACATGTTTAAATTGCAGGCGCGACGCTTTGGGCTGCTAAACCGATTCGTTGATATCCCGATGGACCCGAAGTCGGACGATGAGGTCGTGAAGGTATACGCCAACGCGCTGACGCGGAGGACGCGATTGCTGATGATTCCCCACATGGTGAACATCACCGGTCACATTTTGCCGGTGCGCGCCATTTGCGATATGGCTCACGCGCATGGCGTACCGGTAATGGTCGATGCTTCGCACACCTTCGCCCACCTCGAATATCGGCTTCCCGACTTGCACTGTGACTATTACGGGGCCTCGCTCCACAAGTGGCTCGCTACGCCACTCGGCGCCGGAATTCTCTATGTGAGGCGCGACCGCATTGAGAAGCTCTGGCCCATTTATGGTGACGAAAGCGTGCCTGCCGACGATATTCGAAAATTCAATCATACCGGCACGCATCCGGTGCACACCGATCTGACGATCGAGCGCTCCCTCGCGTTTCACGAGATGATTGGCAGTGCGCGCAAGGAGGCGCGACTACGCTATCTACAGCAGTACTGGACCGGACAGGTACGAGGCTTGCGAAAGATAGTAATGAACACCCCGACCGATGCCAGACGGTCCTGTGCCATCGCGAATGTCGGCGTGCAAGGTATGACGCCGGACGAACTCGCGCGCATTCTGCTCGGGAAATACAAGGTGTACACCGTCGCTATCGATGGCGCTGGCGTTCACGGGGTGCGCGTGACGCCGCAGGTCTATACTTCGACAGCGGATCTTGACATCCTCGTACACGCTTTGAAGGAACTTGCGGCGTAGAAGTAATTCCTTCGTTAACGAGTCAACTTGCAGGTGATAGCCTCGTTATGAATATCGCCACCCTTGGATTAGTGCTGGGGCTCGTTGCTCTATCCGCTCGAGCCTCGCCGGTCCCATGCCGCTTTGGCGGATTTGACGGAGATTCCTCCTTCGAAGATATTGGCGCGGCCTACAAAGCTGCGGATCTCGTCGTGATCGGAGCAGTCAGCGGCAAGACCGGGTTCGACAATGACTTGATTTTTCATCCGCAAATGGTCATCAAAGGCTCCGCCGGTACACAAATTACCCTGCACGCGCACCACGTCCAAAATACGGAGATCAATGGCTTTCTTCTGCCTGAGAACAAAGAATTGTTGCTTTTCCTCGTGCGCGGACCCTCGGGCGTTTTTGACAGCGTCGAGAATTACAATTCCGGTTGCGCCACTAGTTTCTCTATCCGGGACGGCAACGTGGTGCTAGTTGAATCCGACGAGCACAATCACGGTACCAGGGTCCCCGTGAATGAGATTAGGAAGTTTCTCGTTTCCGGTCCGGCCAAGCTCATTCACAAAGATCGGTAGCTTTTGTCAGAGCGGCTCTTTCAACTCCGGTATGCAGGGGCCCAGGGTTGCACTGCAGTGCCGCCGGCGTATGCTTGCGTCAAGCAGGTGTGTTCCAACCTTGCGCCGCCTTGCAATCGAAGGGAGAGATCGTGAACAAGAAATTCATCATCGCTTGGATCGTGCTTTTCATCGCGTGGCTTTTGGGCGACTTTGTCGTACACGCCGTACTACTACACTCCGACTATATGCAGCTGACGAACCTATACCGGACAGAGGGAGAGCAACAGAAATACTTTCCCCTGATGATACTGGCGCATGTGATCCTGTCCGGCGCGCTCGTTTGGATCTATGTGCGCGGTGCGGAAGCGAAGCCGTGGATGGCACAGGGCGTACGCTTTGGTGTCGCCGTCGCACTGCTTACGGCGGTGCCGACCTACATGGTCTACTTTGTGGTGCAGCCGATGCCTGGGGATGTGGTTATCAAGCAGATCCTCTTCGAAATCATTCTGATGGTGATTCTCGGGACACTGGTCGCCTGGTTGTATCGAGACGCGGCGACACCGCTCCGCGCAGGGTGATCGCACCCACTATCCGATTTCTCTCTGTGATCTCACACCGGACCGTCCCAGGACCACCGTCCAAGAACCAGGCCGACCGGGACCTTCTCGCGCGACTCCGGATAGGCCGACATTGCTTGGGTCGCCCACCGGAAATACGCTTTCAGCGCAGCCCTGAGGCGCGGGTCGTCCGGGAGGCCCGCGTCGTCGAGCGCTTGAGCGAAGCAGACCTGCGCTCTTTCATCCATTTCGACATGGTTTCCATTTCCAGAATGCATACGAACCACGTCGGACTGATTTCCCATCGATGCGGTGTACTCGGAGGGCCCGCCGAGCGCCTCCGCCCAATAGGCCGCCAAGCGCTCTGAGTGCTTCGGGTGATAACCGTGTGAGAAGGCGTGGCTCACAATCGGGTCAGCAAGACATCGAGCGTGCCACGCATGCGCCAGCGCGATGAAAGCTTGGCGCCCGCCGGCGGCCTCGTAAATTGTCGATCTCATACAATGACCCTCACGACTGCTGCGCCCTCAACTCGCAGCCAGCCGCAGCATGGTGTGCAGGAGCGCATCGGCACCAATTTCCAGGTGTCGGCGCTCGGTAAACTCGCGCGGATTGTGGCTGATACCCCCAACGCTCGGCACGAAGATCATCGCTGTGGGGCAAATTCGCGCCATCATCTGGGCATCATGGCCAGCGCCCGAAGTCATGCGCCGGATCGGTAGTCCGCGCTCCGCCGCCACTGCTTCGATCGCCCGCAGAACCTTGGAATCAAAAATCACCGGCTGGGTCCGTACCAAGGCACGTGTTTCAATTGTGACGCCCTCTTCCCGCGTAAGCGTCTCGAGGAACGCGGCGAACTCCTTCTCGGCCGCAGTCAGCAAATCATCGCCGGTGTTGCGCAAATCGATTGAAACCACCGCCTGATTGGGAATGACATTGATAAGGTTGGGCGTGAGTCGGATGCTCCCCACGGTACCGACCTGCGTGGCACCCATGCGCCTCGCAAGATCACGCACAAACACGCCGATTCTGGCGGCGCAATAGCCTGCGTCGTGGCGCAGATGGAGCGGGGTCGTGCCGGCATGGTTTGAAACGCCACGGATCGTCACTTCTTGCCACGAAATACCCTGAAGATCTTCAACTGCGCCAAGCAAACTGCGCTCCATGTCGAGGATGGGTCCCTGTTCGATGTGAAGCTCTATGAATGCGTGCGGAACCGGTTCGCCGCATGGTTCGGTGCCCGCGTAGCCGATTCGCGCAAGCTCATCGCCGAGACGCGCACCGTCCGTCGCCTTCGCATCCAGCGCCTCCTCTAGAGTCAGGCCGCCCGAATACACCAGCGAGCCCATCATATCGGGCTGGAAGCGTACTCCCTCCTCGTTGGTGAATACTGTCACGGCGAGTGGCCGCTCAGTGGCCTGATCGGCATCCCGAAGGCTTTGTAGCACTTCAAGTCCTGCGATCACACCGTAGATGCCGTCATAGCGGCCGCCGTTGGCTACCGTGTCAATGTGCGAACCGGTCATGACCGGTCGGACTGCCGATCGGCCGGGGCGCAAACCCGTAATGTTGCCGATCCGGTCGATCCGCACCGTGAGGCCTGCCTCGTGCATCCATTGGATAACTTGGTCGCGGCCGCGCCGGTCGGCATCGGTCAGCGCCAGTCGGCTGGACGAACCGTCGTCCTTGCGCTCCATCTCGGCCAGGCTGTTGATACGGGCGATCAGCCGGTCAACGTTGATTGCGATAGGTACTGTGTGAGACATTTCTGCCATCGTTCATTTCGGTGGCGCCCCTGCGAAGTTTTGGTGACATCCTACCTTGAGACATGGATGATACGACTACTGATTCCATCAATGAGGCGCGAATTCATGCCAAACGAATCAGCACCGGAAACGTCTTTCCGAACAGCAACCGCTCAAGATATCGCCGCGCTTCGTCAATTCGAGCAGGGCATCGTGAGCGCTGAGCGCGCATTCGACCCCACGCTGAAACCGGGCAATATCCAATACTATGATATCGAGAGCATGGTCGGTGCCGATCACGTGCGGTTTGTGATCGCAGAACGCGGGCCTGCGCTGGTCGGTTGTGGATTTGCGAGAATCGATAGCGCCGAGACTTATTTGAGTCATTCGCAACAGGCCTACTTAGGCTTGATGTATGTCGATCCGCAGTATAGGGGCCAGTCGATCAACGGCGGAATCATCGAATGCCTCAAGCAGTGGTGTCGCACCAGGGGTGTTACGGAATTGCGGCTGGAGGTTTACAGCGATAACCTGATTGCGGTGGGTGTCTATGAAAAAGCAGGATTTTCAAAACACATGATCGAGATGCGATTGCGTTTGGATTAGGCATTCTGGCGGCCCGGATCGAGACCATCAATTCATACGGAGTAACGTGCTATGAACAACAACAACGGAACCAATTTTCGGCGGGTTGCGGCCACGGGCGCGGCGATCTTGCTCGGCGTCGTCGGCGCAATGTCCCGCGCTGCTGAGTCGACGGCACCGCCAGCCATGCCCCCAGTGACTGCGCCTCCCGCCGGCCAGTATCAGATCGACAAGTCCCACGCGAGCGTGCTGCTGCGCGTGAGCCATCTCGGGTTCTCGACCTACACGACGCGGTTTAGCCGCTTCGATGCGGACTTGACGTTCGACCCGAACAACATAGCGGCCTCCAAGTTGGTGACCACCATCGACGCTTCCTCATTGGAAATGGACGCGGCACCGCAGATGTGTCTCGACATCGTGAAAGGACCCCAGTTTCTTGACACAGCCAAGTTCTCCAAGATTGTCTTCCGCTCGGGAAAGGTCCGAATGACTGGCGCCAAGTCGTTTGAAATCTCAGGCACCCTGGATCTGCACGGCGTCAGTCGCCCGCTGGTTCTCACCGGCACGTATAACGCCGGATATGCGGGAATGCCCAAGATGGACCCGCACGCTCGAGTTGGATTTTCCGCGCACGGCGCCTTGAAGCGCTCGGATTTCGGTATGGCATATGGCATACCCGCCCCGGGCACAACGATGGGCGTAGGCGACTTGGTCGACGTGTCGATTGAAGCCGAATTCACCGGACCTCCGTTGGCTGATCATCAGCCGTAAAACTCGCTGTCGGAAACCTATGGGGGAACCTGTTGTGCAGCGCGATCAAGCTGGGTTCGGTTCCAACTTAATCATGGGCGCCCTTTATTCGTCTACGATGTCCGAATGAAAGCCTATGATCTGTTGATGGTCATCGTGATAAGCGGCGTCGCCTTGACTTGCTCTTATATGGTCGATGAGTACCTAACTTGGCAATCCGTAAAAGCCTCCGATATTCGGGCGAGGTTGGACTTGCGCGAACTGTATAAAAAAGTTCACTCGGCAACGAAGCCTTACATCGTTCGAGCGATTCGAAGAAAGTAAACGAGTCGCGCTGGGTTGGAAACCCGGCGACTCAATTCCTCGCGGTACGTTTTGCAGCCAGTTGCTGAACAACGGCGAGCGCTTGCTCGGCATTGGCATCGCCCCCGACTCCACCGATCGTCGCAACGATCTTGTTGTCGGGCGCGACGACGAAAGTCGTACGTTCCGCTGTGCTATGCCCGATCTCGTTGCCGCGGGAATCCTTCATCGCGGCGACGGCCTGTCCCTTGTAGGTGTCCGTGATTTTGATATCGTAGGATTTCGCGATTTCGCCTTTCTCGTCGGAGGCCACCGGCAACTTGCCGGCACAATATTTGGGATCGGCCGAGAAGTCGTTCAAGCGCGCAATACTATCTAGCGAAACGCCGATGACCGAGGCGCCCGCGGCGGCGAACTTGTCGTGATTCTCCGCAAACGTGTGCGCCTGTAGATTGCAGCCGCCAGTAAAGGCGGCAGGATAGAAATACACCACCACCGGACCCTTCTTCAATGCGTCGCGCAGCGAGAACGTAAATTCCTTGCCGGCCAGCGAGGCCTGTGTTTTGAAGTCGGGCGCAGTGTCGCCTTGCTTCAAGGCGGCGAAGCTCGTCGTCACCGCCAGCGTAAGCGACAGGAAACCTAAGACTGTGCGTTTCATGGCGAACCTCCTACGTCATCCGTCGATTAAAGGAATGAGAATTCATGGCGCCCCGGAGTGGTCGGAATACATGCCGAGCGTCCGCCGCACACTATCAGGCTTCCTCTCCGCCGTCACTGCTGCGGTGGGCGCCGCATGGCTGCCTGCGGAAGGATTGACAGACCCGTGCTCGGCGGCGGATAGTTCGACCGCAGTCCGCGCACCGCACCTATGACAATCGGGGGAAATACCATGGCTCTATCCAAGGTGAGTTTGGTGGGTTTGGTGCTTTTGCCGACCTTACTCTTGGGCGCTACCACCGACGTCAAGCGGCCGCTCAAACCGATTCAACAACTCTCCGATCGGCAGGCGGCCACGGCGCACTTTCGAGCCCTCGGCTATCGGGCGCGTGGTGGTATTGACAGGGACACGACGGAACGCGATGAGACGAATGGTCATTCGTTTCCGCACTTTTCCTCGTCGTTCTCCGTGGGCGGAATCTCCTATCCGTTCACCATGGTCGGATTCCGGCCGCGGACCGGGCGCTCGACCTCGATAAAGAGCGTTATTATTCCGCTTCGGATGAATTTCGCCTTCTTCGGCGCCAACGGCGACGTCAGCCATTCTTTCGATCCGGCGCCCGCGGTGGCCAACATCATCCACTCGCCTATGTATAAGCCAGCGCCGTTCGTCAACGGCGTCGGGCAGTTCGTTGATCAGATGCAGCGAGCGGCATTTTGGAACCAGATGGACGCAGGTCACGATTGGCATGTCCTGATGGACGCACCGCAAGTCCTTGACACCGTGGATATCGAAGTGACGCCGGAGACTGGCACCGGCCTGGTGCAGGACGCGAACGGCAACTTTTTCGGCGACGTATTCATCGATTTCCTCGATTCGCAGGCGCGGACCATCCTGCAGTTTCTGCAACTGGATGCCGATACTCTGCCGATTTTTGTGACTGACAACGTGACGGCTGAAGCGCTCGGCTATCACACCGCATACACCATACAGAATGGCGGAAATGGAATCAGGCTGCAGACTTTCATCTATACGAGCTGGCTCGATCCGGCGCTGGTCGACCCGTTGTTTGCCGATGTGAGCACTTTTAATCATGAACTTGCCGAGTGGACGAACGATCCGTTCACGAACAACGCAACGCCCGATTGGTTTTATCCGCCACCCAGCGACCCGGCCGCCGTGTGTTCCGGTAATCCATTTCTCGAAGTCGGCGATCCTCAAGGTAACGGCCCCACTTTCGCGGACTTCCCGACCTTCCAGTCGACCATTGGCGGCATCACGTATCATCTTCAGCAACTCGTGCTGTGGCAGTGGTTCGCCGATCAAGTTCCGTCGAGCGCGTTCGGTGGCTGGTACACGTTCCCGATTCCCTCCTCGCTCACGGTGCCCGCAGTGTACTGTCCGTAGCGGGAGCGATATCGCGAGCATCCGAAACGAGAGCAGACCCTGAAAGTCCGCTCCCACGTGCTTACCCGTAGAGAAGGCGAACTCGACCTGAGTCTCCGCGATCGCGAAGAATGCCTTCGGACCAATTCGGACGTAACAACACGGTGAGAAAGTAAATGGATATCAAGCTGCGCCCCTCGGTAAGACCCGTACTCATTTCCGACCTACGACCGACTCAGGTCACCGTGGGGCTCGGAGAGGTGGAGCAGCGTCGAACTCACTGGCGTCAGCAACGAGGTAAAAAGGCCGCGCGATTTCTTGGCAAACACATGATTCCCGTCATATTAGGTCCCGGCGGGCATCACTACCTCATCGATAACCATCATCTCGCCCGAGCCCTATACGATGAAGGCGTCAAGAGCGTGCTGACCCTCGTCATTGCCGACCTGCGCAAACTCGAAACCGCGGCCTTCTGGTTCGTCATGGACAATAGAGGCTGGTTGCACCCGTATGACGAGCGCGGCCGCCGCTGTTCTCACGCTGATCTACCGAGTTCCGTCAAGGATTTGCGCGACGATCCGTTCCGAACCCTTGCCGGCGAGCTCAGGCGCGCGGGAGGGTTCGCCAAGGACACGATCCCCTTCACGGAATTTTTGTGGGCTGATTTTCTGCGCCGCCGAATGAAGCGAAAATTCGTCGAGAAGAATTTTCGCCGAGCTCTCAAGGAAGCCTTGAGCCTCGCCAAGACTGATGTCGCCGACTACCTGCCCGGCTGGTGTGGGCCTGTTACCGATACCGACGGCGGCGCCGGCAAGCGCCGCAAATAATCGCAGAAACTCGGCTCAATCGCCGGATTGTCCGGCGAAACTTTAAGCGCGCCGCCAGGTTGTGTACATCCACACCATCGCGGCGCTCCCGCCGATGCCAACAAAACACATCAGTGCCAAGTCGGGATTTCCGGTCAGTAAATGAAATACAAAACCCACGAACGAAGAAACCGCCGCAAGACCGAAGAGACCGTCGATGAGATGAGTGAAGGGCGACATTGAGTGGTCTCCGGCAGTTGTACTGTCTGTGATATTCGCGCAGAGGTGTCTACTTAAGCGAGATGTCTGCGTCTTGCAACAATCGCAATTTCGCCCTTTAACTTATTTGCGCGCCGCTTGCACGCCGCTTGCATGTAGAGCGTGTCCTTTAGACGCGCAGCGCCGCTAGCGGCGGTACCAACGCTCACGGGGAAAACGATCGAATCGGTAGCGATCGTAATCGCCTCAATAGATAGAACGCCGCGCTGCAGGGCACGTTGACCCCCAAGCGAGCACGTTACTGCTTGCTAACCTTGTCACCCCTGCCAAACGGTTTGCCCCGCACGTCCGAATAGACGGAGTCGAAGACTCTTAGCCTCTCGATTCCCAATACCCCTTCGGTAGTAATCGGATTGCCGAGATATTGAACTTTGCTTTGCGTATTCTCGAATGCAGGCCACGCAGGAAGTCCAGGGCCATTCGGATTGCCCGATCTGGCAAAGCTGACCCAATAATTGGATATCTCTTCTGCGAGCTTACGATCCGCCGAGGTCCAGTGCCACGGACTCTGATCGAGATGATCGAACACATACCATAGCTCGGCAAAATGGCTGGCGCCCCACCCCGCGTACACCGAATCTTTCGGGAATGGGGGTCGCTGCTGAAACGAGTAGTAGTAGACGGGGCCCTGCCCGGTTGCTGCCTGCAGTCTTGCCCATGCCCACATGTCCCAACCGAAGCGCAGATCCCGCTCGAACTCAAGCCGCGCGGTCCGCGCCTCTTCGTCGGTCGTGTGCGGATAGGCTGCCATCAGCGCCGGCGGCAATGAACCGAAGCTGTTCGCAATATCGCTCGTGAAGCTCCCCGCCGTGATCCCGGTTACCTTTACCAAGGCTCGCGCTTCCTCGGCGTTCGAGCCCAGCAGCAACGGGACATCGTTTTGCCGGCCTGAAGCGAAGGCGTCATAAGGCGACTGAGGAAGCAGGTAAGGATCGATGACCGGGTGGGTAATGTCGCCATCGTTGCGGGTGAGCCGAGCGGCCGGCAACTGACGCAACTCCTTGATTGATGACGCGCCGAGCAACGCCGCGAATTTCTCACCGTCCTTTTCGGCATTGGCCAGCAAGTATTTTGGCGCCAACTGGATCGGCTCAAAAAAGGCCGCCGCTCTCGCCAATGGCTCGTTGAAACAAGCCTTTTGCGAGCGGCGAAGCCATCAGGATACTGACCGATATCGATCCTGAGGATTGACCCGCGATGGTTACGCGTTTCGGGTCGCCTCCAAATGCCGCAATGTTTTTGTGGACCCATTCAAGCGCCACAATCTGATCCATGAGACCGTAGTTCCCGGATGACTGGTGCCTTGATTCGCTCGTGAGCTCCGGATGCGCGAGAAAACCCAGGGGGCCCAAACGGTAAGCAATCGTGACGACGATGATGCCTTTCCGCGCGAGCCGGTCACCCCAATATAAGGGCATGGCAGCCGATCCGTTGGTGTAGCCGCCGCCGTGGATCCATACGAGGACAGGCAGCCGCTGAGCTGCTCTCCTAGCCGGTGCCCAAAGGTTGAGATACAAGCAGTCTTCGCTTACCTCTGGCGGGGTTTCTCCGGGCATAGACACGCCTGTCTGCATGCACGCAGGAGCAAATGCAACCGCCTTGCGGACGCCAGTCCATGGCCTGACCGGTTGAGGCTCTCGCCAGCGGAATTCACCCACCGGCGGCGCGGCGTACGGAACGCCCTTGTAAATTGTCAGACCCTTCGCGTCCTCGCCTTGAAGGGCACCGGACTCGATCAAGACTGGGGCAGCCGAAGCCACGCCCCAACCTAGCAACAACGCCAACAATACCGGCTCAGCGATTGGTCTTGGCAATCCACACCTTTAGCGGCCGTATCCACTGCGGCAACGGCTGAAAGAAGGCGCCATGCTTTTTACCGGTGGAGATGGACACCTCCGTAAAGGACTTAAGGCGGCTTCTCGCCGCCAGTTTTCCGCAACTTCCAAGTTCGTCCGAGGTCTCATAAATCGACAGTAAATTGCCGCCGAGAGACAACCCCGGCGTTTGCGCGACGTCTCCATCTTCGCATATCGCAATGAGCGCCGTGTTGATCCCGATGGCAGCCAGATCGCTCGATGCCAACGCGGTCAATTGAGCGCCTCGTGAAAACCCAACCAGCGTAATCCGGCTGGGCCTAACACCTGCATCGAGCAGGCGCCGGACCCACGATTTCAGCGTGTCTGCGTAACTGTCATCGGAGCTCTTCGGTCGTTGATAAGCGATCAGATTGAAGCCCCCTTCACTAAACAGGGACTGTTTGATGGCCGGAAAATCATACTGTCCGTATTTTGGGGAAATTGGCCTAGGGTCATCCCCCTCGACGATCAGGCCGTGTGAATAGATAACGTACCTCTCACCGGCATGGATGCCGTCCGGAAATCGGTCGTAGATCTCGACTGCTCTGCTGCCGATCGGGACCAGCACAAGCAATGCAAGGCATTGCAGCATTCGGTACATATATCTCACCCCGGTTTGGCCGGATCATCCACACAAAAAGCGCCAACTCATCGTTCGGTGCGATCACAAGGGAATACACTATCCATCGGCGCCGCGGAGCGCGAGGCTGTTCCAAAATCGAGCGGTAGTCCCCCTGCCTCTCCAGCGACTGCTTCGTTTCCGCGGATGCCACCTCTCCGCGAACAGCTCATGCCTGAAAAGACAACAGTTGTGCCGGCAACTACGACTCAATGGCGCGGTCGGCTCTCATCGAAGTATAACGTTGGCAGACAACTCGCGTTCAATTCACAAATCGACATCGGAAATTTACCATGGAACAAGCACAACTCATTCAAGCAGCCGCGAGTATTGCCGGCGGAATGGCAGCGGCGCACTACGACAAGTTCAGCGGGCTCGTCGCTGCCCGGATCACGGAAATCGCAGAGACCGCCGTGCGGATCGCCAAGGCCATTGAAATTGAAGCGCGCAAGCTACCGTAGCTTCTAGGTTCCGCTGCGGCCGAGCCCGCACATCCATGTGCGGCCATTCGGTCGGTTCGCTTGATGAGCGGATGATCAGCCGTGCATTGGCATGTCAATCATCTCGCCGTTAACGATCCACGGGCAGCCGAACTTGTCGGTTACCATCCCGAAGCGCTTGGCCCAAAACGTTGCCCCGAGCGGCATGGTCACCTTGCCGCCCTCTGCCAGAGCGTTGAATACGCGGTCGGCCTGCGCGACAGCGTCAAAGTTGAGCGCGATCGACACGCCATGGATACCTTGATAAGGCATGTCCGGCGGGTTATCGCCCGCATACAAGGAGCCGTTTCCCTCCAGCGCCAGGCGCGCATGCATGATTTGGTTCCGCGCGCTTTTGGGTGTCTGCTCGGCCATCGGCGATTGGCCGAAGGTCAGCATCTCGAGCTGACCGCCGAGTACTTTGGCGTAAAAGCGCATCGCATCCGCGCAGTTGCCATCGAAGGCCAGATAGGGAATGGGTTGTGGCATGGTCGTCTCCTGTGCAATGTTGTGTGCAAAGCCGATGCTTCGGGCTGTCTACACATGCTAACGAACGGCTCATGCCCAATTCGACAGGTTGGTCGAAAAAAGTCTCATACGCCGTTGCAGCCGGGCCAATCTCATTACGCTGCACTCTCCGGCTTGAGCTCAGGTGCAGTTCTGTCAGCCCAAAACGGCGCGACAACGTTGCCTTTCTTAATCGCCAAAGCGACCAAAACCATTCCTGCAGCAACGCAAACCGCCAACGCGACTACCGATGCCTCCGCGCCGAATGCTCCGCCGGTCAACCAATCCGGCCCGATCATTCTCGACTGCAGCAGGCCTTTGCTCTCCCCTCCCGAGACCGCCACCGAGAAGACTCCACCTTGCGTGAAATTCCACGCAATGTGAGTGCCGATGCAAAGCCACAGACGCCGTGTGAGCATGTACGCCGCGGCCAGAAGTACTCCCGCCTCAATGCTAATCGCCGCGGCATTGAGAAGAGTGGCTCCCGGGTTGAGAAGATGCAGCGCCCCGAAAATGACGGCCGAGATCCCCAGCGCTACCCAACTCCCCAACCATTGTTCCAGAATCCGAAAAACAATCCCGCGAATCAGAGTTTCCTCGAGAACGCCTGAGAGTATGCTCGCAGGCAGAATCGCGAGCATGGCCTGCCAGCCGTTATTCCCGGTAATCCGATAGACCCCTATCGCGGCAAGCAATCCAATCGTCAAGGAAAATAACAGCGCGCCCAAAACGACACCCAACCCGAGCTCACGGCCCGCGCGCGCCCCCGACAGTTCGGTCACGGCTCGTTTTTCCATCACGCGTACGTAAGCCGAATAGGCTATCAGGACGACCGCCGCCAGCAGCAGCGCTCCCACCCGTCTCAAAGGTTTATCCGTCACGAATAGATTGAAAGGCGTACTGACAACGGCAAAGGGAACAGCAATGAAAAGGATTGCCACGGCCATCCGAACAATGGGAAATGTCAGCACCCGACGCCGGCGTGTGAGCGCTGGACTGCGAAACTCAGATTGGGTATTCATATTCCTCGCGGGGCTCTGGCATGGTATCCATCAAAGCGGCGCTGATGCGGTTTTAGCCTTCATGAATTTGACCATTACGCGCTGCCCGATCAGAAAAGGCGTGTGGTCCGCGGAGATCACCACTTCGACCACCCGTTCATCGCTGGCTTCATTGGCGCTGTCCGACTTCAGCTTGCGCGAGCCGAACGTTGCGGCAATGCGGATGACGTGTTCATTCCAGACTGTGCTCGAGTTGACCTCAGGAACGATCTGAGCCTCCTGACCGACATGCACGTCCGGTATCGCGCTCTCGACAATCTCTGCGCGAATGATGTGTGGTAGAGCCGGCTCCAGGTCGAACATGTTCGAGACATTGAGGGTTGAAGCGCCGGCGCCGGGATTTGCATAGCGCCGGATGATCTTGCCATCCATCGGAGCACGAATATTGGTCAGTTCCTCGTTGTACTCAGCCTGCGCCAGCTGCGCCTGAGCTGCCTGAATCGCTGCCTGTTGAATACCCAGCTGAGCCTGCGCCGTCGCCACGGCATCCCTAGCCTGATCCAACTGCTGCAGGGCGATGGAATTGGAGGACGCGAGTTTTGCAAGCCGCTCGTACTCGCGTTGGGCAGTCCTGACATTCACTTCGCCAAGTGCAAGTTGGCTCTGCGATTGAACCACGGCGGCGCGCGCGCTTTTGATTGCCAGGATTGAATCCTGATCTTCCTGGCGCGCCAGTACCTGACCCTTGCGGACCACATCACCCTCGTGCACGAGGACATCCTTGATGACGCCGAAGCGCCGCGCCGCAATCTCGATCACGCCGCCTTCGATATCAACCTTGCCGTTCGCGATGGTCGCAAACGGCGACGGGGTGGCCGCGCCGGAATTATTGGTACTCGCGCCGGCTCCGCTCTTCCCGCATCCGCTTAACGTTAGATGGCAGAATGCGATCCCGATTAGGACGCCAACCGCTATGGCGGGCCGGCGCTTCATGCGCATCGCGCGGCTTCGCTGGCAGCGTGCATGCCCACGGGTTGTGTAACCATGTGATCGCTCAAGATCTTGCCATCTTCCATGTGGATGATTCGATCCGCATGCGCCTCTAAGCGCGAATCATGGGTCACCACGACGATCGCGGCATTCCGCTCCTTGGCGGCTTGATGAAGCAGTTTGATGACGATTTGACCGTTGACCGAATCGAGTGCCGAGGTGGGTTCGTCGGCAAAAATCAGCGCGGGGGACTTGGCCAGCGCGCGCGCAATGGCGACCCGCTGTTTCTCTCCGCCGGACAGTTCAGCGGGTTTTTGGTGCAGGCGCCCACCGAGACCGACGGATTCCAGCACCGTGACGGCGCGTACTCGCGATTCGCGCTTGCTGATGCCGCAGTATCGAAGTATTTGCGCGACCTGGGCGGTGGCATCCAACGACGGGAAGAGATTGAAGCCCTGGAATATGAAGCCGCAATGATTCAACCGGAATTTGTCGATGTTGCCGTCGCTCTTCGTCCACAGGCTCTCCCCCATGGCCATGACCTCGCCCTCGTCAGGCCTCATCAGACCCGACAATGCGGCGATCAGAGTGGACTTGCCCGATCCTGAAGGCCCCATAACCATGGTCACCTGTCCGTGATAGGCCGTAAAGTCGACGTTCTTGAGCACTTGTTGCCGGGTTTTACCGATCCTATAGGCTTTGCTCAACCCCCTCGCCTCAAGTGCGGCCAAACTCATCGCAGCAGATCCGCTGGCTGACTCTTTTTGAGTACCCCGAGGGACAGCGCCCCAGAAACGAGGGCGATAATCAGAAGCGTAATCGCCACCGGCAGATCGATAAATAGCGGGAAGTCCATGGGCACGCCAAAGCCTCGGCCCAACAGCCATACCATTGCGGTGATCGTAGCCGCGAGCAGCATGCCTCCGACGCCGACCCAAAGACTCAACTCCAAGACGATCAGCCGGAGCGAGCCCATCGAGACACCCAATGCGCGGAGGCTGGCGAATTCCTTGATGTTGGCGAGAATCGCCCCTTGCAATGTCTGCCAGGTGATAACGATGCCGATGAAGGTACCGACGACGACGGCGAATCCGATCATGACGCTGATACCGCCCTCCTTGAGCATCGATTTCTGACTTGCCTCGGATAGATCCTCGCGAGACCAGGCTTTGTAGCCACCGTCGCTCATGGCATTCAGTTCAGCCGCGACTTGCCGGGCAAGGGCGGGATTCCGGATCTTCACGACGAGTGGCCCGACGCGCTGGCCCTCGTTCAGCAGCTTGAGCAGCTTCCCAGTTTGGCGCGACATGAATACCATGGCGTTGAACATCGAGGGGTAGGTATTAGTAGTGCCACGCACGGACACGGTGAGGCCGTTGATCTTTGCCTTGTCGCCCAAATGCACGCCCAGCTTGTTCAAACTCGACTCATCAATCACCACCGAATAGGGCTCCTGCAGCACCTGCATCAGGTCATCGCCAAGATCCTTCGGCAGCGTGACGGCACCGGGGACAGGGTCAATCATGATGATTTGCACGCCCTCGGCCTTTGCCGCCTGCCCTTCTTTCGGAAAATTGGTCCAAAACGCAAAGTTGAAATTGAGGGCCTGAACTTCCACAACGCTTGCGTCCCCGTAGATCTTCGGGATGAGGCGACGCGGTTGACCAGAGTTGTTGGAAAACAGACTCTGTGCCTGTGGCGGCAATATCATAATTTCGCCGGGAGAGCGGTCTACGGTTGCCGTAAACGATTTACTCACGCCCATGAACATGCCAGTCAACGACAATACGAGTACAGCGGCAACCGCCAATGCAATCACGGCGGCGAGATAGCGGCGCCACTCGTATATCAAGGTAGAAAGGGCTAGCGACAAAGGGTGACCCGATCCGACATCGAGGCCGCACTGGAAATGGTCATCGTTGCGGCTTCGGGAGCTCTAGAGCGCAATCGACCATGGAGTCGTCTTGTCATGCCTGCAGTCCTTTGCTTGCCACAGGCGGATTGTACGCCCCTAAGCCGACCCGAGCATTACGATCCCGCCCCTGCGCTGTTCATGGCTGGTCGGCCCCGCCCGCGCCTTTTTGCTACGCCTCCCTGCTTCGCGGCCTCATCCCAGGCGAGAGCGAGGTGTCGGTGACAGGCGCAGGACTTCCGGCTTGCGCATGAGGGCCGGCCACAAGGATTCCGGGACCTGGTCGCGCCAGCCGCTTTGCCGCGCGAGCAACTGGCTGAACCTTGTCTCCGCGGACGTGTCGGCAAAACGTGTCAACCACAAGAAGACCGACTCATGTTCGCGCACCGGCAATGCCGGGAAATCATTCGGCTGCGTTTCGGAGATGAGCTCTGCGAGCACCGCCCCACCGGCCTCAGTGATCATGGGTCGCATTGTGCTTTCGAAGAACTCCGTAAACGCCTGACTCGGAACCTCAGCGAGACTGTGAATACTGATCCGCACGACGCCGGTTGGCGTCGGCCGTTGCGGTCTCTGTAGGCCGGCACTCTTGGGCAGGGCGCGCAACAGCAGCACGTTGCCAGAGTCGAGCATCGTTGCATTGGCCGCTCCACGGTTCGCCCGCCAGACCGGACCTGTGTAGAAGGCCTGCAGCGCGGCGTGCCGCTGCGGCATGTCCTGAAACCCGCGCATCCATACGAAACGGTCCGGGTCGTCCAAGTCGCGGAAGATACCGAGTACGTGTGCACCGATGGTCTCTTGCGACTCGATGAATTCCCGCTCGAAGAGGTTGATCAACTCTTCGCGGCGACCGCCGCGCAGAGTATATTGACGGAGTTCGATGATCGCGAGCTCCGGTGCGGCCGCGAACAGGACGGTAGGATCGACGATGCTCGCCGTGGCGGCCCCTAGCGCCAAACCCATGAACTGTCGTCTAGTCGATCGGAGCGTGAGACGCACGCCGGGTTTCTTCTTGCCCATTCAAGTCCTCTCAACGGGGAATACCACAATGGGCTGCAACGCGACTGCGCAACTTTAGAGCCCGATATCTGCCGCCCCGTGTCACCTTGCCCAACGGCGGTATGATCAGTCTTGCGCGGCGCGCAGCATCTTCATATATCCAATTTCAATTCAAACGGCGATACCACTTTTCAAGATAGCTCAGCCCCGCTGCGTTCCGTTCTCCCGCATGCAGCGTCACAGCGGCAACAAACACCATGGCAGTGCCGAGCAGCAGCATATGGGCGGCATAAAACGGACCTAGGAATCCATAAAGAAGCGCTGTCGTTGACGCGGGAACGAGGGCTAACAGAAATAGCAAGGGCCTGGTGACCGAATAAGGCTTGAACGACAGGAATCCGCATATGAGCGCCAGGCAGATCAAAGTTGTCGAATCCGCCAGCCATAGCACTTTGAGCTCATGGCCGAAAAAGCTTTTCATGCTCGATGCGTCAATCAGCGACGAGGCCTTCGCGAAAAACGCAACCGCATGCAAGACCCCGCCCAAGCTGAAGATAACGGCGGCGCCGGCTAATAGCGTTCGAGTGATTGCAGGTTTCATGACTCCCCCTGAAGGTATGCAGACACTTTTTAGCATTGAACTTGATAAAGTCAAGTGAGGAGTTGACTTTATTAGCATAGCTGTAAGAATGCCCCTATGCGTTCTTATAAGCAAAGATGTGGGTTGGCGAAGGCGCTCGATGTCGTCGGCGATCGCTGGACGCTGTTGATTGTGCGCGAACTCCTCATTCGAGACGCCTGTCGTTACACCGACATTCGCAACGGATTGCCGGGCATTGCAACGAATTTGTTGGCAGAGCGCCTAAAGGAGTTGGAGGACGCCGGAATCATCGTCTCGAAACTGGAGCCGCCGCCGATAGCCGCCACCTTGTTCCGGCTCACCGCGCGGGGACGCGAGCTCGAACCGTCTCTTTTGAAGCTGGGTCAGTGGGGTGCGCCGCTGCTTGCGGATCGGAGTAAGGGAGAGGATTTCCAAGCGCATTGGCTCGTGCTGCCCCTGAAATTGCTGCTGGTGGATAACGCTCCGGAAAAGCCCCGGTCGTGCATTGAGTTGCGTACGCCCAACGAATCGATTGCCATCAAGGTTGAAAGCGGGAAAATCGACGTGCGCCTCGGCAATTCAGAATCTCCTGCGGCGGTCGTGACCGGAAAAGCCGAACTCATCCTGCAATTGCTGGCCGGCCGCATCAGTGTTGACAACGCCACTGCCAAGGGTCTCCGCGTGCAAGGTTCCGCCGGAACTGTCCGACGTGTCATTCCGGGGGCAATCGTGGCTAAGGACGGTCGTGCGGCGAAGTCGACGCCGTTACTATGATGTCATGCCCGGCCGCCAAGGTTTCTCCGCTCTGTCTCGTCAAAATCAACCTCGACGAGCCGCCTTACCCGCCGCCGCCGGCGACGGCGCAAGTCGAATCCAGCAATATCTCGCCACTGGGCCCGGTACCCGTGATCAAGACGAAGCCAGGGCCGCTTTTGAATTGCATGCCGGCAACGACCAGGGTGTAGTTGCCCATGTGATGCCGCGCATCGGGACTCAAGGTCGCAAGCAATTCGAACAAATTCGACGCATCCAAACCCTCTCCCATGACTCGTCGCGCCTGATAGGTGGATCCCGCAATGGTGATGGGCGACCAGGCGTCCAGGAAGTTGTCCGCCGACGCGCGTAGTGCCCTGAACGCGTCTTGCTGCAAGCATTCGATGTTCACGTGAAATTCGTCTTGAGTCCGAGACACCCCGATGCCGATGGCAAGTCCTACAGCCGATCTGGACACGTCGTGGCCGACAAACGAACTTATCAGCCCGCGAGCGTGCCAAGCTTCGGCAAAATAGTTAGGCGCGTCCGGATCGAGCAGCTCGCTGCTTTCGATTCCAGCCATCGTTCGCGTCGGAACCAGCAGATAATGTGCTCCACCGCCGGCAGCGGCGAGCAAGGCATATCCAGAGCCGCCATCCTTCGGGTCAGCAAGAACGACGCGCTCGCAGGGCGCCGGATTGTGATGCTCCTGCCAATTCACGACACACTGTTCTTGCACAATCTGCCGAAGCGCACTTCGGCCCGTAGGCTGTTTTGGATCGATCGGCGAGTCGGTGGACGATTTGGCGCCACGCATCTTTTGACCGACTGCCGAAGATGCGAACATCATTGAAGCGGCAATCGCAATGCCGCCGACAAAGACAAACACCCGCGTCGTCGAGAACATGCGATACGCTAACCGCCTCTTCAGCATCTAATGGCCCCTGCTCGTCCCACCAATCCCGGGGCACAGTATGCGCTAAGTGGCGGTCAATCGTGTTGTTGGCCGTGGGCTTGCATCAGCGCACCATCACCGCGCCGCCTGCCACGTCGAGTATGACGCCGGTGATCCAGCTTGAATCGTCCGAGACGAGGAAGAGCGCCGTGCGAGCGACATCGTCCGGCGTACGCGCGAGCGCCGACTCTTCCCGTCCGTGAATGGCCACCCTGGCGCCCTCGCGTGCGAAGATTTTTGCCGCGGCGGCTCCAATGCCGCGTGAGCTTCCAGTCACCAATGCCACTTTGTCTTTCAGAACGCCCATGCCATTTCACCGTGCCCAGGCTGATCGAACCTTTTGACCTTTGCGATTCAAAATATAGCCCCGGCATAGCGGAAGCCGGCCATGGAAAGAACGGCGAGACCCAAGAGTGCCGCAGTGAAGCGGGAGCTCAACTCTGCGCGCAGCCGAAGTCCTGACATCCTCTGCAACACATCCGCAGGGGGCGCCGCGGCAAGCGATTGCTGTTTGCTTAAGCGGGCGAGCTTCTGTCCCGTCGGCCGACCGATCAAAAACCCGATGGCCAGAGAAAGCAAAGCGGCGACCGCCCCGACCTTCAGGACCAGCCCCGCCGCCGAGCCATCGCTCGGGTGCAAGGTCGCAAATAAATAGCTGCCGGACAAGACCGTCAGCAGTGCCGCAATGCCTGAGATGGGACCGACTCTTCCGGCAACCATGGCGGTCCACCGGCCCGCACCTTCGGTTCCGTAACGGGCCGCAATGGGCACGATCACTGCCGCGAGCACAAATGTCGCGCCGGCCCAAATGACGCCCGCCATGACATGAACGACGCGGGCGAGCACAATCAGTTCTATGTTGGGCATTTCCAAATCTCCTCTCATATTGACTATACTAAGTGTATATCCAATAATGTGACTGTCAAGACCAAACGAAAACCTTATCGAAGCGAAGTGCGCGAAGCGGCGGCGGTTGAGACGCGCGCACGCATTGTCGATGCTGCGCGGACGCTGCTCGGGGGCGGCAAGGGTGTGCCCGCATTTTCGCTGGAAGCGGTGGCACGCGAGGCCGGCGTAACCCGACTCACGGTTTACAATGCGTTCGAATCCAAGCGGGGGCTGCTGGAAGCTGTGTTCGACGACATGGCTCGCCAAGGGGGGCTGTTCGAACTGCCGTCGCTATTCGCGGAACCCGACACGGACAAGGCCTTGAGTCGCTTAGTCTCGGTGTTCTGTCGATTTTGGGCGTCTCACAGGAAGGTGCTCCCCAAGTTCTCGGCTGTGGCCAAACTGGACGATGAGATTGCGCAAAGCCTGAGGCTGCGATCCGAGCGAAGACGCCAGCTCCTGACCGCGCTTATCGGGCGGATTGGGTCGGATCAAGACCAAACTGACCTTGTTGATCTGCTGTTCGCGCTCACCAGTTTTGAGATGTTCGATGCCTTAGCAGTTCGCCGGCGAAGCGATTCAGCCATCGAAGCGCTCATCCAGGAGCTCGTCGACGATACGTTGAAGCGTTTCTCGGTGAGACGACGGCCGGACGGTGCCTAGACGCACCCACCGGGTTATGGCAGCCCGGCGACAACCCGTTCCAGGCCTCCGATGAATTTCCGCCAGCCGTAGTTGGCGCCCTGGTAGTTGGACTCTTGATCGGGCCGGAAGCCGGATTGCTCCATACGCAACAGCGTTCCACTCTTTGTCGCAACCAACGTCCAGACGACGACGCTCTCGAGCCCCAACGAGCCCCAACTATACGAGAGCTTTTTGTTGGGTTCGACGATCAGGACTTCAGAATCGATTACGCCGTTCCAATTCGGCATGGGTTTCGAGCGGAAACTAAACCTATGACCCACGACAGGCTGGAAATCGTTCTCCATCATCCACTCTTTGATCAGCGGACCTTGCGTGAGGGCTCGCCAGACTTTTTCCGGTGGATGCGGCAATTCTTTTTCGATAACAACTGAGCGAGTCGCGGGAGTGGTCATTGGTCCATCCTTTTGAGCAAGTCTTCGAGGCGTTCAAGCCGGTCGTGCCAGAAGCGGCTGTAGTAACTCATCCAATCCACCAGCGGTGCGAGGGCTCGCGGCTGAGCGGTGTAGTGCGTCTGGCGTCCCCGGTGTCGGGCGCGCACCAAGCCGGCATGCTTGAGGACTCCGAGATGTTTTGATACCGCCGGCTGCGAGACACCCGACTTGTCGGTCAGCATCCACACCGTTTGTTCACCATCCCGGCTCAATCGTTCGAAAATCGCGCGGCGCGTGGGATCGGCGAGGGCTTTGAAAGCCATGGTTGGTTCGGTTTGCATTGCGTTAAACCATAACCAGATGGTTATTGATTGTCAACAATACCTGCTTTTCACCTACAATCCCGGCGAGATCACCGCTCCTCGCCAATGCGGGATTTGATCCAGCGATGGCAGCGGCAATACTGCGATGACTTCGAGATATCCTCTATAATTAGTTGATGTCATGCCAAAAATAACCTTCATCTCATTCGACGGCGCACGCCGCACCGTAGAAGTCGCCGCGGGCACGACGCTCATGCGCGCCGCCACCGATAACCGCGTAGCCGGCATAGACGGCGACTGCGGGGGCAACTGCGCCTGCGCTACGTGCCACGTTTACATCGATTCCGCCTGGGCCGAACGGGTCGGAGCGCGCACCTCGTGCGAGGTGGACATGCTGAATTTGGTGTCCGAGTTGCGTGACACTTCGCGGCTGGCATGCCAGATCGATGTCGATGCGAACTTGGATGGTCTGATCGTGGCCACACCGGAATCACAGCATTGAAGGGGAGCACACCATGATCGGAACCAATCCAGGCGCGCGCACTGCCGCGCGTGCCCGCACCCTCGCCCTCCCCCTGGACCATCTGGATCCGGCCGATCCTCAAGGATTCGTGGACGACACGGTCGGCTATGTCTTTGAACGGCTGCGACGCGAAGACCCCGTGCATCGCTCTCACAGTCCTGTGCCCGGCATCGACACTTATTGGTCGGTCACACGCTATCAAGACATCATGCAGGTCGATAGCCATCACGAGCTGTATTCCTCCGCGGATGGAATCACGCTGATGGACTTTCCGCCCGATGATGAACAGAAACTGAAAATGTTCATTGCGATGGACCCGCCAAAGCACGATGCGCAGCGCAAGGCGGTGAGTCCGATCGTGGCGCCTGCGAATCTCAACAACTGGCGCGATCTGATTCGGCAGCGGACTTGCAATGTGCTGGACGATCTGCCGCGCAACGAGACATTTGATTGGGTCGACAAGGTCTCCATCGAACTGACGACCTATATGCTGGCAACTTTATTGGATTTCCCGCTGCAAGACCGGCGACTACTTACCTATTGGTCCGACATTTCCACCGCAAACAAGCTCACCAATCCCGACGCTCCGGAACCCGAAGTTCGCATGGCGGAGTTGCGCAAAATGTTGGAGTACTTCACGCGGTTGTGGAACGAACGCGTCAATGCGCCGCCGCGCAGCGATCTTATCTCGATGTTGGCCCATGGCCCGGCGACCCGCAACATGGGCCCGCTCGAGTACATGGGCAATCTGGTGCTCCTCATCGTCGGCGGCAACGACACCACGCGCAACTCCATGACCGGAGGCCTGCTCGCCCTGCACGAGCATCCTGAGGAGATGGCCAAACTGCGTGCCAATCCAGCGTTGATTGAGGGCATGGTCTCAGAGATCATTCGATGGCAGACCCCGCTGGCCTATATGCGGCGCACCGCCACGGCGGATACCGAACTGGGGGGCAAGCAAATCAAGAAAGGTGACAAGTTAGCGATGTGGTACTTGTCGGGCAATCGGGACGAGGCCGCAATTCGCGAGCCGGATCGGTTCATCATCGATCGCGAACGGCCGCGCCAGCATCTGTCCTTTGGCTTCGGAATTCATCGCTGTGTCGGCAACCGCCTGGCCGAGCTGCAGTTGAAGATTCTGTGGGAAGAGATTCTGCGGCGATTCGAGCGTATTGATGTGGTCGGCGAGCCGACGCGTGTACGCTCGGCCTTTGTGCGCGGCTTCAGCAAGCTGCCGGTGCGCATAGCCGGTTGAGCCAGCCCGCACTTTGCTGCAACGCTCTTGTCTGGGCTGTCAGATTTGGCTGATAGTCGACTGCGTAGCCGAGGAATCGCAATTTTCCCCAGGCTTGTTAGGCTTCGTATCGGCCAAACAAACGATTCCCACTAAGTCGTTTTTAGGTCGGGGCCCGATCGATGTTCGCGCATCGTTCGGGCCCGCTTATTTTGCGAGCCTGCCCGGTGCCAGCAGCGCTCAGTGCGCCGTATCGAGTTCGCTGCTTCCATAAAGCGCGGAGTCTTTGGGAATCGGCTCATTCCAGATGAAATGGCTGAACCAATCGAGGTTTGCCTGGAGCAGCGCCAGGGCGGATTTCGGCTTGTCGATGCCATGCCCAAACCCCGTGTAGAGAATCAAGCGTGCATCGACATGTTGGTCCAGGAGACCTCGGTAAAGCTCAAAGGCATCCGGAACCGGCACTCGATGGTCCGCGCTGCCATGCTGAATCAATGTGGGCGTCTTCGCCTGACGGATCGTCGTGATCGGGGAGGTCTTTGCATAGATCTGCGGGTCGTCCCACGGAGTCGCGCCCAAGTACTGGGGCGTAAACGGCGTGATATCGGTGCTCACGTAGTATGTGGTCCAATCGCTGATGCCGGCGCCCACGGAAATTGCCTTAAAGCGGTCGGTATGGGTGGTCAGAAATGCGGAGATGTAACCGCCTTGCGACCAGCCCATGGCGGCCAACTTGTCCGGGTCGACGATGCCCTTGGCGATCAGCGCATCCACCCCGCTCATCACGTCCCACATGTCGCCGACGCCCAAGTTACGCACATTGAGTGCGCGAAATTTGGCGCCGTAGCCGGCGCTGCCGCGATAGTTCGGCTCGAGGACCAAGGCACCCTTCTCGAGAAAGGCCTGCAGCGGATAGGCATAATCAGGGGGTAGAAACCTGGGCTGCGACACGCCGGTCGGACCGCCGTGGATTTTGACCAACAGCGGATACTTGCGCTTCGGATCGTAGTCGGCCGGCTTGTGCAGCACCCCTTCGATGAGCGTACCGTCTTTGCTCTTCCATGAGACGACTTCCACGCTGCCAAGCTTCCAGCCACTGATCTGCGCCGTCTGATCGGTGAGTTTCTTCGGAGCGAACGCCTTGGCGCTCGAGATGTACAGTTCCGTCAGATGCGTCGCATCGTCCGCCGTGAAGGCAATGGAGTTGCCGTCCGGCGTGATGGATGCTTCGTTGATGATCAGATGCTCATCCGTGGAAAGCGGCTGAACCAGCCCGGTTGCCGTGTCCAAGCGGAACCACTTTGCGGTCATCCTCTGGTTGGCGCCGAAGTACAGTCCGCCCGCAACCCATACGGGGGCGCCCGGGTCTTCGTCAAAACTCGTGGTCAGATCGCGAACATCGCCCGCCGCCGTGGCAGGTTTCTTGAGCACAGCCGCGAGATCCACCAAGGCAATGTGCGTATTGGCATAAAAGAATTTTGCCTGCCCGAGACTCGTCAGGAAGGCCAATTGCTTGCCGTCCAAGGAGAACATCGGCGTGCCGTCCGGGCCCGGCAGAGCGACGATCTTGGACGCGGTCCCCGGGCTGGCCCCGGCTCGAGGCAGGTCCAGCAGGTAAATATCTTCATCCTGCAAAAAGGCCAACAACGGATTGTGGCCCGCGCTGAACGCGACGCGGTCGGACTGCGGTGAGATCGCGAAGGATTTGATGCCAAGCGCGGGATCTGATGTCAGCTGCTTTGCAACCTGGGGCTGGGTCGCCTTGATCCCGGCCCCGGCATCGACGGACCACAGCTGAGGCTGCTCGAAGTCCTTTTCGACGACATCGTAGGCGCTGTAGCGCTCCTTACGCGCCTTGCTCGCCTTGGTTGCTGGTTCCGGCGCCGTAAAAAGAATCGACGCACCATCCTTGGTCCAGTGAAACTCAGTGACGTCGGTCTGAGATTTCGTGAGCGGCCAGGCTTCCCCTCCATCCGGAGCGATGAGCCAAATCTGCTTCGCGGCCGGCTTCCCTGCCTCCGGCGCCTCGCTCTTGGCATCCTTCGAGCCGAGGTCTTTTTGCACAGCCGCGAACGGCTCGATCACGTTCGCCTCGCGCTCGGTGACAAACGCGAGCCAACGCCCGTCCGGCGACCACTCGGCCGATCCGGCCGATTTTTTCCCGCGGGTCAGCTGAACGGACTTGCCAGTGGCCGCATTGGCCAGCCAGAGCTGCCAGACAAACTCGTTCTCCTTCCAGTTGGTTTCGCGCTGCAGGTAGGCGACAGAGGATCCGTTGGGCGAGATTGCGGGCGCTCGAATGCTCGTGCGGCTCAAGGAATCGGCGAGCGTTGCCGCGTGTGCGCCTTGGCAAAATCCACTGAACGGCAGGAGGCTCAAAGTGCAAAGCACCAAAATTGATCGCCATGTGCATCGTGCCGTCATCGCTACTTACCCACGTGCGTTGGAATCGCCGGCGCCGATTTACGCGGCACTTCCGGCGCATTCTTGAGTTGCTGCAGAACGTCCGCGATTGCCGCATCCAATTGCACATCGTTGCCTGCGTTAACGGCCGCCGGGTCCAACGGGACCTCGACATCGGGCGCGACCCCTTCATTCTCGACTCGCCATTCGCCTTCCGGCGTAAAGAGCCGGAAGAACGGTACGCTGAGAAAACCGCCGTCGATCAGCTGCGGGTTCGCCGATATGCCGATCAACCCGCCCCAAGTGCGCGTGCCGATCAGCTTACCCAGGCCAAGTCGCCTGAAGCCGTAGGGCAGAAAATCGCCGCCGGATCCCGCATCTTGATCGATCAACATCGCCTTCGGTCCATAGATCGCGCCGGCCGGCGTGTTGAATACCAACCCGTCGCGATCCTTCCACCCCGACAGATACTTCCGGTTCAGGACCTCCAACACGTAGTTGGCGGCCTGGCCGCCGCTGTTGCGCCGGTCATCGACGATGAGTGCGGGCTTCTCAACCTGCGCAAAGAACATGCGGTTGAAAAAGGTGTAGCCGTCGCCGGCGGTGTCGGGCAAGTACACGTAGGCCACTTTGCCGCCGCTCTTCCGGTCCACGTATTCTCGATTGGCCTCGACCCAACTCCATTGGCGCAGCGCCGCCTCGTTCGCAATGGGCAGGACCACGGCGGTGTGGGCGGCCTTGCCATCGCGGCTTACGGTCAGCGAAACCTGCTTGCCCGCGGTTCCCTCCAGCAGGGAAAAAATGTTTACCGATCCGTCCAACGGATGGCCATTGATCGCCAGTATGGCGTCGCCTTCAGCGACATCGACGCCGGCGGTCGCGAGCGGCGCGACCAGAAAGGGATTCCAACGATCGCCTTGGTAGATTTTTTGAATCCGGTACTGGTTGTTCTCAACCCTGAAATCAGCGCCGAGCAACCCGATTCCGACGGGCGTCCCGGCATAGATATCGCCGCCGCCCGTACGGTTATGCCCGACTTGCATTTCGCCAATCATCTCGACCAGCAATTCGCTCAAGTCCTCGCGGCGCTGCACGAACTGCAGCAGCGGCTCGTAGCGCGCCCGAATCGCAGCCCAGGGCAGCCCGTGCATGTTGGGATCGTAGAAGTACTGCTGCTCCATTCGCCAAGTCTCATCAAAAATCTGCTGCCACTCCTGCCGCGGATCGACCAGCATCCTCACGTTGCTCAAGTCGACCGGCTTGGAATCGAGTTTTTCGCCGGCGTCGGCGACTTCCAGCTTCCCCTCGCCCAACGTGAGCAGGAGCTTCTTCCTGTCCGCGCTCGCGGAAAAATCGACGAGGTGCGATTTGAGCAGCTTCTCCTCCCGATCTTCGAAATTGAAGCGGTAAAGATCGGCATCCCCGTTGCCGTTGGGACCCGGGGGCTCGGTGCTCGACCCCGCCTGCCGCCGCGCGATATAGAACAGGGCCCCGTCTGAGCCGACGACGAGCCGGTCATAGTTTCGTTCGGCAACGGGGATCGGAACGAACCGCTGGGACAGCCCCGCCAGATCCACGCGGGTGGGCTTGACCGGCTTGTCGGCCTCCGCGGGCTTTTTGGATTTGGCCGCCGCGTCGGATTTGTCCGCGTCCTTGTCCACGTCCTTGTCCGCGTCTTTGTCCGTATCTTTTTCCTTTTCTTTGTCTTTGCTTTTTTCCTTGTCTTTGCTTGCCTTCGGGTCCTCATCGCCGCTTTTCGGCGGCAAGGGAGAATGCCCCGCGGCGGAGAGCACCGCCGCATAGATGGCCATGCGCAGGGGACGCTCCTGCGTCGACATATCGAGGGTCACGCGCGTCGGACCCGCATCGATCGAGGCAGTGAAATAGAGCAGATCGTTGTTGCCGAATACCGGCGTATCGGTCTGCACGAAGGAATCGGTCAAGTCGACGTTCTTCGCGGCAACGAAACTATGCAGCCGCACCTGTGTGAAATAGTTCTCACCCACCACGGTGTACGCGAGCCACTGGCTGTCGGGCGAGAAATCCACCTGGAAAATGCGCCGCCGAAGCGTTGAATCGATGAGAGCGACCGCATCACCCGTAAGGTCGATGGCATAGAGGTGCAGATGATTGTCTTGGAACACGACGCGACGACCATCCGGAGACCAGCTCAACAAGGTGAAGTAGCCCATCTTTCCCAGCGCATGTCGGATGGGTTTCTCGAGCCCAATGGCATCGCGTATCATCAGGACCTGCGCGCCCCCCTCATCGCTCAAGTAGGCGATGCGTTGACCGTCCCTGCTCCACAGCGCATCGGACTCGCGCACACCGGAGGTGGCGGTCAAATTGCGCACTGAGCCATCCTTGACCGGAACGCTGAACACATCGCCGCGGGCCGTAACCAGCACCCGCTTGCCTGTCGGGGACAACTGGGCGAAGGTCAGGTTCTTGGCGGCGTCCTTCCACTGAGGCCGCGCTTGAAGGGATTGCAACTCGAGGTGAATGGCGAGCGGCTGGACCTGGCCGCTGCTCACGTCGAGGGTTTTCAACTGACCGCCGGCCTCGTACACAATGGTGTGCTCGTATGCGCCGGCGTTGCGGACATCCCACTGAGTTTCATGCGTGAGTTGACGCACCGAACGAGCATGCGCATCGTATAGATACAGATTGGCTGCGCCGTCGTTGCGGTCGGAAATAAATGCCACGTCATCGCCGATCCACATTGGATTGCTGTCGGAGGCATTCACATGAGGAATCTTCTCCAGTTGATTGCCGGCAGGATCGATGATCCAGATCGGCGGTGTGTCGCCGCCGCGATGTTGGCGCCAGCCACTGACCCCGGCATAGGCCATGATGTAGGGACGATAGGCCAAACGTTTGCCGTCGGCCGACCAGGCGCCCTCGACGGCAACCGCCTTCATGACCTTTCTTTCGTAGCCCCCGGTAAGGGGCACCTCGTAGAGCTGACCGCTGCGGCTGTTGGCGACCTCGCGATTCGAGGTAAACAACACGCGCTTGCCGTCCGGGCTCCATCCCGTGACCAGGTCGGCGGCGGGATGCCAGGTCAGCCGCCGCGGCTGACCGCCTTCGGTTGGAACGACAAAGACGTCGGTGTTGTTATCGTAGTTGGCTGAAAATGCGATCCACCGGCCATCAGGCGAAAAGTGCGGCGCAAACTCCGAGGCCGGATGGGCCGTGATCCTGATCGGGTGCCCTCCATCGCGATCGCTGATCCAAATATCGCCGCCGTAAACAAAGGCCAGATGATCCTTTGAGACGGCGGGTTGGCGCAGCAAGCGCGTGTCCGCTGCATCGGCCGCGTTGGCGGCAGCGCACATGGAAAGAACACCAAAGCCCAGGAATTGAACGAAGATTCCGCGCAGCCGCATAACACCCCTGCTTTAATTTAGTTGATTACCAGCGCAACGACGCGACATTAGCAAATGCGCTCGCCAACGACTTGAGTTTTCGTGCATATCACGCGCGCTCGGCGCCGCGACGTCCCGCCAGGCTCGCAAGCTCCGACCAACAATAGCGAACCGCGTTCACTTGCGTGCCGTCCAACGCCGGCTCGGCATGGCGCAGAGTGATCGCCCCGCCAAGCCGCTCATAGAAGCGGCGCGCTGCGAGATTTTGTTCGTAAGCCCAGAGATGCAGGCGCCTGGTGGATTTAGAATTAAGGACCCGCTCCGCCACTTCCCTCATCAATTCCCGGCCGAGTCCCTGACCCTTGAGTTCGGGAATCACATGCAGATTGTCCAACAAGCATCCCCATTGCGGGTCCGCGTCGAGAAATCCGCACGCGAAACCGCGGATGGTCCCCTCGTGTTCGTCTACCAGGACAAACTGGTCGGTTCGATCGCGGTCGGAGAGCCGGCCATGCCAGAGCGCGCGGCGATTCTCGTGCAGCGGGCCTTCCAAGAAGTCGTCGCGAAGAATTCCACGGTAGGCCGTCTGCCAGCTGGAAGCATGCAGCTGAGCGACTGCGTTGGCGTCCGCCAATTGCGCCACGCGAATTGTCATCGAAATACTAGCGCGCTCGCAGGATGATTTGATCGGCTTCTTCACTGGCATGAAGATCGAACGCGCGTTCCAGGCTCTTGACCCAGCCACCGATGTTTTCGCGCTCCACGGTGCCCGTTATAACCAGCGCGCCCATGCTCTCGCTCTCCAATACAATCGGTTTGTGCGCATAGCGGTTCACATCCTCGAGCACGTAGCGCAGTGGTTGCAGGCGAAATGCCAGATGTCCTATCTGCCATCCCGTGGCGGGATCCTCCATCTTGGTCGGCTCTTCGATGCCCGCGCTGCCCGCGGTCGTCTGTTGACCGGCATTGACGTGCACGCTGCGCAGCTTCGGCTTAAATTCCCTGAGCAGCGATACCGGCAGAAGGCCGTCGACCGGCTTGACCACGACGCGACCTTCGGTGACGGAAACAACCGCCCGATCGCTGTCGCGTTCTACGTTGAACTCCGTGCCCACCGCGATGATCGTGGCGTCGCCGGCGCGCACCTTGAACGGCCTCGCAGAATCCTTCGCGACCTTGAACAGCGCCTCGCCCTTGGTGAGCTCAACGGCCCGCACATTTTCCGACAGCCTCACCTCGATTCGCGTATCGCCTCCCAATGCGATGACCGAGCCATCCACGAGCGCAACACTGCTGTTTTCTCCGACGGCAGTTTCATAGATTGCCATTTCAGCGGGTGACTTCCAGAAAGCCAATGTGAGGGCACCGATGACGAACGACGCGGCAATGCCGAGAGCGGCCCAGGACCCGCGCCGGGTACTACGCTGCGGCTTCCAGTCCCCGATGGGAACCGAAGCGTCGTAGCGATCCCGCGCCAGCATGCGCGCCGGCACAGCCGCGGGCGCCGGCACGTCGCGAAGCGCATGCGATATCTCCTCGATGCGGGCAAAGGCCCGCGCGTTGGACGGATCGCGATGCAGCCAGGTCTGCCACTCCAGCGTTTCCTCGAGCGTTACTTCCGTGCTTTGCAATCGGACGAACCAATCGGCAGCGGCCAGATAGATGGGGTCGCGCTCGATTGAGGATGGCATGTGTTGCTTAGCCATTGCGTTCCAAGTCGATGTGCGCACGGCAGAGCAGCAGTGCTCTGACAACGTACTTGCGGACCATGCTGTCGCTGATGCCCAGCCGGCTCGCGATGGTCGCCGCATCAAGCCCATGGATTTGATTCATGACGAAGGACTCCCGGCACTTTGGCGGCATGCCCTCGATGAGGGCTCCAAGGTGGCGCAGTGTTTGTTCGCCGGAGAGCTGCCGTTCCGGCGTGCGGTTTTCCGCCAACTCCGAGAAGAGCTGGCGACCGGCAAATTTGTCGAAATTTTGATGCCGCCTGCGCCGATCGATGGCGATATTGGCGGCGGTCTTGAAAAGAAAGGCTCGCAAATAGCTGACCGCACCCGGCTGATCCAAGCTCAGAAGCCTGACGTAAGCCTCTTGCGCCACCTCGAGGGCCTCATTGTGAGAGCCCACGCGCCCCCGCAGGAAACGGATCAGCGCCTCATTGTGCTCGCGGAATAGCCGCTCCACGACCGTCGCCCGCGATTCCTCGCTATCGGGCGTTGGTTCGGCCACCCGATCGGCTTGCGGCGGCGGCATACTCACTGCATTCCCCATGAGGAGCTTTGGGACACCTTCTAGTTAGCTTAGCTTAGACGAACGAGCGGCCGAAAACGGGAATGCGCAGCGGCGCTTTTACGCGCTATTGATAACCATGTTTTGCTCCCCGCATGCCTATTTGACCATCAATTCGACCACCGTGTGGATGATTCGTAGGCTAGTTGTGTCGTGCTCGCCACAACACGGTTTTCTGTGTTCGATATTTAATAAAAACGTCAAAATCCATTCCCGATTTCAAATACTCATTCGTCTTATCAGTAACAAGCGGATATCGAGCCGCGAATGGGGAAGTCAATGAACGCAAAGAGAGTCGTGGGTCTGTTCGTGCGCGGCGTGGCAGCGCTGCTGATTGTCCTAGGGATTTCGGTCGGCGCCGGCATTCACCCAAGCATGGCGGCAATTGATCTGGCGCAGCAACGGCAGTTCGACATCGCGCCGCAACAGCTCTCCTCCGCTTTGCTGAAATTCTCCGCGCAATCGGACATTCAAGTAACGGTTCCGGGCCAGCTCGCCGAGGGCAAGCAATCCCCCGGGGTTGTGGGCAGATTCAATGCCGGCAGCGCCCTCGCCATCTTGCTCAAAGACACATCGCTGCACTACGACGTGGTGGACGGCAGCACGGTGGTCATCACGGGACCCTCTGAACGCAAGGCAGTGCGGAATGAAATTCAGAAAATGAATAGTCCCGTGATTGTCGGCGCGCCGGCTTCTTCCGGGCAGGAAATCAGGGTCGCGCAGGCAACCTCGACGAGCGCGCAGACGACCTCGGCTCAGAGCGCGAGTGCGATAGCGACCACGTCCACGTCCAGCGAACCCAATCCCAGTCTCGCCGAGATTGTGGTTACCGGTACGTCTATCAAGGGTCTCGACGCCGTCAGCGCGCTACCCGTAACGGTGCTGAAAGCCGAAGACATCTCGAGAACGGGTGCGACCTCCGCCCAAGATCTCTTCCGCTACATCAGTTCTGCCAGCAGTTCGGGCAGCACGGTCCAAGCGCAGGCCACCGGCTTCCAGACCGGCGCGATTTCCACCATTTCTCTGCGCGGCTTGGGATCCGGGCGAACCCTGATCCTGATCAACGGCCGCCGATCCGCCCCCTACGGCGGCGGATCGGGCGGCCAGGCCGGCAACTCGGTCGACATCAGCGCCATTCCCGTCGGGGCCATCGAACGGGTGGAAATCCTGAGAGACGGCGCCTCGGCGATCTACGGCAGCGATGCCATTGCCGGCGTGGTGAACTTCATTTTGCGCGAAGATTTTCAGGGCGTTGATGCCAACGTCTATGGCGGCGCTCCCACCCGGTCCGGCGGCGGCACCGAGGAGCAAGCCAACTTCTTCGGCGGCATCGGTGATTTGAAGACCGACCGCTACAATATCACCTTAGGTTTGAGCTTCGACCACACTCAAGAAATCCTTGGCGCCTCGCGCCCCTTCGCGAATCGTTACAGCCCGCAATTCGGGAACGACGTCACCTCGTCATTTGCCTTTCCTGCCAACATCGCGGTATTTCCGGCCCCCGCCAAAGGCAAGCCGACCACGATCAACCCCGCAGTGGGAAATTGCTCGCCGTCGCTCAATGACGTCAACTTTCCGGCCCAGTGCCGGTTTGACAATTCGCCCTTCGACTCGCTGCAGCCCGATACGAAGAAGGGCAACGGCATGTTGGCTGCGCATTATCAGATCTCCGATACCACTCAGCTGTACGCGGAAGCGAGCTTCGCCCACGTCGAAACCCTCACGCAGGTGCAGCCGGTACCGCTCTCGTATCAGAACCCGTTGCTGCCCGGTAACCCGTTTCTTGCGTATCAAGCCAATTTGCTGGCGACGCAATATCCGACGTATCACAACCCGGCCATCACGCCGACCGCCGCAGCCTTCCTCCTGCCGCCCACCAGCCCGTACTATCCCACCGCCTTTGCCGCGGCCAATGGCATGGCGGGCTTGCCGTTGAACTTGATCTATCGCGACTTTGCCAATGGCCCTCGCTTGTATACAGACACGGCCGACACCACGCGCGCCGTGGGCGGCTGGAAGGGCAACCTCCTCGGTTGGGACTTTGACACGGCGGTCCTCTACAGCGAGGTCAAGGTGAAGGAGGACCTGAAGTCCGGGTTCCCGCTGTACTCCAAGGTCATGCCGCTGTTGGACACCGGCACCATCAATCCGTTTGGAGCGACCACCGACCCTACCGCGCTGGCAGCGGCCAAGGCCACGGAATTCGTCGGTCAGGACTGGAGTTCCAAGACCTCGCTCGCCAGTCTATCCGGCTCAGCCAGCCGTGCTCTGTTTGACCTGCCCGGTGGCCAGATGAAGGGTGCCGTCGGCGCAGAACTGCGCCGTGAAACCTTCGTCTACAATCCGTCCGCCGCGATTCAAACTGGCGATATCACCGGACAAGGCGGCAACCAGCTGCCCGAAGATGCGGCGCGCAGTGTGGAATCTGCATTTGTCGAAGTGGACATGCCGATTCTGCACTCGTTGGACGCCGATGCGGCGGTTCGCTATGACCACTACCAGGGTGTGGGCAGCACCGTGAACCCCAAGGGTTCGTTGAAGTTTCAGCCCGTCGATTGGTGGTTGTTGCGCGCCTCGGCAGGTTCCGGCTTCCGCGCACCTTCACTGACTGACCTGTACGCGGCGCAGGCCACCAGTGTCACATCGAACGGCACGCGGGACCCGATCAAGTGCCCGACGTTCGATCCCAACAACCCGGCCTGTAGCTTCCAATTCAGCACCGTGACCGGCGGCAACCCGAACCTGAAACCGGAAAAGTCGACGACCTTGACCCTGGGCACAGTGTTCGAACCTACGAAGAACTTGAGCGTCGGTGTGGATTCCTTCTGGATCTACTTGAAGAATGCGATCGTCGTCGGCGGTCTTCCGGTCGCCACGATTTTGCAAAATGCCGCTTCCGCGACACAGTTTGCCAGCCTGATCACGCGCGATGCGAATGGCAATATCGTGTTCATCAGCCAGACCAACGCGAATCTGTTTAAAGAGGACGTCAGCGGTATGGATATCGATTTGAAATACGCTTTCGACCTGGGCGATAACGGGCGAATCAGTATTCTAGGAGACGGCACCTACTACTATAAATTTGCCACGCAAAATCCGAACGGCAGTTGGACTGGTCAAATCGACAAGGGCCTGACCACGGTCAGCGGCGTTATTTCCCGTTGGCGGTATAGCCTCTCGCTGGTCTACGACATCGGCGATTGGGACGCGTCGCTTACCCAGCACTTCCAGAAGAAGTATCACGACTCTGCCGGCAACATCACCGGCCAGATTCGCGAAGTGAGCGCTTATGATACCGTTGATGTGCAGCTGTCCTATCACCTGACCAAAGCGTGGTCCTTCACAGCGGGCGTGATCAATATCGGCGACGCCGCACCGCCATACGCTAACTACGCCTCTTCCGCGAATAACTTCGTCGGTGGTTACGACTTGTCGTATGGTGATCCGCGGGGGCGGTTCGGCTATGGCCGTGTCGCATTCCAGTTCCGCTGAGCAAGACGGCCGCGAAGCCCAAGTAAGACGACCGCAAAGCGATCCTCAAACGCCGCCTCACACTCGAGGCGGCCTTTTGTCAGGATGTTTGGGCGCGGCAACCGTCGGGCGCTTGCGTCACTACTTGGCCGGACTGCAGCGGTACAGATCGATGGACGTGGCCGCCTGGCTGGACGTCTTGTACACCACGACATAGTCCAGCCCGAGGACTATTTTGACGCCGACCAAGCCGGCGTAATTCTTGTAGTTCTTGTCGTGCGTCAAATCTATCTCGCTCGAGCCGATCAGTGTCTTTCGATACCAGGCTTCGACGCTCGAGAGCGAATCCGACGTATCCGACCAAAAACGCATGCACCAGTGCCCCAGCGTGTCGGTCTTGAACGTGCCGTCCATCACGGCGCTCGAGAGATTGGGATAAGCCGGCAAACCGGTGAGGTTGCGCGTATCCGCGGCGATTGCACGCGGCGCAAAGACCAGCAGCTGAGCCGCCCAAAGCGCTGCAACCAATTTGCCGTGCGCAAGCGTCGACATCGATGTTCTCGCCTCTCATGGCTTCTATCAGCAGCATATCGACGACTTGGCGCGATTCTTGAGCAATGTAGACCATTGCTTACAGGAAGGCCGGCGGGCGGCCGACGGTGGCGCCGCTTCAGGCCACGTACGATGTTCGCGTCAACCGCTGGAGTAGACATGACAAATACACAAGGCATTGTTAGGGGCGTACTCGTGTTGGGGCTGATTGCGTTGTCCTCCGGATGCGTGGTCCGTGAACCGGGGTATCACGAAGGCTACCGCGAGGGTTACTACGATCGCGATCGCCACCGCTACTATCACGATCACGGCTGGCGCGATTGCGGCGAGCGCGACGAGCATTGCCGCGATTGAGTCGACTCGCGATTGAGTCGACTATGCCCTTGGCCAGGCAATGTGGCCAGGGGCTCTCACCGTTAGCGCGGCTGCATTCGAATGCCGCCGTCGACGCGGATGCATTCGGCGTTGAGATAGTCGTTCTCGATGATCGCGATGGCCAGATGCGCGATCTCCATTGGTTTACCGAGTCTTTTTGGATACAGCACCGATTTGCCGAGCGCATCGAGCACATCCGCGGGAAGCGATCCCAGCAGCGGTGTTTCAATCAAGCCAGGCGCGATGGTATTCACGCGCACGCCGATGCCCGACAAATCCCTGGCCATGGGGAGCGTCATGCCGACAATGCCCGCCTTGCTCGCGCTATAGGCGGCTTGACCCATCTGACCGTCGAAGGCGGCGACGGAAGCGATGTTGATGATCACGCCGCGTCCGCCGTTTGAATCGAGCGGCTGATTCTTCGCCATTTGTTCCGCGCAAAGGCGCGCGACATTGAAAGAGCCGGTCAAATTCACGGCGATCGTCTTATTCCAGGCAGCCAGCGGAAAGGGTCCGTCCTTGCCGAAGGTCTTGTGTGCGCTGCCGATACCTGCGCAATTGACACACACGTGAATGGCGCCAAATGAAGCCATGGTCTTGGCTATCGCAGCAGCCACGCAATTCTCGTCCGCGACATTGACGTTCTCGAAGATCGCGCCGCCGCCCAGCTCGGTCGCGATTGCCTGTCCCGTGGCTTGATTCAGATCGAATATGGCGACGCGGCCGCCCGCCCCTGCGATCGCCTGCGCGACCGCCCGACCGATCCCCGAAGCGCCGCCGGTAACTACCGCCCCTGTTCCCGCAATCCGCATGGTCTCCAGCTCCTTTTTGGCATGATTATATTATGTTAGTTATCAACAATATACAGTTTATATTACATGTATTATATCCGTGCAATTTGCTGGGGAGCGCTCGCCTCGCTAGTGTATCGTCGCGGCAATGGAAAAAACTAAAAACTCAAAACCCCACGGCGCATATGGGTCTGGTGCCATTGCGTTTCACTGGCTGATGTTCGTGCTGGTTGTCTGCGTCGGGATTCTAGGTCTGCTGCACGACTCCTGGCCCAAGCAGACCCAGCGATTTTGGATAAACATCCATGCGCTTCTCGGCCTGGCGTTGTGGTTCACGCTGCTGGCGCGCGCCTGGTGGCGCAGTCAGCATCCGCCTCCGCCGCTCATGGAAAGCGTGGGACCCTTTTCGCGGCGTGCTTCAAGGCTGATGCACTTCGCCCTCTATGCTTTGCTTTTTGTCATTCCGATCGTCGGCATCATCACGTTTGTCTACCACGGCCGCGTATTTGATTTTGGAATTTTCAAGGTCGATTTTGGAATCAAGTCGAATCGCGCCGTATTTCATCCTACGGAAGATCTGCATGGCTACCTGGCCTTCGCCTTGTTCGCGCTCGCCGGCCTTCACGCGCTTGCCGCCCTATGGCACCAGTTCATCGTGCGCGATGGACTGATGGGTCGCATGTGGCCCAGCGGCCGTTAATGCCGCATCGCCTATTTTGCCGCGGCGGCTTTGACATCGGCACTCGCAGCCGCCTCCTCGGCCCTCGCGCCTGCCAGGATATTTTGTAGACCGTAGTTGCCCTCGTGGCAGGCGTACTCGAAGATTCGGCCGTTCGCTCTGCTGAATTCGTATTCGCCGCCCCAGGCCCGCGTCCAGACCGTGGGATCTTCAACCTTGAACTGATACAGGAGGCGGCCGGCGCCCGCGCGAGTCAGTCGCTCGGTGATTTTGAGATTTTTCCACGACCCGAGGAAGGACTGGGCGGCGGGGAAATTGGTGGTTTCGACCACCAGCGTGCCGCCTTCGTAATGGCCGACGGAGTCCCCAAACCAGGGCCGCAAGCCGTCGCTGCGGTGCGGCGAGTTCAAACGGATGATGCGCACGTCGTGAACCATTTCCACCACGATGGCCACGGTGTCTCGGTCCTGCACGATTTGGTAGGTATTGTTGTAGAGCAGCGGCAACATGACCGGCCCCGCGCTGTAGCCGAACGAGGTCAGGCAACGTTCCCCGAGCGCTCGCGTCTCCGGGTTGTCGTTCTGCCGCAGGCCCGGCGGCAGGGGCGGACCGTAACGCCGCACAGCCGATCCATTGGCAATGGCTTCCTCGGTATAGCCCGGTAGGCGGCCGTTGTCGGGAAAAGTGATGAAGGAGCTGCGCGGCTCGCCGTGCACGCGCATCACCGTGGTGCCGGGATCGGTCCACGCGGCGTTGTAGTTGCAATTCTCGCCCCGCCCGCCGCTGCAGTCGGCGGGCAGATCTTTAACCGTCGCCTTCGGATCCGTCGGCTTGTTCCCCAAGGCGACCAAATCGCTGTTCTTCTTCTCGAGCTCGTTGACTTCCCTTGCCGTCAACACAGCGCGGTTGCCGTACTCCGCGGGCCGTTCAAGCCGGGTGAGCGAGGCGTTGGTCCAGGTGCCTTCCAGTTCGGGCGCCGTACCTGCCCAAGCCGCAGCGCGCAATGAAATACCGATCAGCAGGCAAGCGCCGAGCATCCCGCTCCTCATGTTTTGATTCCGCACACCCACTCCCCCTTCATGCCGCGCCGGGCGTAGAATGAGTCTAACCGAGCTCTCTTCGATATCAAGCTGTCGGTGCAAGCCTGACATTCGATGGCGACGTTGCACCCTTGCGGCTCGAGCGCACCGCGCCCAAGCTGCCGCCGATGTTTGGATACTCGCAATGAAGCGTTTCTTGACCGCGGTTGGATGCACCTCTTTGATATTCGCGGGCGCCCATACCGCCCTTGCTCAGCCGGAGCGCGCGGCCGTTATCGCCAAACGTCAGCTCAGCGAATGCATGAGCAGGCGCATGTCCGCCGACAAAGGCCTTTCCTACAATGATGCGAGGCGCGTCTGCAAGGAACGCTTGCAGCCGCCCAAAGACACCCTGGCAGCGATCGTCGACACCGCCCCCAAGGCTCACTAGGCTTCTACTGTTTTCGTGGGGCTGGGGCTGGCGCCGGCTTCGCGGTGTCGATATCGAGCTTGGGAACGCCGAATTGACCCTCGAGCTTGTGCAACTTATCCAGATCGATCGCCCCGACGATGTTCACGATCGTAAACTGCCGGGGTTCACTCGCAATGAGCGCAAGGCCAATGGCCTGGTTATTGTCGACCATGATGTAGATGTCGACATCCGCGCGGGTTTTGCGGCTGTGAGTTTCCACCAGGCGATTCCAACCGGGCGCGGCCAATTGACTTCGCACCGCATCGATATCGGCCTGTTGATAGGCGGAATCCTTGTCGAACGTATAGCTGCGCACGTAGATTCCCTGCAGACCCTTGAGAACCTCTTTCGTCGCTGCATCCTGCGGATCGTTGCTGTCGAGAAATCTCGCGGCCATCCCCAGCAAGGCGGGGTCCAGTGTGATGGTCACCGACTCGGTCGCTTTCTGGGCCAACCCTGAAAAGCTGGGGATAACCAGCTTGGGACTCGGCGCTCCGCATGCCAGTGCGGGCGCCAGCAGCGCGAAAAATAGCGGTAATGTGTACTTTCTCATGGAGAAGGTCCTTGGCCGTTCAAGCGCCGGATTGTTCATCAGTCAGCGATCTGGATTGACTCTTGACCGCTTCGTACGCGAGGTTCAGCTTCTGGCTCGTGAGCCGCAACGCCTCCACGACTTCGCGGCGCGCCTCGAGTCCGCTTTGCTGCAATCGTTGTTGTTGCAAGTGCTGATGCACGCCGACAGCCAGAATCACCGATGCAGCCAGACTCGCGGTGAGCCACCACGCCAGAGGATGCAAGCCGCCCACGCCGCTGCGGCGAGGTTTGGGTTGCGGGGCGCGCGGCAGGGCCACCTGCGTCAACAGCCTTTGCGAGAACTCATCGCTTGGCGCCACCGGCCGCAGGGCGGCGCGCATCCGGGATTCGATTTCCTTGCTCATGTTGAACTGTCCTCGAAGCGGGCCGGTCGCATGCCGAGCGTTTTTTCGCGCATGCTCCCCAGTGATCGTTTTAGATGGCTCTTTACCGTGTTGAGCGGCATATCCAATGTTCGTGCAATCTCCACAGGATCCAAGTCTTCTTGATACCGCAGCAACAACACGGCGCGCGCCGGCGGACTCAGTTCCGCGAGCAACGCTTGCAAGTGCCGCTGCAGCAGCGGATCCGAATCTTGCTCGGCGCTGAACAGCAGCGGTTCCTCGTCCAACGACGTCATCGGCACCCGCGCGCGCCGTCGTAGTTGATCGATGGCGCCATTGGTGGTCACCCGGCGCAACCAAAAACCCAGGTGCTTGTTCGACTCGATGGTTCTCAAGTTGCCGTTCATCTGCATGAATACTTCCTGCGTCAGGTCTTCCGCAAGATCCCGCGTACCCAGCATGCGCAACGCCAAACTGTAGACGGAGCGCTGGTGCGCCTGGACCAGGAGCGTGAGCGCGGAGCGCTCGCCGCAGCGCGCTCTATCGAGCTGCTCATCCAATGAGTCCGGGGCAGCGTCATTCAAGCGTGTGACTGCTACATCAGCAAGTTGATTTGCGAATCGGCCACTTTCGGCAAATGCAAACGGCTCTGCAGCTTCGGCAAGTCCTCGATTTTGAGGGACCCGACGATGTTGATGATGGTAAATTCGCGCGGTTCGCTGGCAATCAGGGCGAATCCTTTGGTCTCGTTGTTCTCGATCAAGACGTACATGTCCACATCCTGGCTCTTCTCACGATGGTGAACCTGCATGACTTGACTCCAACCTGGGCCCGCCAATTGGCTTCGCACCGCCTCGACGTCCGCGGTCGAGTAGGCATTATCGGTCGCGAACTGGTAGCTGCGCACGTCAATCGACTTGATTCCGGCGAGCAGGTGCTTGGTGGCCACGCTATCCTCGTCCTTGTCGTCGATGAATGCACCGGCCATGTGCAACAACCACGGACTCAGGCTGATGTTGACGGACTCCGTGGCCTTGCCGGCCAGAGATCGGAATTCGGGCAGCTTGAGTTTGGCATCCTGCGCGGCTCCGAGTACAGGTACCAGCAAGCAAGCCAGCGCGATCTTCACCCTTCGCATTTTCATCGACGTTCTCCTTTTGGAGGCCCTAAGGGGTAATCCCTTGAGTCCTGATAGGAATACGAACTGGGTGACCGTCCAGGGTGCACGGCTTCAAGATTTAGTCGGTTTTGCGCCGATCTCGCGCCAAACGGCGCATAATTCTTTTCTTTGGGGCGCACAAACGGGATGGAAGGATGCTGAGCTGGCAGGCGATGCTGTTGAATGGCTTCTTTCGCCTCACCATGAAGCGCCACGGGAAAAAGCCCCTCAATCTCGAGCGCCTCAGAGCGATGGGCAGGAATCCACCCCGCAGCGCACTCGCATGCCCGCCGGCTACACCGTCGAGGGCATTCGCAGCGAGCAGGGATTGGAATTCGATGTGGCCGACCGGTCGCCTGCCGCGGCCGGCCCGACGAGGGTCTCAGTGCTGTACTTGCATGGTGGCGGCTATCTATTCGGTTCGCCGAAGACGCACCGGCAGGTACTCATCGCCATGGCGAAGGCGTTCCAAGCCCCCGCCTATGGACTCGATTACCGCTTGGCGCCTGAGCATCCGTTTCCGGCCGCCGTGGAGGATGCGGCCAAGGCGTATCAGTGGTTGCTCGCGCGTCATCCCGGAGCCGATATTGTGCTGGCGGGGGATTCGGCGGGCGCGGGACTCGCCATTGCGACGGCGGTGGGCGTTCGCGATGGCGGTTTGAAACTGCCTCTGGCCATCGTTGCCTTTTCACCCTATGCGGACCTGGCGGTCACCGGACCATCGGTCGAGGCCAATGCCAAGAGTTGCGCCATGTTTACGCCGCGCGGCATTCGCGAGGCCGCCGCGATGTACCTGGCAGGCGCGGATGCCCTGGATCCACGCGCCTCGCCCTTGTACGCGGATCTTGCGGGACTGCCCCCCATGCTATTGTTCGCGAGCCGTCACGAGACCTTGCGCGACGACACCTTGCGCTTGGCGGAACGTGCGTCGGCGGCCGGCGTCAAAGTTGAATTGATCGTGCGTGATCGGCTGCCGCATGTCTGGCCGGTGTTTGTGACGCTGTTGCCGGAGGCTCGCGACGCGTTCGTGACCGTCACGGCGTTTGCCAGAAAAGTCGGCGCTCGGAATGCGGCCTGAGCCGTCGGTGCGATGGAGATGTTCTAGTGTCGACCAACCATTTTGACGTACTGATCGTGGGCGGTGGCCTGTCCGGCATCGGTGCCGCTTGCAGTCTGACGACGCATTGTCCCAACAAGAGCTACGCCATTTTAGAGGGCCGGGCCAGCGTCGGCGGCACATGGGATTTATTCCGCTATCCGGGGATCCGGTCGGACTCCGACATGTTTACCCTCGGCTATTCGTTTCGGCCCTGGGTGGAAGGCAAGGCGATTGCCGACGGACACTCGATTCTCAAGTACATCAAAGACACGGCCAAGGACTACGGCGTCGATAAAAACATCCGCTTTCACCACCTGGTCAGGCGCGCCTCCTGGGTCTCCAAGGATGCGTTGTGGACGGTCGAAGCCGAGTGCGGCGGCGGCCAGGTGGCGCGCTTTACCTGCCACTTTCTTTTCGTGTGCAGCGGCTACTACAGCTACGTGGAAGGCTATACGCCCGTGTTCCCGGGCAGCGAACGCTTTGCGGGACAGCTCGTGCATCCGCAAAAATGGCCCGAGGATCTAGCCTACGCGAACAAGCGCGTCATCGTGGTCGGCAGCGGCGCGACCGCGGTCACGTTGGTGCCGGCGATGGCGAAGACAGCGGCGCAAGTGACCATGCTGCAGCGCTCGCCCACCTATGTGGTTGCGCGGCCCGAGCAAGACGCGATGGCAAATTTTTTGCGACGTTACTTGCCCGCCATGCTCGCGTACAACCTGGTGCGCTGGCGAAACATCTTGTTCGGCATCTATTTCTTCGATCTTTGCAAACGCAGTCCCGAGCGGGTCAAGAAATGGATTCTCGATCGCGTAACAGGCGCTTTGGGACCGGAATACGATGTGAGCACGCATTTCACGCCTCGCTACAATCCATGGGATCAGCGCATGTGCCTGGTTCCCGACGGAGATCTGTTCGAGGCGATCAAACAGGGTAAGGCGAACATCGTCACCGATGAAATCGAGACTTTTACCGAAAATGGCATCAAATTGCGCAGCGGCAAGGAATTGCAGGGCGACATCATCATCACGGCAACGGGCCTGAACCTCGTCGCGCTCGGCAGTATTCAAATCAGCGTCGATGGCCGTCAGATCGATCCGGCCAACACGCTCAACTACAAGGGCACCATGTACGGCGGTATCCCGAATCTGGCGTCCACTTTCGGCTACACCAATGCTTCGTGGACGCTGAAGAGCGAATTGACCTGCGATTACATCTGCCGGGTGCTGAATCACATGCAGCGCAAAGACTATCGGGTGTGCGTGCCGCAAAACGACGATCCCACCGTGAAGCCCGAACCCTGGCTCAACCTCACGTCCGGCTACATTCAGCGGGTCGCCGACAAACTGCCGAAGCAAGGCTCGAAAACGCCTTGGAAGCTGCATCAGAATTACGTGAAGGACGTGATCAGCCTGAAATTCGGCTCGTTGGACGACGGTGTGATCCGTTTCTTGAATCCCGCCGATTCGGTGGAACTCCAATCCGCGTTGTCGAGCTGACTCGCGCTCAGGGCACTCGCGCTCAGGGCACGCGCCGGCGCCGCCGCTACTGCTTCGTCACCTTCCACGTGCCGGCGATCGCCTGACCGCCGGGCTGTCCTTTCGCGCCGAGCGACCAAGTACCGATGGCGGTTTTGGGGTCGAACGATCCGGTAATGGTGACTTCGCCTTGCGGATCCGGAGGATAGTCATAGGCGCCGGCGAGCTTTTCGCCCGTAACCGCAATGGTGCTGAACTTGGCATTGTAATCGCCCATATCCGTGCCGACGGACACGCTGGCGGCGAGCTTGCCGTCGCTGCCGCGGGCGAAGGTCAGGTCGAAACGCCCTCCCGCGCCCGCGCCTTCCCAAGTCCCTTTCCACGTGCCGATGTACTGAACGCTTTCGGCCGCTGACGCGGCGCCCAACTGCACCGCAGCCCACATGCCGGCGAGCACTAGGACGATCACGGCAAATTTTGTGGGGCGCATGCCTAATCCTTATTTTGATGCGACGAGCTTATGACGCGGCAGAATGCCGCGCCCCACCCAACGCGTCAAGCTATCATGATCGCCCCCGCGGGTTTGCGACATACAATATACAAAGGGATGCAAATGCAGCTGCGCAATGGTTTCCGCCCTATTTTTCCCCTGTCCTTGAATTTGAGGTGCACATGAATTTCCGCGTATTTTTCGGCGCAGGTTGGAGTGTTGTGGCCGGCCTGGCTTGTTGCGCATCGGCTTGGGGCGCCGCCCCGCTGCTGCTTCGCAATCCCAGCCTTGGCGAAGATCGCATCGCGTTTCTCTACGCTGGCGACATCTGGACGGTTGCGCGCCAGGGCGGTGATGCCAGACGAGTGACCTCCGGCGGCGAGGTCAGCGCGGGTCCCTATTTCTCGCCCGACAGCTCGCAAATTGCGTATTCGACGCGCGAGAGCGGACTGACGGACGTCTACGTCATCGGCAGCGAGGGCGGCATCCCCAGGCGCCTGACCTGGGAGCCCACCGGCAGCAGCGTCACGGGCTGGACGGCGGACGGCAAGAGTGTCCTGTTTACATCGGGGCATGCGAGCAAGTCGGTTTATTCGCGCCTGTTCCAAGTGCGCGCGGACGGCGTGGGTCCTGCCGAAGTGCTGCCGCTACCCAGCGTCGATTCGGGCAGCTTTTCGAGCGACGGCAGTACGCTGGCATACGTACCGGTGCGTCAATGGCAGCCGGCTTGGAAGCACTATCGCGGCGGCCAGACTTCGCAGGTTTGGCTGGTCAATATGAAGACGCTCGATCTCGAGAAAATCCCGCGCGAAAACTCCAACGACTCGCATCCGGTCTGGTTCGGCAGCACGGTGTATTTCCTGTCGGATCGGAAGGGTTCGGTTTCGCTGTTTGAGTACGACTCCAAGACGAAGCAAGTTCAGCAGGTCATCGACAATCGCGGCTACGATTTGAAGACCTTGAGCGCCGGTCAGGGTGCATTGGCCTATGAGCAGTTCGGTTCGTTGCACCTGTACGAGCCGAACTCACGCCAAGATCACGTCGTGCCCGTGTCGATCCACGGCGATCTGCCGGATCTTGCGCCCCATCTTGCGAGCCTCCCCGAGGGCGCGGTCGAGAATATCGCCGTGTCGCCCACCGGCGCCCGGATTGCCGCGGAAGCGCGCGGCGATATCTTCACGCTGCCCGCTGAAAAAGGCGACATCCGCAACCTGACCAAAACACCGGGAAGCGCCGAACGCGATCCAGCGTGGTCCCCCGATGGAAAGTCCATCGCCTATTTCAGCGACGCCTCGGGAGAATATCAGCTCTACATCCGCGACCAGGACGGTTTGTCGCCGCCCAAGGTGATTGATTTAGGGCCGAACCCGTCGTTCTTTTATGCTCCGCACTGGTCGCCCGACTCCAAACGCATTGCCTTCACGGACAAGCATTTGCGGATTTGGTATGTGGATGCCGCCGGCGGCAAGCCGGTGAAGATCGACAGCGGTTTGCGCGGGGGGTTTGGCGCCGCCACGCAGCTCTCCTGGTCCCCCGATTCCCAATGGATCGCCTACTCGCGCGATTTGGCGAGCGAGCTGCATGCGGTGTTCCTCTACTCTCTTGCCTCGCACACGGCGACGCAAATCACGGACGGCATGAGCAACGCGGCCAACCCGGTGTTCGATCCGAACGGCAAGTACCTGTACTTCACGGCCTCGACGAACAACGGCCCATCGGATGCCGGTATTGATCTGTCGTCTCTGGATCGCGCAACCAACGCGGGCGTCTATGTGGCGGTATTGTCGCGCACGACTGCCTCGCCGATTCCTCCCGAGAGCGACGAGGAGAACAAGAAGAAGGACGAGGATTCGAAGAAGGGCGACAAGCCGAATGACGAGGCCGATCAGGCGAGCGACAAAAAGAAGGCCGACGGCAAGAGCGAAGACAAAAAGGACGACAAGAAAAAGCCCGACGCCAAACCTAAGCCAACGGTCGTCGATCTGGCCGATATCGGCAACCGCATTCTTTCGCTGCCGATCCCGTCGCGCAACTACACGGACCTGGCGGTCGGCAAGAGCGGCGTGCTGTTCCTCGCCGAAGGAACGCCGGTCGGCCGCGCCTCCGAGGATCCCGGCTCGCCGATCCGCGCGCTCTGGCGCTTCACCACGGAAAAGCGCCAAACCGAAGAGATCTTGAGCGGTCTGACGAGCTTCAAAGTGTCGTTCGACGGCGAGAAATTGTTCTATGCGCGGCAAGACAATTGGTTTCTTGCGCCGATCTCGGAGTTGAAGCCCGGTTCACCCGACGCCAATCCAGGCAAGCCGGTCAATAACCACGGGATGATGGCCACGGTCGATCCGCGCACCGCCTGGAAGCAGATGTATCGCGAGACCTGGCGATTGCAGCGCGATTTTCTCTATGACCCGCACACGCACGGACTCGACATCGCCAAAATTGAAGCGAAGTACGAGCCCTATCTGCAGAGCCTGGCCTCGCGCGACGAATTCACCTATCTGTGCGAGGAGATGTTGGGCGAGGTTCAGGTGGGCCACATGTTCATCGGCGGTCCGCGGCTGCCGTCGAACGCGCCCAAGCCTGGTCTGCTCGGAGCCGACTACACCATCGAGCACAACCGCTACCGGTTCGCGAAGATTTACAACGGCGAGAATTGGACCCCGTCGCTGACGGCGCCGCTGACCATGCCCGGCATCAATATTGTCGAGGGCGACTACTTGTTGGCCGTCAATGGACGGGAATTGCACGGCACCGACAATGTGGACAGTTTTTTCAACGGTGCGGCCGGCAAACAGACGGTGTTGCGCGTCGGCAAGAACGCCGACGGCAGCGGTGCTCGCGACGTCACGGTCGTTCCGACGGCCTCTGAATCCGGGCTGCGCAATCTCGATTGGATCAACGGCAATCGGCGCAAAGTGGATGCGCTGTCGGGCGGCAAAATTGCCTACGTGTATATGCCGAATACCGCGGGTGCGGGATACACGAATTTCAACCGCTATTTCTACGCCCAATTGGACAGGCAAGGCGTCATTCTCGACGAGCGCTTCAACCAAGGCGGATTCCTGGCCGACTATGTCATCAGCGTCTTGAGCCAGAAGCACTTGAGCAACGCCATCGAACGTGACGGCGCACCGGTGCACGATCCGCAGGGAGCCATTTTCGGCCCCAAAGCGATGATCATCAACCAGTCTGCCGGGTCGGGCGGCGACGCCATGCCCTGGTACTTTCGCAAGGCGGGCCTCGGTACCTTGGTGGGCACGCGCACCTGGGGTGGCCTGGTGGGCATCGGCGGTTATCCCACGCTCATCGATGGCGGCTACGTGACCGCACCGCGTTATGCGATTTATGGTCTCGAGGGGGATTGGGAAGTTGAAGGCCATGGCATTCCGCCCGATATAGCGGTTGAAGAGCTGCCGAAGGACGTAGCGGCGGGACATGACGCGCAGTTGGAACGTGCCGTCGCCATCGTGCTGCAACAGCTGAAGGAACATCCAGAGCCGGTTTCACCGATTCCAGCCTATCCCGATTTTCACAAGGGTACCGATATCGGTCATTGAAACGCCAAAAGGGGGTCCGCCAGCCAGGGCCCCCTTCCCTCATAACCGCGCGTAACTTGAATATGCGATCTAACTATTCGACTGCTTAAGGGAGCAAGACTAGCGTTACGCCTTCGTTAACGCGGAGTCCCTTCCCATGGCGGAAATCGCCCAAGCTGCCCCTGCACGGCCTTTCGTCCGCCGCTCGCCGTGGAGCGAATTGTTTCGCAAAGAAGATTGGTGGGCCATCTGGATTGGGCTTGGGCTGATTGCCGTGGCGGTGGCGCTCTTCGCCGGCGGCAGCAGTATCAAGTGGCTCGCCGTGGCGCCGCAAAAATGGAGCCACTTGACCGACGTCACGCAGCAGCTTAAAGCGCATGGCTTGCAATATGCGGCGCTATTCGTGCTCTGGGCGGTGGCATTCGGCATTGGCGCGGCCGCGCTCGGCATCAAAATAACGCGATTTCTGCCCGCCTTTCTTCTCGTCTATCTGGCTGCCGGCAGTATCTACTTCTTGGGACAGTGGGATCAGGCCGCTCACTACAACTTGGAACCGCCGCTCGTCGCTCTTGGGCTAGGGCTGTTGCTTTCCAATACGCTCGGCGTGCCCCGCTGGCTCGAACCCGGATTGCGGGTTGAATTCTATATCAAGACCGGCATCGTGCTGCTCGGCGCCGGCCTGCCCCTCACGCTGATCGCGTGGGCGGGACCGGTGGCGATCGTGCAAGCCGCCATCGTTTCGCTCGCGACCTTCGGCGTGATTTATGCCGCGGCCGTTCGCTTGGGGTTGGATCGTCGACTCGCGGCTACCTTGGGCACCGGAGGTGCCGTGTGCGGGGTCTCGGGGGCCATCGCGGTGGGCGGCGCCGTGGGCGCGAAAAAAGAAGAGGTCTCGGTCGCCATCTCCCTGGTCGTGGTCTGGGCCATCGTCATGATTTTCGTGCTGCCGCTGATCGCCAGAGCGTTGAATTTGTCCACCGGCGTCGCCGGTGCGTGGATCGGCACGTCCGAGTTTGCCGACGCCGCGGGATTGGCCGCGGCACAAACCTATGGTGGTTATGCCGGGAACGTGCCGGGAATTGCGGGAAGTCCGGACGCGGCGGTGAGCGCCTTCACGCTGATGAAAGTCATCGGGCGCGACGTCTGGATCGGTGTCTGGGCGTTCGTGCTGTCGCTGATCGCAACCACGCGCTGGGAACGCACGGGTGTGCAGAGCAAGGCGAGCGCCGCGGAGATTTGGAATCGGTTTCCGAAATTTGTGCTCGGCTTTCTGGTCGCGTCCGCGGTGATGACCCTGGTGACGCGCGGTTTTGACTATGCCGTCTACAAAAAAGAAGTCTTGCCGACCCTCGTCGCGCCGCTGCAAGCCTTTCGCACCTGGGCTTTCACCTTTGCCTTCTTGAGCATCGGGCTCAGCACTCGCATTCGAGAGTTCGCGTCCATCGGCGCGCGCCCTTTGGTGGCCTTCACGATTGGCGTGGTGGTGAATGTGATCCTCGGTTTCGTGCTGTCGACGCAAGTGTTCGGCGGGTTTTGGAATCGGCTCGGCCAGTGAAGCCGCTGCGCGAATGAAGCGGCCGGACTCGCCCTCCTGCCGTCAGTGCAGGTACTTTCAAAACGCAGCGTCGGATGTGGAAGCCGCGCTGCCGGGTCTGTCTGCGTTGAGCTCGGCCTATGCCGCGGTTCGCGGCAGCGACGGCATTTGCGCCGTGCACGCCCGCTACGTGGCGGCCTCCGCCCACTGCCCGGACTTTGCGATCTCAGTCAGCCTTGTGCGATCTCAGGCGGCTTTGGCGTAGCCGCTTTCCAGAATCCGATCCATGAATTTCTCGCACTGCGCCAGCTGATCGAGCGTGACAAATTCATTGGGGCGATGCGCCTCGGCGATATCCCCAGGTCCGCAGATCACGGTCGGCACGCCCATCTTTTGGAAAAGTCCCGCTTCAGTGCCGTACGACACTTTTCCCACGGTCGCGTTCTTCGACAACTGCATGGCCCATTGCACGATGGCGTCGGTTTCCGACGCGGCGAGACCGACGGTCTGACTCACCCATTGCAGGTCGATCCCGCTGCCCGCGTCGATGCTGCGCATTTCCGCGGCAAGTGCTTCCGCATAGCGGCGGATTTCTTGATAGAGCGCGTCCGGCGCGGCCTGCGGCAGGGTGCGCATGTCGAATTGAAACACGCAGTCCTTGGGAACGACGTTGGCGGCAATACCGCCTTGAATCAAGCCGGTTGAAAGCGTCGAGTACGGCACCGTAAAGCCGTAGTCGCGCCGCTCTATTTGCGCCAGGCGGTCCGCCAGCTGGCGTATGAACACGATCAGACGGGCCGCGTATTCGATGGCGTTCACGCCGTGAGTCACGTAGCTGGAATGCGCCTCTCGGCCGTGTACGGCACAGCGGAATCGGTGTGTGCCCTTGTGCGCGATAATGGGCTGCATCGAGGTCGGTTCGCCCACCACGCAGCCTGCCGGCCGGATGTCATGCTCCTCGAGGTCGCGAATCAAACCACGCACGCCCAGGCAACCCACCTCCTCGTCGTAGCTCAGTGCATAGTGGAGCGGCGCGTCGAGCCGATTGTCATTCAATGCCGCCACGAATTTGGGCGCCTGCGCCAAAATGATGCCGATGAATCCCTTCATGTCCGCGGAGCCTCGCGCGAACAGCTTGCCCTCGCGCTCGGTGGCCGCGAACGGATCGGTATCCCAGCTCTGGCCGTCGACCGGTACGACATCGGTGTGACCGGACAGAATCAGACCTGGTTTCTTCGAGTCCCCCAGCGTCGCGAACAGATTGGCTTTCTTGCCGCTCGTGTCATGCGTCAGGCGCGTCTTCGCACCGAATCCCTGCAAGTAATCGCGCACCCATTCGATCAACCCCAGATTGGAGTCGCGCGACACCGTGTTGAACGCGATCAGGCGCTCGATCATCGCGCGCGACGCGGCGCTCGGAACATTCATTGCGGCAACTCACAATAGGTGACGGACCCGCATTATAGCCGCTCAAGTACACTATGCCCTACTGAACCCGCACCACGAGGACTTGATGAACGGCCAGTCTCGCTTATTCGGCGCCGTCGAGGCAGGCGGCACAAAATTCGTGTGCGCCATCGGCGATGAGAGCGGCACGATTCACTCCGAGCTGCGATTCGCGACGGCGGACCCTGTCTCGACGCTCGCGAAGGTTCGCGACTTCCTCAAGGACACCCGCGGCGGGTCGGCTCCGAGCGCGATCGGCGTGGCGTGCTTCGGGCCCGTCATACTCGATCGGCGCTCCGAAAAGTATGGTTTCATCGGCGCTACGCCCAAAGCCGGCTGGAGCGGCGTCGACGTCGCCGGCATGCTGGCGCGGGAATTTTCATGCCCGGTCGGTTTCGACACCGACGTCAACGCTGCGGTGCTCGCGGAACACCGTTGGGGTGCGGGACGCTACGTCAAGAATCTGGTGTATTTGACGGTGGGCACGGGAATCGGCGGCGGCGTGCTGATTCGGGGCGTACCGCTGCATGGTCTGATGCATCCGGAGATCGGGCACATTCATCCGCGGCGCCACCCGCTCGATGCGGACTTCGGCGGCGTCTGTCCGTTTCACGGCGATTGTCTGGAAGGCCTGGCGTCGGGCCCGGCCATCCTGGCGCGGTCGGGCAGCGAGCTTCAGCATCTCGATGCGGCGCATACTCAATGGGAATTGCAGGCTGATTACCTGGGACAGCTGTGTGCGCAACTGGTGCTGACGGTCTCGCCGCAGCGAATCATCATGGGCGGCGGCGTGATGGCGCAGCAGCGCCTGTTTCCGATGGTGCGTCAGCGTATGCTCCATTGGCTGGGCGGCTATGTGCAGCGCGAAGAAATTCTTGCCGATACCGAGCGCTTCGTCGTGCCGCCCGCGCTGGGCAGCCGCGCCGGCGTGCTGGGAGCCTTGTGCCTGGCGCTCGACGCCTCAAGAGCGTGAGTGCGCTTCAAGCCCGAGCAACATGCGTTTGAGCGCAAAATGGCGGTAGCTCTGCAGAGCAAGCTCTTCGACTTCCTGCCAGTCGCACTCTTGCGTGACGTCCAGCGCAATCCAGCCGTTGTGGCCGATGTACTGCGGAATTGCATAGCGCGGATCGGAGGTCAACAGGCCCTGTTGATCGACGCCCACCCAAAAGCAGAGCGTCAACCGCGCGCCGGCATAGCGCGCGATGACAAAGGTCTTCTTTCCAGCCTGCCACATCGGATGGCCAAATTGGCTGCCTTCGCTGGATTCGGGATAACTCAAGCAGATTTTGCGCAGTGCCGACAGCACGGCAAGCGCGCGCGCCGATTTGAAGGGGTCGATCTGGCTCGCGGACAGCGCTTTGCCGGGCGCCTTGATCTTGGGCGTCTTGCCGATTCGCACGCGCAACTCGCCGGGCGCGACCTTCTCGTAGCTCTCGCGCACCAGCGCCGCAATTCTGTTCCAATCGACGCCGCGATCCAAAATCACACCCAGCCAGCCGCGCGGCCCCACATAGGGTGGAACGAAGAAATGTTCCGGTTCAGACTCCACGTGCAATTCCTGCGCGCCCGGCGGGGCATTGAGCCACAGCGCGACGCGCCCGTCGCCATGATGATTGACGACGTAGCTCGCAAATGTCTTGCCGCGAACCCGGAAGTTCGGTGATCCGTGCGACACGAACTCCTCGGCTTCCGGCAGCCACAGGCACGCCTCGCGGACGGCTTGAGAGATATCGCGTGCCATAATGGTGGGGATTATGCGGCAGTCGGTGGCACTTTTATCCGGCCTTTTGTGCGATGAGTCCTTTTGGACCGACATTCCGCAACGGCTTGCCGGAATTGCAGACGTTCAAGTGGTGTCGTTTCGCGGCTTTTCCTCCATACCGGCCATGGCCGAGCATGTGCTCGAGATCGCTCCGGAGCGCTTTGCGCTGGCGGGACACTCCATGGGCGGCCGGGTTGCCCTGGAGATCATGCGCGCCGCGCCACGGCGCGTCACGGGGCTTGCCCTGCTCAACACCGGCGTGCACGCGGTGCGCGATGGCGAGCCGCAGAGCCGCGGCCGTTTGTTGCGGCTGGCGTATGAGCGCGGAATGTCGGCATTGGCCGCCGAATGGCTGCCGCCCATGATGGGCAGCGATGGGGTGCGCACCGCGGAATTGATGCCGCAATTGACGGCCATGATTCAGCGCTGGACCGTCGATGCCTTCGCCGGCCAGGTCAGCGCCATGCTCAATCGCCCGGACGTGCTTTCGGTGCTACCGACCATTGCGGTTCCCACGCTGTTGTTGAGCGGCAGCGATGACCCATGGTCGCCCGTTTCCCAGCAAGAGAGCATTCGCCGAAGAGTTCCGCACGCGACGCTGTTCGAGATCCATGGCGCGGGCCATATGGCGCCGCTCGAACGTCCGGATTCAGTGGCGATCGCCTTGCGTGAATGGTTGCTTAAGGTCTGACAGCCCGCTATTTCAGCCCTTTTGAGCCCAAACCTGGCACCAGCCGCCGGCCGGAACGCTCTTGCCCGCAAAAATCGTGCACGCGGCCGTGGCATCGGTGGCCTTGCCCTGGAATTGTGCGCAGGTACTGCACTTTTGGCTGGCTTTGAACGTTGGGTAGGTTTTGCTGTCGACCTTAGTGGCATCGTTTGTAAATCCCAGTGCCTTGGCGGTGGGGTCGCTGGGATCGAGCGGCGGGAGTGCGGCAGCGGCGGCATTGCCGGATATGAGGCCCATTGTCGGCAACAACGCGCCGGCAATGAAACCGCTCTTGACGATGGACCGGCGTGAGATCTTGCGTTGCATGAATGCACCTCTACAGTGAAAGAATGAGTGACATTTTTCCCCATTTCGCCGTTCCGTGCTTGAATAATTATTGCGAACGATTCTTAATTCTCATTGGCTCGGCGGCGACCACGATTGCAAAAATTGCAGTGGTGTATTTGTCGCGTAGTGGCGGATGATCAAGCGATGGGACTCGATTTAGAGACGATCAATCAGTCAGTTACCCGGTTGCGCGCCGACATTCCCGAAGACGCATTCACTGCGGGCATCCTCGGTTCGCAGCGGGTCGGCAACGGCGTGGTCATCGATTCCGCCGGCCTGGTCTTGACCATCGGCTACTTGATGACCGAGGCCACGGATGTCTGGCTCACCAATGCGGCCGGCCGGGAAATCGCCGCTCACCCGCTGGCGTACGATCAGGTAACCGGATTCGGCTTGGTTCTACCGCTGCAACCGCTGGAGGCCCCGCCCGTTCCGCTCGGTTCGTCGGCGGAATTGCGCCCCGGCAGTGAGGTGCATGTCTTGAGCGCGAAGGAATTCGCGCGGCCCCAGACCGCGCGGGTCTTGGCTCGGCGCGAATTTGCCGGAGCCTGGGAGTACCTGCTGGAGGAAGCGATCTTCACCGCGCCGGCTCATCCGCATTGGTCCGGTGCTGCCTTGATCGACGATCGGGGCAGTCTTGTCGGACTGGGCTCGTTGCTGGTCCGCGAGGTCATCGGCGGAGAAGAGATCAACGCCAATATGTTCGTGCCGATCGATTTGCTGAAGCCGATTCTTCAGAGCCTGAAGTCCACCGGCAGAGCGGATCGCCAGCCGCGACCGTGGCTGGGAGTGTATGCGGTCGAATTGGCCGGAAAAGTGTACGTGACGGGCGTGGTGGAGGGAGGACCCGCGCAGAGTGCCGATATTCGAGAGGGAGACGTGATCAGCGAGGTGGCGCGGCATGAGGTCGGGACACTGCCTGAGTTTTATCGGCGGGTTTGGGCGGTCGGCCCGGCGGGGACCGGCGTGCCGCTGACCACCATGCGCGGAGCGACGCAAATACATTTGAATGTGCGCTCGGTGGATCGGGGTGATTTATTGAAGCGGCCGCAGGCTCACTAGCCTCAATGCAACGCGACGCGGTTGCCGTTCTCCTCCGCCGCGGAGCGATTGGCTTCGCTGCTATGACATGAGCCCTGGCGCACGACCGTGACCACGGCAGCGCACGCATCGATACCCTTGACGCCGCCTTCGGCTTTCGCCGGGGAACTGGTGTCGCGCAACAGGCGATAGGCAGCCGCCGCCGTCAGTCCGGGACTCTTGGCAAGCATGAGCGCAACGACGCCGCTGACCTGCGCGGTTGCAATGGAGGCACCCGAGGCAAAGTCGTAGTGTCCGCCGGGAAGCAAGGTCAGTATTTCACTGCCCGGCGCGTACAACACCGAATCGAGCGCCGAATGGGTTTCCGCGCTGGCGACCTCGATCACGCCCGCTTGGTGCAGCAGACCGTCTTGAATGCCGGCTGTATCCGGCGCGGCGCCGACGAACAACACGCCTCGATGCTGTCCCTCGCGGATCAGATCGCCGAGCAAGGGATCGTTCGGACCGGCGAGACTCAAGTTGACTACCTGGGCGTGTGCGGCAAATGCGGCCGTGAGCGCGCGCGCCAACGTGAAAGAATTGCAGCGCGCGGCATCGGAATCGGAACGCGCTTGCCAACAGGCTTTGTACACCAACAGCCGGGCATTCGGCGCCACGCCGACGATCCCCTCGCTATTGTTGGCGACGGCGGCAATCACTCCGGCCATCTCGGTGCCATGCCGGTCCCGTTGAAACTGCGCATCGTCCGCGTCCACGAAATTGACGGCGGCCGCAATGCTGGCGCGCAGGTCAGGATGCTGGATATCGACGCCCGTATCGATGATTGCAACCCTGACGCCCTCGCCGCGCGACCAAGGATGCGCATCCGCAACATCCATCTGCTGAAAGCCGCGCTGCAAACCAACGTAGGGGTCGTTGTAGCCGTCGGTGCGGGTTGCAAAGGTTTGCAATGGTTGCGTCAGCTTGACGCGCTTATCCCGCGACAGTGATTCCAGCAGCTTGTTGCGATCGGCGCCGGAAGGTATCTCCAGAACGGCGCAATGAATGTGCAGCGGATCGATCGGCCAGGCGCTGACCTCTCGCAACCCGTACTCGCGTTCCACCGCACGCATGGCTGCGTGCGCTTGAGCGGTCGCGCTGTAGTTGGCGACGGCGTCGTAGCCATGCGGTGTTCCACCCGCATGTGCGACGAAGGCCGCCGGCGCGTTGTCCACTGCCACGATGATGAAGCGATCGGACGACTGATTGACTTGATCGCCGAGGGCGCGAGAATCGATGCGCACCGGCGCGCTGCTGCACGCGCTTGCCATCGCGACAATGGCGAGCATTGCCCAACGGATCATCTTGAGTTGCCTGACTCAGGCTCCGGCAAAGTCCCCTCAGCGAACCGAACGGTCGAGTGCCGGCGCAGCAGCGCCAAGGATGCGGATACCGGTAGTGTCGCATTCGAGGCCAGCGAATAAACGCCCGCTTCGGTCGGACCGGAGACTATTCTCAGCTGGGCCTCGTCAAGCATGGTTTGCAGTTCCACCAGCGTGATCGCCGGGGAGAATACCGCTCGAATCACCTCACCCGGCGGACGCGGTATCGAGTTGGTGACGGTGTGAAAATTTGCCTGCGCCGAGCGCGATTCAAACTGCACCCAGCGATCGGCCGCCAATAGCGCCACGGCCACCGCCATCGCCGCGATCGAGGCCGCCATCCAGCCGCGCCACGGAGTCGGGCTGTTCATCGGCTGTCCCGCCGGTGGCGCACTCGACGCCGCTCCGGCTTGCATGGCATCGAGACGGGCGTGCAATCGCTTCAATGAAGCGACGGGCATGTAATCGAGCGCGGGCTGGGAATTAATAGCCTCGCAAAGCCGCCGCTGCACCGCCAAATCATCCCGGCAAGGTACGCAACTATCGACATGCGCATCCACGCGCTGACGATCGCGCTCTCCGATGGTCTCGTTGACGTACCAGGGGATCAGCGCGGAGACCTCGTGATGCTCAATCTCCGTCCGGTGGCTGCTGGTCATCCGATTCTCGCGGGCAAATCGGACGCTCCGCCGCCTAATGTGGGCAGGTATTGGCGCAACTTTTCGCGCGCGTGGAACATGCGTGCCTTCACCGTGCCGACCGGGCAGTCGGTGATCGTTGCGATTTCCTCCAGAGAATGACCCATGTGGTAAGCGAGTTCCAAGGTCAGCCGCTGCTCGATCGGCAGGCGGTTCAAGCCGTGCTTCAACCAATCGTTCACCTCGGCATCGACGGTGGGATCGACGGTTTGCTCGGGATAGTCCTCGAGACTTGCGACCGCATGGTTCTTCTGGCGCCGAAACGATTTCAACGCCGTGCGGTAAGCGATGCCGATGATCCAGGTGGAAACCTGCGATGCGTTGCGAAACTCCTTGGCGTTCTGCCAGACCACCATGAAGGTATCGTTGATGATTTCCTCGATATTCTCGTAACGGGGCGTAAAGCGCGACAGGAAGCGCGCCAGGCGCCGGTGATAGCTCAAATAGAGTTCTTCAAGGGCGCGCCGATCTCCCGCCGCAATGGCGGCCAGCAGCGCGCTATCGCGCTCTTTGGGTGAGTTTTTGGCGGGCAGGATCATTGACGTCCTCGTCGATATCGACACACCCCCGTAAGTACCGGGCGCCTCCGCAAGAGTTGCACGGCGAAGATGATTTTAGAAGCGCCAAATGACCGTCGCCGTCCATTCCCCGGTCGCTGCTGCATTATAAAACAATGCCTTAGCCTCAGCGGAGGTATTGACATATGCAACCGCCAGGCTGAACGGCTGAAAATCGTAGGCGGCCCCGGCGCTCCAATAGGTATAGCCGCCCGAATCGGGCCCATCCACGAAGGAATAGCCCAGACCGCCGATCAGCGACAATTTACCGAAGATCTGTCGCTGTGCACTGATCTCGGCCGACTTCTCGGTTACGCCGATGAGACCGGGGTAGGGGTACGGCAGGAACCTGGGCGAGTTCGGCGAATAGCCGAGGCCGAAGTGCAGCCAGCCCTGGTAGGAAACGTCGAGATCCAGCTCGTCATAGTTGTAGTGCGAGCCCGCGTGATTCCACGGGTAGGCATAGTCGCTCGCCAGGACGCGGGCGCGCCACGCATCACCGATATTCCAGACGAATCCGACGAAGCCGCTGAGCTCGACGTCCACGGGCCAGCGCCGATCGATCTGACTGTTCGATGCAAACACACCGGCCACGAAACCATCGGGATTGGAATAGTGAAAGTCCAATTGCAGCGCTGCATGATCGCTGATGCGCGAAATGCCGCGCACATAATAATCGCTGGTGACGGCCACCGAGCCGCCCCACTCGTCGACGGCGAAAGATTGCATTGCCATGAGGCCCAAACCGACCAGCCATGCGGCCGCCGCGCGCCGACGCACTATGCCGCAACCGCTGGATCATGCCTCGAGCACTGCATCTCCAATCCTCGTCGATGTCAGCCCCACAGATTAAACCTTTCTCGATGGCTTGGGCACTTACCTCACAAATCTACGGCCACGCCGGCCCACCCGGAGACCAATCATGAAACGCTTTCCCACCGCCATGCGCGGTTTGGCGGGAATCCTTTGCAGCGGCATTCTTCAACATTCGGCCAGTGGACATCACGCAGGCATGCCGGCTCGGCTTCGGTGATTTCACGATGAATTCACGACAGTCGCCTCGCTCCCTCCTCCTTCGCGGCGGCGTCGCGCTGTGCATATTGTTGGTTGCGGCGTGCGCCGGCAACGGCGAAGGTCTGGACGCCAACGGCCGGCCGCTGGTGCCGGGAGGCAGCCCCCCTCCGCCGCTCTCCGCTGATCTGCAATCGATCCAGGAAAATATCTTCACGCCGATTTGCTCGGTCTGCCACGCGGGGGGCACCGCTCCGGAGGGGCTGCGGCTCGATGCAGCCAACAGCTACAATCTGTTGGTGGGCGTGCCCAGCACCGAGGTGCCGTCGGTGTTGCGCGTGAAGCCGGGAGATCCCGACAACAGCTACATCATTCAGAAGTTGGAGAATCACGCGGCGGTCGGTGCGCAAATGCCCTTCGGATGCCCGAATACGCAACCCTGTTTGACGGCGAGTACGATTGCCTTCATTCGGCAGTGGATCACCAACGGCGCGCCGCCCGCCGCCGCTACGGCCGCGGCCCTCGCCGCGCCGCTTGCCGTCGCCTCGGTCGTGCCGGACAGTACGGAACCTGTCAGCGGACCGCCGCCGCAAGTCATGGTGGCCTTCAATCATGAACTTGACGTGAGTCAGCTCGCGACCCACAGCATGCATTTCGAGAAACTCGCGGCGGGCGCAACGCCCGTGGTCGAACAGACAGCGGCGCGCATCACGGTCCCGAGCGCCAATCTTCGTGCGCTGATGATATGGCCCGCGCGACCGCTCTCGGCCGGCCGCTATCGCCTCGTCGTTGACGCAACCTCATCCAGTCGATTCAGCGATATCGCCGGTCAGACGGTCGCGCTCGGAACGCCCGACGAACGAGGTCAGGCTGTGATTTCTACATTCGACGTTGAGGTCCTGCCATGAATCTGCGCACGTTCGAGAACCAGCGCTTAGCGCTCGCGGCGCTCATGCTCGCCATCGTCGCGTTGCTGCGCGCCGCGCCCGCCGTGGCGGAGCCCTACCTTGCCGTGCTGGAGGGTTACAAGTGCAACGTTTGCCACGTCAACCCGACAGGCGGGGGCCTGCGCAACGAGTTCGGACTGACCTACGCGAAGGTGCTTCTGCCGGCCGAGACGTTGGACAATGCGCTTGATTCCTGGACCGGCAAGCTTACCGATCGGCTGCGCGTCGGCGGGGATCTGCGCGCCGATTGGACTCGGGTTACCGCCCCGAATACATCGAGTCAACAAGCGTTTGCCCTCGAGCAATTCCGCGTCTATGCGGATCTCACCCTCATTCCGGATCGGCTCGGAATTTATGTCGACGAACAAATCGCGCCGAACGGCTCGCAGAATGAAGAAGCGTACGTGCGCTACGGCAACACCACGGATGGCTTCTATGTCAAAGGCGGCCAGTTTTACCTGCCGTTCGGCTGGCGACTGCAAGACCAGACGGCGTTCGTGCGCCAGGTCACCGGTATCAACATGACCGCGCCCGACAAGGGCGTGGAGGTCGGCTACGAGCACGCCGCCTGGTCCGCCCAGTTCGATGTCACGAATGGCGCCGCCAACGCCAACACCGGATCCGGCTATCAGGTCACGACGCAGGTGGCCTACACCAAGCCGATTTGGCGGGTGGGCATCGCCGGCTCTTCCACGCAGTCGAACGCGGGAGATCGGCGCATGGGCGGGCTGTTTGCCGGATTGAAGACGGGCCCTGTCGCCTGGTTGGCCGAAGGCGATATTGTCCACGATGACGGTTTAGGACGCACGCTTGCCGCCGGCTTGCTGGAGGGCGATTGGCGCCTCCTCAAAGGCCACAACCTCAAGCTCACCGCGGAATACTCCGACCCCGATCGCGCCGTGCGCAACAATCAACAAACCCGCTACAGCTTGGTGTACGAATACACGCCGCTGCCTTTCTTGCAGCTGCGCGCCGGCTATCGGCACAACTTCGGCATTCCGCAGAACGACCAGCAACATCAGCAGCTGGTGCTATTCGAACTGCACGGCTACTTCTAGCCTTTGGCGTGGCGGTGAAATGCATCGGCCGCGGCACGCGCCGCGGGTCCTACGACGTTGGCGTGCACGAGGACAATGTGCAGCGAAACATTCCGGGCGCCGCCCGACACCAAGGGCAAACGTCGCAACGTCCCGCTTCGCAGCGGCTCAATCAGCAAGTGCTCCGGCAGCCAGGCGTAGGCAAGTCCCGCCAGAATGGTCGCCAGCGAGGCGTCCATGCTGCTCACGGTGAAACGCCGCTCCGACCCAAGCCACCCTTCATCTCGCGGCTGCGAAGTGCCGGAGTCGCGTACCACGGCCTGGACATGCCGTACCAAGTCATCCGACGTGAGTTCGCGTCCAAGCAGCAGCAGGGGATGATCGGCGCGCGCAACGGCGACGAAGTCGACGTCCAAAAGCCAATCGCTCAAGTATCCGGGCGGTACCCGGCTCGTGATCACAAGGTCCCCGCTGCCTTCGGTGATGGCTTGCTCCGCTCCCGACAAAACCACATCCGCCACTTGAATTTGCGTGCTGGGACAGCTGCTTTGCAATTCCGCCACGATGGCGAGCAGACGCGCACGCGGGAAAGCAGCGTCGACGATCAGCTTCAATTCGCTTTCCCATCCTTGCTTCAGGCTTCGCGCCAGCGCCTCCAGCGTGTCGAGTTCCTTGACCAGCACCCGGCCGCGGGCGAGCAGCGTCCGGCCGTGCGGGGTCAGCACGGACTTGCGTCCCTCCACGACGAGAAGCGCAAGATCGAGCGACTCCTGAAGCCGCGCAATCGAATAGCTGATCGCCGACTGACTGCGGTTCAAACTCAAGGCTGCCGGCGCGAAGCCGCCCTCGTCCACCACGGCCGCCAGCACCGCCCATTGTTCCAACGTGGTTTTTGGCAGGTTCAAGGGTTCCATCCATTTTTTTGATCAATAAGCCGCAAATTTTGCGCTTTTTAATTGGCTTGTTCGAGCCTATTGTTGATCTCACGGAGGATCCCATGAACGCAATTAGACGCAGCCAAGAACGAGGCTTTGCCGACCACGGTTGGCTCAAGTCCTTTCATACATTTTCATTCGCTGACTACTTTGACCCGAAGCACGTTGAGTTCGGGCCGTTGCGCGTGATCAACGAAGATCGCGTTCAAGCCGGGGCCGGATTCGGCACCCACGGCCACCGCGACATGGAAATCATCAGCTACGTCTTGTCCGGCGAGCTGGCTCACAAGGACTCCATGGGCAACGGATCAACCATCCGACCTGGAGATGTGCAGCGAATGAGCGCCGGCACCGGCGTGCGGCACAGCGAGTTCAACCCATCGCAGTCGGAAGGCACGCACTTCCTGCAAATCTGGATTCAACCCGCCAAGGCCGGCATTGAACCGAGCTACGAAGAGAAGCGTTTCGCGCCCGCCGAAAAGCGCGGGCGCCTGCGTCTCATCGTCTCGCCGGATCGCGCCCAAGGATCGTTGTTGATCCACCAGGATGCACGCATCTACGCGGGGCTCTTCAATGGGCCCGAAACAGCCGATCTTCAGGTGCAAGATGGCCGGCGCATGTATGTGCACGTGGCGCAGGGCGCCATCGAGGCCAATGGAGTTGCGCTGACCGCGGGCGACGCGCTGCAAATCACACGCGACGTTGACCTGCGTCTTGAACACGGCAGGGACGCCGAGGTTCTGGTATTCGATCTGCCCGGCGCAGGATCCGGCGCTTAAGGGCCGAGATTCTTCCGCGACCAATACCAATACAGCGGCAAGCCGGCAAACAGCACAGCGACGCCCTTCAGGGCCTCGCTGGGCGCGGCGACGAATGTGTTGACCAGCAGTGCCGCGGTGACGGTGAGAAAGATCAGCGGCACCACGGGATAGCCGAGCGCTCGATAAGGACGATGAGCGTCCGGCATGGTCCTGCGGAAGATGAACAAGGAGCCGGTGCTCAGGCCGTAGAAGAGCCAGGAGGCAAATACCACCGAGTCGGTGAGCGAATCATAGGATCCCGACAGCGCCAGAACACTCCCCCACGCGGCCAGCGCGATGATGGCTCGGGCAGGCACGTTTGAACGCGGCGAAAGCTTTGCCAGCGCCCGAAAGAACAAGCCGTCGCGCGCCATCGCATAAGGAACCCGCGAATTCGCCAGTACGCTCGCATGCAGCGAACCGAAGGAAGAGACCATCAAGGCGACCGCTGTCATGGACACCGCGATCGGTCCCAAGAAGCGCTGCAAGACTTCCGTGGCCACCGAGGAACTGGTCGGCACGCTCGCGATCTCGAGCGGCGACATCGCGTAGTAATAGGCCACGTTGACGAACAGGTACAGCGCGGCCACGACCAGCATGCCGCCGACGAAGGCGCGCGGCAGATTGCGCTGGGGATTGCGGATTTCGCCCGACAGCGGCGCGACGTTGTTCCACCCGTCATAGGCCCACAGCGCGCCGAGCATCGCGGCGCCGAAGCCGGCATATCCACCCCGCGCGCTGGCGGCCACTCCTTCGCAGCTGCCTGCCAATCCCGAGCCGTTCAAATGCGACCAGTCGCCGGGGGCGAAGATGAACGCGGTGATGGCGACACACAGAATCAGTGCGACCTTGGCGATCGTCAGCGCCAGCGCCGTGCGGCCTCCGAAGGTTACTGAAGCGCAATTGATCAGCGCCACGGTCCAGATGGTGGCAAGGGCGACCAGCGACAACCCGCTGACGCCCAGGTGAAATCCGAATGGGGCCGCGTCGATCCGCCAATGTTCCAACGCGCCGCCGACGGCGACGTTCATGAAAATCGCGAGTCCCACCGCGAGCGCGGCTTGGGAACCGGCCTTCGCCACGGCAAAGGTCATCCAGCCATACAAGAATCCCACCGCCCTGCCATAGGCGCGACGCAAATAAACGTAGTCGCCCCCCGCCTCCGGCATCATGGCGGCAATCTCGGAGTACGAGAAAGATCCGGCGAGCGACAGCATTCCGGCTGCCAGCCACACCAGCAGCACCGTCTTGGCGCTGCCGACGTTGCAGGTCATCACGCGGGTCTTGAGAAAGACGCCCGTGCCGATCATGTTGGCCACGTTCACTGCGATGGCGCCCCAGGCGCCCACGCCGCGTGTCAGTTCGCCTCTCGCCGCGATGGGTAAAGCTGCGTTGCTCATCCGTGTAGTAGTATCGGCCAAATGAGCTTTGATTTTTCGCAAATCGGTGCGCTGGCGCTCGCGCTACTGCTGCTCTTCCTCATCTACCGGCGCTTTCGCCGCAGCTTCGGTCAGCAACCCGTGCGTCCGGTTCGCATGCGTGTGCGCACTGTTTTGCTTCTGGTGATCGGTTGCTTGTTCCTGCCGAGCGCACTGAGCTCGGCAGCGTTCGCGTCCGCCATGTTGGGCGGGACAGCGGCGGGAGTCGCGCTGGCTATGTGGGGTGCGGCACGAACGCGTTTTCTGCGGATTTCAGGGCAGCTCTATTACGTGCCTCACACCTATACGGGAGTCGCCGTGTCTTTCTTGTTTCTTGGCAGGCTGATTTACCGGCTGATCCAGGCATACGGCAATATGCATGCGGCCCATGCCGCCGGACCCGAGTCCGCAAGCCAGGCGTTTGCGCCGGCAGGCATGCTGCAGAGTCCTCTGACTCTCGGCTTGTTTTCCGTACTAATGGGATACTACGTCTGTTACTACAGCATCGTGCTGTGGAAATCCAAACGAGTCGCTGCCGAAGAGGATCAGCCTCAGCTCATTAGCGGAGCGTGATGAGCACCGCGTAAGTGATGAGCAGAAATGTGATCATCAAGGCGCTGTTGCCCCATCGAGATACCATTTCGACCATGATAATTCCTCCACGTCTATCGCGGCGCAACTTTACGTTTGCGAGGAAAAAAAATGCATGCCGCAAGTCTCAAAACCGGCAAAACTGCCGCTTTTGGATGCGTTATGTAGCAAGGGGCGCGGGCCGCCTCGCGCAGGATCTATGCTAGGCTGCCGCGGTCATGAACGTTTTATTGGTGGAAGACAGCGACGAAGTCAGCAATATCACGGTCGAATACCTGCACGAACTGGGTCATGAGGTAGTGGCCGTTGCAGAAGCTGAAAAAGCAATCTCGCAGCTCGAGATTGAGCCGTTCGACGCGGTCATGACGGACATTCGCCTGCCCGGCATGTCAGGAATCGAACTTGTCCGCACTCTCGTCAAGAATTACCCCAGCCTGCCGGTGATCATTGCCTCAGGCTACGGCGCGCTCAACGTCGAATTTCTGCTGGGCGAAAAACTGCGCACCGTTCTGATGCTGCCAAAACCCTACGACCTACCCGCGCTCGAGCGCACTCTCAGCGAAGCGGCTGCCATCGGGCACGGAACGCAGACCCGCTGAGGACTGGCACTCAGCGCTGGCAGGATTCGCCTCATCGTCGAAGTAGATCTTGCGATGCACGGGGCAGGTCTTCAGCACTTGGGTCTGTAAAGCAATGCCGATGGCAATCAGGTGCTTCTTCTCCATTGTTATCCCCTGCGAGTCGTCGATTTGACGATCGTGGTCCTACCCATTCGGTACTCTTTCGGCGGCGTGTAGCCAATCACCCGCAGCGCGCGGCGCCAAGCGGCCGCTTGCGGGGCAGGTTCGGGCGGATCGTGCGGGGCCAGCGCGGATCTTTCCGGGCTCGGCGGGGTTGGAACGTTTTCGTGACGCATCGCTGGCTCCTCGTATCGCACCGGATTGCTGCCATCCGATCATGCGGCCGGCACTCGAGCCCTTTGGATCGGAGCAGCGCGGCGCTTTTTGTAGGATTTGCGACGCTTTTTGTAGGATGGCCGAAGACGGGGACCAGGCGGTCCCCGCAGCGTTTAAACGCCGATCAGATGGCCAAATACGGCCAATTATTTCCATCTGAGAGGCCATCCAGCGAGTCGCCGGCCTCGGCGCAAACCGTCGCTTGGACGCGCGGCATGATTGTCGCGCCGCTCTGTCCAAGCGCGCCCAGTTCGAGCTCGTTCGCCAAGCGCTGTATTTGAATTTGCATTCTTCCCAAGGCATCGCTCAGGTCGGGCGACCAGGTCAGCGCCCGCACATCATCGACCGCGCGCGCAACAGCTTGCAGCTGCGGCGCAAATACTCTCGAGCGGCGATTCGCGCGTCGTGCGTTCAAAGCAACGAGGGATGCAAGCAATCGATCCGCAAGCGCACGCAGCGGCCCAGGTCCCTTCTGATAACTCAAATAAGGATGTGCTCGCAGACGTCCGGTTGCGATTCGCGCAATCGTCCAACAAACTACAGCGCTTCTCGCCAGGACCGGTTCGTGCGCAGAATCCGAATCCAAACTGCGAGCCAACGACCGCGCCCGCAACGCTATATTTCGCAAATTCCTCAGCCGCAATACTTCGGCGTCGTTCATTATTGTCCCCTACTACGCGCCCCTCGTATGAACTCTGGTTTGCAACCAGAGAATCCCTCCATCGGGGCGACCAGCGTATTCTCAAGCTTTGTCGCCGCGAATTCTGTAGGACTGCAGCGCATCGGATTGCCGGTTAGGGCCCGAGTTCCGCATTAATGTCAAATGCGGCGCGCTTATGGTCATTGCCCGAAGGCGGGATTGCCCAAAGGCCGGATTGCCCAAAGCCGCGCACTGATCGGAAAGCTATAGTAGTGTCGCGCGATGATCTCGCCACGCCCGCTGCTCGGATTTTGGATGTGCGTGGCATTGGTCGTGGGCAATACGATCGGATCGGGCGTCTTCCTGTTGCCCGCCTCGCTGGCTCCCTATGGCCTTAACAGCACCATTGCCTGGGCATTCACCGCGGCCGGTGCGATAGCGCTTGCGATTGTCTTCGCGCGCCTGAGCCGCGCTTATCCCAAAGCCGGCGGACCCTACGCGTATGTCAACGTGGCCTTCGGACCTTTAATAGCTTTCATTGTCGCGTGGGGTTATTGGATTTCAATTTGCGTCGGCAATGTCACCATCGTCACCGGCGTGGTGAGTTATTTGAGCCCGTTGCAGCCGTGGATCCACGATCAACCGGGCGCATCGGTGGCCGTGTCGCTGTTTCTCGTGTGGTTGCTCACCCTGGTCAATTGGTTTGGCATCAAGACCTCGGGATGGGTGCAAAGTGTTACGACAGTGCTGAAAATCCTGCCGCTATTCGCCGTGGCCGCGCTGGGCTTCACGACGGTGCGGGCTCCTGATGTCGCCAGCGCGGCGAAAATTCCCCTGTCCGTTGGCGGCGTGACGGCGGCGGCGACGTTGACGCTATGGGCATTGCTAGGTTTGGAATCCGCTACCATACCCGCGGATAAAGTTGCGAACCCTTCGCGCACGATCCCGCTTGCGACCTTGGTCGGCACGGTGGCTACGGCACTTATCTGCGTGATCGCGTGCACGACGGTGCTGCTTTTGGTGCCGCCGGCGACCCTCGCTGAATCCAACGCGCCGTTCGTCGATCTGACCAGCCGTTACTGGGGCCCGGACGTCGGCAAACTGGTTGCCGTGCTCGCCGCAGTCAGTGCATTTGGCGCGCTGAACGGATGGATTCTGTTGCAGGGTGAATTGCCGCGCGCCATGGCGGCCAATGGCGTATTTCCGCGCATCTTTGCGCGCGAGTCGGTGCATCAGACGCCGACGTTCGGGCTGTGTTTCGGCAGCGCCGTGGCCACTTTTTTAGTTCTCGCCAATTATCAGCGATCCATGGTGGGCATATTTACGTTCATGGCGTTGATCTCCACCACCGCTTGCCTCGTCATGTATGCGCTGTGTTCGGCGGCATTGCTCCGCTTGCAATGGACGCAACAACTAGGTCCGGCACGCACGGGTTCGATACCCCTGGCCATTGTGGGGATCGCGGCGACCGCCTATTCTTTGTGGGCGATTGTCGGCGCAGGCGCGGAGGCCGTCCTTTGGGGCGCAGCGCTGCTGCTGGCGGGGGTGCCTCTGTACTACTGGTTTCGGAGTTCGCGCTAGCTTCAATGTGGAGGTCCTTCATAGCAGTTGCGGTGGGCGGCGCGCTCGGATGCCTGTTGCGCTGGTACCTGGCGATTTTCTTGAACCGATATTTCCCGGCGATTCCGCCGGGTACCTTGGCCGCGAACCTCATCGGCTGCTACATCATCGGCATGGCGATTGCGTTCTTCACCACCTATCCGACCTTTGCTCCGGAATGGCGGTTGTTCATCACCACGGGTTTTTGCGGCGGTCTCACCACTTTTTCGACCTTTTCCGCCGAGGTGGTCATGTTGATGCAATCGGGGCGATCGGTCTGGGCATTGGGCGCCGTGGGGGCGCACCTGGTGGGCTCTCTGGTGATGACCGTCGCGGGCATCGCCACCGTGGCCTGGCTCAAGGGCTAAGCGCCTTTTCTCATGTTGAGGCCTGCCTCGCGCGGCAAATCGACGCGCTCGGTGGGCTGTGATATATTAGTTAGAGGCCTAACCATTAGAGACCTGTCAATGAGCGAATTGGACGAGCGATTCAGCGATGCCCTGCACAGCACCTCCCGGTCGTGGCGCCAAGCCGTCGACCGCAAACTGAAATACTTGGGCGTCAGTCAAGCCAGCTGGATGACCATCGCGATCGCTGCAAAGGCGCGCTCACCGCTGTCGCAGTCGGAGCTGGCGGACAAATTGGGCGTCGAGGGCGCGACCATGGTCGCGATGATCGATCGCTTGGTGAAAGCCGGATTGGTGATGCGCGAGGCGTCGACCACCGATCGGCGCGTCAAGCGCGTCATCCTCACACCGGCGGGCGTCAAGATCTACGACAAAGTCAGAGCCGAGGCGGTGGCGCTGCGCAAGGAATTGCTGGCCGACACCGATCAAAAAAAACTCCTGATCGCCACTGAGCTTCTCGAGGGCTTGCAAGGAATCATCGACAAGCAATCATGAACCGTCCGCTCAATCGGCCCATGATCACCTGGCCCGGCGTGATTCAGGGCTTCGGCAAACCCTGCTGACGCGTAGCACGCCCCGGAAAGGCCTTCTAGTGTGCCGCGAAGTCCTGGGTCCAGAACACGGCCGATCTCGTGTGCAGATTCTCGGCGTAGGCAATGCCGATCAACGAGAAGCGGCCGTTCATGATGTTCTCGCAGTGTCCGGGGCTCGAGAGCCAGCCCTGAGTCACCTCGCTCGGCGTCATGGCGCCGGCGGCGATGTTCTCGCCCACCATGCGATGACTGCCGAAACCGGCCCGCTCCACGCGAACACTTGGCGTGCTGCCGTCGTGGCCGCGATGATCGAAGCTGTCATGCTCGGCCATGTCGCGCGAGTGGGCCAGTGCCGCACGCGTCAGCGCCGCATCGAGTCCAAGGGGCGCGGCGGGCGCAAAGTATTTCCCGCCGCAGCGCCGACCTGCGGCCCGCGCGGTATTGACCAGATCCAGTATCGCGCGGCTCACAGCCGCCCCATCGCCCCGAGCCGGCAGGGCCGCGGGAGCGGCAAATATCATCCAGACGTCGCGCCCGCGCTGCTCGGCCCCGAATTCACGCATGCTGGGATCTTGCAGCATGCGGCACTCGCGCGCCGCCAGCATGCCTTCCATGTCGGCGTCGTTCGTGGGCCCCGAGAGATGGACGGCGGCCGATTGCGCCGCGACGTAGCCTGAGTCCGTGACGGCGCTTTGCAGCGATGCGCCTCGAGAATAGCGCCTCGCGGCCTGCTGCAGCTGCAGGCTGTAGACGAGCGGCGTGCGGATTGCGGCGGCACCGCAGCCTCGCAAACGCGCGGCATTCGCGGCGTTGAGCGGCGCCGAGCGCGCCGGCTGAAGCAGCAACGCACCAACGAGGCCAAACAGCGCGGCCGCGAGACAGCGGGCCCGGGATTTTTGCCCGGCCGTTACGGTTTCGCCTGTCCGGGCGTCAACGCGGGCGTACCGTGATCTGAGGCCGGCGAACCGGCCAATATTTTCACGGCCTTCGGCGCGGCCCAGCGCTCGATGTCGTCGAACAGCGTGAAGACCGCCGGAACGATGACCAATGTCAATAAAGTCGACGTGATCAGTCCGCCGATCACCGCAATCGCCATCGGTTGCCTGAAATCGCTGGCTTCGCCCAAACCGGTCGCGACCGGAATCATGCCCGCCACCATCGCCACGGTGGTCATGACAATAGGCCGCGCGCGCTTGTGCCCTGCTTCGACGATGGCCTGTAGACGGGTCTTGCCGGCGCGCATCTCTTCGATGGCCATGTCCACCAGCAGGATGGAGTTCTTCGCGACGATCCCCATGAGCATCAGCACGCCGATCATCACCGGCAGCGAGATCGGCGTATTGGTCAAAAACAACGCCAGGAACGCACCGCCCAAGGACAGCGGTAAAGCCGACAGAATGGTAATGGGCTGAAATACGCGGGCGAAGAGCAGCACCAGTACCGCCAGCACCATCAGAACGCCGGCGACAATCGCGATGAGGAAATTCGCCACGAGCTCTTTTTGGAACTCGGTATCGCCGGTTTCGACCAAGCGCACGCCGGTGGGCAAATTCTTCAAGGTCGGCAGCGCATAGATCTTTTTGGTCGCCTCACCCAGTTGCACGCCGGGCGCCAGGTCCGCATCGAGGTATAGGCGCCGGCTCTGGTTATAGCGCCGCACCGACGAGGGCCCTTGGCCAAAGCTCAAATCCGCAACCGACTTTAGGGGCACGCTGGCGCCGGAACTCGTGGGCACGGGTAAATTCTCGAGCGTGGTCAGATCGCCCCGCGACCGCTCGGGCAGGCTGACGCGGATCGGTATGGTGCGATCGGTCAAGGCAAACTTGGCGCCGTTTTGCGGCAGGTCGCCCATCGTTGCGATGCGGATGGTCTCGCTGATGTTTTGCACGCTGACGCCCAGTTGCGCGGCGATATCGAACCTGGGGTGCACGACAATTTCGGGCCGCGGTAAATCGCCGTTGATGCGCGGCGTGCGAATTTCCTTGAGGCCGCGCATTTCATTGAGAAGCTTGTGTCCGGTGATTTCAGTCAGTACGGGATCATCGCCGACGAGAAATAAGGTGACGTCCCGGCCGCCGCCGAAGCCGAAATTCTGAAAACTCACACGTCCGTCCGGAACCTGGTTGAGCAGCGGCATTACGCGCTGTTCAATTTCCTTGGCGCTCGCCTTGCGTTGACTGCGAGGCACCATGCTGACGAACACTTCGCCCTGCCGAACGTCGGCGGAATCCGTGCCGACGAACTCGACCACGTCCGTGACTTCAGGCTGCTTGCGCATGATGGCGGTGACCGCGGCCGACAGGCGCGAGGTGTCCTCGAGTTTGCCGCCGGGCGGCAGTTCGATATTGACGATCGAGGTTGAAAAATCTTCGGCCGGCACGAAGGCCTGGGGCAGCATCATGCCGCCGCCGATCGACAACGCGAAGAAAATGGTGCCGAATCCGATGGTTTTCCAGCGATTGGCCACGCACCATTTCAGGGTTTTGATATAGGCGGACATGATCGGGCCGTCGTCGCGGTGCGGGATCGAATCGCTGTTGAGGCCATAGGCCGCGAGTACCGGCGTGATCATGCGGGCAACGAGCAGCGAGATGAAGACGGCCGCGGCGACCGTCAAGCCGAATTGCTTGAAGAACTGGCCGCTGATCCCGCCCATGAAACTCACCGGCAGGAACACGGCGATGATGGTGAACGAGGTGGCGACCACGGCGAGGCCGATCTCATCGGCCGCCTCCATCGCCGCCTTATATCCGCTCTTGCCCATGCGCATGTGACGCACGATATTTTCAATCTCGACGATGGCATCGTCGACCAACACACCGGCAACCAGCGACAAGGACAGCAGCGTGATTTCGTTGAGCGTAAAGCCCATCAGTTGCATGAAGGCAAAGGTGGGAATCGCGGAAAGCGGAATGGCCAGTGCCGAAATCAGGGTGGCGCGCCAATTACGCAGGAAAAACCACACCACGATGACGGCCAAAACCGATCCCTCGATCAACGCCTCCAGGGCCGAATGATAGGTCTTGATGGTGTGATCGACGGTCGTAAAAATCTGCTGAATCTGCAGCGTAGGATTGTCTTTTTCGATCTTGACCAATTCCTTGGCAACGCCTTCAGCTGTGGCGACGTCCGAGATGCCCTTGGCCTTGTACAAGGAGAACGCGGTCGCGGGTCGGCCGTTCAGGCGTGCCAAACTGCGTGTTTCCGCAACGCCATCGTGCACGTCTGCAATCTCGCGCAGGCGCACCGATTTGCTACCCGGAGCGATAATGAGGGTATCGCCGAGCGCCTCGGCGGATTTGGCGCCCCCCAGGACGCGAATGGCTTGCTCGCCGCCGCCTACCTGGGCACGGCCGCCCGGCGCATCCAGGTTCAATTGCCTTAGCTGCTCGTTCACCTCCACCGCGGTCAGGCCCAAGGCTTGAAGCCGCGCAGGATCCAGCTCGACGCGAATCTCCCGATCGAAGCCGCCAATGCGCTGCACCTGCGAGATGCCCTTGACCCCCACGAGCCGTTTCGTGATGGTGTTGTCGATGGTCCAGCTCAGTTGTTCCGGCGTCATGCCGGTGGTGGTGACCGCATAAATCGCGAACGTTCCGCCATCATTGTCCTGACGCCGTACTTGCGGCTCGAGAATGCCTTGGGGCAAATCGGCGCGAACTCTCGCTATGGCGTCACGAATATCGGTGACCGCCCGATCGACCGGCGTACCGATGTTGAATTCGACGATGATGAGTACATTTCCTTCGGAAATGTAGGTTTGCTGATGGTGGATATTACCGATGCTGGCAATGGAGCCTTCCACCTTCTGGGCGATCTGCGTCTCCATCTCGGTCGGCGCGGCGCCGGGCTGCGAAATGTTGACGTAGACCTCGGGGAAGGCAACATCGGGATTCAGGTTGATCGGCAACCGTATGAAGGCGACGGTGCCCATGAAAAAAAGGACCACGAACAGGACGATGGGAGTGACCGGATGGCGGATCGCCCACGCGGAAATGTTCTTCATGACTTGCCGGCCGCGATCAGGACCGGCTTGACGGTCTCGCCCTCCTGCAAAAACGCGCCGGCGGACGTCACGATTTGGTCTTTGGGACCAATGCCCTCCGCAATGGTCACGCCGCTCGGCACCATGCCGGTGACTCGTACCGCTCTGCGCTCGACCTTTCCTTGCGCGTTGACGACGAGCACGTAGCTGCCCTTCTCGTCATTGAGCACGGCGGTTTGCGGCAACACCGCGCGCTCCGCGTTGCTGACGGTCACCTCGGCGCGCGCGAAGGCGCCCGGCCGCAGGTTCGTGTCGGGCGTCAGCGATACCTTGACGGTCCCCAGCCGCGTCGCCGGATCGATGACCGCGCCCAGCAACCGGATTCGACCTGGATATATCTTTGACGTGCCGGTGAGTCTCACGTTGACGGTCTGCCCAACCTTGAGGAGCGGCAGATCCTGCTCGGCCACCTGACCACGCAACTCCGTTTCGCCGTCCTTGGAAAGGCGGAACAGCGCTTCGCCGCCCGGCATCGCGGTTTGGCCCACCTCGACACTGCGCGTCAGGATGATGCCGTCGGCCGGTGCGCGAACATCGGCTCGCGCCAAGCGCGCCTTGGCTTCCGCCAACTGCGCGGCGGCCACTTTCACGTGCGCGGCCGCGGTCACGGCGCTCGATTTGCGCTTTTGAGTCTCTTCGGCCGACAGCGCACCGGAGGCGCCCACCGAGCGGGCACGTTGATACTCGGCGTCCGCCAGTTCTGCCTCGGCGCGGGCCTGGTCAAGCGCCGCTTCGAGATTGGTAACCTGAGGTTCGAGCACTGAATTGTTCAGGTGAGAAAGCACCTGACCCTGCTTCACGTGGTCGCCGGCCTCCACGTAAACCGCGGTCACACGCCCGCCGTCGCCCTCGACGCCAATCGGCATGTCATAGCGCGCGGCAATGGTACCGATGATGCTGACGGTGGTGGGAACCGCACTGATGCCGACCTCCGTGACGCTCACCGTCGGGATGGCCGAAAGCGCCGCTTCCGGTCTTGCCGTCAGGGCGTGCGTGATACGCCACGCCGCAACCGACAGCACCGCAGCGACCAGGCCGATCAGCAGCAACCAGACCATCAGGCGCTTGTTGAACACCTTCGGCGGCGCGGTTGTTTCAGATTGTTGGTCGAACAAAATTGTACTCATGACACCACATCCCGGGGATAACTTCCTTTGTCCAAGATGAACTCGGCCAGGATGTTCATCTCTTTGTCCTGATTGCACGGTATACCTTCATAAATACCCGCGGCCTCGCGCAAAAGTTGCGGCAGGGGCGAGAATATTTTGTCGGTTCCCTCGAAAATCGTCAAAATGCGGCAATCGGGGCGTATTTTGCCCGCCGTAGATGACGTTCGCGCGAACGCGGTAGACAGATCGGCGATGCCGCCGTTGGTGATCTGTAGGACTTCTTGGTCCTGATTTTTGGCGACGCTCATGGCGGCGTTTATTCGGCGACCCGATCGATCACCAGGTCGAGCGCGCCGTCATGACCCACGTCGTAAGACAGCTCGCCATACAGATCGCCCGCGGCCGGTATCGGCCGTCCGCTGAATGACACGCGCGCGGTGATCGAGACGCGCTTGCCCGCCACCAGCACGCGGCCCGGCATCATGGAATCAGCGGCGGATAGTTGCACCTGGGTACCGATGGCTTCGCTCGTCAGCCGTTTGGCTGCCAGCGGCGGCCCACGACTGTCGGGCTCACGAGCGAATACGAACAAAGGCGTCTCCGGTTTCAAGCGCGATTTCAATGCAGGCGCTATGTGTATATTGACAGTGACTTGCGCCGGTGCCGACCCCTGGGTACTCGCGCTCGTCCCTGTGGGCGACGCGTTCGTCCCCGATTCCTCTGTGACACCCAGTGCCGCGATACGTGCGTCCAGCATTTCCTCGATTTGCGGCGGTGGATGCAAATCCTTCAGCGCCTGCCAGCGGCTGCGCGCCAGCGCGCGATCGTCCCGGGTCGCCGCGGCAAAGCCGCCATACAACAGCGCCTTCGGATTGTTCGGCTCCAATTTCAGCGCCTCTTCGAACAGCTGCGAAGCCTCCGGTGAAATCTGTCCGCCGGCGCGCAAGCTTATGGCCTCGCCCAAGCCCAAGGCCGCTTCGGTGTTGTTGCCGGCGAGCTTGTGCGCGCGATCATAGGCACTGACCGCGTCGTCCATGCGCTGCAAGGCCAGGTACGAGCGGCCCAGCATCAGCCAGCCCGCCACGTCATTGGGATCTTCGCGCAGATGCTGCTCGAGCTTGGCGACCATGGCGAGCACATCCGGCGCGGGCACCGACTGCGCTTGCACCGGCGCACGCCAATCCCAATTCGACCAAAGCGGATAAAGACCGGCCGCCGCGCCCGCCAACAGGAACGCGGCAAGCGCGCCGATGAGGCGGCTCTTGTTGTCGCGCAGCAGCGGTACTGCGACGATGGCCGCCGCAATCGCAGCCATGAGAGCTGCGAGGATGAAAAAGGCGCTCATTCGTCGAGCGGCATGCGCGAGCGTTGGCGTACGACGCGGTAAACGATCGCGCCGCCGAGCAGCAGCATGAAGAAAGGCGCACCCCAAATGAGCGCGGTCTTGGGGCTCAGGGGCGGTGCGAAGCGCACGAACTCGCCGTAGCGGTCCGTCATGAAGGTGAAAATCGCGTCATCGCTTTTTCCGGCAACGAGCATTTCGCGAACCTGACGGCGAAGATCCCGCGCCAGATCGGCGTTGGAATCCGCGATCGTCTCGTTTTGGCACTGCAGACAGCGAAGCTCCTTGGCGATGTGCTCGAAACGCGCCTGCAGCGCCGGATTTTGCAACTGACCTTGCGCGTCCAAGCCGGCATCCGGAGGTTCGGCGAACGCGTCGCCCAAACCCGCCAGTGCCACTGCGAGTACCACTGCCGCGGCCACGGCCACTGCAAGCGCCAGTGCCGGCAATCGGGCATGAGATTCGCGTCTCACGCGCCCTTCCGAGCGGCGGCAATGCGCGGCAGGAATTGCTTTTCCCATACTTCCTGAGTCATGCCCGAGATGTGCTTGAAAATCACATTGCCTTGACGGTCGACCAGGAAGGTTTCCGGCGCGGCGTAAACTCCGAAGTCGATGGCCGTGCGGCCCTCCTGGTCAAAGGCAACCTGGCTGTAGGGATTACCGAGCCTTTCCAGCCATTGTTTCGCCTTTTCGCGTTCACCGGGACCATGGTCGACCGACCAGTCGATTCCAATGATCGGCACCACGTGCTCCCGCGAGATCGCGAGCAACTCCTCGTGCTCCACGCGGCACTCGGCGCACCAGGTACCCCACACATTCACGACGTATACCTGCCCTTTGAGCGCGGCATTGCTGACGATGGTCGACGGATCGATCACATTGCTCAGCGCGAACTCCGGCGCAGGCTTGCCGATCAGCGGCGAGGGCAGCGCGTGGATGTCGCGGCTGGGATTGAGGCCAAACGCGAACAACACAACCAGCGCGACGAACGCCGCAAACGGCAGCAGGAACTTCCACATCAGGCGGAACCCAATTCCGCGCGCGGGTTCGGCGGAGAGGCCATCCCCGGCGCGGCAACCGGAACCTTGACTCGATAACGGCGGTCGGTTGCCGCGATCAATCCGCCGAGCGCCATGACGATCGCGCCCAGCCAGATGTATCGCACCAGAGGTTTGTATTGAATGCGCATGCTCCAGGCATTGGCGCCCAAGGGGTCGCCCATGGCGACGAACAGGTCGCGCGCCCAGCTCACGGAAATGGCGGCCTTGCTGTTGAAGGTCTGCTGCACCCAGAAATGGCGCTTCTGCGGCAGCAGGACGGTCACCGGTTTGCCGCCGCGCGTCACTTCGATCGTGCCCTGCACGGCATCGTAGTTGGGCCCGCGCACACTGCGGGCATCCACGAATTTGAAATCGTAACCGGCGATCGAGAAGCTGCCGCCCGGCTTCATCGCAACGTCTTTTTCGATCTTGTAGCTCTCGACACCGGCCGCGCCGATCGCGAACACGCCCACGCCGAAGTGGGCAATCGACATTCCCAGCAGCGCCGCGGTGAGCGTTTGTTTCTGGCGCAGCCGCCGCAAGGGTTCGAGCACCGCGGAGAACATGATCCAGAAACCGAAGCTGAAGCCGATGAGGCCCACCGGGTGGAACTCTTTGAACACCAATCCTTGAATCGCGACGGATAACAACACCGCGGCGCCGGCCAGCCACCAAATCGGTTTGGCGGTGACCGTGAGCTTGCCGCGGCGCCATGCAGAGTGCATGCCGATCGCCAAAAACACCATCAGGGGCAGCACCGGCACCAGAAACATCAACGCAAACACCGGCGGTCCGACGGATATCTTGCCGATACCCAATACTTCGTAAAGCAGCGGCGACAAGGTGCCCCACAGCACCAGGGCGGCGACGCTCACCAGAATCACATTGTTCACCAAGAGGAAAAACTCGCGCGAGTACAGTTCGAAGCCCCCGGGCGCGAACAGCTTCGGCGCCCGCCAGGCGTACAGCGTCAAGGAGCCGCCGATGGTCAGCACCAGGAATGCGAGTATGTAAAGACCCCGCGTCGGATCCGTCGCGAAGGAATGCACCGATACCAGCACGCCCGAGCGCACCAAGAAAGTGCCGACCAAGCTCAAGGAAAACGCAAAAATGGCGAGCAGCAGCGTCCAGCTTTTGAAGATGCCGCGCTTCTCCGTCACGCTCAAGGAGTGGATCAGCGCAGTGCCGACCAGCCAGGGCATGAAGGAGGCGTTCTCGACCGGATCCCAAAACCACCAGCCGCCCCAACCTAATTCGTAATAGGCCCACCAACTCCCCAGAGCAATGCCGATGGTTTGAAACAGCCACGCGAAGATGGTCCACGGCCGGGTCCATTTGGCCCAAGTCTGATCGAGCCTGCCTTCCAGCATGGCCGCGCAGGCAAAGGCGAAGGCCACCGAAAATCCGACGTAGCCCGTGTAGAGCATCGGTGGATGAATCGACAGCGCGAAGTCCTGCAGAACGGGATTCAAGTCCGCGCCGTCCTGCGCCGCGGGAATCAAGCGCAGGAAGGGATTCGAGGTCCACAAGGTAAACAGCATGAAGCCTGAACTGATGAGACCCATGACGCCCAGCACGCGGCTGGAGAAGCTCAGGGGCAGCCCGCGGCTGAAAGCGGCCACCGCGACACTCCAGATCGACAGGATCAGAATCCACAGCAGCAAGGAACCTTCGTGCGCGCCCCACAACGCCGCGACCCGGAAGAACAGCGGCAGGTGCGAATTGGAATTGCGCGCCACGTACAGCACCGAAAAATCATCGTTCACGAAGCAATACACCAGGCAGGCAAAAGCCATGGCGACGAATACGAACTGCCCCGTCACGGCGGGCCGCGCCACCGCCATCCACACGGGCTTGGCCTTCCACGCACCCGTGAGGCCGAAGAAGGCCTGCGACAGGCTCAGCAGGAAGGCGAGAATGAGGGCAAATATTCCGAGTTCGGGTGCCATAAGTGTCTCCGCAAAGGGTCTCCGCAGCGCCTAGCCGCCGGGGCCGCCGGGGGCAGCAGCGGCCGCTTGCTTGTTCTTCAGCGAGGCGGCGACCTCCGGAGGCATGTACTTTTCGTCGTGCTTCGCCAGCACTTCGTCCGCAACGAAAGCGCCGTTCGGATTCATGGTGCCGTGCGCGATGATGCCCTGGCCCTCGCGAAACAAATCCGGCAACACGCCGGTGTATTCAACGGGAACCTGGTGGGCGAAGTCGGTGAGCACGAAGCGCACCTGCAAATCCCCCGGCTTGCGGTCGACGCTGCCCTTCACCACCATGCCCCCGATCCGAAAGCGCTTGGCGAGCGGCGCCTTGCCTTCGACGACCTGCGTGGGATCGAAATAAAACATGATGTTCTCGCGCGATGCCATCACGGCCAGCGACACCGATGCGGCGACCCCGCCCAGGATGCCGAGCACCAGGTACAAGCGTTTACGGCGCGGCGTCATGGCGCTTCACTCGCCGCCATGGCCAGAGCCCGTGCGGCCCGGATCTTGGCGGCGTCGAGGTGGCGCCGGGCCGACCAGATATTCCAAAGCAACACGATGCCGGCGAACCCGAAGCAAGGCCACACATAGCGGGCGTAACCGCCCATCGACCAAAAATCGCTCATGATTTGATTGCCTCCCGCACCCAGGCCGACTGACGCTCACGATTGAGCACTTCGCCTTGCACCCGAATGCACAGCACTGCGCCGTAAAACAACATGAAACCCAACCACATGGACAGCAGGGGCCAGAGCATGCTGCCCGGCATTTTTGGGCCCTCTAGTGTAACAATGGTGGCGCCTTGGTGCAGCGAGTTCCACCAGACGACGGAGAAGTGCACGATGGGTACGTTCACCACGCCGACGACGGCAAGCAGCGCCGCCGCGCGATCGCCGCGCGCGGGATCCTCGAATGCCGAACGCAACGACATCACGCCCACGTAGAGAAACAGCAGAATGAGTTCGGACGTCAGGCGCGGATCCCATGCCCAGTAAGTGCCCCACATCGGGCGGCCCCACAAGGATCCCGTGACCAGCGTCATCAGGGTGAACGACGCGCCGATGGGTGCGGATGCCGCGGCCACGGCATGACCCACTTTGATGCGCCAGATGAGCGCAACGGCGCTGGCCACCGCCATGACGGTGTAGACCGTCACGGACAGGATCGCGCTCGGCACGTGCACATAGATCATGCGAAATGCCTCGCCTTGCTGATAGTCGGGAGGCGCAATGCCGAGTCCGGCGATGAGACCATAGGCAATGGCCAATGCCGCCGCGCCGAACAGCCAAGGCGCCAGCGCCGCCGCAGCGCCAAAAACATACGGCGGCGAGGCAAGCTTATAAAACCAGGTCCACATGATTTCTCTACCGTCATTCCAACGTGATGCGCAGCGCCGCGGCTGCCGCAAACGGCGCCAAGGTGCACGTGAACACGCATAGCGCCGCCAAAAAATACAAGGCCCCGACCACGCTCGCCCCGGAAATTGCCCGCTCGGTGGCTGCCGCGCCGAAAATCAGCAGTGGTGTCGCCAGGGGCAACACGATCAACGACAGCAGCACATTGCCGCGCCGCAGACCGATCGTCAGGCCCGCGCCAATGGCTCCCAGCCAGCTCAAGGTGAGCGTTCCCATCGCCAGACTCAGCAGCATTGTCGCAAATGCCTCGGTGGGAATGCCAAGCGCAGTTCCCACAATGGGTGAAACCAACACCAAGGCAAGGCCCGTCAGCAACCAATGCGCCAGGGTTTTTGCCGCCACGATGACGGTAAGACCATGCCCGCTCAAGGCAAGTTGCTCCAAAGTGCCGTCATCCGCGTCGCTTTTGAACAGCGAGTCCAGCGACAGCAGCGACGATAGCAGTGCCGCCACCCAAAGCACACCGGGCGCGATGTCCCGCAGCAGCGACAGTTGTAGGCTCAATCCCAGCGGGAACAGGGTCGTGACGATGAGAAAGAACACCAAAGGCTGCAATAGTTGCTCCGGGCGCCGGAAACTGAGACGCATCTCACGGTGCACGATGAGCCAAAATGCCTCCCAGGCGCCGACCGTCACGAATTGAGCTCCAAGCGACGCACGTTGCAGGCAAGGGTCAATTCCCGGTGCGCGACCACCAGCGCGAGCCCCCCGGCCGCCACATGCGCCTGCAGCAGCCCGGACACCAATTCCGAGCCCGACGCATCCAGATTGGCGTAGGGCTCATCCAACAACCACACCGAGGCCTGCATCGCGACAACCCGCGCGAGCGATACCCGGCGCCGCTGGCCCGCGGAGAGAACCCGCGCCGGCAAGTCCGCGCAGGCGGACACGCCGGTCCGTTCCAGGGCGCCGCGCAGCTCAACCGCGCTCGACCGCCGCTTGAGCCCGACCGAAAAGCGCAAGTTTTCCAGCGCGGTCAGATCGCCCTTCAGCGCCGGCTCGTGGGCGGCGTAGGCCAAGGCCTCCTGATAGTCGGTCCGATGCGAAACGATTGACTGCCCGCGCCAGGTAACGCTGCCCTGCTCCGGGCGCAGTAAGCCGCTGATCACCCGCAGCAACGTTGTCTTGCCCGTACCATTCGGGCCGGAAACGTGCAGAAGCTCGCCGGGGCGAACGTGCGTACTGACGCCTTGAAGCACATGACGGTCGCCCCGCCAGACGTGGACCTTGTCGACCGAAAGACCGTCTGTGGCGATGTTCATGTGCGCGTGAGCTTAACTAAATCAAAGAGTTGAAGCTACCTATTCAGGCACTTTTGATCATTCGATACCCACCCTCCAGCGTGCGCCGTTCCACAAAATCATCGCAGGAAGGCCAACCGGTGGTCTTGTACAGGGTACTCACGATAGAACTTTTGGCTGAAGCGTTTGGACTGGAGGGGTATTGTCCGCACAAATTTTGGCGATCGATCCTGCCTCGAGTTCGCGGCTCGAACGCCTGCCCTTGGTCACGCTCTATTTGACGGAGCGTTGCAACTCACGCTGCGTGACCTGCGACTACTGGCGCCACGGACGTGCGGACATGAATCTTGACGCCGTGCGGCGCCTGTTGCCGAGTCTGCGACGGCTGGGAACCGAGGTGGTCCTGTTGTCAGGCGGGGAACCGCTGCTGAATCCGGAGTGGCCGTCCATCACGCATGCGCTCCGCGACGCCGGCCTCAAGGTGTGGCTGCTGACATCCGGCCTGGCCCTGGCCAAGCACGCGCGTCGTGCCCAGCTGTTCGACGCCATCACGGTGTCGCTGGATGGCACCGATCGGCAAACCTACCAAGCGATTCGCGGATTGGACGCCTTCGACAAGGTTTGCGATGGCATTCGCGCGGCGGCCGGCCATGGGGCCGCGCCGGGGGTCCGCGTCACCGTGCAACGCGCGAACTTCCGGCAGCTGCCGGCTTTCGTCTCCCTGGCGCAGGAACTGGGCGCTCGCCAGCTCTCCTTTCTGGCGGTCGACGTCGCCAATCCCCATGCCTTTGGCCGCACCGATGGCTTCGCCAGCGATTTGGCCCTGGGCGTCGATGAGCTGCCGGTGTTGGACGAATTGCTGCGCGCCATGGAACGCGACTGCGCCGCCGATTTTCGCTCGGGCTTTATCGCCGAGAGTCCGGCCAAGCTGCGGCGTACGCTGCTGCAGTATTTCGCCGCCATTCATGGCAAAGCGGCTTACCCTTTGGTTCGTTGCAACGCACCGCAGTTTTCCGCGGTCGTCGGCGCGACTGGGCGCGTGCAGCCTTGCTTCTTTATTTCAGGGCCGCCCGAGGCTACGCTCCCGGGCGGTGGCGACCTCGATGCTCTTTCAGGCGTGTTGAACAGCGAGCGGATGTTGGCATTGCGCGGTTCAATCCGCGCCGGTGCGCGCGCCGAATGCAAGACCTGCGTGTGTTCGATGTGGCGGGATCCGCAAGGATTTGCGTCGGAGGCTTCACGACCGTGAACACTCTGTCCCTCGCGCCTTCCGGGCCACCGTCAAGAAAGCGGTTGAAAGTGTTGCTATACAATCCGCAGGCGGTCTTTTTTACTATGCCGCTCGCCTTGCTCGCGATCGGCTCGGAACTAGACCCGGACATTTACGAAGTCGTGACGATCGACGCCCGACTGGACCCTGATGCGGAACAGGCGGTCCTCGCGCAAGTCAGCGAAGCTCTTTGCCTTGGGATTACCGTGCTGACGGGGGCGCCCATTTCGGATGCGCTGCGAATATCCCGTTCGGCAAAACGAGCGCGGCCCGATCTACCGGTCGTGTGGGGCGGCTGGCATCCGTCCATGTTTTCCCGCGAATGCTTGTTGGAGCAGTCAGTCGATGTGACGGTGCGCGGCCAAGGAGAGGAGACGTTTGCCGAGATCGTCGAACGCCTTGCGCAGGGGCGATCCTTGGACGATTGCGCGGGATGCACGGTGCGGCTCAAGGATGGCACGATTCAGGAAAACCCGGCACGAGCGTTGGCGCCGGTCGATAACTTTCGGGCTCACGACTATGGGTTGATTCCCGTGGAACGTTATTTCGGACTCAAAGGGAAACGCCAGCTCGACTACATCTCTTCTCAAGGCTGCAATTTTCGTTGCGCATTCTGCTCCGACCCGTTCGTATACGGACGCAAGTGGGTGGGTTTGGAGCCGGTACGCATGGCGATGCGCTTGAAAGAGCTGTGGGATAGATATCATTTCGACGACGTGAATTTCCAGGATGAAACCTTCTTTACCAAAGCCGGCCGGGTGGAGGCGTTGGCCGACCGGATAATAGAGTCTGGTATGAAGATTACTTGGGCGGCCACGATGCGCGCCGATCAAGGCGTGCGCCTCCCGGACCCTGTGTGGGCGCGCTGTAAGCAGTCCGGTTTGCGCCGGCTGCTGGTCGGCGTGGAGTCAGGCTCCAATGAGGTGCTGAAGCGCATCAAAAAGGACATCAAGATCGAGCAGGTGTACGAGACCGCTGAAAAGATGCTGAAATTCGGGATCGCCGGTCATTTTCCGTTCATCGTGGGTTTCCCGGACGAAAGCGATGCGCACATTCAGGCGACTCTCGATTGCGCCAAGAAGCTGCGCTCCATGAGTCCGGACTTCTTGACGCCGATCTACTACTTCAAGCCCTACCCCGGCAGCGCGCTGGTGATCGAAGCCGTTGCGCGCGGCTTTCGACTGCCGGAGACACTCGAGGACTGGGCGAAATTCGACTACGTGGCAGGAGAACCGGGTCCCTGGGTGTCCGCAGAGAAATTCGAGCTGATCGAGCGCTTCAAGTTCTTCCACGAACTGGCCTGGAAAAAGGTATCTCCCGGCAAACGGGTCCTGCAGCAACTCGCGCGGCTTCGCTGCGCCAAAGATTACTATCGATGGCCGGTCGAGATGCTGTTCACGCGCTGGCTGGTGCCGGTGCAGACGCTGTCATGAATACGGAAGCCTCGACCGCGACACAATCGCTGCGTATTGCCCGCGCTCCGCTGCTGAGCAGGCTGATCGGCAAGGCGATGGCGTTGGGATATCGTCTGGTGGGCAAGGATCGGTACGACGACTATCGCCTGGAGCGTATTGGCGATTCGCCGTTTCTCATACTGCCGAGCGTTTTCAACCCTAAAGTGCCGCGCACCGGCGAATTCCTCGCTTCACTGCTCGATGCGAATCTCGTTGGCCGCGAGGACGAAGTCCTGGACATGGGCACGGGATCCGGCGTCGGTGCGGTGTTCGCCGCCAAGTATGCCCGCCGCGTCGTGGCGGTGGACATCAATCCGGCAGCCGTTCGATGCGCCGGCATCAATGCCCTGATCAATGGCGCGGAGGGCGGGATCGACGTGCGTCACGGCGACTTGTTCGCGCCCGTGCAAGGCGAAAAATTCGATCTCGTCCTGTTCAACCCACCGTTCCTGCGGGGCACTCCAACAGATGACCGCGATAGGGCTTGGCGATCGAGCGACGTGGCCGAACGCTTCGCGGGAGGCCTGCGCGAACACCTGAGGCCGCGAGGTTCGGCACTGGTGCTGCTTTCGACCTTCGGTGATGGCGGGCATTTCCTCCACGCATTTCGCGAACACGGCTTGGGCTTTTCGGTATTCGCCGAACGCCGATTTGTCAACGAGCGGTTGACCGTGTTCAGAGTCATACCGTTAGAATCCCAGATATACCGGGCTGTCCCGGTTCAGAGGTGATGATGGCCGCTTCGCAACGTGTTCTGCTCATCAATCCGACGATCACGTCGCACCGTCATGCGCGGTTCCCGCTCGCGATGATGAGCTTGTCGGCGGCACTCGAGGGTAAATACGAATCGACGATCATCGACGGCAATGTCGATCGCGACTACATTTCCGCTGCATTGCGCGCCGTCGGAGATAACTCCGTCGCGGCGGTGGGAGTTACGGTGATGGGAGGACCGCAGCTGCGCTCGGCAATCATGGTATCAAAGGCAATTCGCGAGAGACTGCCCACGGTACCTATCGTTTGGGGCGGCGCTTTTCCAACCGTCTGTCCGGATCCGGCGCTGAACGCGACGTACGTCGACTATGTAGTTCGATCTCAAGGCGAGGAAACGCTCGTGGAGCTTTTGGAGGCGCTCGCGGAGCGCGGCAACGCGGGGTTGGAATCGATAGCCGGACTGTCTTGGCGGCGCGGCAGCGAAATTGTGCACAACAAGGATCGCAAATTCTCCGCGGCAAGCCTCAATAAAATGCTGCCTTACGACAAGTTGGATAATCCACGTCAATATCTGACCAATACCTATCTCGGACGGCGCACGATTGGCTATCAGGCCGCTTTGGGCTGCCGGTTTCGCTGCACATTTTGCGGCGTGGCGAAGATGTTTCAGGGCAAGATGGCCCTGCCGCCGGCCGCGCGCCTGGACCAGGATCTTCAATTCATGAAAGATCGCTTCGGTGTCGACGCCATCCAGTTCTACGACCACAATTTCTTCGATCGCGAAGTCGATATGGTGCCGCTGTTGGAAGTGCTCGCGAAATTTCAAATGCCATGGTGGTGTTTTGCGCGCTCGGATGCTCTGGTGAACCTGTCGGAGCGCACCTGGGCGCTGGTGAAGAAGAGCCGCTTGCGAATGGCCTACATCGGGGCGGAATCGCCGAGCGACTGGCTGCTGCACGATATCCGCAAAGGCACGAACCGGGATCAAACTCTCGAAGCGGTGGAAAAGTGCCGCGCCCACGGGATCGTTCCGGAGCTATCGTTCATGCTGGCGCCGCCGCAGGATCCTGAGGGAGAAACTGAGAAGACATTTGAATTCATTCGCCTGATCAAACGGCTGCACCCGGCGACGGAAGTGATGATATATATCTATACGCCTCTGCCGCGGCGACAGGATGATAGGAACCCGGCTTCGATTCGCGCGGAAAACGCGCTGCGCGATCTCGACGGCAAGCCGGTCGTGTTTCCGCGGAGCGCGGACGAATGGGCGGAACCGCAGTGGGTGGATTACTGGTGTCATCAAAGCGCGCCGTGGCTCAGCGAGCGGCTGCGGCGGCGAATCGTCGATTTCACCACGGTTTTGGGCTGCAGATATCCGACTATCATGGATGTGCGCGCCTCCGCCTGGGGGAAATCGGCTCTGCGCGCGCTGGCCTCGTGGCGCTACCGGTTTCAACGCTACGACGACCCTTGGGAGCTTCGAGTTTCGCGCAAGCTCATCCGTCATTGGGATCCGCGTGTCATGAGTCTGTGACGAATAGAGCGCGCGAGATGCCTCACGTCGTCCAGATCAGTTTTTTCAGCGATCCTGAGGGACGTTCAGCGGCGCAGCTTCTGAACGAGTGGCCCACGCTCGTCGATGTCGCCGAATCGGCCTCAAAGTCGGGCAGTGACGTATCAGTTGTCCAAGCGAGTGCGCAATCCGAGCATCTAGAGCGCAATGGCGTGCACTATCATTTCCTGCCATTCGATGGTGCCTCTTCGCGCAGCGTGTACGGCGCAGCATATCGTGGGTTGCTCCGCAGCCTCGCCCCCGATGTTTATCACGTGCACGGTCTGGACTTTCCCCGGCAAGTGCAATCGCTGGCCGAATTCAGTTCAGGTGTGCCGATCATCCTGCAAGATCATGCAAGCAGGCCGCCGCGAATCTGGCGGCGACCTTCGGCGCGGCGCGGCATGTCGGTTGCCGCGGGAGTCGCCTTTTGTTCGTTGGACCAAGCGCGGCCTTTCACGACGGCCGGTCTCATTGGCGCGTCAACAAAAGTGTATGAAATTCCCGAATCGACCAGTCGTTTCGCGCCAGGTGATCGCGATGAAGCGCGTCGCGTCACCGGCATCGAGGGCGATCCCGCTGTCCTGTGGGTCGGACACCTGGATGCAAACAAGGATCCACTCACGGTGCTTAAGGGAATCAGCGCCGCTATATGCGAGCTGCCGCAATTGCGGTTTTATTGCTGTTTCGGCAATGCGTCTCTACTGCGAGAGGTCCAGAGTCGAATCGCATCGGACACCCGCTTGCGCGACCGGGTGCATCTGCTGGGGCGATTGCCCCATGAGAGAATCGAACTGCTGATGCGGGCGGCGGATATATTTGTGCTTGGAAGCCACCGGGAAGGCAGCGGTTATTCGGTGATCGAAGCGCTTGCTTGCGGATTGCCCCCCGTGGTCACCGATATTCCGTCTTTTCGATCGCTCACTAAAGCTGGATCGGTGGGAGAGCTTTGGCCGTGCGACGACTCCGGCGCCCTATGCCAGGCAGTGCTTTCCATAGCGCATCGTTCCGGCTCCCGGCTGCGGGCAGCCGTGCGTGCGCATTTTGAGCGCGAACTGTCATTCAATGCATTGGGCGTGAAGCTCGGGGCAATGTACGAAGACGTGCTGGCACGCGAGGCGCGGCCATGATCCCGATCGTATCGATCATACTACCCACGTTCAATCGCCTCCAGTTTCTGCCTCCTGCGATTGATTCGGTGTTCGCGCAGACCTTTGCGGAGTGGGAGTTGATCATCTCCGACGATGGCTCGGACGCTGAGACCAAAACGTATCTGCAATCGCTCCGGGATCCGCGGGTTAAAATAATTTGGCTGCCGCACTCTGGCAGGCCGTCGGTTGTGAGCAATGTGGCACTGCGTGAAGCGCGCGGCGAGTATGTCGCGTTTCTGGACTCCGATGACCTGTGGCTGCCCGGAAAACTGGAAGCTCAGATTGCGTCGTTGCGTCGCCATCCTGCGCGCCGGTGGAGTTACACGAGGTTTGCCCTAATCGATGAATCCGGCAATCCGGCGGCGTCGACCCGCGATCGTGACCGGCCGGCTCCCGCAGGGTGGGTGCTCGAAAAACTGCTGAGAGGGGAAGCCGTGATTGCGCAGCCCAGCGTGGTTGTCTCGCGCCGGCTGTTGGAGCAGCTCGGGTCGTTCGACGAACAATTTATCATGTGCTACGACGACGATCTGTGGTTCCGGCTGGCGGCACACAGCGAAATCGACAGCATTGACCAGCCACTCACTTTGATCCGCCGCCACGGCCGGCATTCCGGGAGCGACAGCCAGGCATGGCGCGACCGCAGGCGCGTATTTGAAAAAGCACTGCTCGCCAACCGCGACGCTCACCTCGAGCCCATGCTGCGCAGGCTGCGCGCTCAGATGTCCGCCGGACTGGCGAAAAGCCAGGCGCGCTATGGAAATCGCATCGATGCTGTGGGCACGCTGTTCGTGAGCGTACCGCACTCCTGGCGATACCCATCGTCGTGGTTTGGCGCCGTCTTCGTGACCGCGGACAGATTCGCACCGCAGTTCATGCGGGCGTATTTCCGCCGTCATCGGCAAAGTCACCGCGTTGTCAGCCCATGAGGAAAGCGCAGCCATTCCGGCGGATAATCGGCGCTGTGTGACCAAACAACGTACCAGCACCGCCCGCCTCCTGGATCTTGAGCAGCAGTTCGACACGCGGCTGGCGCGTCCGCGCGTCGTTGCCGGCGATTCTTCGGCCATGCTGCTTGCAGCAACTCAATGGTCGGAAGCCATTTGGGATGCAGCCGAGACTGCCGGTCCGGCCAAGTTGGACGAGGCCGAGATCTTGCGAGCTTTGGACCTGGCATATCGCCCGGTCTTTGTGTGCGGAGTACATCGAAGCGGCACGACATTGGTGCGCGACCTGCTCGACAGTCATCCGGCTCTGACGGTTTTGCCTTCAGAGGGGACTTTCTTCACAAATTTCGAGCGGCACCTGCAGCGAATGGGCCGCGAAGACTGGCCGCGATTTTTGGGTTGCGAGTGGTTGCGGCGCCTGGCAAATCCGATTCACCAGCATCCGTACTGGCTGCTTGGCCGTTCCTCGCAGGAGAATTCACCTTATCTCACATTCGCCTCCGCCCTGCTGGCATGGTGGCCGCTTGCACGAGAAGCACTGGGCCACAACGTCTCCTCGTGGCCACTGGTTGCAGTCGCGTTGGCCTATGCCCATAGCACCGGTGCCATGAGTTCAAGCTCCGGCGCTCAGCGATGGGTAGAGAAGACACCAACCAATGAACGCTTCCTCGGGCGTTTGCTCGCGCAATTTCCGCAAGCGAAGATCATTCACTTGATACGCCATCCCTATGCGGTCTACGCATCTCACAAGCAAGCGGCGCGAGATGCAGGTGAGCGGCTCCGCACTGCCCGCCGGATACTTCACGATTTGGATCAGTCGTATCGCATTGCAGCTGAGCAATCGCGCAGCGACGCATCGGAGCGGTACCTGTTGATCCGCTACGAGGATTTGATTGAAAACGTGCACGACACGGCTGATCGCCTCGCTGCATTTCTTCGTATCGAGCCGCTCCCAATCCTGATGCGTCCGACCGCCGCGGGGCTGGCAACCGCGAGTAATAGCTCGTTTGTCATGGATGGTGAACCGGGCCGGGTCGACTCCGCCGCTCATCGAAGGTGGCCCGACGTGCTGACACGTTCCGAACGCGAGCGCCTCACCGCGGTGACGGGAGATGCTGCAGTTGCGCTCGGCTACGATCTCACCCCGGTCGGTGCGTGGCGTGCGCGACTGCTTCGAGCCGCCGCGCCGATCACAAGCCGGTTCGCGTGAAGATCGCCATCATTGTGCCAGGCGGGGTGGACCGCTCCGGGGAGTATCGGGTCATTCCCGCGCTTCTCGCTTTGATCGCGCGCCTTTCAAAACGCGATGAGGTCCACGTGTTCGCCCTGCATCAGGAAACCCGGCCCGCGAGCTGGGACCTCGTGGGAGCGCGCATCCACAACATCGGGGTCGGCCGAACAAATGCACGAGCCGTTCGGGCGATCTTCACTGAACACGGTTTATCTGCTTTTCACGTGATTCATTCAATCTGGTCCGGCGCGCCGGGCTTCGTTGCGGTGGTAGCGGCCAGAATCCTGCGGCTGCCCAGCCTCATCCATGTGGCCGGCGGCGAGCTGATTGGCCTGCGCGAAATCGGTTACGGCGGGGGCCTCCATTGGAAGGGACGATTGCGCGAAGCGATGGTCCTCCGCGCCGCGACCGTCGTGACTGCGGCGAGTGCCGCCATGGTCGAGTCACTTGCGCGGCTTGGAATCGTTGCACAGCGATTGCCGCTGGGAGTCGATCTGGAGGTCTGGCGGACGCGCGAGCCGTCGCGCCGTGACCCTGGCAACCCCGCAAGGCTGATTCACGTTGCGAGCCTGAATCGCGTCAAGGACCAGCCTACCCTGCTGCGTGCTCTCGCGTCGCTCTCCGAATTGGGTGTGGAATTCCGGATGGATATCGTGGGCGAGGATACGCTGCAGGGCGAAATTCAAGCGTTGGCGGTGCAATTGGGGTTATCCGGGAGAGTCCAATTCCACGGATTTTTGACCCAACGCGCATTATTCCCGCTGGTGCGGAATGCGCATCTGATGATGATGTCATCGAAGCATGAGGCCGGTCCGTTGGCTGTGCTCGAAGCAGGCGTCGCGGGCGTACCGACGGTTGGAACGGCGGTCGGGCACATTGCGGAATGGGCGCCTCACGCTGCCGCCGCAGTGCCTGTGGGAGATTGGTCTGCCATGGCCAAGGCTGCCGCTGACGTGCTCGGTGATGAGAATTTCCGTCTGAGCATGGCTGGGCAAGCGCAGCGGCTGGCTGTCCAAGAGGATGCCGACTATACAGCCCAACGCTTTCGAGGAATTTACCAGAGTGTCGCGTCTCCAAGGGGCGCACCCAAGAACGCGCCGGATGCGGATGCCAGATCGTGACGTCACAGCTAGCGTACAGGCCCGATATAGATGGGTTGCGTGGCCTGGCAGTCCTGTTGGTTGTCGCCTATCACGCTTTTCCGGATTTTCGGACGGGTGGATTCGTCGGCGTCGATGTTTTTTTCGTGATCTCGGGCTATCTCATAACCCAAATCGTTCTTGGTTCACTGCAAACCCGCACATTCAGCCTGGCTGAGTTCTATAGGCGCCGCGTGCGACGCATTGTGCCTGCTCTGCTCGCGGTGATGACGACGTGCTGTATCGTCGCCTGGTTCTTGCTGCTGCCGGGTGAACTGCAGTGGTTCGGTAGATCGCTTGCATGGTGCGCGTCCTTTTTGGCCAACATTTTCTTCGCGCGAGCGGGCGGCTACTTTTTGCGAGCCGCAGAGTCGTTTCCGCTCCTGCATCTCTGGTCTTTGGGCGTGGAGGAACAATTCTATTTCGCGTGGCCAGTGCTGCTCTTAGTGGCGGCAAAGTACGGCGTGACCGTGCGCGTTCTGGCCATTGTTATCGTGACATCGCTTGCCATCAGCATCTGGGGCGCCTGGTATTCACCCACACCGTACTTCTTCTATCCCACCTCGCGGGGTTGGGAGTTGGCAGTCGGAGGACTTCTGGCCGCATGGCAGTCCGACGCACGTCGCAAAGCCCCTTCGGATGTATTGTGGAGCGGCGGCCGGCAGCTCGGCTCACTCGCGGGGATAACGCTGATTGTCGCGGGAGGCGTGTTTTGGACCGCCGACAAGGCGATCCCAGGACTGTGGAGCGCCCTACCGACCGCCGGCGCCGCCCTACTCATTGCAGCGGACGGCCGCGCGCTGGTGAGCCGATGTCTGCTTTGCAATCGCCCCATGATCTTTACTGGAAAAATCAGCTATCCATTGTACCTCTGGCACTGGCCGCTGTTTTCCTTCACCCATATTGTCCTGGGGCATCCACCTCCGGTCGCTTTGGCCGCGGCCGAGTGCGTCATCGCATTTGCCGCCGCCTATGCCACCTACCGCTGGATTGAGGCGCCGATTCGCTACGGAAGGGCTGGGCGCAATGCGGTCCCGGCATTGCTCGCTGGACTCGTATGCCTCTTGCTAATAGGGATTGGTGCCACCAAGGGCTGGATGCCAGGCCGACTGTCGGGCCCCGCTGTGATGGCATGGGACGCAGCGGTCAGGGATTGGCGCTTTCCCAGCGAAAGCGAATTCGGCCAAGGATCCAAATTCGGATTTGCAACCCTTTCCAGCCGCGGCGCCGGCAAGGCGGTGTTCATCGGTGACTCGCACCTCCAACAATACTGGTCGCGCATGGCACAGGTGATTGACAGCCATGGCGATTCCGCGCGTTCGGCGGTACTCGTCACTCGGGCGGGTTGCCCGATGCTACCAGGCCTCAACGTTCGGGGGCGCGGTCATGATTGCAACAACCATTTCGACTTCGCCATGGCGCAAGCGCTCAAACCCGATGTCGACACGGTAGTTTTCGGAGCATTCTGGGAGAATTATTTCCTAGGGGAATATTCAGTCAAGAGCCCGCACCCGCAGCTCTATCGAGTCGACGATGAATCGCGAAAGACGCTGGCGGTTGACTCGCCTGGCACAGAGATCGCTTTCCAGCAATTTCAAGAAGCCATCGCGAGGCTGGTGTCGAGCGGTCGGCGCGTCTTCATCGTGCTCTCGAACCCGACGTCGCCGCTGTTCATTCCGCGCCTCCGGCCCGCAATCAGGCTATCGCTCCAGGGCTCGGGGAGTTTCACCCTCGGCGTCGGGCCCGTTGTCGATGCGGAACCGTTTGAATCCTACGCGTCTTCGCTGATGAATCGATTGCGCGACATTGCCGCGCGTACCGGTGCGAAGGCGCTAGATCCTCGCTCCACATTGTGCAATGGAATGATTTGTCCGGCGAGCGACTCCGATGGAATGCCGAGGTATATTGATTCGAGTCATTTGAGGAACTTCGCCGCCCGCGAGCACGCGTCGTTTATTGACGAAACCTTGCTGGGTCGGGTTGGGTCCGTTCGTTCAGATGCGGCTGTCGGATCCCAATTGCCGCTTTTCAAACAGTAGAAACATGAACCGGCATCCGCTCATGTGCAGTCCGGCGTACGGCGCACCCGCGCTCACGTCAAAACCTTCGGCATCCCGCTCGGTGGATGGTGGAAGTCCGCGGAAAACGCGCTTCAACGTGAAATACGGAGCGCAGCGCGCGCCGAAATCGGCGAGCCGCCGCCGTACGATCCGTGCTTGCGCACCTTGCACGAAGAAGTAGCCATCGCGCCATAGCCGCAGCGCGTTGCGCCACCACCAGCCGTACCTCAGGTCACCGAGATAGTAGGGGCTCAATACACTTGCGAGAACTTTGCCGCCGGCGCCCGTAAGTTCGTGGAACTTTCGAAACAGTTCCGGCAAATCATCAATCAGATTGAGCGGCGCAAAATTAGAGGTGACCAGGTCGAAGTCGCGCATGCCTCCCACGCTCTTGCATTCGAGAAAGTCACGATAGTCGCCTCCGCCGAGACCGACTCGTCCCGCCGCGATGAGATCGCGGCATTGCTCGGCAAAGAACTCGAGCATTTGTGAATCGACGTCGTACCCTGCAACGGTGAAGCCACGCTCCGCATAAAATCGGGCGTCGATCCCCGGTCCCGCACCGAAGTCGAACAGCGTGCCGCCCGGCGGCGCAATGCGCGTGACAAGGCTCTGAAATGCCGCTCGTGCGCGACGATCCGATTCACTCGCTGTAATCTGCTTGACGTACTCGGCGCCGGTGACGACTCTTTGCGCGTTATCGGCGCGAAACCCGCGCCCTGGCTGTGTCAACGCCTTCTCATCACAATCAGAAAATGATCGCCGAATCCCCGCAGGATCGGCCAACCTGCGGTTCGCCGGTCGATACGCCAGAGGAGTTCGTGAAGGCGAGGATAGCGCTGATGCAGCCATGTCAAATAGGGCGGCGGCGCGAATACGCAGATACCGCGAAAATGCTCCAGAGTAAATTGCGCGCGGAATGCCCGGTAAAACTCGCGCGGTGCGTAGTAGCGGGTCCAAATAGTATGGTCATTCATTCCGACGGGGACTACATTGCGTGCGAAACGCACTTTCGCCCTTCTCCATCGTCCCAATCGCACGTAATGCGCCATCTCCCACGGGCAAAGCCGGCCTATCACCGTAAACACCAATGCGCCCCCCGGCTTCAACAGCCGGGCGCATTCTTGCGATACATCAGCCAGGTCTGGCACGCAATTTAGCGGCCCTAGATTTGAATAGGCGCCGTCGTATGATTCCGTCTCCTCCAGGCGCTGCAGCTCGTGCGCGCCCAAATTTAGCGCTTGCACGCGATCGGTAACATCTCTGCGCTGCGCGCGATCAACGGTTCTTTGCACCATCAGAGGCGACCAGTCGGTCGCCGTTACTTGATATCCCAGGGAGGCTAGATGCACCGCATCCAGACCGGTGCCGCAGCCCAGATCGATCAATTTGTCCCCGGGTGAAAATACGATATCCAACCAGCGCCACATCTCGCTGCGCATGCGCTGAATAAGGTCGTTGTTGCCGCGCGGTCCGTCGTAATCCTCGGCGACGCTGTCAAACGCATCACGAGTATCGCGAAGCTGCGGCGCTGGTGACTCTTTGGAATAGGCGGTTTTGTTCATGCTGATTGGGTGAAAACAATTCTCGACGCTACCATAGCATTGCCGGTAGGGTAGCAACACTTATGACAGCCAAAAGTCGTCGTCTGATCCTCGACAGCGAATCCGATCCGTTTGGAGAGAGGTCCATCGCCTCGATCCGCAAACGATTCCATTTATTGGGCGGGGACTTTCGATTCGAAAGCAGCAATGCCGAACTGATGCAGCTCGTTGAGCACGCTTATAAGGGTCTACCCCGCCATCGGCTATCGTCCTCACCGCCTTTGTTTCGCGTCAAGCTCATGTTGACGCCAACTCACGCTGAACGCGGGCGCCACCGTCTGGTTGCGCGGCATGAGCCCGCGCCTATTTCCATGATACAAGGCGCGAATTTTCTCGGCGGTGTCACCGATTCATCGACCTTTGTGGTGCTCTCACCCGGGCAAAGGACGGCACTCGTCTCCGTGTCCCCGGAGATGTTGCATTTCCCGTATCACGCCCGCTACGAGCTCATTGAGTTTGCGGTGTTCACGCTTGCACATCGTGCCCAGCGCATGGTGTCGCTGCATGCGGCATGCGTCGGCCTGGACGGACGTGGAATTTTGCTGATGGGCCCGAGCGGATCGGGGAAAACCACCATAGCGCTGCATTGCTTGCTGAACGGATTTGACTTTCTGTCGGAGGACAGCGTGTTCGTTGCGCCAAATACCATGCGCGCCACGGGCATCTCGAACTTTTTGCACGTTCGCTCCGATTCCTTGGTCTGGCTCGGCCGCACTCGTCAAAGCGCAATAATTCGCAAATCACCCGTCATCCGGCGGCGCAGCGGCGTGGCGAAGTTCGAAGTGGACCTGCGCCGCCAAGAGTTTCGAGTGGCCCGGACGCCGCTGGCAATCGTCGCAGTGGCTTTCCTAACTCCGGATCGGGCGGCCAGCAAGCCGATTCTACGCTTGCTTCGCAAATCTGAGATGCGCACCAAGATGCGCGCAATGCAAGCCTACGGAGCGAGTCTTCCTGATTGGCCTGCATTCAGCAATAAGGTGTCGCGCCTCGGTGGATTCGAGGTACGACGCGGAAATCACCCGTTGGAGACGGTGCAAGCTTTGCGGTCATTGCTGATGCGCGGATAGGCGGCTAAATTTCACCGGTCGCGACTGTAAAGCTTTGCAGAAAATGAAAGTCCGGCCGAGCCAATGCATATTGCGGGTGTTGCGAATCGCACAAATTCGACAGCTCTGCGAAATCATCGGAAGACAAATAGGGTCGGAGCCGCTCTCCCCAGCTGTCTCGAAAAATGGCTTCGCTCAGATATGACTCGGTCTGCGCGTCCACCGGAGATATTCGCTCGATCATCACCGTACGCACGGAGACATTGCGCAGATTGGCGCCGCGTAGAATTCCGGAGAGTCCCCGGACAGCCGCGAGGTCGCGTTCCTCGAGACAATAGCGATCTCGGTAGTACCGGCGGACCGCCTCATTCGTCAGTCGTTCGAGCCTCGAATTCCATGCAAAGTACATGTCCGCGAGCAGCGAACTTTGTGCAAGTGCTATCCGGCCTCCCGGACGCAACAGGGTCGCCAGGTGCATCAGCGCGCGAATCGGATCGCGCAAGTGATTGATCGTATTGACGCACCATATGAGCTCGAAGCTTTTGCGCGCGAGGGGCGCACTCAAAATGTCGTATTGCATGATCTCGGCGTGCGGTACGGCTCGCAACCGCGCGGCCGATACATGCGCAGCAGAGAGATCGACACCGACTACCGAGCCTGTGGGATTGACCTCGTCGCCGAGCCATTCAAGCGCCTCGCCGGTGCCGCATCCGGCATCCAGCACCCTCATCCCGGGCGTGAGGCCAAGACTGCGTATGACCTGGCGGATTTCGGGTTCGGCAAAGGCATTGAAAAGTTGCAGTTTTCTCGTGTAGTCCCGGGTTGGCGTATCGCCCAGTGGGCCGGAGGCTGATGCGGCAACCATGGTGGCTATTTCTCGTTGACTCAGTCAGCGCTCCGAAACTCTGACTAGCTGGCCACGGACTCAACAGTCCGCGAGCGATATCGAAATTCGTCCGAAAGCAGATCCTGCCATCTATCTTTGAGCGCGCGACTCGCTTGCGCGTTTTCAACTTCGTTCGAACCAACGCCGAGAGTCTGCAGCCCGATCTGCCCGTGCAAAAGATCGCGAACCCTGCGGTAGAAATCAGATGTGTAGGTGCCGTGAAACATCATGTCCAAGTCGTTACTCTCGTGCCAGTGCGTTTTCGCACGCATCTGTGCCTTGACGAGGTCGTAGAATTTCGTGCCCGGCAAAGGGTAGGACACGCTGACACCGATTTCGTCGGGCCGAGCGGATGTCAGCAAATCCCGGGTGGCGAGGATGTCCTCCAGCTGCTCGTCGATGTATCCCAATTGGATGAAAAAGCCGACGCGAATTCCCACCGCTTTCAGCCTTTCGCGTGCAGTCAGAATTTCCGGCACCGTCGTGCCCTTGTTCATGGCGTCCAGAATCTTTTGGCTGCCGCTCTCCGCGCCGATCCACGCTTCCTGGCATCCAGCGTCGCGCAGGGCGAGCGCCATGCGCTCGCTGATCAAGTCCGCGCGTGTCTGTATTTGGAATGGGATCTGCGCACCCGCCGCGCGCGTCGCAGCGGCAAATTGGGTGACCCAGTCGATGCGAAACCCGAAGATGTCGTCTGCGAACCAAATATGATCTGGATTGAAAGAGCGCTTGAGATGCGCCATTTCCGCCGCGACTTCGAGCGGGCTGCGTTGCAGATACTGATTTCCCCAAATCGGCTTGGCGCACCAGGTGCAGCGGAAGGAGCATCCGCGCGAGGCCGCCATGTTCAAACTGAAATACCCGTGAGCCTTCATCCAGACGGCGCGATAGCGCTCCATGTCCACCAAATCCCACGCTGCGAGACCAGCGGTCTGCGCGAGCGCCATGCCTCTGCCGCCGCTCGCGTCGATAACGCTTCCGGCGCTCAGCGAGGCTACGCCCGACATTCCACGCACAAGGGCTTCGGTGTCGAATTGAGGCTGAGAATCGATTCGAGGGAGCAGCTCAAGGAGCGCCGATAAACCCTCGCCGACCAAGGCCAAATCGGCACCGGCGCGGAGATAGGGTTCGGGCGCATCGCTGACATCGGGACCGGCCGCAATAACCCTCGCCTTGGCGCGCCGCGCCGATCCAATCATGTCGCAAGCGGCCCGGCGCATCGTGGCCAGGCACATTTTGCTCAAAAAATTGAAATTATCCTCGTAGAAAAGCACCAGCTGCGGCGTTTCCGACGCCAGTAACTGATGGTATTCCTCAATGCCTTCGGCCAGCATGGCATCGAAAAACGAAACCTGGTGCCCGGCCTCCCGCAGCAGGGAGACGACCTGGAGAGTTGCCAGCGGCGGATACGGTTTGGCGCGTGCGATCTGCTTTTGATCGAGCCGCAAAAAGTAGGAATGGCAAACCAAGATCGAGAGCATCATTTCTCCGAAGGCAACCACGGGATCATGCGACGGGCCCGTAGCTGGGACGATGGTGCGTGCCGAATGAGCACAGTAATTGCTGGTAAGTGCCGGGATCCTGCTTTAAGGTTTAACGCGGTGTGCATTTCTGGTATTTCCCCAGGGAATCGCGGCGGCCATGCCTGGAAACACGCAAAAACTGTAGTCCACTATGCTCTTGACCACCAGACTCGCGGCGAAGTTCATTGGAACTTTTACACAGTGAATTGCAGGGTTCGCGCCTTGACCTTGGTACCGTCAACGAGCATTTCAGCAACCGAGATGGGGAGCCTGAACCGCCTTGGACCGCAACTGCCGGGGTTGATGTACAAAATGCCGTCGCGCTGCTCGATCAGCGGTTTGTGCGAGTGACCCGATACGATGACCTGCACGCCCGCGGCATGGGGTTCGATGTCGAGTTGCGAAATGTCATGGATGACGTAAATGAACACGCCGCCCACCCTGATCATCTCGGTCTCCGGCAAATGAACGGCCCAGGATTGCCGGTCATTGTTGCCCTTGACGGCGATCAGCGGCGCCATGGCCGAAAGCTGGTCGAGAATCGCGGCGGATCCGATGTCGCCGCCATGAATGATATAGTCGCAGCCGCCGGCAAACGCGCGCGCCTCGGGCCTCAATAGGCCGTGAGTATCGGAGACGAGACCTACTCGCAGCGCGTTCTTGGCACTCATCGGAACTGCACTCTAGTTCACCCGCGGCTCGAACGCACAAAAAATCGCGGCGCGTCTTTCAGTCCGCGCCGCAATTCTCTTTCAGCTCGTCAATCGGAAACCTAGCGTTCCCAATGACCCCGCTCGTGGTGCCAACGCTCCCCGCGCTGGTCCCAACGGTCCGGGACCCAGTGATACCCTCGGCGCTCGCCGACCCAACGGCCCGCGATCCAAATATGTTCATGGCCGCGCCACTCCCAATAGCCCGGTGCCCAAACGAAACCGACGCGCGGCGGGGGCACGGTCTCAACGCGTATCGGCGGCGGCGCTACGTCGATATCCACGACGACGCCGGCGGATGCCATCGTCGGAACGGTTATCGCGCTCGCGGCCATGCACAATCCTAAAAATAGAGCCTTACGAGAAGCTTTCATTCACTACTCCTTCTTGATGTCGTTCGGCCTCGAAACGACCAAACTTAGTGCCTAAACGGCACCGCGATATGTTCCGTTGACGGCCGGCCGGCGTATGTAGGACTTGCCCGCATTCACGCGGGCAAGTCGACTCCTTAACTCATTGAGAATCTGAAGAATATGGCGTAACCGCCTCAGCCTTAAGAGTTGGTAATGTTTTCACGCTGCGAATCACAGGCAGCCGCCAGGCCACGCAAGCCAGCAGCAACGCCGTGACGCCGGAAAAACCCAACGCCGCCCGCAAGCCCACATGCTCTCCAACCCACCCGCCCAACAGCGCGCCGGGTCCCGCGGGCAAGAGGATCAACCAGCGCATCGTGCTGGTCATGCGGCCGAGCATCGGCGCCGGGGTGACGGACTGGCGCAGCGAAAGAAAATTGATGAAAATAAAAATGGCGCCGACACCGTACATCAACAGCATCGTGGCGTAGGCAAGAACACCGAGCGAATTGGCCGGCGCCACGGCGAGCAGCAGCCAGCCCGCACCGGAAACGGCAAATCCCAAAACGAATGTGGGACCTGGTCCCAGGCGCCTGACGACCCGGTGCCCATTGGCACTCGCGAATACGGTGCCGACGCCCAGCGCAACGTAACTGAATCCCACGCCCCGTTCCGAGAGCCCGAGTTGATGAATCGCAAACAGGATTTGCACCACCGTGGCCGATTGGTTGCACATTTGCCAGACTCCGACGCAGCTTGCCATGGTGACCAGCAGCTTGTGGCCGCGCACGAAATCCAAACCTTCGCGCATCGCGGACCAGAATCGAGGATTGACCTTGCTGGGGGTTTCTCGAACGGGAACGCCGCGAAGAATGGATGCCGAGATCATCAACAAACAAGCGTTCGCCACGAGTGCAAGCGGCGCGCCCGTCAACTTGATCAACGCGCCCGCGGCGGCAGGTCCTGTCACCTCTGCCGTGGCCGTGGCGAGAGCATTTTTCGCGTGCGCTTCGACCAAGCGCGAGCGTGGGACGATCTGGGTCAGGACAATTTGCGCGGCGCTGCCGGCGGTCGTATTCACCGCGCCGATCAAGAACGCCACGAAGTACAGCCAGGGCATGGAGAGCCATCCGAGCCACCAGGCTATCGGAACGGTGGCAACGCCAAGGGCGATCGACAGTTCACCGACGACATACACGGGCAACTTCCTGACTCGATCGAGCATCACGCCCGTCGGCAGCGAAAACAAGGCGAAAGGAACGATTTCCATGGCCGTGAGGAGGCCCATCTGCGTGGGTGCCGCGTGCATGAGCACTGCCGCGGTCAGCGGAATGGCGAGCAAGGTCACCTGCCCGCCAAATGAGGAAATCAGGATCGAGGACCAGAGCCTGCGGTACGTCCGGTCGCGGAGCAGATCGGTCGGCGCCAGCGAGAATCGATTCAGCCACCTTACCGGCAGCAGCGCTATCAGAGCTCCTCTATTCACTGATCACTTCGGTCGCAAGCCCGCGACCGGCGGCGCTTGGCGCATCGGCTTCTTCCGTTTCGCCGAGGAACCCGCCGCTTTGGTGCGCCCATAGCCGGGCATACAGGCCCTTCTGCGCCAATAAGGAATAGTGATTACCCTCTTCCACGATGTGTCCCCGGTCGAGCACGATCAATCGATCCATCGCCGCAATGGTGGACAAACGATGCGCAATCGCCATGACCGTCTTGCCCTCCATCAGGCGATAAAGGCTCTGTTGAATTGCCGCCTCGACCTCGCTGTCAAGAGCGCTGGTTGCTTCGTCCAGCAAAAGTATGGGCGCATCTTTGAGCATCACTCGCGCGATGGAAATTCTCTGGCGCTGGCCGCCGCTGAGCTTCACGCCCCGCTCGCCGACATGCGCCGAGTAGCCGGTGCGGCCCTTCGCGTCGGAGAGCGTCATGATGAACTCGTGCGCTTCCGCCCGCTTTGCCGCCGCAATCATTTCGGCATCGCTGGCGTCGGGGCGCCCGTAAAGAATGTTGTCGCGAACCGAGCGATGCAACAGCGACGTGTCCTGCGTCACCATGCCGATCTGCTCGCGCAGGCTCTCCTGCGTCGCCATCGCAATATCCTGCCCGTCGATAAGCACCCTGCCCTGTGGTATGTCGTAGAAGCGCAGCAGCAGATTGACGATGGTGCTCTTGCCGGCGCCCGAGCGTCCGACCAGGCCGATTTTCTCGCCCGCACGAACATGGATGTTCAGGTTCTCGATGACGCGGCCGGCGGCGTGTTGCGCGGCGCCGTAGTTGAAGCTGACATGCTCGAAACGAATGTCGCCGCTGATGACGCGAAGCGGCACGGCATCGGCGCGATCGACCACGGTGGGCCGGCGCGCAAGCGTGTTGATGCCGTCTTGGACCGTGCCGATCTGCTCGAACAGAGAAGCCATTTCCCACATGACCCAATGCGAAATGCCGTTGAGCCGCAGCGCCATGGCCGTCGCGGCGGCTACCGCCCCGACGCCCACTCGAGCCTGTGTCCATAGCCACAATGTGACCCCGGCGGTGCCCGCGATGAGTCCCATGCTCAACAAGTGATTGACGATTTCGAAGCCGGTGACCATGCGCATTTGGCGATACACGGTCTGCAGAAACTCCGCCATGGCTCCTTGCACGTACACCGCCTCACGCTGCGTGTGCGAGAACAGCTTCACCGTGGCGATGTTGGTGTAGGCGTCGGTAATCCGCCCGGTCATGAGCGACCGTGCGTCCGCCTGTGCCTTGGCCACCGCGCCGAGACGCGGCACGAAGTACCAGACGGCCAAGAGATAACAGCCGAGCCAGCAAAAGAAAGGCGCCAGCAGCCATAGATCGAAGCTTCCGACGACCAGGGCGATCGTCACGAAATAAATCACGACGAAGACCAGAATATCGGCCAATATCATCCAGGTATCGCGCACGGCCAAGGCTGTTTGCATGACCTTGGTGGCGACCCGTCCGGCAAACTCGTCCTGATAAAAACTCAAGCTTTGCGCCAGCATGTTGCGGTGAAAATTCCATCGCAACCGCATCGCGAAATTGCCGGCCAGGGCCTGTTGCTTGAGCAGGCTTTGCAAGCCAATCATGACCACGCTGCCCATGAGAATGCCGGCCAGCAGCAATAGATGCGTGCGCTGTTCCGTCCATAGCCTTGCGGGCTGAACCTTTGCCAGCCAGTCCACGACGCGCCCCAACATGCTGAACAACAGGGCCTCGAAAACGCCGATGGCGCCGGTCAGCAGGGTCATGGCCGCGATGTAGCGCCGCGCGCCGCGTGCGCAGGCCCACAGGAATGGGAAAAAACCTTGCGGCAACGCCCCAGTCGCGCTATTCGGATAGGGGGAAACCAGCTTTTCGAACAGACCAAACATCGATACTCCCGTAAGCAAACGCCTACCTCACGACGCGCCGCCACAGCGTATCGCGGCGTGGGCATTTGCGTAGACTAACCGCGTTAATAATTCAACAACAGGAACGATTTATGAAACTTAAACCATTGTTCGCGGCATCGGGCTTGGCAGTCGCTGCTTTGCTCCTGAGCGCGGTCTCGTTCGGCGCCACTCCGGCGCAAATCGATGAGCGTGTGCACGTCGCGATGCATCAGTTTTATGAACTCAATCCAATGCATAAAGATTTGGTCGCACGAGCCAAGGGCGTTCTGGTATTCCCGCGCGTTACCAAGGGCGGCGCGGGCGTCGCCGGTGAATTCGGCGAGGGAGCGCTGCGCATCGACGGAAAAAATGTCGCCTACTACAGCATCGGGTCGGCGTCCGTCGGCCTGACGCTCGGACTGGCGAAGCACAAGGAAGTCATTTTATTCATGACACAGGAAACGCTGGATAAATTCATGACCGGCCACGGCTGGACGATCGGCGCGGACACCAATGTGGCCGTGCTGTCGAAAGGCGCAGGTGGCGCCTATGACACCCAGACGCTGCAACGGCCGATCCTTGGCTTCGTCTTCGGCGAAAAGGGTCTGATCGGCGATGTTTCCCTGGAAGGTTCGAAGGTTACCAAGCTCGATAAGTAGAAGTGAGCGGCTTTGGGACCCGATCGTGGGTTCCAAAGCCGCGGTTCGGCATCTCATCTCGCCGTGAGCAGGCGTTCCTAAGGTACACTGGCGCGCTTGCCCCGATGGCGAAATTGGTAGACGCAACGGACTTATAAAATTGAGCGGCAGCCGCGGAAACGCCCTGCTGAATCCCGTCAAAGTCGGCGAATCCCCGGGGATATCCTCAAGGCAACGCCGAGCCAATCCGGACTGCGCTTTAAGCAGCCGGCAGGTGTAGAGAGTGGACGGCGGGGACCTAAAAGCAGTTCTAACGGACTCTCATGGTCGTGGCGCACTCCAGACCCCAAACGCGCAATGGCGCGGCGGCGCAAGCCGTAGCGGGTACGAAAATCCGTTGACCGCAAGGTCATGCCGGTTCGACCCCGGCTCGGGGCACCAACCGGTCCTGCCGCTACAGGGCCAAGCGCTCCGGTGCCGGCACGCACCAGATGTCGATGGGTCCTCGACGGCCCCGCAGTTCGAACTGCGGGAGCTGCAGAAATGAAGTCGATGCCGCGCTGCCCGGGGTCTCGGCAGAGATACGCAGGGCCGCGGCAACGGTACAGGAGAACAACACTTCTCCGGCACGCGCGCGGCTGCAGAGCCTCGCGGCGACATTGACGGTGTCGCCCACCAAGGTCGTGACCTTGCGCTTGGGCGGGCCCAGGACTCCAAATGCCACCTCACCCTGGTGCAGCCCGATCCCGATGCCAGCCTCGATGGACAGCTCGCTCCGCCAGCGCTTGGCAACCGGCTCGAAGCCCTTCAACATGGCATGCCCCGCCGCCAGGGCCTCAGAGGCCCCGCCGCTGCCTTCCGCATTCACACCGAAGCCCGCCATGATCCCGTCCCCTGCCATGTGATACACCTCGCCGCCGAGCTCATGGGCGGCACCGCCGAGAACTCGAAAGAACTCATCCAGCAGCGGCACGACCCGCGCCGCCGGCAACCGCTCCACCATGCCGGTGTAGCCGCGAAGATCGGCAAACAGCACGGTAACGCAAGCGGTTCGTACCTGCGTGGGCGCACGAATTCGGGTGACGAGAATGGAGCCGCTAGGGCGCAGACGCGGGCCGCGAGGTTCACTCATGGCACCGATTATGCACGAGCTTGCCAAGAAATAGAGAACGGCGTAATTTTTCGGCATAAGCACACGTGATCAAACCGAGGATTGGCGACGTGATCTTAAGGCCAAGATCACTTGGGCCCTTGTCGCCAAACTGTTGGGATTGATTCTGCTTTGGTTTCTTTTCTTTAGGGGTGGCGGCGCGTGATTGATCTGGACGTCGTTGCGCTCTCGCGCCTGCAGTTCGCCCTTACCGCGCTCTATCATTTCTTGTTCGTGCCATTGACGCTCGGGCTGTCCATGTTGCTGGTCATCATGGAGTCGGTCTACGTCATGACGGGCCGCGAGATTTGGAAGCAAATGACCAAGTTTTGGGGCGTGCTGTTCGGCATCAATTTTGCGATGGGCGTTGCGACCGGCATCACGATGGAATTCCAGTTCGGCACCAACTGGGCTTACTACGCGCATTACGTCGGCGACATTTTTGGCGTCCCTCTCGCGCTGGAAGGCCTGGTTGCATTTTTCCTCGAATCGACTTTTGTGGGGCTGTTCTTCTTTGGCTGGGACAAGCTGTCAAAAATTGCACACCTCATCGTCACCGCTTTGGTGGCGCTCGGCTCGAGTCTCTCGGCCCTCTGGATTCTGATTGCCAACGGCTGGATGCAGCACCCGGTTGGCGCGCACTTCAACTACCACACCATGCGGATGGAAATGTCTTCTTTCACCGAGGTGCTGTTCAATCCGGTCGCTCAGGCGAAGTTTGTGCACACCATCGCGGCCGGCTATGTGATGGGTTCGGTCTTTGTCCTGTCGATCAGCGCCTGGTATTTGCTGCGCGGACGCAATGACGCGATCGCGAAGCGCTCCATGGCGGTGGCGGCGAGCTTCGGTTTGGCATGCTCCATCTCGGTGGTCGTGCTGGGCGACGAGTCGGGCTATCTGGACGGCGAAAATCAAAAGATGAAAATCGCGTCCATCGAGGCGGAGTGGCACACCGAAGCGCCGCCGGCCAGTTTTACGCTGTTTGGACTTCCCGACGTCGCGGCGCGCAAGACGCACGCTGAAATAAAGATTCCCTGGGCGCTGGGCCTCATCGCAACCCGTTCGTTCGATCAGCGGGTCCTGGGTATCGATGATCTGGTGGCTCGGGCGCGCGCGCGCATCGTCCTGGGCGCTGATGCCTATGCAGCGCTGCAGCTGCTGCGCGGCTCGACGGAGCCGTCGGACCCGGAGCTCGTACGGCGATTTGAAGCAAATCAGGCGGACCTGGGCTATGGGTTGCTGTTGCTGCGCTTCACCGACAATCCTGCCGCGGCGACCCCGCAGCAGATCGATGCGGCCGCCTGGTCGACCGTGCCGAACGTGCCGGTGCTGTTTTGGAGCTTCAGGCTCATGGTGGCGCTCGGTCTCTACTTCATCGCGCTGTTCGCGACGGCATTTTACCTTGCCACTCGCCACCGGTTCGATCGGCATCCCGGGTTCCTGAGGTTGGCTTTTTTCAGCTTACCGTTGCCTTGGATAGCCGTCGAAGTAGGCTGGATCGTCGCCGAGTACGGCCGGCAGCCCTGGGTCGTCGATGGGGTGCTGCCCACCTTCCTCGGCGTGTCGCGCATGCACGTGGGCAATGTCTGGTTGTCGCTGGCCGGATTCGTGGTCTTCTACTCGGCTCTAGCTGTCGTGGACGCGTATCTGTTGGTGCGCACGATACGGCGCGGCCCGGAAGGAATGGGGTATTCGTCATGAGCTCAACGCTCTTGGACTACGCAACCTTGCGGATAATCTGGTGGCTGATCATCGGCGTGCTGCTCATGGGATTCGCGATCGCCGATGGATTCGATCTGGGCGTGGGCGCGAGCTTCACTTTTCTTGGGCGAACCGACGCCGAGCGCCGCACCGTGCTCGCGTCGGTAGAGCCGGTTTGGGAAGGCAATCAGGTTTGGCTCGTGGCCGGCGCCGGGTCGGCCTTTGCCGCATGGCCGCTGTTGTATGCGATCTCCTTCTCGGGTTTGTATCTGGCCATGTTTCTGGTGCTGATCGCCTTGATCTTGCGTCCCGTGGGCTTTGCGTATCGAGATAAATTGACCGACGTGCGCTGGCGAGCTGGCTGGGACATTGTGCTGACTCTCGCGGGCGGCATCCCGGCCCTGTTGCTCGGCGTTGCCTTCGCCAATCTTTTTCTCGGCATACCGTTTCATTTCGACACCCTGCAACGCCCCGTCGTCACGGGCAGCTTTTTCAACTTGCTGCATCCTTTTGCGTTGCTCGGCGGAATCATCAGTTTTTCCATGTTGATTTTGCATGGAAACGTCTATGTTTCTCTGAAAGTAGGCGAACCCATGGCGGCTCGCGCGCGCCGAGCCGGCCGCGTGGCATCCGCGATTTTTCTGGTGGCGTTTCTCGCCGCGGGGTTCTGGTTGTACTCAGCGCTTGGAGGTTACGAGATTACGAGCGTCGTCGATCAGGCCGGGGCGTCCGATCCGACGCACAAGACCGTCGCCCTGGTTGCCGGCGCCTGGCTCAACAATTTTCGCCACTGGCCTTGGATGTGGACCGCGCCGGCATGTGCGGTGCTTGGCGCGCTCGCTGCCCATGTATTGCTGCATGTCCGGCGCGGCGTCGGCGCCTTCTTGGCGAGCATTTTGGTTCAGGCGGGTACAATATCGACGGGTGGATTTGCACTGTTTCCGTTCTTGCTGCCCTCTTCTACTTTCCCCAATCAGAGCTTGACTGTGTGGGACGCCTCCAGCAGCGCCAAGACGCTGCTGATCATGCTGGGTGCCGTCTGCGTGTTTCTGCCCATCATTCTGGTCTATACGGGGTGGGTCTTCAGGGTGCTGCGCGGCCGGCTGACACTGGAAAATATGCACGAGCATGAGGGCGGTTATTGATGTGGTACTTCAGCTGGATACTCGGTACCGGACTGGCGCTTTCCTTTGCCGTATTGAACGCGATTTGGTATGAGATCGTCGAGCAGCAGCCGGACAAGACTGAAGAGAGCACCGCTCCGGCGGCGAAGGGGAAATGACCGGCAGCTAGAAGGGGTAGTTAAGACCGGTGAACACCGCGGCGCCCTCAGAGCCATAGCCAACATCCACATAGCCCACCACATAGGGCCGGGCGATGCCCCGAAATCCGACCCCAAAGACTTCGTGTACGTGACTGAGCGGATTGGTGCTGGTGCGCCCAAACACCCGGCCGAAGTCCGCGAACGGCGCTATCTCGATGTCGAGACGCGTTGTGACCGCATCAAAGGTGTAAACCTTGCGGCGCAATTCGACCGTGGCTGAGAAGGAGTCTCGATCGTAGAATCGCCCCGCGCCGAAGCCGCGCAAAGGCTGCTCGCCGCCGATCACGCTTTCGCCTCCGCCGATGGTGCTGAGAGCCCAAAACGGTATCTCGTGGACGGTCGGCAGGTAGCGCAGCGAGGAATGCGCCGCGAGCACCGTGTCCGGCGCGACCGGCCAGACGCCTCGCCCGTCGATTCCCGCCTCGCTGTACGAGGAATCGTTCACGAGGCCGTTCTTCGAGGATGCGCCCACGTACCATACCCACTGCATTCCCCGGCTGGGTACGGTCAAATCATCGCGCGTGTCGTACACCAGAGAGAGGCGATTGAGGAATTCCTTGCTGGTGCCAAGCCTGTGGGGAAATCGCGTGTCAATGGACGGCACATCCTTCAAGGTGCCGGGCAGGACATCCACGGTCTGCAGTCGTGAGGTGTAGCGCAGCTGCCACGTGTGGTTGAAGTTCAGTCCGACCTGGACTTGCCCGTATTCTTGCTGGTCGGTGAAGTTGGTTTGCGCGGAGGCGCGCGTTTGATTGCCGATACCGTAGAAGCGCGTGGTACCGTCGCGGTCGTAGACCAAACTGAAATTGAGCGACCAGCGGCCCTCGCGCAATCGGCCGAGTTGGTACTCCCCGTCAAACTCGCGCTCCACGCGCTGCTTGATCCCCGCCACCGCCGACCATTGCTCATCGCCCGAGGAGAATGAGTAAATACGACCGTGCACGCCGACCCCGAAATTCGGGTTGTAGATCACGTCGGGAGCGACGATTTTGCTGACATTGTGATTCTCATCGGTGCTGACCCAGGTCGGAATCAAACCGATCGTCGTGCCGCTGTCCGGGTCCTGAGCGACATAGGGAATGGGAATGAACGGCGCCGTTTCCGGGTTGAACCATCTCGTCCAACCGGGCATTGATGGGGCCGGAGGCGGGGGCACCTGCAGCGGTCCGGCCGGCGCTTCGGGCCCCGTGTCGCGCGGCGGGATCTGAGACCAGCTCGGGGCGGCCAGCGCGAGCGCGAGGGCGGCACCAGCCGCGATCGCGGCATTCTTCAGCGGCACTAGTGAACTCCGCTCGGCGCACCGATGTGCTGCATCAGGCGTGATTTCACTTCGACGGGAGTAACCGAGGGACGCGGGAGATCGACCGGCGTGCCGGCGCGAATGAGCAGCCTCGCAAAGCGTGCGCCATCGACAGGAGGCTCATTCAACCAATTCGAGATCCGGCCAAGGTCGCTGGTCTCGAGCGAAGAGGCGTAACCGCAGGCGGCAGCCATGGCTGCGAATGAAACGCGCGGCGAAACGGTCGCTTGCCCGCCGGTCGAATCATGCACGCCGTTATCCAGCAGCAAATGCCAAAGATTGGCAGGACCATACACGCCGGCGGTCGCGAATGCGCCCAAGCGCATCAGGGCGGCGCCGTCGCCGTCGAGAGCGATCACGCGAATGTCCGGACGCGCCAAGGCCAATCCAAGAGCCAGGGACACAACACACCCCATCGATCCGACCATGTAGAGATGATTGGGGCGATCGTCAATCGCGTACAACTCGCGTCCGCAAAATCCCGTGGAGGCCAGCAGCACCGTCGACTGCAGCGGCGTTTGCGCCACGATGGCGTGCAATGCCTCGTGCCGCGAGGGTCTTGACCCGGCAGCCGGATCGCAAATGGCGGCGGCCCTGTTTGCCGCGTGGGTTCGGCCGCCGATCCGATCGGTGCCGGATTTCAAGGGATACGCGGCCACGCTGCCTTTCTGCATCACCAAGGCGTAAGGCCGCCCGCTCTGATCCATGTGGGCGATTGCCCGGTCAAGGGCGGGCCCAATTTGCTCGGTTTCCGTGGGAAACAGCTCCCAGGGTATTTCCATCGTCTCCAGCATGCCGGGTGTAATCGGGCCCATCAACGCATGCTGCGGTTCGTCGGCGACGCCCGGTTGCGCACGCCAGGTGACGACCAGCAATTGGGGCAGTCGAAACGTCCAGGTCAGTGAGGTGAGCGGGCTGACGGCATTGCCCAGCCCGGAATTCTGCATCATGGCGATGCCACGCCCGTGTGGTGCGCCCGCATCGCCCGCCAGCGCCACGCCGGCAATCAGTGCCACCGCATCGCCCTCGTTCGCCATGGACAGATAGCGCAACGACGGATCTTGCAGGACATAGTTGATGAAAGGCGTCAGAAAGGAACAGGGCACCCCGGCGTACCAGCGAAATCCTCGCTCGCGCGCGGCCTCGACAAAATTGCGCGCTTCGATCATCGAGAGAGCGGCGCTTGGGCGTGAGCAAAGTCCACCGCCTGGCGCAATTCATCCAAATCATTCACTCCCCGCCAATGGCCATGCACATATAAAACTTCTATGGTCGAGCCGCCGGCGATCAACGCGTTGAGCAGCGCCGGCATGTCCAGCGCTGCGAAACGGTGTTCGGCCCGCAAGGCCTTCATGACCGTCTTGAGTTTGCCGAGACCGGCGCGGCTGACATTGAGCAAGCCGATCCATCTGCCGTGCGGGGCACGGTCCGAATCGGCCACGCCGGCGACGCGCTCCAGCAGAACCGGCGTGCCGAACAGTCCCCGATCGTCGCCGCGCGAGCAATAGGCGAAGTCGCGCACGGTGTGATTGCTGCCGCCCGACATCAGCGAATCCACCACCACGGAAAATTCAGCCTTGGATTCAACGAGATCCCGCAGCACATAGCTGCGGAACAGCAAGTCGCCGTAGGCAATGACGGCATCCGAATCCAGCGAATCGAGCGCACAGGCCAACGAGGTTAGCTCGCCGGTTTCAGCGTGGCGCTCATTCAGCACGAGCTTGATTCCCGCCGTGTCGATCGCATCGGCCCGATAGCCCCCGACGACGGTGATATCGTGGATGCTCTCTTTCTTGAAGCCGTCGATCAACCAGCGCAGCAACGGTTTGCCCGCGATCGGCAGCATTACCTTTGGGCGGTCTTTGGTCATCTCCTCCAGCCCTCTGCCGCGCCCTGCCGCCAGTACCACGGCCGCGCGCGGGGCGGTCGAATTCGACAGATAAATGCGCTCCGCCGCCGAATATTCGTCGGCATCCTGTAAACGAAAGATCTCGTTGAGCGAGACAATTCGATCCTCGACATTCACCAGCGTCTGACTCTCGAAAATCTCTTTGGCAACGCTTTGCATCGCGGAAGCCGCGGAGCGCACCAGGTGATTGGCCCAAATGATGGTACTGATGCCGGCCTGGCGAAACACGTCGGTCGGCGTGCTGTAGTAGCGGGTGGGCACGATGATCAACGGCAAGCGGCGCGCCCATTCTTTGGCGAAAGTCACGATTTCGTCCGGCTTCGTCAGTTTACTGTGAATCAGAATGGCATCGGCACCCGCCAGACGGTACGCCTCCGCGCGCCGCAGTGCTTCATCCATGCCCCATCCCGCGATGAGCGCCTCGACCCGGGCGACAATGGAGAAATTGGCATCGTGCTGCGTGTCCTTGCCGGCGGCGATCTTGCCTGCGAATTCCTCGATGTCGGCGAGCGGCTGGCGCTCGCCGTTCAAGAAACTGTTGGTTTTTGGGAATTGTTTGTCTTCGATGCAGACGCCGGCGATGCCGCGCTGCTCGAGCTTGCGCACCAAGCGGCGCATATTGTTGAAATTGCCGTACCCCGTGTCGCCGTCGAGCAGTATGGGCAGATCGCTGGCATCGGCCATGAATTCGAGCATCTCGACGACCTGCGTCCAGCTGGCTTCATTGTTGTCACGGACGCCAAACTGCGCGGATATCGACAGTCCCGAGGCCCAGATGCCCTTGAAGCCCGCCTCGCGCACGATGCGCGCCGACAGTCCGTTATGCGCCTCCATCAGAAATTCCAGCTCCTCGCTCTGCAGCATCTGACGCAGTTTGGCGCTGCGCGTCGGTGAGCTGTTCTTGGCATTTATCCCGGCGACGACCGCCGCGCGTATCGATGCATTCATGGGACACCTTTCGAGATAGGCTGAAGTTGCGGCAAGACCTCTTCGGTCGCGCGGACGACATCGATGGCAAAATCGATTTCGATCCAGGGAAACCCCGTGACGTCGGCAATTTCGAGCACGTGACTTCCCTCCTTGAGCAGATCGCGCACGGCTTCTTCATGCGGCATGTGAGCGCGCCCATTGTCCACGTATTCCGCCACCAGCGCAGCGAGCCGCCGCGCGCCGGCTTGCCCGAAGCGGAAGAAGCCGACCGACTCGCCGATGGTGTCGAATTTCAAATCGGCTGCCAATTGTTTGCGCAGTTCGACGGGGACACCATTGCGTACGCAGAGCTTGACCGGTTCATCGCCCGCTTCAAAATCGCGGTCAATCAGCAGGCGATTCACCGGCCTAGTTCCGGCCACCAATGCTCCCAAGATGCGCTGGTCATACAGCACGTCCGCATCCATCAACAGGATGTCGCCGCCGCGGATCAGCGCGTCGGCGACGGTGTGCACGGTGAGCACGCTGCCAAGCTCGAAATTCATGTTGAGCACGATCTCCGGGCGCGGCGCCCAGTCCAGGCGATCGAGTTCGGCCTCAACGAGTTCGTGGCGAAAGCCCAGCGCCAATACGACGTCGTCGATGCCGGCGATCTTCAGCATGCGCAGATGCCTCTCGAGCAGCGTCATGCCGTCGAATCGCAGCAAGCATTTGGGCAGTTGGCTGTCCTCGGGTAATTGCAGACGAATACCTCGCCCAGCCGCCAGAATGATAGCGCGCATCAAAATCCTTCTGTAAACCTATCTCAAGGCGGGGCCGCGCCGGCGGCCGCCGCCGTGTCAGGGGCGGCAAACCGCAAGTACAGCAATCCGGGCAAGCCTAGCAACAATTCGCGCGCACGCTTGGCCAGCGACAATGCCAACCCCGCATCCGGCGCCAGTCCGGCGAGCGGCGCCAGCAACAGGTAGCCGCCCTCTTGCACGCCCAAGGCGCCCGGAATGGCGAATCCAGCGCCGCGAATGGCCTGCCCCAGGCTCTCGAGCACAAACGCGTCGCGCCAGCTCACGGCCGTACCGAGGAATCGGGCGAGCAGAAAAACCTCGCCCGTGCCGACGATCCAACCGACCAGGCTCAGTGAAAAGCTGGCCGTGACGGGTCCGTTGCGACGGTAGGTCGCCTGCACTGCAAGATCAATGGCCTGTGCTTGTGCGACCCACCGCGACCAATCCCGTTTGCGCGAAAATCGCCTGATCGCGCCCATTAGCTTACTAAAAAGACCGCGCCTCTGGATCAGATAGAATCCGCCCACTTGAATCGCCAGAAAGGCGCTGGCAACCAGCGCCGCGCTGCGCAGCGCGGATGGCGGGAAACGAGTCGTCAGGGTGCCGAGCACGACGACACCCAGCAAGGCAAAGCCAATTTGCGCGAATGTCTGCAACGTGGTGCTGACCGTAATGGCCGCGGCAGCCTCTTCCAGGACCAGACCGCGCAGTGCCAGGTGCCGCGCCATGACCACGGGACCGCCGATTTGGCCGGCGGGCATCAGACTGTTGGCCGATTCGCCCACCCAGCGGGCCAGCAACGAGTCGCGCAGCGGACTGCGGCTCGACCCGGGTTCGAAGAGCACGCAAATTGCCACGGCGTCGAGCACGAGCGGCAGCAGGTGAAACAGCGCCGCCAGCAGCAATCCCCAGCCGGTATGCGCGAGCGTCGCAAGGATCGCCGGCAGGTCCTGCGAAAGCAGCACGCCGACGAACAGCAGCACGCCGATGCTCAACAGCCAACGCGCCGTTGAGGTCACTCGCCTCGTCCCAGGAAGCGGTGAAACACCTGGCGAAAGCCGAAGTAGGCAAAGGCGTCCTTCATGTTGGAGATGAGGCGCCACCAAGGGTGCATGCGCGGGTCCGTGACATACTCGAACGTCAGCGAGATACGGGTTTCACCCTCGCGCGCAGGGCTGATGCGATGTCGCAGAGCATCTCCATCGAAGAGCACCAGGCCACCGGGCGGGATCCGCAGCGATCCGGACGTCATTGCGGCGCCCTCCTCGCGCGTGTGCAGCTCATAGTCCAGCCGGCAGGAGGAATCGTCGACCAAGCCCAATAGCAGGGTGTACCGCCGGCCGGCGTAGTAGGAAGTATCGTAGTGCCAGCCAATGTGATCGCCGGCACGCGTATAAAAATACAGAGCATAGGCATGCGGGTCCTCGGCCGGCGAGAGTTGCAGGAGTTCTCCTGTCAATTGATCAAGCCACCGCCGAAGCGCGGCCGAGCGGTAAAGTTCGGCGATGACGGGTGCGCGCTTGTCGATGGTGTGGCGGCCGACGCTGCCGCCCTGTTTATGCCCTGGCAAGTAGTTGCGATTTACCGAGCCGCCAACGGCGGCCGCGGCGTCGATCAATTGCGCCGTAATCTCCGCCGGTAAGAAATTCTCAACATAGAGAAAGGAACCCTGTCTGGAGTATTCGTCCCGCAGGCCCCGAAGGTCCAGGGAATCCAAACGTGAGGCTAGGGCCGGCTCACCGCCGGTTCCGGTCGCCGCCACGCTTATCGGGCGACCCCAGTCGCCATGCGGCGATCTCGACGCCTCACCCGTTGAAAGTCGATGACCACCCAAATGGCATACAACGGCGCGCAGATTGACGCCGCGAGCAGCAAGGGCACCAGCGCATTGCAGAGCGTCGCCAAGGGCAACAGATAGAGCACATCTTCAGTCTCGAAGCCGCCCAGGAAAGCTTGTCGAGTCGCAGCCTTGCCCAGCAACGCTTCGATTCGCATGCGCAGATAAAAAATCAGTGCGACCGCTGTCCCCGCCACCAGACCCAGCATCGCTGGCGGGAGAACCAGATGGATACCGGGCTTCGCGATGCCGACACCGATTGCAATGAACAGTAAAACAGTCACCGCGGCATCGCTGGCCAAGTCGTAAAGATGTCCGATTCGGCTGGTTTTGCCGCTTATGCGTGCCAGTTCGCCATCGGTGTGGTCCAGAAAATTCGATAGGATCAGCAGCAGCGCGGCGAGGTTGGACCACGCGTAGCTTCCCGGAATAAAAGCCGCGGCGGCCGCCAGCCCTACCCCTAAACGCAGCGTAGTCAAATGGTTAGGTGACACCCAGCTGTCGATGAGAGGCGTGACCAGACGACGCGCCAAACGAGCGTCCCAGGGACGTCTCGCAGCCGAGATCGGATTGGGTATGGGTTCCGGGTTTCGCATAGCACACCGCGTAAACATTATGTTACGCCAGATGGCGCTTCGTCATCAAAATGCAATATGCCTTACGCGCGCGCGGCGCTTATTTTATCGGCACGCCGCAGCGAGCCAAGACGGCGCGCAAATCCCTTATCGGCGGGAAGACCTCGTTGTTCCAGTCCGCACCCTGCCCATCGTAGGCCCGCTGCTCGTATTCAACGATTTCCTTGTCCTCGCGGAAAATGTTTTCGGTAAACCAGGTCACGAAGGGCCATACGGCATGGATAATTCCCGGAAAACTCGGCTTCTTCACCGAGAGAAAACCGTAGGTGCGATTGCTACGCTGCTCCGCGTCGAGCGGCGTGTAGCCCAGCCATACGTCGAGAACCGGGTCGTCGGATTGCTTGATGTCCCGGCCTACCCATACCTTCAGGCTTTGCGTCGGGTAGTCGGTGCGTATGCGCATATGATCGCAAAAATCTTTCTTGGCCTCGCCGCGCTTGCGCATGAGATCGACGATCACCTGCTCGCCGACGGATGATTTTCCCTCGGTGCGGCTGAAGCTATATTCGACTTCCGCCCAGTTCTCGCCATGATTTCGTCCCAGACAACGGGCTCGAATGGATCCCATGTGCTTGCGGTGCATGAATTGATGGTTCATGTCGAAAAGATTTTCGTGCATGAAGGTGTAGTGGCAGGCAACCTCACGGTTGAGACGGCGCGTCTTGTAGTCCCTGCGCTGCGAGGAGCCGAGAGTCGACGGCAGGCGGCTCTCCGCCAGGGTTGCATCGCCCGGAAAAACAAAGATCAAGCCATCGATTTCCCGCGCCGGGTAGCTCCTTACACCGGTGGGCAGCCGTTCCGGGCCAAGGTACGGCACGTTGATGCATTTGCCGGTGCAGTTGTAAACCCAGCCGTGATAGTGGCACTTCAGCTCATCGCCGCTGACCACCCCGAGATGCAAGGGAACCTGGCGATGCGCACAGCGATCTTCCAGCGCAAAGACCCTGCCGCTCTGGCCGCGGTAGAGAACAATGGGATCCCCGGCGAAACGCCGGGCCAAAGTCTTGCCGGGTTTCAGTTCGTCCGACCAGGCAAGCGGATACCACTGATCCGGGTGAGCGCCGATGCGGCGCAAATCGCCGGTGTTCGGCGCTGCCGCCGCGCGCAAGGCAGCCAAATTCGAGACTTCCTCGGACATGGCGCGGCATTCTACCCGTTCCCGCTCCGCGTGACAGTGGCCCTGCCGGCATTGACTTCGATGGATGGAGGCCAAGGTCGGAAGCGAAAACCTTGAAGCTATTGGCTTTCTTAGCCATTTATTCGACCCCCCTGCCCGCCTGGCAGCCCGCCTTATACCCATCTTGGGCTCCGAGGCCGTTTATCGGGCGGGGTAAATCGCCGTCGAAAGCTGCGCAATGCCACGACTAATCACGGAGTTGCGCGCCCTTTCCCACGGAGCTTTCGCAATAAATCGATCGCGACCTGCGGCGTGACATACAGCGCCAATGTGCGCAGCGCACCGAGCCACCAAACTCTATACGGCCATGAGCGGCATGCACTCGAGAAAATAATGCGCAGGGCCTCGGCACGTTTGCCGTCTATTGAGTGTGTTCTGGCGAGTCCGACAGCAAGCTCGGCGAGCTTTCCCTGCAGTACTGGGCGAAGGTGTTCGACGCTTCCCGTACTGAGCAATGCCGTTAGTATCCGAGTGTTGTCCTCGAAGGTGGCAATTCTGTGTCCTGAATAGTGCTGTGTATGCCTGCGCACGAGAGTCAGCGGGACGTCGATGGCGTCGGCCTCGCTTTTCGCGGCCAATCGCAAGAATAATTCATAATCTTCGCTCGCGCGGAGCTCTTCGTTGAAGTTGCCGGCCTGCTCGACCAGAACGCGAGAGGCAACCACGCTCGGCAATACAATCGACGTCTTCGCGGTGACCAGCTTATCGAGGATCCATCCTCGCGGAGTCGGCCAGCCTCCGCGGCGGCGGATCCAGGGAATCTCGTTGCCGCCAGAATCAACGAGGGCAAATTTGGTATAGCTCCAACCGCAAGTTGGATGCCGACGCAGTGATGCAAGCTGAGTTTCCAACTTCGTCGGCATCCACAAATCGTCCGAATCCATGAACGCGACATACTCGCCGTGGGCCTCCATTAGCGCCGCGTTGCGCACCGTGGCTGGTTTTCCGGTATGCGTGAGGTAAAGCACCCGCACGCGCGGCAGATCGTGAAGACTTTGCAAGTATACACGAGCCTGGGCCACCGAGCCATCGTCGGCGATTATCAATTCCCAGTCCGTATGGGTCTGAGCGAATACAGAGTTAATAGCCGCTGGAAGGAACTCCAGACGATCGAACGTGGGCAGAATGATGGAAATTACCGGCGCGATGATGGTTTCCTCGAACACGGGTGGATCGCCAGCCCTCCGCCCTGTGACTGGCGCCAAAAAGGAGAGTAGCCAGTCCGCCGTTGCGCGGCAAGAGGTTGCAAGCCAAGATTGGTTGCAATGATTCTGAACACGCGGCGGCTATTCATCGAGCTACTCTCCAGGATGCGAATTGACGTGATCTGCGAGGTGGGATCGAAGGATGGAGCGGATGCTCTATGTTTTCGGAGAGCAGCGCCTGCGGCGAATATCTACGCGCTCGAGGCCAATCCCGAGAACTTTCGCTTGATGCGGGCCAATCCGGAACTTAGGCAGCGCAACATCACCATCCTGGGGCTCGCGGCGACCAACTACGACGGAGACGCCGAGTTTTTTCTCGTAGGCAACCCTGCTACGGGAGGCGATGACTGGCGCGGTATGAGCTCGCTTCACCTGCGAAGCGGTGCAGGGCCGAAGTCCGTGGCTCGGGTCAAAGCGGTCCGGTTGGATAATTTAATGGAAAATAAATCCCCGCCCGGCGCGCGATTGGCATTGTGGATCGATGCTGAGGGCAGCGCGTTTGAAGTCATCGAGGGTGTGAGCGGCGTTTCGCAAGACGTGCAACTGGTGCACGTTGAATGCGAAACCTCGCCGTGCATCGGCGCCAGTCAGAAACTCTACCCCGAAGTAAGGGCGCTGTTGCGCAAGTTGGGCTTCGTTGAGCTCGCGGCTGATCACCCGCGCACTGCGCGTCAGTTCAACGCGCTATTCATCAGAGCTACGCGGTCCGTTAGGATGCGGCCCGCAGTCATTTTTTTGCTCGTGCGCGCTCGCGCGCGTTACCTTGCCGTTCACGTCCTACGCGCCGTGTGTCCCGCGTGCTTGCATCGTTTTCAAATGATGCGAAATCGGTCTTCGAATGGGCATTGACGCCCGCCCTGCTGCAAGGATGAGGTTCTGGAGGCTAAGGTCGGAATCGAACCGGCGTACACGGCTTTGCAGGCCGCTGCATGACCACTCTGCCACTTAGCCAGTGGAGGCGGCGCAAGTTACTGGTGAAGAAAGGGATTGTCAATTCGAGGTCATGGCAGATTGCAAGGAATAGGGCGCCGGCTTACAATCCACGCACGCCTAAAAATAAGAAACACAGGGAAGTGGTCGTGAAGAGAATCCTCGTTGCCTGCCTTGCGTGTGCTGCCCTGCTGCTCTCGGCTTGCGCGACATTGGAATCGGTCAAAGCACCCGACGCTAACTTAAAGGGCCTCAAAACCTTCTACGTGGTGCAGGAAACCGGCGATGACCACGGCATCGATAAGCTGATCGCCGCCCGTTTGACGGGCATGGGCTATACCGCGACTTGCGGCGAGGCAGCGCAGCCTGCCAGCCGGGTCGATGCCGTCGTTACCTATCAGGATCGTTGGATGTGGGACATCACCATGTACATGATCAAGCTCGATGTCCAGCTGCATGACGGCGAATCCGGCGCCGTCGTTGCGAGGGCGCAGTCCATGCGTCCGTCGCTGCAACGCAAATCACCGGAATCCATGGTGCAAGAAGTCCTCGGGGAGATGCTCAAATGAAAAAAACGACCGGACCTGTCATCGCGGGTCTATTGGTTTCCGCGGCACTGATCGGCGGCTGCGCGTCGGGATCGAAGCCCGATGCGATGGTGGCGCAGGTCGTGGCGCCGGTACACAAGAATGCCGGCGACGTCTCGATAGCGGTATCGGGCGGCAAGGAGACCTCCAAGATGGGCGCATCGCAAATTTCCAACGACGCCTTTGCTCAGGCTCTGCGCGACTCGATTGAAAAGGCCGGCCTTTTCAGCAACGTCGCGGCGGATGGCGCCCGCTATCGCCTGACCAGCTTCATCGGCAAAGTGGACCAGCCGACGTTTGGTTTCTCATTCACCGTCAAGATGGAAGTCAGTTACGCACTGAAGGACACGAAATCCGGCAACACAGTTTGGACCAAGGATATCAACAGTGAATACACGGCGACCCCCGGGCAGGCCTTCGCCGGGGTCCAGCGCCTGCGTCTGGCGAACGAGGGCGCGGCCCGGGAAAACATTCGCCAGGCGCTCACCGAAATGGCGGCGTTGACGCTCTAGCGCAGCAATGGCTAGCTCCTGCGACAGAGTCAGACTTCAGCTGCGCGACGGGTGGTGGCTAATCGACTGGGACGCAATCGCCAAGATCGAGCTCGCAATGTACCGCGCAACCTACCGCAATACCTACAGCAAGCTGACGCCGTTGGCCCGGGATGGCGGCATCGTGAGCCGCTGGATGCCGGAAGTCAGCACGCTCGAGGTGGATTTCGACCGCGTCAATGCGAAGGCGGAGGCGGAGGCGATGCTTGCCGTGGTTGAATGGAAAAATAGGCGCGCCGCGCACCGGCTCGGTGGTGAGGAACTCCGCCACGAGCTGGCGGCCGACCAGGCGGCCACCGAGTCGGAAGCCACGGGCTTTCGACGGAAGCTGCAGGCGATCACCAAAAAGAACATGGAGAACGTCAGGGCGGCAGACGAGTTCTGGGGCGCGTGGAAGCGCGGCGCCGAGGTGACGCGCGACATTTCGGCCGAAATCCTCGTCATCGGCGGGACGGCAATTGCGGCGCCGCTGATCGCCGCCGGCGGCATCGGCGCCGCCGCGGGCGCCAGCGGGTGGCTCGCCGGTGGCAGTGCCCTCAAGGGGGTCGCGAAGTTTCAGGACACCAATAGCGTGGGCGCTGCGATGATTGAGGCGACGAGCACGTTTGGCTTCGCGGTGCTGACACCGGCAGCCGAACTCAAGGGAGCAAAAAACGTCGCAGTGATCTTCCTCGCCAAGATGCCCGTCAACGCGCTCGAGGGCTACGTCGAAGCCCGAAACGAGGGCAAGCCGCTGACAAAGGCGCTGCAGGCCGCTGCCGCCCAGGCGGTTGCCGAAGCGGCGACCAGCGTCATACTCGGCAGCCCCAAGGTCGAGCAGGTGATGCGCAAGCTGACGATCCCGGTGTCGGTCTCGCTCCACGTCCGGCGCGAGGTCGGGATGGAACTTCGGAAAGGCACGGCCGGCAGTCTCGGAGGGTTCGGCGCAAAGAAGATCGTCGAAAAAGCGGGCGAACTCGTCGCTGGAGCCAAACGGGCCGAATCGCATGAGGACGCCTCACGGCCGTTCGACAACCTTGTGGCGACCGGCTCGCCCGTGTTTCGTGCGGTTCTCGACCACGCCGTGCGCCGCGCGATCTGATCAGTCTCGGCGTGGGTCATGAAATTAATCATTGAAACTAGAGTTTCGCCGAAACCTGGGCAAAGAAATATCTTCCCACCACGTCAAATAGCGTCGAGGTCCCTGTGTACGTTGTCGCGGTCTGAGGCGGCGCCGTATCAAAGACATTGTTCATTCCAACCGACAGCTTTACTTTTGAGCCGAGCTCAAAGGTACCAAACAGGTCGAGATAGGTTCGACTGGCAACGTTGTTATCGTTGGTGAAGAGAGGAGTATAGGTCACATCGACCTTGGATTTGCCGATGTACCGAATTTTGGCGCTCGCGGACAACGGCGACGCGAAAAAAGTCGCCGTCAAATTGCCGCGCACCTTTGGCAAGGTGTAGTCGCCGGCGCTTTGAATCACATTCGACGGATTGTTCGCATCGACGATGGAATTATTCTTCATGGTGTACGAACCTTCGAGGCCAAGCGTCAGTTGGTTCGAGACATTCAAAAAATGGCTTGGCAGATCGAACTGATAGGCGGCGGAAGTATCCACCCCCTCGGCCTGTAGAATCCCGATATTGAGCGGTTCTAAAGACACCAGTGTGATGGCGTTCTGTACGTTGCCGCCCGCCGAGTTTCCGCCGCCTCGCGTAATCAGCGAACATAACGATGTAACAAGCGTCGGGCCATCGACGCAGCCATTGATGATTTGCTGTACCGGCAGTGTATTGATGGCTGAAGTAATGTCGATGTCCCACCAATCGATCGTCCAGGTGAAGTGCGGGATAATCCTGGGCGTCAGGACTGTACCGACGGTCCAGCTCTTCGCAGTCTCCGCTGTCAGGTTCGGGTTACCGGCGACCAGTTCCGAGCGACCCTCTGCGGCGAGCGGATCCACATAATTCGCCGGGACTCCGAGCCTGGCGCAATTCGCGCCACGAGTCGAAGAACCTGCGTTGATGTAGACAGCACTGCACGGATCATAGTAGTTGGTGAAGGTACTGGTGCCTCCCGGGCTGAATAGCTCGGTGAGATTCGGCGCCCGGACGCTCGTTGAGCGGGTTACGCGGAACCGGATGTCTTCCGTGGGCGCCCACTGGGCAGCCACCTTCCAAGCGGTGGTATGACCGATCGTATCGTAGTCGGAGACTCGGACCGCCGCCTCGCCTTCCAGGGCTTTTGCGAACGGCAGATCTTTCAGGATGGGAACCACGGTTTCGAAGAATCCCTCCTTGACATTGAAATTAGCGTAGCTCGACGGTGTATAGGTGCTGAACAGCAACCCCTCGCTTCCCAGGCCATCTGCGATCACAGTCTGACTTTCTTTGCGGTATTCGATGCCCGCCGATACGGCGAGGTTGCCCGCGGGTAGGCGAAGCGCCGTGCCCGTCAGCTGTGCGCCCGTGACTTCCAAAGTATTGATGATGCGAGTCTGCGAGGTATAGAGGAAATAGTTGAGCGCCGCCTTGGTGGCGGTATTCGGTCCGAACAGACTGAGCGGCTGGCAGCCGGCCGCCACAGCGGCCGGATCCGCGCATATCGGACCGTTCGGACCTGCGATCACGTCAATCGCCTGCAGGTAACGGCTCTTGATGCGCTCGTTCTGAAATTGACTATCGTTGTTGTATTGGCCGTAGTCATAGAAGGCCATCCACTTGAAATCGGCGAAGATATTCCCGTCCAAGCGAGTGACGGTATCGAAGGTATATCGGTCGTTGACTCGAGTAAATTGTCCTTGATCGACATCGGTCCTGCCCACCGAGAGCGAGGTCTGGCCATTCTGCTGCATCAACGCCAGGGCCTGGGCCGGGATATAAGGATTGTTGCCGTTTATGGTAAGGCCATAGTCAAATGCCGGCTGCACCGGGAACGAGGTATTGGTATACGAGAATTGCAAATCCTCGGAGAGCTTGATGCCGGCACCAAGGTCATAGCCGAAGTGCAATTGCGAAGCGAGCACTGAGAATTGCGGCCGCAATAACAGGAAATCCTGATTATTGAAGCCGTCGCCGCCTCCGGTGCCCAAATACGACAAGGGTCTCGCACCGTTCTGTACAGGCCTTACGCTGCCGTCTTGATTGACCGTATACTGGGTGTTGCCGATGTAAAATGCGGAACCGTAGGTCGTATTCGGGAAGCGGCAGCCGAAGTATTCGATGTTCGTGTACGGATTTGAAGCGGTAACGTTGGCATTCGGAAAGTCACAGTTGTAGCTACGGTCCCATGGACGACGCTCCGCCGGGAGAGAATTTTCGCGATTCCAGGAAACTCCAAACGTCAACTCGCCACGATCTTGCAGTGGCTGCCCATAGGTGGCGCTCACGCTTTCCGTCGCATTGTCGCCGCGGCTCGAGATTCCCGACCGGGCGCTCAGCTCAAGACCCTCAGCCTTGTGCTTCAAAATGATATTCACCACGCCGCTCACCGCATCGGCGCCGTAGACCGAAGACGCGCCGCCGGTAATGATCTCGATTCTCTCGATCATATTGGCCGGGATCGTGCTGAGGTCCACCGCCGACGAAGAGCTGCCCCCCGAAACACGGCGAAGTCCGTCCACCAGCACCAAGGTGCGGTTGGTCCCTAATCCTCGCAAGTTGAGAAAAGTCGCGCCGGCGTCGGTGTTATAACCGGCTTGGTTGCTCGAGAGCCCGGTTCCTACTCCGAATTGAGAGTACTGATTGAGAATATCGCCGGCATTGGAGAAACCGCTTTGCACGATCGAATCGGCGGTGATTACGGTGATCGGCGTCGGTTGTTCTAGAGCGCCTCGGGCGATTCGCGAGCCCGTGACAACCACCTCATCGAGCGGCGCATCCCTTTTCTCGGAGGCGGAGCCGGCCGAGAGATCCTTGACGCTGGCGCCGTCGTGGGCAGGACCAAGCGATGGGGCCTGGAGCTGAGCCAAATGCAGGCCCACCGGCAACACGACTGGAGCAGTTGCCGCTGCTTTTTGGTATGAGGCTTCGGTTCCCGAACCTTGCGACGGAAGAGTAATGAGCATCGCGCCGCTCGAGTCGACAGTGACTTTGAACGAAGTGCCTTTGAGCAACTTCTCCAATGCTCCGCGGGCCGACAGCGTTCCGCTCACGCCTCGCGTGTGTTGCTCTGCCACTTGTGCCGAGATGTACACGATTTCCGTACCGGATTGGCGCGCCAGCGTCTCGAGCGCCGTGACGAGGTCGCCCGGCGGAATGTGTATGGGCTTAAGGTCGTCGGCAAACGCCAATGACGCAATTATCATCGAGCAAGCGAGCAAGCTGGCGGTACGACGCATCATTCCGGTCTGCATGTTTCATCCCTTCGTGTAAGACTTTTGAATTCTTCGCCATCAACCGGGACGAAGAACCAATGCAGATCCACCCCTCGGTGTTCAAATATTGTAAGTCGCGGGGGGCTGACTGCCGAGCCGGGATGGCCAGACAAAAACAGAAACCAAAAAGGGGCGTGAGCCGGCTCGCAATGATCCAGATCGGTGCGCGACGCCCGGCGTAGCGCCTAGCGCACCACTCTCATAGATGGTGCAGGACGATTCGACTCTCGTTATCCTCGACTCGAATAGGAAGGGCGTCGGCGAGCAGACGGACAAAGCCCTCGGCATTGTGAGTGCGAAAGTGCCCCCCGATGCGCATGGCTCCCAGCGCGGGATCTTCAATGTAGATTTGGCGTGTGTTGTAACGATTGAATTCAGCAACCGCGTCGCTCAGCAGGGTTTCACGAAAAACCACGATGCCCTGACGCCAACTTAGTCCTTCCTCGGCATCCGACAGCGATTTGTCCTGCACCAGTACGCCCGCCGCCCCCGCCACGGCAACACCGCCCGCCGAGATCAAGGCAGCCTCGGCCGGCTCATGCGGTTCGGAATGCTCAACCCGCACCCGCCCTTCCGTCACAATCACCCGAACGTGGTTAGGTTCGCGCCTGATGGAGAATTTTGTTCCGACCGCAATGACGCGCTGATCGCCGACGCGCACGACAAAAGGTCGATCGGGATCTTTGGCCACCTCGAAAAATGCCTCGCCCCTCTCCAAATCCACCCGCCGTTCGATTTCGTTCAATGCAACTCGAATGCCGCTGTTGGTGTTGAGCGTCACCGTCGACCCATCCTTCATCGAAATGGCAGCAATGCCGCCGATCGCCGTACGGTACGACGTTCCTTGATGCGGCCAAGCGTTCCATCCAACGACAACCGCCGCGGCAAGACAAACTGCAGCAACAGAAGCGCCTAGCATCCGGGGGACTCGTATTCTGTGCCGCCGGGCGTTTTTCGCCAGAACCCCCGCGTCCAAATTCTTGTGCCGCGAGATGGGTGCCTCCGGCTTGGCTGGCAGCAGCGTCCCCGCCCGATCGCCTGACAGCAGCGCACCATTTCTGGCCAGTCCGGCGGCGCGTCCCTTGAGACGGCCTACTTGCTCCCAGGCTGTTTGGAGCCGGATGAACGCGACGCGATGCGCCGTGGACGCCGACAGCCAGGCATGGAGCTCGGCCTGATCGGAGTTATTCCATTCTTCACGATCGCGGCGAACCAGCCAAGCCGCCGCCGCCTGTTCGATTTGTCGATGGGATTCCATGTTGTACCGCTATCGAGCCCTACCCCAAGCCTCATTTACCTTTTGAGCTGCTTCTTGGGTGCTGCCCGTTCTTTGATCCATTCCAATCCCCGCTCCCCAAATAATGCATCGGCAAACCGACGCATCGCCTTTGCAATCTGCTTCTCGACCGCTGTCTCACCAATGCCAAGCCGCGTTGCAACCTCCTTTTGCGAGAGGTCCTCAATTCTTCTCATCCACACCACTTGGCGGCAGCGCGGCGGCAATTGATCGAGGGCACGCAACAGCGTGCGCAGATCTTCGTGCGCAATTGCCTGATGCTCCGGTGATATCTCGTCTATATGGACGTTTAAGGAATCCAAATCCGCCCTTGCCTCGATGGAAACCACCCGGCTTCTGCGCAGCCGATCCGACATGAGGTTGCGTGCAGTCGCGAATAGAAACGATTTAGGTGCGCTCGGGCGCTCTCGGGCCGCCGCTTCGTACACACGCACATAAGTCTCCTGGCGCAGATCATGAATGTCATCCCGGTGATGCCAGGTGCGAGTCAGATAGCGCACAAGCGAATCCTCGTATAGAAGAATCTCTCGGGAAAACCACGCGTCCAGGGACTCCGGCATGACGACTACACTACATGTAAAGTCCGAGCTGCCGCATTGGTATTTTTGCTTCGCTCTATATTTATCCTAACGTGAGAATCGAGGGGGTGGAAATTGGGCGTTCGTCCGTCCTAGTTGAATTGGGGTCAACACGAGGGTGCCTGATATGCGGTGCTTTGCGATCGCGATTGCGTTGGTGGCGACTGTTCCGGCGATCGGTGCCGGAACGCAGGAGACAGACGAGCTCACGGCAACGGTAACCCGGATGGCCCGCGTCGGCTCTTGCATCTCCCCCAGCTTTTCCCCGGATGGTCAACGCCTGGCGGTCATCTGTGATCTCGGCGGTACCCCACAGGTATGGATTACGGCAACGGAGGGTGGTTGGCCAACTCAGGTAACGGCACTTGAAGATCCGGTCACCCGGGTC
>Ga0210400_10000064_pt1 | contig 160322 bp, 157 predicted proteins | sample IncBWH26MmetaG_FD_155456 | JGI IMG/M metagenome (GOLD analysis project Ga0210400, IMG submission 155456) | Forest soil microbial communities from Barre Woods Harvard Forest LTER site, Petersham, Massachusetts, United States - Inc-BW-H-26-M | ecosystem: Environmental > Terrestrial > Soil >... | reverse complement strand
CGAGCAGGACCGGCTGCGCCGGCTCGAAGAGCGCGCCGCCGAGGCGGAGACCCGCCAGGCCGAGTGCGAGCGGGCCTGGCTGCTGGGCCGCCTCGCCGCCATCAGCGCACAGCGCCGCGAGCTGGCCGACGCCAGCGACGAGGAGGGCCGGCTCGACGCCGTGGCGGCCGCCTGGTCGGAGTTCGCCGCCTTTCCTGTCGAGCTGGAGGAGCGGGTCAGCACCCTGTCCGGGGAGCTGGCCCAGGCGGTCGCCCTCGACCGCACCGCGGCGGCCCGCTGGGCCGAGGCCGAGGAGCGGCTGGCCGCCATCGAGCGGCGCCGCCTGGAGGTCTTCACCGCGCTGCGCGCCCTCGGCCTGGCGCCACGCGTGCCGGAGGGCGTGCTCGCCGAGGTGCGCCGCCTCTCCGACGACGTCGCCGCCGCGGGCAGCGTCGAGCGCCGCGCCATCGCGGTGCAGGCCGCCCAGGCGCGCTGCACGGCGCTGCGCCAGGAGATCGCATCGACCGGGCTGGGCGCGGTGCCGCTGGGCAGCGCCGAGCTGGTCGGCGAGCTGGTCGAGACCGCCTCGCGACCCGCCGACGCCCGCCGCCTGGGACCGGTGGCGCTGGCCGTGGTGCTGGTCGGCGTGGCCGTGGGCGCGGGCTGCGTCGTCGCCGGCCAGCGCTCGGTCGGCGTGCTCGCCGGAGTGCTGGCCCTGCTCGCGGCGGCGGCCGTGGTCGCCCTGGGACGGCGCGGCTCCGGTCCCGCCGCCGACGCCCGCCGCGAGCTGGCCCGGCGCTGCCCCGGGCTGGACCTGTCCCCAACCGGCGTGGCCCGGGCGCTGCACCGCCTCGACGACCTCCGCGCGCTGCACGCCGACCTGCAGCGCCAGGAACTGCTGGTCGAGACCGGCCGCGAGGAGCTGGAGGCGGCCACCGCCCACGCCGCCGACCTGGCCCAGCGCTGCCTCTCGCTGGCCGCGTCGCTGCCCGTCCCGGTCGGGCCCGACGACTCGCCGCTGCTCCAGACCACCGCCACCGGGCTGCTCGCCCGGGCCAGGGCGGCGCTCAACGCCATCGAGGACGCCGCCTCCGCCCGCCGCCGCGTCGCCGAGCTGGAGCAGGAGGACGGCCGCCTCGCCCGCGAGGAGGAGGCCTGCCGGGCCACCCGCCGCGACGCCGAGGAGCGCGCCACCGCTCGGGCCGCCCTGGAGGCGGAGATGCGCCAGTACCTCGACCGGGCCGGCCTGCCCGACGAGGCCGACCCAGCTCGCGCCGCCGCCGCCTTCCGCCAGGGCTGCTCGACGCGCCGCGAGCTGGAGAACACCGTGGCCCGGCTGGTGGAGGTGCGCCGCCGCATCGCCGTGCTCGGCGCCGACGCGGGCGGCCTGGACCGGCAGCACGCCCAGTTCGTCGCCGACCTGCTGCGCCGCGGCGGTGACCCCCTCGACGCCGAGGCCGCCGAGCCGCTCGACACCAACGCGCTGCAGCGCCTGGAGAACGCCGTGGAGGCCGCGCGGCACGCCGCCGCGGCCGCGCGCGGCGAGGCCGCGGGACTCCGCGAGCGCCTGGCCGGCCTGCTCGACGGCCTTCCGCCCGTCGCCGACCTGGAGGACGAGCGCGCCGCGACCCTGGCCATCCGCGAGCGCTGCCTGCACCAGCTCGAAGCCCTGCGCCGCGCCGCCGCATTGATCGAGGAGGCGGCGCGCCGCGTCCACCGCGACGTCGCCCCGCGCCTGGCGGCGTCGGTGAGCGCCCGCCTGGCACTGCTCACCGAGTCGCGCTACGACGCCGCCGACGTCGACGCCGAGCGCTTCGCGGTGTCGCTGCACTGCGCCGACCTCCCCGAGATGGTGCCGCTGGAGCTGGTGTCGCACGGCACCCGCGACCAGGTGTCATTGCTCCTCCGCCTCGCCCTGACCGAGGTGCTGGGCGACGCCGGCGAGCCGGTGCCCGTGCTGCTCGACGACCCCCTACTCACCGCCGACCCCACCCGGCGGCGCACCGCCGTCCAGTTTCTGCTGGCGTTGTCAGAAACCAACCAGGTGGTGATCACCACCACGCACCCGGGCATCGCCGACCAGGTCGCCCGCGAGGGCGGTGAGGACTGCGCCGTCATCGTGCTGGGCCGCACCCTGCTGCTGACCGCGCGCGACGAGGGCGGCGCCACGGTGACCCACCTGGCGCGATGAGCGGCGCCGCTCCCGACCCGGGGTTGTGCGCGACGTGCCGCCACGCGGCGGTGGTCCGCGGCGCGCGCTCGGTGTTCTGGATGTGCCGGCTGTCGGCGACCGACCCGTCGTTCGACCGCTACCCGCGCCTGCCCATCCTGCAATGCCGCGGCTACGCGCGCGGCCGGCCGGACGAGCCGGAGCCGGCTACGCCTCCAGGCGACCCCGCAACCCCGCCGCCATGAGCGACAGGCCCTCGAGGTCGGAGATGTCGTGGTCGACCAGCGGCAGGCGCGCCACCGGGACACGGCCCAGCCGTGAGAGACGCGACACCTGCCGGATGTCGCGATCGGCGAGACGGCTCAGCGTGAAGAACGCATCCGCGATGCGCCTGGGGGTGTCGGGACTGACCTTCTCCCCCAGCACCTCGCTGAGCATCGCCGCCGCCGGCGCGCCGTCGGCCAGCGCCGTCGCCGCCTCCACCGCCTCGCGGGCGCGCAGCGAGTCGGGCAGCACCCGGTTGACCACCAGCGCGCGCAGCGGCATGGAGAACTCGTGCAGCTTGGAGCAGAAGAACTCCGCCTCGGCGAAGGGCGCGGGCTCCAGCGTGGTCACCACCACGAAGCCGGTCGCCGGCGCGCGCAGCAGCTTGTAGACCTCGCGCGCCTGCTGCTGCACACCGCCGTACAGCCCCTGCAGGTCGCGCACGAACGCCGACAGGTCGGCGAGCACGTCGGTGCCGAGCAGCCGGTCGGCCATGCGCATGAACGGCGCGGCCGCGAAGCCCATCGCCCGGAAGCCCATCCGCGTCGGCCCCGCCAGCCAGGACAGCAGGCGCGCGCCGACGAAGTCGCCGAGGCGGTCGGGCGCCTCCAGGAAGTCGAGGGCGTTGCGCGACGGCGGCGTGTCGATGATCAGCACGTCGTACTCGCGCGCGGTGTGCAGCTCGTAGAGCGCCTCCATCGCCATGTACTCGTGCGAGCCGACGAAAGCGTCGCTGATCCCCTGGTAGAACGGGTTGCGCTTGATCCGCTCCGCCGCCTGCCGGTCGGGCGCCAGCCGTTCCACCAGCTGGTCCCACGTCGACTTCTGGTCGAGCATGGCAGTAACCAGCTCGCCGCGCGGCGCCGCGCCGAGCGCCCGCTTGAGCTGCGCCCTCGGCACCGCGGTCGGCTCGGTGCCGACGCTCTCCAGGCCGAGCGCGGTGGCCAGCCGCCGCGCCGGGTCGACGGTGAGCACCAGCACCCGCTTGTCGAACTCGGCGACCATGGCCATGCCCAGCGCGGCGCTGATGGTCGTCTTGCCCACCCCACCGCTGCCCGCGCAGACCACGACCTCGCGCTCACCCAACCGTGTCGCGAGGTCGACCGGCTCCTGCGCAGCGGTGCTCACGACGCCGCCCCTTCGTCGGCGCGCTGCAGCGCAGCCGCAACGGCGCGCGTGGTCGCCAGACCGGGCCGGGCGTCGACCTGCAGCGGCACCTCCAGCACCGGCGCGCCGATGCCCGCGCGCAGCCGCTTGGCGTGCATCGCCCCGTTGTCGTAGAGCCGCTGCGACAGACGCGCGCCCTGCACCACCGGACCCACGTCGCCGCCCAGCCGCGCGCTGAGCGACTCCAGGTGCGACGCCTCGCCCATCCGCTCCAGCACCCTGCGCTGCCTGGGCGTGAGCACCACGGGCATGGTGCGGTTGAGGAAGCACGCGCCCACGCTGATGCGGGACTGGCGGCGCGCCTGCTCGCTCAGCTCCAGCGCCTCCACCACCGGCATCTCCTCGGGCAGCGCGCACACCGTCAGCAGGGTGCGCCGGGGGTCGCTGAGGATGGCGTCGATCCACTCGATCTGCGAGCGGATCATGCCACCTTTGACCAATTCAAGCATGGCCCGGGCGGCGCGGATCTGGGGGATGAAGTGGCCGGTGGCGGCGGCGTCGACGATGATCAGGTCCCAGGCGGGACGGCCCTCGCGGTCGTTGCGCTTCTCCTCGAAGGCGATCTTGCCGATCACCAGCATCTCGCGCGCGCCGGGCACCCCGGTGGCGACGAAGTCGAAGACGCGCGCCAGCGGGGTCATCCGGGCGAAGCGCGGCACCTTGAAATAGATGTGCAGGTATTCCTGCAGCGACTCCTCGGGGATGAGCGCCAGCACGCTGACGTTGGGCTGCACCGACTTGGGCTGAAAGCCCACCGGCGGCGAGCCCAGCGAGCCGGCCAGGTCACCCTTGGCGTCGATGTCGATGCACAGCACCCGCTTGCCCACGCGCGCCGCGATCAGCGCCAGCGCGCCGGCGATCGTCGACTTGCCCGTGCCGCCCTTGCCGGCGACGAAGAGCAGGCGCCGCTCCAGCAGCTCGGCGAGCGTCCCGCCGGGCTCAGCCGCCCGCGCCACCGCGCGCGCCGGGCTCAGCGGCGCGCGTACTCGCGACGCTCGACGCCGAAGTTCTCTGCGTAGAGCGCGTCGACGCGCCGCAGGTCGTCGTCGCTGAGCGCCGGGGCGTCGGCCGCACCGGTGAACTCGTCGAGCTGCTCGATGCCGGTCATGGTGGGCAGCACGCTGCTGATCCCCGGCTGCGCCATGGCGTACTGCAGGGCGAGCTGGGCGATGGTGCGCGAGCCGTCCTCGTGCAGCCAGCGCAGCGTCTCCGCCTTGTCGAGCAGGTCGACCAGCATCTGCCGGTTGCGGAAGGAGCGGTGGTCACCGGCGGCGAAGGTGGTGTCCTTGGTGATCTTCCCCTCCAGCGCGCCCGACGCATGGGGAACGCGCGCCAGCACACCGGCGCCCGCCGAGGCAGCCTCGGCCAGGAAGCGCCGACCGGGATCCTGCTCCAGCATGTTGTAGACCGTCTGCAGCACCTGCACGCGCCGCTCGCGCAGGGCGCGCACCCCCTCCTCCTCCCAGCCGATCGCCGGCCCCAGGGCAACGCCGAAGACGCGGATCTTGCCCTCGTCCCGCAACGATTGCAGGGTGGCGAAAGCCTCGTCGTCGTCGATGGCGTCCATGCGCGGGTTGTGCATCTCGTAGACGTCGATGACGTCGGTGCGCAGCCGCCGCAGCGACGCCTCGCAGGCGCTGCGGATGAACGCCGCGTCCCAGCGCTGCGGCCGCTCGCTGTGGGTGTGCTGCTCGCGCGGTGCGGTGATGTCGTAGCCGAACTTGGTGCCCAGCACGTATGCGTCGCGGGGCAGGCCGGCGAGCGCATCGGCGAGCAGGGTCTCGGAGATGCCGTCGTCACCGTAGGAGTCGGCGGTGTCGAAGAAGGTGATGCCGCGGTCGAGCGCGCGGCGGACCAGCGCCCTGCCCTCCTCCTCGGTGAGCGTGCCCCACCAGGAGGTGCCGAGGACCCAGCCGCCGAAGCCGATCGCCGACACCGTGAGCGGCGTGGCGCCAAGGGTGCGGTACTGCATGGCCCCGATTATGGGCGCGCGCGCCGGAGCGCCGCCTCTCGCCGTGCCCGGCCCCGTCCCCTTTATGCTCCGCGTCATGGACGGGGTCGTCGAGCACCGCAGCTACGCCGAGATGGAGGCCGCGCTCGACCACGTCCGCGCCGCGCCGGAGCTGGCCGGCACCGTCGCCCTGCTGGTGCGCCGCCCCGCCGGCGGGGAGCGCGAGGTGCTGCAGGAGGCCGAGCTGCACCCCGAGCACGGCCTGGTCGGCGACGGCTGGCGCCACCGCCCCGACCGGCTCAGCCCCGATGGCGGCCCCGACCCCGGACGGCAGCTCACCGTGATGAACGTCCGCTTCGCCGCCCTGGTCGCCGGGGACGCCGAGCGCATCCCCCTGGCCGGCGACCAGGTCTACGTCGACCTCGACCTCAGCGAGGCCAACCTCCCCCCCGGCACCCGGCTCGCCGTCGGCGCCGCGGTGGTGGAGATGACCGCCCTCCCCCACACCGGCTGCGCCAAGTTCGTGCAGCGCTTCGGCGTCGACGCCCAGCGCTTCGTCAACTCCCCGGCCGGCCGCGCCCTCCGCCTCCGCGGCGCCAACGCCCGCGTGGTGGTGGGCGGTCGCGTCCGCCCCGGCGACGCCGTCCGCAAGCTGGACTGACGGGTCAGCGCCTCCGCTACAGCGCCGCCAGCACCTCGGCCGCGTGCCCCGACGGCTTCACCTTGCGCCAGGCCCGCTCCACCCGCCCGTCGGCGCCGACCAGGAACGTCGAGCGCTCCACGCCCATGTACTTGCGGCCGTACATCGACTTCTCCACCCACACCCCGAACGCCTCGCACAGCGCGCGGTCGGGGTCGGAGATGAGCGGAAAGCCGATATCGCACTTGGCGGTGAAGCGGTCGTGGGCCTTCTCCGAGTCCGGCGACACGCCGTACACGGCAACCCCCTGCTTCGAGAACTCGGGCAGCAGCGAGGTGAACTCGCGCGCCTCCAGCGTGCAGCCGGTGGTGTCGTCCTTGGGGTAGAAGTAGAGGACGGCGCGCCGCCCGGCCAGGTCGGAGGAGCGCAGGCGCCCCCCGCCGCCGGTGGCGAGGTCGAACGCGGGCAGGGTGTCGCCGGAGGTCACAGACATGGCGCAATCCTATACTCGCCACCGCCCATGCCCGAGACCACCACCACGACCAACCCGACCTCCACCGGCACGCCACCCAAGCGCAGCGCCGTCGGCCTGCTGCTGCGCTTCATCTCCTGCGGCCTGCTGGCCATCGCCCTCGGCGCGCTGTGGCGCTTCACCCTCGCCCCCAAGCAGATCCGCGCCGCCAGCGCCCTGGCCGGCATCCTCTTCCTGCTGCTCGGCTTCATCCTCGGCGGCCTGCTCTGGTACCTGCGCGACGCCCGGCTGCGCGCCCGCAACCCCGCGGCCATCGACGACGAGCGGCTGGTCTTCTCCTTCGTCGTCTTCGCGGTGATGCCCCTGGCGGTGCTGGTGGTGGTCGGCCTGGTCTGGTTGCTCGCCCTGTTCATCGGCGGCTGAGCCCGCCATGGGCATCCACCTGCTCGGCCTGATCGGCGTGCTGATCGCCCTGGTCGGCGCCGCGATGATGGTGATCCCGCGGCCCCTCTCCTTCGTGCTGCGGCTGTTCGGGGTTCGCTGGAACCCGCACGACGCCAGCCGGGTGGCCGCCTGGGGACTGGTCGGGATCGGGCTGGTGGTGGTGGTGCTGACGCGCGCGGTGCGCTGAGCCCCCCGGCTAGTTGAGGAAGGCGCGCAACCGGCCGACCACGTCGCGCACCTCGCCCGCGTCGCCGGCGTCAGCGGCGCCGTCGAGGTAGGCGAGCAGATCGGCGAGCGCCCCCTGCGCCTGTCCCACCCGCCAGCGCAGCAGGCCGCGGTCGCGCAGCTCCCCGGGGGCGTCGGGTCGCAGGGCGACGCAGCGGTCGGCGGCGAGCAGGGCCCGCGCCCAGTCCTCCCGCGCCGCGTGGCAGCCGCGCAGGTTGCGCGACATGCGCACCAGGATGGCCCGAACGGTGGACGGCTGCAGCCAGGACGGATCGAGCTCCGACACCTCGGTGCCGACCGCGCCACTGACCAGCTGCCGGGCCGCCTCCTGGTCGAGCGGCTCGCCGCCGCTGAAGGCGTCGACCAGCGTGGTGCCGACGCGGACCACGAAGTGCCCGGGCAGCCCGATGCCCTCGACGGGGATGCCGGCCCGCCGCCCCACCGCCATCCACAGCGCGCCGCAGGCGATGGGGATGCCCGCGCCGCGCTCCATGACGGTGTGCAGGTAGTGCGCCTGGGGGTCGCCGCCGCCCGCGCCGCGCAGGCGCAGCCGGTCGCGGAGCAGCGCGGCGATCACCGGGACCGCGGTGAAGGGCGGTGAATCCCCGCCTGCCCCGGCGCGGGCACGCAGCTCCTCGCCGAGCTCGTCGAGCCGCTCCAGCCAGGGCGCGGGGTCGAGCCCGGGGTTGTCCTCGGCGGCCAGCCAGAGGGCGGCCTCGGCCACGTCGCCGTCCGGCGCGGCGGCGCAGGCGAGCAGGGCGGTCCGGGGGTCCACGCTCATGGTTCGTATCATCCCCCGCTGATGCCGACACCTCGCCTCGCCCTGGCCACCGGCGGCCTCTCCCTCGACGCCGTGGTCGCGGCCGCGCGCGAGGCGGAGGGGCTGGGCTGGGAGGCGGTGCTGGTCGGCGAGGCGGGGCTGGAGATCGACGCCCTGGTCGCCGCGGCGGCGGTGCTGAAGGCGACCGAGCGGGTGCGCTGCGGGCCGGGGATCGTCAGCGTCTACGACCGGCACCCCGTGGCCCTGGCCCGTGCGGCGGCGACGCTCGACCGGCTGGCGCCGGGGCGGGCGCTGCTGGGGATCGGGCGGAGCAGCCGGGCGTACGCGGAGAGCGCGCTGGGGCTGGCGTGGGAGCCGTCGCAGGCGTCTCTGGAGGACGCGGTGCGGATCGTCCGCGCCCTGCTCCGCGGGGAGACGGTGCGCCACCGCGGGCCGCGCTGGACGGCGTCGATCGGGCCGGCGCCGGCGCGGGCGGCGGCGGTGGCCGGGGTGCCGGTGCTGCTCGCCGCGGTGGGGCCGCGCACCCTGCGGCTGGCCGGGGCGGCGGCGGATGGGGTGCTGCTCAACTACGGCGCGCCGCCGGAGTACGTGCGCTGGGCGGTCGAGGTGGTGCGGGCGGGGGCGGCGGAGGCGGGGCGGGCGGGCGACGCTGTGGACGTGTACGCATACCTCCACGTCGTGTGCACCGATGCGCCCGACGCCGCTGCGCGCCTGGACCGGCTGCGCCGCGAGCTGGCCGCACTCCACGCCGAGCCGGGCCAGGGGCGATGGCTGGCGGCCCAGGTCGGGGCGCCACGAACGTGGGACGACCAGGCGCTGCGCCGCTTCGCGGTGGTGGGCACGCGCGCGGAGTGCCTGGCGCGGATCGAGGAGTACCGTGACGCCGGGGCGCGCTGTCCCGTTCTCATGCCGTCGGCGATGCGGGCGCTCTTCGGTTGAGTCCGCTGCCATCTCGAGCCGGATTCCGGTCAGAGGACCCGTTGCTATGATCCAGCCGTGATCCTGGAGGAAATCGCGGGACCGCATGATCTGCGCGCCCTGGGGTACGCGGACATCGAGCGTCTGTGTGCGGAGATCCGCGAGTTCCTGGTCGAGGCGGTGTCGCGCACCGGCGGCCACCTCGGTCCCAACCTCGGCGTCGTCGAGCTCAGTGTGGCCATGCACCGCGTCTTCGACAGCCCGCGCGACCGGATCATCTTCGACACCGGCCACCAGGCCTACGTGCACAAGATCCTCACCGGCAGGCGCGAGCGCTTCGACACGCTGCGCCAGCTCGGCGGCCTCAGCGGCTACCCCGACCGCGACGAGTCCGAGCACGACATGGTCGAGAACTCGCACGCCTCCACCGGCTTGAGCTACGCGCTCGCCGTGGCCACCGCACGCAGACTGCGGGGCGAGCCGGGCAAGGTGGTCTGCGTCATCGGCGACGGCGCGCTCACCGGCGGCATGGCCTACGAGGCGCTCAACAACATCGGCCACCTCAAGCCCGAGATGGTGATCATCCTCAACGACAACGGGCGTTCCTACGCGCCCACGGTCGGCGGACTGGCGGAGAACCTGGGACAGCTCCGGCTTTCGCCGAAGTACGAGGCCGCCAAGGACAAGGCGGGAACCGTGCTGCGCGGCCTGCCCGTGGTCGGCGACTCGGCGTACGACACGGCGCGGCGCATGAAGAACTCGCTGAAGCAGCTGGTCGCGCCGCATTCCATCTTCGAAACCCTGGGCATCAAGTACGGCGGACCCATCGACGGCCACAACGTGCGCGACGTCGAGCGCGCCCTGCGCGACGCGGCGCGCTACCGCGGCCCCGTCGTCGTGCACATGGTCACCGACAAGGGGCACGGCTACGGCCCCGCCGTCGACGACGCCATCGACAAGTTCCACGGCGTGTCCAGCTTCGACCCCGAGAATGGGACGTTCAAGGCCAAAACAACCTCGTGGACCGACCTCTTCGGCGAGGCCCTGATCGAGGCCGCGGAGCAGGACGAGCGCATCGTCGCAATCACCGCGGCGATGGCGTCGTCGACGGGACTGCTGGAGTTCGCGCGGCGCTTCCCCGAGCGCTTCTTCGACGTCGGCATCGCCGAGCAGCACGCGGTCACCTTCGCCACCGGGCTGGCGATGAGCGGCCTGCGTCCGGTGGTGTGCATCTACTCGACGTTCCTGCAGCGCGCCTTCGACCAGGTCACCTGCGACGCCTCGCTGCACCACGCGCCGGTGGTCTTCGTGCTCGACCGCGCCGGCATCACCGGCGACGACGGGCCCACCCACCACGGCATGCTCGACCTCGCCTACCTGCGCGTCATCCCCGGGATGACGGTTTCGGCGCCGAGCGATCCCGCGGAGCTGCGCCGCCTGCTGGCCACCGGGCTGCAGCACGGCGGACCGTTCACCATCCGCTACCCGCGCGGCGCCGCGCCGGCGCGCGACGACTGCGCGCTGGAGCCGGTCGAGGTGGGGCGGATGCGCGTGCTGCGCGAGGGCGGCGACGTCGCCCTGGTGGCGGTGGGCAAGATGGTCGCCGCCGCTTCGCAAGCTGCCGAACGGCTGGCGGCCGGCGGCGTGCGGGCGACGGTGGTGGACGCGCGCTTCGTCAAGCCGATCGACCCCGCGCTGGCGTCGCTGGCGGCGCGCCACCCCGCCGTGGTCACCGTCGAGGACGGCACCGTCCGGGGCGGCTTCGGCAGCGGCGTGCTGGAGCTGCTCGCCGCCGCCGACGTGCACGTCCCGGTCCGTGTCCTCGGGCTTCCGGACGGCTTTGTCGAGCACGGTGCCCCGGGCACGCTGCTGAGCGGGTTCGGCCTCGACGCCGACGGCATCGCCGCCGCCGCGCGCAACCTGCTCGGCAGCCTCCCGAAAAGCGCCCTGGCGGGCTAGGCGCTAGGCGCTAGGCGCGTCCCGGCTGAACGGGATGGCCGGGCAGCGCCTCGGCACCCGCGGCGCCGGGGAGGAGCAGCGCGGGCAGCGCGCAGGCCAGCGAGAGGAGCACGCCGCCGATCGCGAAGAGCGCGGCCCCGGCGACGTTGCCGTCGCCCGCCAGCGAGACCAGCACGGCGACGCTGCCTGCGGCGGTGATCGTCCCCAGCAGCGCGCCGACCACCGCTCCGGGCCAGCGCGCCCATCGCGCGCCGCGCAGCACGGCGGCGCTGAGCACCAGGCAGAGCACGCCGGCGGGGAAGGTGGCCAGTGCGGCGGCGGTCGGGTCGGTGGTGCACGTCGAGTGCTGCAGCGAGGTGCCCACGTAGGTGCACTGCTGCGTCCCCGCGCCGCCGAGCACGATGTAGACGCTGACGAAGAGCAGCGCCAGCGCGGGGATGAGCAGCCCGATCCCGGCGAGCAACCTGCGGCGGCGGGGGTTCATGGGGGAAGGCTACGCCACCTTGCGCACCACGACCGTGCTGGCGAGCTTGTCGTGCAGGCCCTGCTTGCGCGGGTCGAAGGCGGCGATCAGGAAGCCGATGCCGAGGATGATCGAGGAGATGTAGTAGCCGATCCAGCGCACGATGATCTGGCCGATGCCGGGTCGCGCGCCGTCCTCGACGCGGCGGATCTCCATGCCGAACATGCGGTGGCCGATGGTCTCACCGAGCCACGCCCAGGTGACCGGCAGGTAGAGGAAGGAGACGATGCCCCACACCGCCCACCACCACTGGCCCTCGGTGATGACGATGTTGCCGTTGCCGTAGTCGATGCCCTTGACGAAGGTGCGGCCGCCGATGAAGAAGATGATGCCGAGCAGGATCCAGTCGACGAACACCGCGAGCACGCGCCACCAGAATCCCGCGTAGGCGAGACCGGCGGCGGGTCCGGCGACGGTCTGCTGCGGCGGGGGGCCGGACCATCCGGCCGCGGGCGAGCCGTAGGGGGCGGCGGCGTAGCCCGGGGGCGGACCCGGCGGGGGCGGCGGCACCGGCTGCGCGGACTGCGTGGGTTCGCCCGGAGCGGGGGTCTGCATGTGGTCGGTCCTCCCGTGATCGAGCCCGTTTGCCGCCCAGGCTAGCCCGAAAGGACCGCTGTGGATGCGGCTCGTCGCTGGAATTCTGCACGCACCCGGCCCCCGGCGTGGCGCCGAGTGCCGCGCTCAGTGCGCTTCGACCAGCTCGATGGAGGTGAGCGCGGCGGGGCGGCCGAGATGGTAGCCCTGCCCGTACTCGACGCCGAGCTCGACCAGCATGTCGAGGACGCGCTGGTCCTCGATGCCCTCGGCGATCACCTCGGCGCCGCTGGCCCTGGCGAAGGCGAGCGCGGCGAGGATGGTGGCGCGCGGCCCGATCTGGTCGACCCGCTGGGTGAAGCTGGTGGCGATCTTGATGAACTCGGGGCGCGCGGCGGCCAGGGTCTCGAAGGTCGAGCGTCCTTCGCCGACGTCGTCGAGGGCGAAGCGGATGCCGTGCTCGCGATGGGCGGCGAGCACCTGCACCAGGCGGCCGATGTTGGTGACGCTCTCTCGTTCGCTGACCTCCAGCACCACGTCGTCGGGACGGCGTCCCGCCCACTTGAGCAGCAGCAGGAGCTGGTCGACGTCGTGCAGCGGGTCGAGCAGACCGGCGACGCTGACGTTGATGAAGACCGGCAGGCCCGGCGACAGACCGCTGGCCACGCCGACCACGGTGCGCCGGCAGAGATGGTCCAGCTCGCGCACCAGTCCCATGCGCTGCGCGGCGGCGAAGAGTCCCTCGACGCTGCCGCCGTTCCAGCCCGCGGGACGCGACAGCGCTTCGAATCCGGTGATGGCGCGGTCGCCGAGTCGCACCACGGGTTGGAAGACGACGTCGACGTCGCGCGACGCCAGCACGCGCAGCACCGTGTCGGCCCAGCGCGCGGCCTGGGCGAGGATGCCGTTGCCGTCGGCATCGGCGGGCGAGGGCGCCACCACCATGCGGTTGCGCCCGCGCGACTTGGCCTCGTAGAGCGCGGCGTCGCAGCGTTCCATCATGGCGACGTGCGACTCGATGCCGTCCCATTCGGCGAGGCCCGCGCTGCAGGTCAGACCGCGCGGCACCAGCTCGCGCAGCCGCTCGACGATGCCGTGCGCGGTGTCGAGCCGGCAGCCGTTGAGCAGGATGGTGAATTCCTCACCACCGTAGCGCGCCAGCACGTCGCCCGCGCGCAGCACGGACAGCCACGACGACACGACCTGCTGGAGGATGCGGTCGCCGGCCTGGTGTCCCTGCTCGTCGTTGAAGATCTTGAAGTGGTCGAGGTCGAGCATGGCGACGCAGAGCGGCTCGCCGTCGCGGCGCCGCCGTGAGATGCCGCGGTGCACCTCCTCGTCCCAGGCGCGCCGGTTGGGCACGCCGGTGAGCGGGTCGGTGCGCGCCAGCGACTGCACGCGGCGGATCGAGCGCTGCGTCCAGCGACCGACGACGATGACGGTGCCGACCAGCAGCAGCAGCTCGACGCCGAGGGTCCGTCCGAAGTCGCCGACCAGCGCGGTGGCGAGGGCGATCAGGCCAACCTGGAGGAACGCCTGGCCCACCTCGTAGAAGTAGAACGCGTAGAGCGCGGCCCAGACGTAGATGAAGGAGTACGCCTGCGCGCCCTCGCCGCCGAAGCGCACCGCAACACTGATCAGCAATGTGCCCATCGCGGTGAGCACCGGGTAGACCTCGGGGGGCAGCCGGTGTCCCCAGCGCCACAGCACCGCGGCGACCAGCACGGCGGACACGGCCACGCCGCCGAGCGCGGCGGGCTGGCGGCCGGGCACGCGAAGGATCAGCGAGGCCGCGACGAGCACGCCGCCGGCGCCGTAGAGGTAGGCGCCCGCCCTGGCCATCTCCGCAGCGACCGCGGTCGGACTCGGTCGAAGCCCCGCCGCAACTCTGCGCAGCGCGACCGGAACCACCGTGGCCCAGGGTCGCGACGATCCGCTCTGGCCCATGTTGTGGACAAACTCTAGCGCCCGGCCTGTCACGGTGCGGTGACGGGTGGTCACCCCCAGGGGCGAATCTTCGAAAGGGGTTTTCCCTTCTGTCACGGGCGCGCGATGGCGCGGGGCCGGGCGCGCTATGGTTGCGCGTGCTGTGAGCACTGTTGCGACTGCTGTCGACGGGCCGGTGCTGGTGGTGACCATCACCCGACCGGAGGTGCGCAACGCGGTGGACGGGCCGACCGCTGCTCTGTTGGTGTCGGCCTTCACCGCGTTCGACGCCGATCCTGCGCTGTCGGTGGCGGTGCTGTGCGGCGAAGGCGGCGTGTTCTGCGCGGGCGCTGACCTGAAGGCCGTCGCATCCGGTGACGTCGCGCGCGCCAATCGCCTGTCGCGCGAGGGCCCAGCGCCGATGGGCCCCTCGCGGATGCTGCTCTCCAAGCCGGTGATCGCCGCCGTCGAGGGCTTCGCGGTGGCGGGCGGGCTGGAGCTGGCGCTGTGGTGCGACATGCGCGTCGCCGCTGAGGACGCGGTGTTCGGCGTGTACTGCCGGCGCTGGGGTGTCCCGCTCATCGACGGCGGCACCGTGCGCCTGCCGCGGCTGATCGGACACAGCCGCGCCATGGACATGATCCTGACCGGGCGGGGCGTCAGTGGCGCCGAGGCTTTGTCGTTCGGGCTGGCCAACCGCCTGGTCCCAGCCGGCACCGCTGTGGCTTCCGCTGTTGCCCTTGCCCACGAACTTGCGGCGCTGCCCCAGGGCTGCATGCGCTCCGACCGTCTGTCCGCGTACGAGCAGTGGGGCCTCGGCTCCTTCGACGCCGCGATGCTCAACGAGTTCGACCGCGGCCTCTCGGTCATCGAGTCCGGCGAAACCCAAGCCGGCGCGCAACGCTTCGCCGGTGGCGCCGGCCGCCACGGGACCCCCGCCTAGCCCTGTGCTACGCTCGCGCCGCTCCCGTGCGCGGCCTCGTAGCTCAGTGGATAGAGCAGCGGTTTCCTAAACCGCGTGTCGCAGGTTCGATTCCTGCCGGGGCCACATCGCGGCTCAGCGCTCGCCCACGTAGGGATCGACGGCCGCGTCGCGAACGAATCCGGCGCTGACGAACAGGTGCTGTCCCAGCAGGTTGGTGCGCCCGATCTCGCTCAGGTGGTCGCTCGCGGCGAGGCCCGCGGCCTGGGGATCGCCGCTGGCGATGGCCTGGATCATCGTCATGTGCTCGTGCAGGCTGGCGATGCGCGCGTCCTCGCTCTCCAGCAGGCCGTGTCCTTCGGGCCTGCGCGTCAGCGTGTTCATGTGCGCGGTCCACAAGATCTCGAGCACGCCGACGATCGCCGACATCGGCTTGTTGCCGCACCCGAGCACCACCTCCTGGTGGAAACGTCGCGCCAGTGCGGCGTACTCGACGGGCTGGTCGATCACCTTGCGCGATGCCTCGACGATGCGGCGCAGCTTGGGGATGACGGTGACGCGGCGGTCCTCGCGTCGCGCGCACTCCGCCGCGCACACCGGGTCGAGCTGGCGCACCGCGTGCACCACCGCCTCGACGGGAACCGCGGCGGCCTCCAGGTGCATCGCCAGCAGGTACGCCACCTTGTCCAGCGACGGCGGGCGCACCACCGCGCCGCCGACGCTGCCGCGTTTCACCGCGATGAGTCCCTCGGCCTGGAGGATGCGCAGCGCCTCGCGGATCGACGCCGCGCTGACGCCGAAGTCGGCGATGAGGTCCTCCTGGCGCGGCAGCGCATCGACGATCTCGCCGGAGATGATCTGCTGGCGCAGCTTGTCGGCGATGACCTCGGCGAGGATGGGATGCCGGACCGGGCGCGTGCGCGCCCGGACCGGCGTTGGATCAGTGCGTGGCAGTGCCGCCGACCTCCTCGATTCTCAGCCCTTGCCGATCACGGCTTTCAGGATGGACGGATCATAGATCTGGCTGCTCGTCAGCGGCGCCGAGTAGCTGAGGACGTTGCCGACGCCGAGCCAGATCTGCTGCAGCTGGGATGCGCCGTCCGTCTTGAAGATCAGGTTGGGGTCGAACACCTGCGACGGAGCGGTGGTGACCACCGCCGCCGTCTGGTGCAGCTCCGAGGCGAGCGCGTTGAGCACCGTGGGATTGGCGTGGTAGTCACCCTGCAGGTAGGTGCGCGAGGTGCGGATCATGGCCCGCACGAAGGCCTGGGCGACGTCGGGATGCTGGGTGCGCAGCGCGCCCATCACGTAGCCGCCGAGGGTCGGCGTGCTCGTGCCCGGGATGATCAGCGGCTTGGCGTAGCCGCCGCTCTGGGCGTTCTGCCACAGCGGATCGGCGAGGAAGCCGGCGTCGATCGACTTCTGCTGCAGCGCGATCAGCTCGTTGGGACCGCCCAGCGAGGAGATCTTGACGTCCTTGATGGTGAGCTGGCACTTGGAGAGATAGCCCTGCAGGAAGAGCAGGTCCGACGCACCAGCGCCCGCGCTGCCGCCCACAGACACGGTCAGCCCCTTCATCTTGCAGGGGTCGAACGTGCCACCCGCGGGCACCAGGTCCGTACGGATCCAGAAGCCCTGCAGGTCGGAGTCCTGGGGAACGCCGCCGGTGGCGGCGACGAAGCGGATGTCCGAGCCCGACGCCTGGGCGTTGAGGATCGCGGCGGAGACGCCGATGGTGTACACGTCGAGCGATCCCGACTGCAGCGCGGCCACGGCCGCGGGCACCGGGATGGTGCTGATCGAGACGTCGAGGTTCTCCTTGCGGAACTCGCCGAAGTAGTCGGCCAGCAGCATGGTGTCGTAGACCTCGAGCGACACCGCGTCGGCGGCCGTGACCTTGGTCAGCTGGGCGAGCGGCTTCGGCGCCGGTGTGCCCGGGCCGGTGGCGGTGGACACGCCCGCGCTGGCCGACGAGGCAGGCGCATTCGATGCCGGAGTGTTGTTGCTGCTGCTGCCACATCCGGTGATGATGACGACCATTGCCGTGGCGAGTGGGGCCACCACCCGCCACCTGCGCCACACAGCAATCCGTGCCCCGCCAGGCCGCTGATGGACACGATCGCTGTGCATACTCAAATACCTCGTGCGGAGTTCGTGGATGCCCACGGCACCACGAATCGGGTGAGCAGTCTGACGAGCCGGATCATGACCAGGCCGAGCACGGCCACGACCACGATTCCGACGTACATCTTGGTGGCAAGGAAGAGCGACCAGGACAGCCAGATCATGTTGCCGATGCCGTCGCTGCCCATGACGAACTCGACACCGACCATGACCAGCACGGACACGCCTGCGGACAGTTGCAGCGCCACCATCATTCCGGGCAGTGCGGCGGGCAGCAGGACGTGGCGGAACATCTGCCAGCGCGTCGCCCCGAACGACGACGCCACCTCACGGTAGCCCTCGCCGACGGCGACGATCGCCTCCATGGTCGAGATCCACATGAAGAAGAACACCGACACGGCGATGGAGAGGTCGATGGGCACCTCGCCGAGTCCGAAGATGAGCAGGAACACCGGCAGCAGCGCCAGCTTCGGCACCGTGTACAGCGCGGACAGCAGGGGATCGAGCGCCGCGCGCACCAGGTGGCTCATGCCCATGACCAGTCCGACGATGGCGCCGGACGCGACTCCGAGGGCCAGCCCGATGGTGACCCGCTCCAGGCTGATGGCGAGGTTGCTCTGCAGCTCCCCGGACTTGACCAGGCTGACCGCCTCGGCGACGATCGAGCTCGGCGCGGGGAAGAACTGCACCCGGAAGACGCCGCGGTCGGCGAACAGCTCCCACAGCCCGATGAGGACGATCGGCACACCCCACGCCAGCGAGGTGTCGATCAGGCGACGCCGCCGCTGGTAGCGGCGGGGTTGCAGCTCGGCGAGCCCGGGCGAGCGGCGCAGCACGGTGGCCGTTGCGTCGGCGGTCGCGCCGCGGCGGCGGTGGGCGGCGATGCTCATGCCGGCGTCCCCGTCGCGGTGTCGCCGCCACCCTGCGCCGGGATCAGCGTCTTGTTGACCTCGACGCGGAGCTGGTCCCAGATCGCGTTCTGCAGCCGGGCGAACTCGGGCTCGGCGCGGAGTGCGCCGGAGCGCGGCCGCGCGAAGGGAATGCGGTACTCGCCGAGCACCTTGCCAGGGCGCGCCGTCATCACCACCACGCGATCGCCGAGCAGGATCGCCTCGTCGAGGCTGTGGGTGACGAAGATCACGGTGCGCCGGTCGGCCTGCCAGAGCTGCAGCAGCTCCTCCTGCATCACGTTGCGCAGCTGAGCGTCCAGCGATGCGAAGGGCTCGTCCATGAGCAGGATCTCGGGCTCCACGGCCAGTGCGCGCGCGATGGAGACGCGCTGCCGCATGCCACCCGAGAGCGTCGCGGGATACGCCGACGCGAAGGCGCCCAGGCCCATGCGCTCGATCCAGTGATCGGCGACGCGGCGTGCCTCGGCCTTCGACGTCCCCCGCAGGGTGAGGCCGAACTCGACGTTGGAGCGCACGCTCTTCCAGGGAAAGATGCTGTGGTCCTGGAAGACCATGGCCACCGCGCTGGCCGTGCCCGGGCGCGGGTGGATGAGGATCTCCCCGGCGGTGGGGTTGATCAGCCCGGCGACGACGCGCAGCAGCGTCGACTTGCCGCAGCCGGATGGACCGACGATGCACACGAATTCGCCTTCGTGGATGTCGAGCGACAGCGGTCCGAGCGCGTCGACGCCCTTGCCCTGGCGTCCGAACGTTCGCTCCACGGCGACGGCGGACACCTTGACGTCGGGCGTGCGCGCGGGCTGCACCGGCGCGTCGCTGCGCGGCTCGCTGTCGCTCTCGTCGGAGCGCACGGTCGCCGAGGTCGGCACCCCGACCGCCATCACCGACGCTGCCCGCGGTGCTGCACCGTCACACAACCTCCAACCAGTCGCCCGCCGGGAACAATCATTCTAAGGTTTATAGGATTTGAGGGCGCATGATGGCATGCACCAAGGGCAGTGTCAACCGCCTCGCTGAGCGTGCCGGCCCGGGCTTGACACCGCCCTCCGGGCCAGCTAGCCTCGCATCCTTCGAATGTTTCGACAAAATTGAGGGATCAGGCATGACCACGGCCGCCGCTGAGCCACACACCGGCCCCGCCGCCGGTACCCGTCGCTACCGGCTCATCTCGGTCGACGGGCACCTCAACGAGCCCGGCGACCTGTGGACGTCGCGCGTTCCCAAGCGATTCGTCGACGCCGTTCCGCGCATCGAGTCCTTCGAGAAGGGCGACGCCTGGGTTCTGCCCGGCATCGCCAGCCCCGTGACCTTCGGCTGGGGCGCGTGCGCCGGCAAGAAGCCCGAGGACCTCGGCAACTGGTGCCGCTTCGAGGACATCAACCCGGGCAGCTACGATCCCAAGGCGCGCGTGCTGGAGATGGACGAGGACCGCGTCGACGCCGAGGTCATCTACCCCTCGGGCCAGTGCGCGCGATACGTCGCGGCGGCGCAGGATCCCGAGCTGCACCTGGCCATGGTGCGCGCCTACAACGACTTCCTCGCGGAGTTCTGCGCGTACGCGCCCGACCGGCTCGGCGGCGCCTTTCGCCTGCCCAACCGCGGCGTGGCCCAGGCGGTCGCCGAGGTGGAGCGGGTCAAGGACCTGCCCGGATGCGTGGCCTTCCACCTCATGTGCTATCCGCACGGCGACCTCGACATCGCGCCCGAGGACGATGCGCTGTGGGCGGCGATCCAGGCCACCGGCAAGCCGCTGACCATCCACGTCTCGCTGTCGTCGGCGATGACCTCCGGGCATCACGCGGTCACCGTGCTCCCCGGCACCGTGCACTTCTACGACGCGCCCGGCCGCATGCTGCAGTTCATCTTCTCCGGCGTGCTCGACCGCTTCCCCGACCTGCGCGTGGTGTTCACCGAGGTCGATTGCGGCTGGATCCCCTACTTCGAGGAGCAGGCGGACGACAACTTCCTGCGCCACTCCAAGGCCGACCTGCGCGACAACACGCTGACCCGGCTGCCCAGCGAGTACATGCACGAGTTCTTCCCGGTGGCCTTCATCAACGACTCCTTCGCCATCAAGAACATCGACCGCATCGGCGCCGATCGCATGCTGTGGTCGAACGACTACCCGCACATCACCTCGGACTGGCCGTACTCGTGGAAGTCGATCAAGCTGGCGCTCGACGGCGTCCCGTTCGCCGACCAGCGCGCCATCCTGGCCGGCAACGCGTTGCGCCTCTTCAAGTTCGGCGCCTAGGCGAGACGCGTCTTGCCGCGCAGCGCACTCAGCACCTTCGTCATCAGCTACACCGTCTTCGACGAGGGCGGTGATCTCGACGAGCAGGGCCAGCGCGCGCACTTCGAGCGCCTGGCCGAGGCGGGCATCGGCGTGTACGCGGTCGGCGGCGGCAGCGGTGAGGCGTACAGCCTGACTCCCGACGAGCAGGCGCGCGTGCTGGCGATCGCGGCCGACGTGCTGCGCGATCGCGTCCCGGTGCGAGCGATGGGCGCGCCGCCGCGGCGCGCGGGCGAGATGATCGCCTTCGCGGACCGCGTCGCCGCCGCCGGTCTCGACGGCATGCAGCTCTATCCGCCCGACCTCGGCATGGGCCACCGTCCGCGCGACCGCGAGCTGCGCGCGTACTACGACGACGTGCTGCCGGCGATCCGCGTGCCGGTGATCCTGTCGACGCACATGTCGCTGGGATACCTGCTCCCGGTGCCGCTCATCGCGGACCTCGCGGAGCGATACCCACACGTCGCCGGCGTCAACGTCACGACACCGGACCTCGCCTACCTCGGCGACGTGGTGGCCGCCGTCGGCGACCGGCTGGAGGTGCACGTCGGCATCGCCTCCCAGGCGTTGACCGCGATCGCCCTTGGTGCCTCGGGATTTCTCAGCTCTGAGGGCAACCTCGCACCGCGCCTGTGCCAGGGCATCATCGACGGCTGCGTGGCCGGTGACTACGCCGGCGCCAATGACGCGCTGGGCCGCGTGGTCAGGCTCGGCGTCGCCAGCCAGCGGTTCGGCAACGTGCAGGCGATGAAGGCGTGTCTGCGCCTGCTCGAATTGCCGGGCGGCGTGCCCCGGCGGCCGCGACTGCCGCTCGAGGATGCCGATTCCCTGGCGCAGCTTCGCGCGCTGCTCGACGAGCTCGACATCGCGCGCATCGAGGGCCTGAAGGTGCCCGCCGCATGACACCCATCGAAGCCATCCAGAACATCATCAACGTCTACAACCGCGCCGTCGACGATCGCGAGTTCGAGCGCTTGCACGAGGTTTTCGACACGGAGTCGCGCTACTGGCTGCACGGACGTCTGCTCACCGGCACCGAGGCCATCATCGCCGGCCTGGCCAAGAACTTCGAGGACGGCAGGCTGTCACGCCACTGGACCGCCAACACGTCGATCATGGATCTCGACGCCACCTCGGCGCGCGGCCTGTCCGACATGTTCTTCATGGAGCCGCGCGATGGCGTGTGGGCGATGACCATCGTGGGCCGCTACCACGACTCGTACCGGCACACCGGCGAGCGCTGGGTCATCGCCGAGCGCAACACCACCTACGTCGCCATCCCCAACGCCGTGTCCGACCTTGTCGCCAGGGACTGGCGGGAAGAGGAGCCGCAGCGGGCTAGGTGAGCTGGCGGGCGGCGGCGAACTCGGGCTCGGTGACGGTGATCGCCTCGTAGGCGGCGGTGAGGTCGGACGACAGCAGCGCGGCGAGGCGCAGGTGATTGTTGATGGCCAGCTTGGTGGACAGGTAGGCGACGCGCGGCTGCGCACCGAGACGCAGGGCCAGCGCCGCGGCCGCCGGCAGCACCTCGTCGTCGCCGACGACCTGCGACACCAGGCCGAGTGCGTACGCCTCGGAAGCGGTGAGCAGGCGCCCTTCCAGGAGGATCTGCTTTGCCAGGCCTGGGCCGACCAGCGCCGGCCAGAGCGCGGTGCCGCCGTCACCCGCGGCGATGCCGATGCCGACGTGGCCGTCACCGAACTTGGCGCCGTGCGAGGCGACGACGGCGTCGCAGTACAGCGCGAGGTTGGCGGTGATCCCGCTGACCGTGCCGCTGACCGCCGCCACGATCGGCTTGCGGAAGGTGGCCAGCTCGGTGAAGATCTGCTGGATGGTCAGGAAGCGACCGGCCCGCTGCTCCAGCGTCGCCTCGGTGATGAGGCGCGAGAACTTGTTGGTGCTGGTGCGCGGCGGCTCGACGGCGACCACCACGGTGCGCACCTCGGGGTCGCGCCCCAGCGGGACGAAGACGTCGCGGATGTCGGTGAAGAAGGAGTGCTCGAAGTTCTCGACCTCGGCCGCCTTGAAGCTGACGTTGGCCAGGCCGCCCTCGATGCTGACACTCAGGTGGTCGAACTGTGCGTAGGAATCCATCCTTATAATGTTGATGAGGATTGCAGGGGAAGTCAACGGCCTGGCGCGGCGTGGTAAGCAGACCAGGCTGACGCCTAGCATTCGAGGTCGACGATGCCCAACCGGTTCACCGCCGTCCCCTCACGCCCCGTGCCGCCCCTGCCCGCCGCGGGGCGCGCCCTCCTCCCACTGGCGGACGGCTTCATGCTGGTGATGCTGTCGCGCCCGCAGAGCGGCTCGCTGCGCGACACCTGGGTCACGCCCGCGACGCTGTGGATGTGCGCCGCGCTGGCGGTCGTGGGCGCCGCCGCGGGGGCCCTGGCGCTCACCGCGGGCGGCACCACCCCCTGGCTGATCGCCGGCATCGTCGCCATCGCGCTGGCCGCCGGGGGCGCCGCGGTGGCGACCGTGGGCGCGATGCAGCGCCGCGCCTAACGACCCCGCACGTGGGCGGCGACGAGGTGGAGCATGTCCTCGTCGCGGGCGAGGTGGGAGGCGTCGTTGACGCCCAGTAGCACGCGCTCGGCGCCGCTGACCAGCACCGACGACACCCCGGTGTGCCACGGCACGAACCACATGTCGCGCGTCTGCCCCGTCCACTCGCCGAGCACCGCGTTGATCACGCCGCCGTGGGCGACGCACGCCACGACCCCGCCCGGGTGGCGCGACACCACGCGCTCCATCGCCGGGATTACGCGCGTGCGCAACCCTGCTCCGGACTCGCCGCCGTCCGAACCCCACACGATCCCCGGCACCACGCGCACACCCGCCATGGCCGCCCGCGCGTAGTCGCCCTCGGACGGCTCCATGCGTGAATCGGCGGCGCGCTGCACGTAGCGCGAAGCGCGCGACGCCTCGTTGATGCGCACCTCCTCGAGGTCCGCCTCGGTCTCGACCGTCAAGCCGTGCAACAGGGCGACGGCCTGAGCGGTGGCCTGTGCACGCCGCATCGGCGACGCGACAACGGCGGTGAGCGGCAGGTGCGCCAGGCGCTCGGCGAGGCGCAATGCCTGGCGGCGGCCGCGAGCGCTCAGCTCGGCGTCGCGCACCTGCATAGTGGCCTGCTCGGCGTGGCGGATGAGCAGCAGGAGCAGCGGGGGCGGCGGGGGTGCGGACGCGGAAGTCACGCGCGGCATCATCCCACCCGCGCGCGAAGTGACGGAAGCGTGGCGGACCGCGAATGGTTGTCAACCCGAACGCACGAACCGGTGCGCAAGAACCCACACGGCACCGCCACCGCTCACCCTGTGCATCCCCACCGCTCGCACGGAGCACTCGATTGCAGATCGCCCCAACCCAGGCGCAGGCAGCCGCGCGCCCTGGGTCGAAGCAGGCAGGACGGAAGGCGTACTGGGCGGGCATCCGCTTCCTCCTGTTCGGACGCGCCGTCCCCGCCGCCCTGTTCGGCGCCATGACCTGGATTCAGTTCGTCAAGCTGACCGGCTCGCTGCGCAACCTGCCGCCGTCGCCGACGATGTCGCTGGTCACCTCGCACATCGTCTCGCCCGCGCTCTACACCGCGTTCTGCAGCATCCCCGTGGTGCTCTACCTCACCCGCCCGCGGCCCAAGGCCCGGGACGCGCGCAGGGTCGCGTGGATGGCGGCCTTCGCAGGGACGACCGTGCAGCTCCTGGTGGGCACCCTGCTGGGCAGCGGACCGATGCTCTTCAACCCGCCGCGCGCGCTCAGCGAGATGGGTGTCGCCCTGGCGGTGATCGCCGTCACCGGCGCGGTGTGGTCACTGGGGACGCTGCGCCGCTCGCTGAGCGTCATCCCCGAGGCGCGCCGCCTGGTGACCAGGGGACCGTACCGGCTGGTGCGCCATCCCCTCTACCTCTTCGAGATCCTCGCCGCGCTGGCCGTGCTGCTGGGCGAGCCGGGCGCCATCGCCACCGGGACCTTCGCCGTGCTGGTGGCCCTGCAGGTGACCAGGGCTCGCATGGAGGAGAACCTGCTCGCCGCGACCTTCCCCGAGTACAGCACCTTCCGGCGCAGCACCCGCTACCGCCTGATCCCGCGCGTCTGGTAGGCGCTTCGGCGCGCCGCGCCGGCTCCGAGGTAAGCTCGGGGACGTCCGCGTCCTCCCGTGCCGCTGCGCCCGCAGCGTCGACGCGCCACCGCCATGAGCAGCACCACTCAACTGTCGTATCGCGCCCTGCTCGCCGTGCCCGGCTTTGCCCGCCTGGTCGGCTCCGCGCTGCTGTCGCGCACCGCCAACCAGATGAACGCGCTGCTGCTGGTGCTCTTCGTCCTCGACCGCTGGCACTCGCCGCAGCTCTCCGGGATCGTGGTGCTGATGGCGATCATCCCGGGCCTGCTGGTCAGCCCCATCGCCGGCGCCATCCTCGACCGCGGCGCGCGCATCCCGCTGATCGCGCTCGACTTCGTCACCGGCGCGGCGGCGCTGACCGCCGTGGTGGTGCTGGCAAAGATCGGCGTGCTGCAGCCGTGGATGCTGATCCTGATCGTCGCCGTCGCCTCACTGACCATGCCGCTGAGCAACTCGGGCACGCGCTCGCTGTTCCCGCTGATCGTGCCGCGCAACCTGTGGGATCGCGCCAACGCGCTGGACAGCGGCGCCTTCGTGGTCGCCACCGTGGTCGGCCCGGGGCTCGCCGGGGTGATCGTCGCGCTCGCGGGTGCCACCGCCGCGCTGATCGTCCCCGCGGCGACCTGGGGCGCCGCGGCGCTGCTGCTGGCCGGCATGCACATCCCCGTTCCGGAGAACGCCTCGCGCGGCACCGTGCTCGCCGACGCCTGGAGCGGCCTGCTCTACGTGCTGCGCAACCGCGGCCTGCGCGCCCTGGCGGTGACCCTGTCCGTCTACAACATGGGCCAGGGCTGCATCACCGTGGCCCTGCCGGTGCTCGTCCTCACCCGGATGCACGGCGGCTCCGCCCAGGTCGGCGCGCTGTTCGCGGTGATGGGCGGCGCGGGCATCGTCGCCGGGCTGCTCAGCGGCCGGATCGATTCGGAAGGACGCGAACGGGAGCTGATGATCGCCGGCTGCCTGGGATCGGTGGTGGCGCTGCTGATCCTGGCCCTGTCCAGCTCCATGCTGATGGCGGCGGCCGGCATGGCCGTGTTCGGTCTGTCCAACGGGCCGCTCGACATCGGCCTCTTCTCGCTGCGCCAGCGGGTCACCCACCCTGCCTGGTTCGGCCGCGCCTTCGCGGTGTCGATGAGCCTCAACTTCATCGGCTTCCCGGCGGGATCGGCGATCTCAGGACCGGTGGTGGCCCACTCGATCACCCTCGCCTTCGCCATCGGCGGCGCCCTGGTGGCGCTGTCCACGCTGGGCCCGCTGCTGATGCTGGAACGGCGCCGGGACCGCGCCGATCGCCGTGACGATCGCGACGGTGCTGCCACCGCCTGTTAAGGCCAGACAAGACCGGATCACGAAACGGCGGCCTCCGGCCACCGCCCCCGGCAGCGCTCGTACCGTCGGCACCAGCCCCTTTCCCCTGGCGGCGCGGCTGGGTTCCCTGTCCCGGCCGCGCCCCACCCCCTCATCCGGGGGCCGGGATGATCCCTCTGCGGATCGCCAGCGAGACAGCCTGGGTCTTGGAGTGCACGCCCAGCCGGCGGATGCAACCCTGCAGATGGTTGCGCACGGTGACCACGCTGATGCCCAGGCGCGCCGCGATCTCGGCCGGGTCCAGACCCTCGCCGGTGAGCCGCAGGATCTCGATCTGCCGCCCGCTGAGCAGCGGCGTCTCGTGGCCGGGGGGATGGACCACCCGGTCCAGGGCGCGGGAGCTGATCACCGTCTCGCCGTTGGCCGCCGAGCGCACCGCACGCACCAGCTCGCCCATGCTGCGCCCCTTGGTGACGATGCCGCTGCAGCCGCTGCGCAGCGCCTCGCGCAGCAGCGACTCCTCGGCGTTGGCGGTGACCAGGAGCACGCGCACCTGCGGGTTCTCGTCACGGATGGCACGAGCTGCGGCGCTGCCCTCACCGTCGGGCAGCCGGTAGTCCATCAGCACCACGGTGGGGCGCAGCCGCCGCGCCGCCGTGACGCTGGCGGCGACCGTGCCCGCGCCGCCGACCACCTCGATGCCCGGCTGGCTGGCAAGCATGGCGCTCAGCGCCTCGGCGAACATGCGGTGATCCTCGACCACGAGGACGCGGATCGGCGCCGCGGGAGCCCCCTCCAGACCCGGCACGTTCACCCCAAGGTGGCGCCAGAGCTCGACATCGCGCAGCCCTCCGTGGCAACCCGCACCTGCATGGACAAACGCGCGGCCGAGTGTAGCATTCACCGCGGTGAAGCCCCAACCAGCGGCGGCGAGCGAGGGCGCTGAGCGGCTGCGGTCGATGCTGACCAGCCTGCCGGTGATGCTGCTCGCCTACGACGTCGACGGCGTCTGCACGGTCGCCGAGGGACGCGGGCTGGCCGTGCTGGGCGTCACCGCGGAGGAGGTCGAGGGCCGCCGCATCGACGACGTGGCCCGTGGCCTGCCGCCCATCCTCGACGCCGCCCGCCGGGCTCTGGACGGGTCGGTCAGCATCGCCACGATGGAGATCGGCGACCGCGTCGTCGACATGTACCACACCCCGCTGCACGGCGACGGCGGCGCCATCGTCGGCGGCCTGGGTGTGGGCATCGACGTCACCGAGCGGCACCGTGCCGAGCAGGCCGCGCACAACGCCACGCGCCACTTCCACCGCGGCTTCGTCGACTCGCCGGTGGGCATGGCCATGACCGGTCCCGACGGCTTCTACCTGCAGGTCAACCCCGCCTTCTGCGCCATGCTGAGTCGCGACGAGCGCGACCTGGTCGGCCGTCACTACAGCGAGGTGACGCCGGAGTCGGAGATGGCCTACGCCGAGGACGTGCTCAGCCGTCTGCGCAACGGCGAGATCAACGTCTTCCAGGGCGAGAAGCGCTATACCCATCCGACGCTGGGCATCATCCACGCGCTGGTCAACACCACCGCGGTGCGCGACGACGACGGCGAGCTGCTCTACTCGCTGACCCAGATGCAGGACATCACCGAGCGCCGCCACATGGAGGAGGCGCTGCGCGACAGCCTGGACCGGCTGCGCAAGAGCGACGCCGAACGGCAGCGCCTGCTCGGCCACCTGGTCACCGCCCAGGAGGAGGAGCGCGCCCGCATCGCCGCCGACGTGCACGACGACTCGCTGCAGGCGCTGGCCGCGGTGAAGATGCGCCTGGAGATGCTCACCGCCACCCTCGACGAGCAGCAGCGCGCCCGGCTCGGCCCCGTCGAGGCCGACCTCGACGCCGCGGCGACGCGGCTGCGCAAGCTGCTCTTCCAGCTCCGCCCCAGCGCGCTCGACAACGACACCCTGGGCAACGCCATCGAGCAGCTGCTCTGCGAGTCCTTCGCCGCGCGCGAGGTGCGCACCCAGGTGGTCGACTCGATGCGCACCACGCCGGCGCCAGACGTCAAGGTGGTCGTATACCGCATCGTCCAGGAGGCGGTGGCCAACATCCTCAAGCACGCACAGGCGAAACACGTCGAGGTGCACCTCGACGACCACGACGGCGGCCTGCTGGTGACGGTGCGCGACGACGGCACCGGCTTCGACTACGAGCAGGCGCGGCGGGCGCAGCTCCCCGGCCACCTCGGGCTGTCGACGATGCGCGAACGCGCCGAGATCGCGGGCGGCTGGCTGGGGCTGGAGACGTCGCCGGGGGCGGGAACGGTCGTCGGGTTCTGGGTGCCGTCGGCGGCGAGCTGAGGCGGGAACCTGCGGCGGGCCGGGCGCGTCGTAGCGGTTGTGAACACACTGCGACGACTCACCTGCGGCGCCGCCCTCGCCACCGCCCTGCTCGCCGTGGGCGTGCAGACCGCCGCCGCCTGCGGTGGCCTGGTCGCCCGCAACGGCGCGGTGCGCCTGGCCCGGGCGACCACCTTCGTCGCCTGGCACGGCGGCACCGAACGCTACCTGACCAGCTTCACCTATGCGGGCGTGGCCAGCGATGTCGGCTGGATCGTCCCGCTGCCCGCCATCCCCAGCAAGGTCGAGCCCGGCGGCCGCTGGACGCTGCAGCGGCTGGTGCGCGAATTCGCACCGCCGCTGGCCCAGCCTCGCAACGGGCTGTTCGCCGCGGCCGGTGCGTCAGCCGACACGGCGCAGGTCATCCAGCAGGTCACCATCGACGCCGTCGACCTCACCGTGCTCAAGGGCTCCGCCGACGAGGTGCTCAACTGGTGCAGGGACAACAGCTTCGCGCTCAACGACGAGACGCGCGCCCACATCCAGCAGTACGCCCGGTCGAGCCCCATCTTCATGGCGGCCAAGTACAACGTGGACAAGGCGCGCGAGCTGGGGCGCTTCCAGGGCGACGGCACGCCGGTGCTGATCACCATGCCCACGCCGCGCCTGTGGGTGCCGCTCGAAGTCCTCGCCAACGCCTTCGACCCCGTCGACGCCGACGTCTTCCTGCTCACCGACACGCGCCCCACCACCGGCCAGGAGTTCTCCCTGTTCGGCATCCCCACCAGCAGCGTCGGCGACGAGCTGCCCGGCGCGCCCGGCTTCCGCGTGCAGCAGCAGGAGCCGATGAACCCAACCCTGCACACCGATCTCGCCTCCGACCGCAACATGGCGTGGGTACCTGACAGCGGCTGGCTCACCCATCTCACCCTGCAGGCGTCGAGCCCCACCGTGGACTACGACCTCAACGTCAGCGCCACCGGCGACATGCGCCTGGTCTCCTTCGCCCAGCCGCTCGGCAGCAGCACGCCCGACCCCGCGGGGACCGCGTACGCGCCGCAGCCGCACATCGCCTCGTCCTCGCTCGCGGCGCTGATCGGCGTCGTCGTGGTGCCGCTCGCGGTGGTGACCGCGCTGCTGCTGGTGGCCCGCCGCCGCCGGTTGCGTCGCGGCTGAACCGTCAGTCGCGGACGCGGAAGGCGCGGATGGCGACCCCGAGGAACACCGAGCCGAGCAGGCTGAGCATGCCCAGCGCCAGGATCGAGGGCACCTGCCAGCCGAACCAGGTCACCGAGGCCAGCTCGCGGGTCACCGCTCCCGGCGCGCCGCTGGTGCTGAGCACCGCGGTGCGCAGCGGCGCGATCCCGTAGGCGACCGGGTCGATGCGGGTCAGCACCGTCATCCAGGCGGGCAGCCCGACCAGCGGGAAGAGCGAGCCGGAGAGGAAGAAGACCGGCATCAGCAGGAAGTTCATGATCACCTGGAAGCCCTGCATCGAGCGCATCCGCGCCGCGATGGCGACGCCGAACGCGGTCAGGGTGAAGGCGATCAGGAAGAGGATGGGGATGACCTCGACGACGGTGAGCGGGGTCAGGTGCACGCCGATGATCGGCCCCACCGCCAGCATGATCAGGCCCTGCAGCATCGCCTGCGTGGCACCGCCGAGCGCCTTGCCGATGGCCACCGCGGAGCGGTCGATGGGCGCGACCAGGATCTCCTTGAGGAAGCCGAACTCGCGGTCCCAGACGATCGACATCGAGCTGAACATGGCGGTGAACAGCACCGCCATGCCGACCACGCCGGGGTAGATGTACTGGATGTAGCTCAGCGAGGCGCCGCCGGTGCTGAAGGCGGCGCTGCCGCCGCGCCCGCCGCCGACGCTGCCCAGCGACGAGCTCAGCCCGACGCCGAAGACCACGAGGAAGAGCAGCGGCTGGGCCAGCGAGGCGACCAGCCGGGTGCGGTCGCGGGCGTAGCGGATCAGGTCGCGGTACCAGATCACGTAGATGGCGCGCAGGGTGCGCTGCCAGCGCGGGGTGCGGACCTCCTGCTGGCGGATGGCGACGGCGTCGCGGGCGAGCTCGGCGATGGTGTCCATCTAGCGCCGCCCCCGCCACATCTGGGCCATGGCGCGGAGCTGGTCCATGGAGCCCGCCTCGTCGTCGCGAATCGCCCGGCCGGTCAGCTTGAGGAAGACGTCGTCGAGGCTGGGCCGCCGGATGGTGACACTGTTGACCGGAACCGAGAGCACCTGGATCAGCCGGGGCACGAAGGCGGCGCCGTCGGCGACCTCGACGCGCACCCCGTCCGGGGTGACCGTGGCGTTGACGTCGAGCTTGGCTGAAACCTCGGCGGCGGCGGCGGAGTCGTCGGCGGTGCCGGCGGTGACCACGTCGCCGCCGACCATGCCCTTGAGCTGGTCGGGCGTGCCCTGGGCGACGATGCTGCCGTGGTCGATGATGGCGATGCGCTCGCAGTACTCGGCCTCGTCCATGTAGTGCGTGGTCATGAAGATGGTGATGTCCTCGGCGCGGCGCAGCTCGCCGAGGTACTGCCAGATGTGGGCGCGCGTCTGCGGGTCGAGCCCCTGGGTCGGCTCGTCGAGGAAGAGCACCTGGGGCGCGTGGAGGATGCCCCGGGCGATCTCCAGGCGCCGCTTCATGCCGCCGCTGAAGGTCTTGACCGGCGCACTTGCACGGTCGTGCAATCCGACCATCTCCAGCACCGCGTCGATGCGGCGCCGGCGCACGCTGCGCGGGACGTTGTAGATGATGGCGTGGAACTCCAGGTTCTCACGGGCGGTGAGGTCCTGGTCGAGCGAGGGGTCCTGGAAGACCAGGCCGATGCAGGAGCGCACCGCGTCGGGGTCGCGGTCGACGTCGAACCCGGCGACGCTGGCCTCGCCCGCGGTGGCGCGCAGCAGCGTGCAGAGGATCTGGATGGTGGTGGTCTTGCCGGCGCCGTTGGGGCCGAGGAAGCCGAAGATCTCGCCGGGCGCGACGGCGAGGTCGATGCCGCGCACCGCCTCCACCTTCCCGTAGGTCTTGACCAGGCCGCGCACGGCGATGACCGGCTCGCGCTCGGGCGCGGTGGTGGTCACGGGGAGGTCGAGGGAGATGGTCATGGGCACCCCAGTATGCCCGGCCCGGCGGCTGCGTCGGTATCCTGCCGCGCATGGCATCGCAGGCCGTCCGGCGCGCGGCCGGGGCGCCCGCGCTGCTCTTGACCGGGCTGGCGGCCGCGGTGGCGCTGCGCGCAGGTGTGGCAAGTGGCTCGGGAGCGCGGTCACCGGCGGCGGGGTTGACCTTCGGCGTGGCGCTGCTCGGGCTGGCGCTCGCCGCGGGGTGGCGGCCGGGGCGGCCCTCGCTGCGCGTGGCGCTGGTGGGCGCCGCCGGAGCGGCGGTACTGCTGGGCGTGCCTTTGGTGCTGCACCTGCGGGCGCTGCCGCTGCAGGCGGGGTCGCCGGCCGCAGGCTTCGCGATGTGGGCGGCGGTGGTCACGGTGGTGGCCTGCGCGGAGGAGGCGCTGCTCCGCGGGGCGCTGATGAACGAGCTGCTCCGCCGCATGCGGCCGGAGGCGGCCGTGGCCGTGGCGGCGCTGGCCTTCGCCGCGCTGCACGTCCCGCTCTACGGCTGGGTGGCGGCGCCGCTCGACCTCGCTGTCGGGGTGTGGCTGGGCGGGCTGCGCCTGCAGACGCGCGGCGCGGGGGCGCCCGCGGTCGCGCACACGCTCGCCGACCTCGCGTCGTGGTGGCTGCGTTGAGACGGGTGCTGGTCGCGGGCCTGGTCCTGCTCGGCGCCGCGTGGGCGCTGGCGCCCGCGCCCTCGCCGCCGCTCTACGACGGGCTGGCCGGTCCGGCCCAGGCCTACCTGTACCTGCAGCCGCCGCCGGGCTACCACCAGACCGCGACGCCGGGCGGCGCGGGCCACGACCTCCCCGTCTCCGCCGGCAGCAGCGGCCCGGGCTTCGTCAACACGGCGGAGACGCCGCCGCAGGCGCAGGTTCTGGCCGCCGATGGCACGTTCTCGTTTCCCGCGGGAGCAAAGGCGATCACCCTGTCGGTGACGCCGGTGGCGCCGCCCTCGCCGATCCCCGCGTCGCTGGGGACGCTGGCCGGCAACGTCTACCAGGTCTCCGCCACCGCCGACGTGCCCGGCCCGGTGACGGTGAACCGCGGCAAGCCGATCACCGTCGTGCTGCGCGGGCCCGCGGGGGTGGGCAACGCGCCCATCGCGCGGCTGGTTGCGGGTTCGGCGGCGTGGCAGCGGGCCACGACGGTGCCCCTGGGCAGCGCGCCCGACATGGTGGTGACCAACACCGACGCGCTCGGTTACTTCGCCATCACCGCCAGCGGCGCGCCGGCCAGTGGCTCAGGCGGCGGCGGTTCGGGCGGGGGATTCCCGCTGCTGGCGGTGGTCATCCCCGCGGTGGTGGTGCTGGCGGTGGCGGCGGTGCTGCTGCTCGCCCGCTCCAGCCGGGACGAGCCGCTGCCGCCGCCGCGACGCCGCCGCTGACCGTCCACCCACCCGTAACCCCCCCGCCACCGGAAGCGGTGAGCCCGGACCGCACGATGCGTCGTGATGGTTTCCGCCGCCACGCCTGGCCGTGGCCTGATCGTCGTTCCGTCTCGCGCGCGCGGCGTGGCCACGCGCATGGCCCTGATCGCGTGCGCACTGGTGGTGGGCAGCGTGGCCGGGTCGCTGGCACCGCGACCCGCGGGGGCAGCCGGTGCGGTGCGAGTGGTGGTGCGAGCGGTCCCTGGTGCGGCGGCCACCGCGGCTGACGCGGTCGAGCGGGCGGGCGGGCAGGTGCTGTCGGTGCTGTCGAGCATCGACCAGGTGGTCGCCACCGTTCCTGCCAGCTCCGTCCCCAACCTGCAGCGCGCCGGCGGGGTGGTCGAGGTCACCGAGGACGCGCCGCTGCACATGCTCAGCGCCTCCTTCGACCCGGTGACCGACGTGGGCTCGGCGTACAGCACCTCGCGCATCACCGGCGCCGCCGACTTCTGGAAGGCGGGCTACACCGGGCAGGGCGTCGACGTGGCGGTGATCGACTCCGGCGTGGTGCCCGTCGACGGGCTGACCGCGCCGGGCAAGGTGGTGCTCGGTCCGGACCTGTCCTGGGAGTCGCAGAACCCCGCCACCGCCCACCTCGACACCTACGGCCACGGCACCCACGTCGCCGGCCTGATCGCCGGTCGCGACGACGCCGCCGCCGCGCCGTACACCGATCCCGCGCACTTCACCGGCATCGCCCCCGACGCGCGCATCGTCAGCGTCAAGGTGGCCGACGCGCACGGCGCCGCCGACGTCTCGCAGGTGATCGCCGCCATCGACTGGGTGGCCCAGCACCGCAACGACGCGCCGCTGCACATCCGCGTGCTCAACCTCGCCTTCGGCACCGACAGCACGCAGTCCTGGCGCTACGACCCGCTCGCCTACGCGGCCGAGGCGGCGTGGCGCCTGGGCATCGTGGTGGTCGTCTCCGGCGGCAACGACGGGACCGGCAGCACCACCCTGGCCGACCCCGCCTACGACCCCAACCTGATCGCCGTCGGCGCCGCCGACACCCGCGGCACCGTCGGAGTTGCCGACGACACTGTCGCAAACTTCTCGTCCACCGGCCGCTCGCGGCATCCCGACCTGGTGGCGCCCGGCGTGCACATGGTCTCGCTGCGCGACCCCGGGTCGTACGTCGACCAGACCTACGGCGCGACCGGCCAGGTGGGCGACCGCTTCTTCCGCGGCAGCGGCACCTCCCAGGCGGCCGCGGTGGTGTCGGGCGCGGCGGCGCTGCTGCTCTCGCAGCGGCCCTGGCTGACGCCGGACCAGGTCAAGCAGGTGCTGGTCGACTCGGCGCAGCCGCTGCGCGGGCAGCCGGCGACGCGGCAGGGCGCGGGTGAGCTGGATCTGCACGAGGCGCTGCATACAGGCGCCGCGGACAGCGCTGGCGATCGCGGCGACGGGGAGCACAGCGGCGGCGGCGACGGCGGACCCGTGGCGCTGGGCACCGGGACCCTGGAGGGCGCGCGCGGCACGGCGCACGTGAGCATCGACGGCATCGCCCTCACGGGCGAGCGCGACATCTTCGGACGCGCGTGGAACAGCGCGGCGATGGCGCGGGCCGAAGCGAGGGGCAGCACGTGGTCGGGCGGCGCGTGGAACGGTTCGACGTGGAGCGGTTCGACGTGGAGCGGTTCGACGTGGAGCGGCAGCACCTGGAGCGGTTCGACGTGGAGCGGCTCGACGTGGTCCGGCTCGACGTGGTCCGGTTCAACGTGGAGTGGCTCGACGTGGAGTGGCTCGACGTGGAGCGGCAGTACGTGGTCGGGCTCGACCTGGAGCGGCAGCACCTGGAGCGGCAGCACATGGTCCGGCTCGACATGGTCGGGCGGTTCGTGGCCCGCCAGCACCTGGAGCGGCTCTACCTGGTCCGGCAGCACGTGGTCCGGCAGCACCTGGTCCGGCAGCGCCTGGCTCACCGGCACATGGGACTGACCCGCACCGCACAGCAGAACGGCGTCCGACCCGGCACGTCCGCAGCGCGCCGCCGCCGCATTCCATCGCCGCTGTGGCTGCTCACCGCACTGATCGGCGCGGGCGCATTCCTGCTCCTCGCCGGCCCACTCGCCGATCTGCGCCCCGCACACGGTGCGCTGACCCTGCACTGGTGGTCGCTCGCGCCGCTGTTCCTCGTCGCCGAGATCTGCGTCCTCCACCTGTACTTCGGACGCGATGCGCACACCGTCTCACTCAGCGAGATCCCGCTGGTCCTCGGACTGCTCTTTGCCACACCCGTCGACCTGGTCGTCGCCCAGCTGGTCGGCTCCGCGCTGGCGCTGGCCGTGTACCGCCGCCAGCCGCTGCACAAGCTGGCCTTCAACCTCGTCGACCTCGCCCTGTCGTCGGGCATCGCCGTGGTGGTGTTCCGGCTCGCCCTCGACCACAACAGCGCGACCAGCCCGCGCGGCTGGGGCGCGGTGATGGCGGGCACGGTGGCCGGCGCATTCGCGGGATCGACGCTGATCGCGTTGGCCATGCGCATCACCCGCCAGGCGCGCGGGAAGCTGGTGCTGCTGCGCATCGTCCGCGACGCCCTGGTCGCCGACGTCGGCGTCACCAGCTTCGGACTGCTCACCGCCACCGTGCTCTGGTTCCAGCCGCTGGCACTGGTGCTCATGGTCGTGCCGCTGGTGATCGTCTTCAGCGCCTACCGCGTCTACAGCGCGCAGCACGAGCGCACCGCGCATCTCGAATTCCTCTACGAGGCGAGCCGCATGCTGCAGGAGTCGAACGACGTCGAGTCGGCGATGGCCTCGCTGCTGTCGCGCGCCTGCGCCATGTTCCACGCCGAATTGGGCGAGCTGACCCTGTTCCCCGCCAACGGCGAGGAGCTCGCCTACCGCACGCGCGTGGGGCGCGGCCACGACGGCGAGGTGATGTTCCCCGTCGACCTCGAACCGGTCGAGGAGGGCATGATGGAGCTGCTCGCCGGCGGCGACGCACTGCTGATCCGCAGCGGCCGACGTGACCCCGTCGCCGACGCGTTCATGCGCTCGCGCGGGCTGCGCGACGCCCTGATCGTCAGCCTGCACGGCGAGGTGCGGGTGATGGGCACCATCCTGCTGGGCAACCGCAGCGGCGACGTCAAGAGCTTCGACGAGGACGACCTCAAGCTGCTGGCCACACTGGCGTCGCAGGCCAGCGTGTCGCTGGAGAACGGGCGGCTGGAGAAGTCGGTGTCGCGGCTGGTCGAGCTGGAGCAGCAGCTCCGCCAGCAGGCCTCGCACGACCCCACCACCGGGCTGCCCAACCGCGTGCTCTTCACCGAGCGCCTCGCCGCCGCGGTGCGCCGGGCCGACCGGGCGCGCGGGCTGCCCGCGGTGCTCCTCCTCGACCTCGACAACTTCAAGCAGGCCAACGACCGCGTCGGACGGTCGAGCGGCGACGCGCTGCTCGCCGCGGTGGGCTCGCGGCTGCGCGCCATCGTGCGCGCGCCCGACACCGTGGCCCGCATCGGCGGCGACGAGTTCGCCATCCTGCTGGAGCGCGCTCGCAGCGCCGAGGAGGTCGCCGCGGTTGCCGACCGGGTGGTCAGCGCGCTCGACCATCCGTTCGGCGTCGGCGACGTCGACGAGGTGGTGCTCACCGCGGGCATCGGCGTGGTCGGCCAGATCGAGCCGGGCACCAGCGTGCTCGACGTCTTCGACCGCGCCGACACCGCGCTGTACCGGGCCAAGCGCACCGGACGCGAGGCGGGAGCCGCCTGAAACCGGCCGGCGCCACCGGGTAGACAGTCCGGCGGCCCCGGTCTACAGTTCGCCCACTTGCACAACCGTGCTTGGGGGAAAGCGCAGTGGCTCAGGTGCTCGGCTACGACATCGACTCCTTCCGTACGGCCTTCGGCGGAACCGTGCTCACCGAGGCGGACGAGGGGTACGACGCCGCCCGCTCGCTCTGGAACGGCGCCATCGACAAACGCCCGGCGGTGATCGCCCGCTGTGCGAGCGCACAGCAGGTGGCGGCGGCGATCTCCTTCGCGCGAGCCAACGACCTGGAAATCTCCGTTCGCGGCGGCGGCCACAACTTCGCCGGCTTCGCCGCCGCCGACCGCGGCCTGATGATCGACCTGTCGCCGATGCGCGCCGTGCGCGTCGATCCGGCGACGCGCCGCGCGGTCTGCGGCGGCGGCGCCACATGGGGCGACCTCGACGCCGCCACCCAGGAGCACGGCCTGGCCGTCACTGGCGGCTTCATCAGCCACACCGGCGTCGGCGGCCTCACGCTGGGCGGCGGCATCGGGTGGCTGACCCGCGCGATCGGCCTGAGCTGCGACAACCTGGCCGGCGCCGAGCTGGTCACCGCCGATGGGCGGGTGGTTCGTGCCGATGCTGACAACAACCCGGAGCTGTACTGGGCGCTGCGCGGCGGCGGCGGCAACTTCGGCGTGGTGACGGCCTTCGAGTTCGCCCTCCACCCGGCCGGCCCGATGGCCAACATCGGCCTGTTCTTCTGGGGCGCCGATCGCGGCGCCGAAGCGCTGTCCTTCTGCCGCGAGTACGTGCGCACGTTGCCCGAGAACTGCGGCGTGCTGATCGCGGGGATGAGCGCGCCGCCGGCGCCCTTCGTGCCCGAGGAGCATCACTTCGCGCCGGGCTACGCGCTGGTGGTGGTCGGCTTCGGCTCGACGGAGGAGCACGCGGCGGTGGTGGCGCCGATCCGCGAGGGCATGCCGCCGCTGTTCGAGATGGTCTCGCCGATCCCGTACACCGTCCTGCAGACGATGTTCGACGCGGGCAACCCCTGGGGAACGCTCGCCTACGAGAAGGCGCTGCATCTCGAAGAGCTGACCGACGCCGCCATCGCGGTGATCGCCGAGCACTTCCCGCGGCGCCAGTCGCCGTTGTCGTTCGTGCCCATCTTCCTGGTCGACGGCGCCTACTCCCGCGTCGCCGACGACGCCACCGCCTACAGCGGCCTGCGCTCGACGCGCTACGTGGTCAACGTCGCCGCGGTGTGTCCGGGGCCCGAGCTGTACGAGGCAGACCGGCCGTGGGTGCGCAACTTCTGGGACGCGCTGCGGCCGCACGCGGTGGGCTCAGGCAGCTACGTCAACTTCATGTCGGAATACGAGGAGGACCGGGTGCGCGCCGCCTACGGAGAGGCGAAGTACCAGCGGCTGGCGCGGGTCAAGGCGGAGTGGGACCCGGAGAACCTCTTCCACCTCAACGCCAACATCAAGCCGGCGGGAGGCTGAACGCCTCCCACCGGCCTGTGGCTCTGGCTAGTGCTGGTTGGACGCTGACGCGTAGAAGGTCACGCAGCCGCCCGCGCCGCTGTTGGCGTTGTTGCTCCACAGCGACTGCACGGCGTAGCTGCTGCCGCCCAGGCTGACATCGGTGGAGGCACCGGGACCGGTGCCGATCCAGGCGCACTTGTCGCCGGTCTCGGCGCCCGAGGTGTCGGTCCAGCCGAAGTTGCTGTTGGCGCCCACGCCCGGGTCCGTGAGCGACTCGGCGTACTCGTGGCCGCCGACGATGCTGACGCCGTCGAGATTGCCGGCGCTGCCCCCGTTGACGAAGTTCTGGCCGCAACCGGAGCCGGCGTCGGTGATGTACGGGAAGTCGGTGTAGGAGAAGCCGCCGTCGGCGGTTGACCAGCCGTGGTACGCGCACCACGAGGTCGCGAAGCCGCTGGTCGAATTGCCGTGCGGCGTGTCGACGATGTACTGCGTCGACGCGTTGGCGGCGGTGGTAGTGTTGCCGAAGTGCGCCGCGGCGCGGGCCGCCTCGGCCTGGATGGCGGCGTCGTCAGGGCTGCTGGGCACCGCGTTGGTGTTGTCGGTCCAGGTGCCCTTGAGCACGCCGGCGGGGTTGCCGACGAAGGGTCCGCTGGTGCACCCGGTGCCGGCGAGGTTGACCCCGGAGCCCATGCAGTACTGCGTCTGGCTGGCCGGGAATGTGGTGCCACCGAGTGCGTTGAAGAAGTTCTGCTGGTAGGTCGCCTGGCCGGACGGGTCGACGCCGTTCCAGCCCCAGAACACGATGTACACGGCGGGATTGGCCTGGATGGTGCCGCCGCCGTAGGTCATCGGCGTGCCGAAGCCGTTGCAGGTGGTCGAGATCACCAGGCAGTCGGCATGCTGCTGCAGGGTGGGCAGGACGTGGATGTGGGGCAGCGACCGCACCGCGGCGGTCGACGCCGCGCCGCCGACGGGCGCTGTGGCGACGCCGAGGGCCACGGTGCCGCCGAGCACGATCGCGCTCGACCGCACGGATGCGAGCTTCCAGAGCCTCATGAAGACCTTCCTCCTTGGATCGGGTGCACGTGGGAGCCGCGATCCTCTCTCAGGTTCACCGTCCCATCAAGCACAGACGCGCGAGACGCCCGATCTTCACACCTTACGGCGCACGTACCCGCGAACGCATGCGCCGTTGGTGGTCGTTCTGAGCCTATTCGTCGCCCTGGTAGTCGATGCTGACGCGCACCTGCGTGCCGTGTCCGGGCACCGAGGTGATGTCGAGTACGCCGTGCTCCAGCCCGGCACGTTCACGCATCGAAACCAGCCCGAGGTGCTTGGTCCGCTCGGCGCGCGCTTGCGCCGCGGCGACGTCGAAGCCCGCGCCGTTGTCGCGCACGCTGGCGACCACGCGCTGCGGACCGATCATCACGGTGACGTCGATGGCGTCGCCGCCGGAGTGCTTGCGCGCGTTGGTCATCGCCTCCTGGACGATGCGGAACAGCGCGGCCTCCAGGTCGCGCGGCAGGCGGCGCTCGGCGCCGACGATGTTGAGCCGGGTGCGCATCCCGCTGCGCTGCTCGAAGTCGACGATGAACTTGCGCAGCGTGGGCACCAGGCCGAGGTCGTTGAGGGTCATGGGGCGCAGGTCGAAGATCAGCTTGCGCGTCTCGTCCAGGGCCACGCGCACGGTCGCCTTGAAGTCGGCCAGCTCGCTCATCGCCATCTCGCGGTTGACGTCGAAGACGCGCTCCACGATCTCCGCCTTGAGGACAAGGTTGGCCAGAAGTTGGGCGGGACCGTCGTGCATGTCGCGGGCGATGCGCATGCGCTCGTCCTCGACGATCTGGAAGAGGTCGCGCGAGTGGACCGCACCGTGGCCGCCGGCCGCGCCGTCATGCGGCGGAATCGCGTGGGCTGCGACAAGGCCGGTGAGGGCCCGCTCGCAGTCCTCGGCGGCGGCGCCGGCGTCGTAGGCGCGCTGCTCGGCGGCGGCGAGGCGGGCGCGCAGCGTCTCCATGGCGCGGGTGCCCGAGGGGCTGACCAGCGAACCGGCGCGCTCCCATTCGGTGAGCTGGGCGACCAGGGCGGCGCGCTCGGCCTCGGCGGCGGCCATCACGTTGCGGTGATGGGTGCGCGCCTGCTCCAGGTCGGCGATGCAGCGGGCCACGGCGGCGCGCAGGCTGCCGCCGGCGGCAGGCTCGACGGTCCCGGTGGCACTCACAACAGAGCCACGATAGCCGCGTTACCGCGCGGCCGCGGTCACGTCACGCCGCCACCCGGTAACGCCGCCGCAACAGCCGTGCTAGCCGAGTACGACGTCGTAGAAGAACCGCTCCTCGCGCGGCACTCCCTGATCGACGTGGATGTGCTTGACCTCGGTGTACTCCAGCAGCCCGTACGTCCCCAGCTCGCGCCCGATCCCGCTCTGCTTGTACCCCCCGAACGGCGCCAGCGAGTTGATCAGGTGCCAGTCGTTGATCCACACCGTCCCGGTGCGCAGCGCCTTGGCCATCTCGATCGCGCGCCGCGTGTTCCGCGACCACACCCCCCCGGCCAGGCCGTAGATCGTGTTGTTGGCGCGCGAGATGACATCGAGATCGTCGCTCCAGCGCTGCACCACCAGCACCGGCCCGAAGATCTCCTCCTGCGCCGCGCGGCTGGTGTTGTCCACGTCGGCGAAGATCGTCGGCGCGATGTAGTACCCCTTCTCACCCACACCCTCCGCGCGGCCACCCCCGCAGAGCAGCGTGGCCCCCTCCGCCTTGGCCTGCTCGATGGCCCGCAGGATCGAGTCGTACTGCTGGCGGTTGACCACCGGCCCCACCTGGGTGTCGAAGTCGAGGGCGTCGCCAACGCGCAGCGCCCTGGCCCTGCTGACCAGCTGGTCCATGAACTCGTCGTAGATCTTCTCGTGGACGAACAGCCGGGTGCCCGACTCGCACACCTGCCCCTGGTGGAAGAAGGTGCCGAACAGCGCGCCGTCGACGGCGATGTCGAGGTCGGCGTCGTCGCAGACGATGTTGGCCGACTTGCCGCCCAGCTCCAGGGTGACCTTCTTGATGGTGTCGGCGGCGGACTTCATGATCTCGCGGCCGGTGCGGGTCGAGCCGGTGAAGGCGACCTTGTCGACGTCAGGATGGGCCACCATGCGCGCGCCCACCTCGCGCCCCTGGCCGGTGACCACGTTGAGCACGCCCTTGGGCAGCAGGCCGGTCTCGTCGATGGCCTTGACGAAGTCGAGCGCGCTGAGCGGGGTGAAGGGCGAGGGCTTGAGGACGACGCTGTTGCCCATCGCCAGCGCCGGCGCGATCTTCCAGACCGCCATCATCAGCGGGAAGTTCCAGGGCACGATGCCGGCGCAGACGCCGATCGCCTCGCGCTGCACGAAGTTCCACGACACCGCGGGGGTGTCGACCCAGGGCAGCGGCTCGTACCAGGGGATCTGCAGCGCCTGCTCGGCGAGGTGGCGGAAGTGCTCGATGGCCAGCGGCACGTCGACCACCGAGGTCTTGCGGATGATGGCGCCGGCCTGCTGCGACTCGGTCATCGCCCAGTCGGACGAGTGGTCCGCGAGGTGGCGGGCGATCTCGTACATGATCTGGGTGCGCTGCTGCTGCGTCTTGTTGCGCCACTCGCCCTTGTCGAAGCTGCGCCGGGCGGCGGCGACGGCGCGGTCGGCGTCGGCCTCGGCCCCGGCGGGGACGCGGGCGATGACCTCCTCGTTGGAGGGGTTGACGACCTCATAGGTCTCGCCGGAGGCGGCGTCCGTCCATTCGCCGTCGATGTACTGCTTGTACGTGACGACCTGCGGCTCGACGATCGTGGCCACGACCAAACCCTCCAACTTGGGGTGACTGACGTGTCAATTATGCCGCGGGCCGGTTGAGAAACGGATGTTCGCCACCGATATGACGGAAGCGCGATGGCTCTCCCGGGCGGGTTCACGGCCCTTTACAGCCGTTGCTGACTGGGAACCGAGAATTGCCCGGATCGGCATGGGTTTGGGTGTCGCCATCCGTACGATCCGGGCATACATTGCTGTCACGCGGCGCCACCGCCGTGACACGGAGAGTGAGGAGAACCTGGTGATCGGTCTGTATCAGCGCCTGGTGACGGGCCTTCGCAGCGCGTACGCCAACGAGGAGGGGCAGGGGCTGACCGAGTACGGGCTCATCCTCGTGCTCATCGCCATCGTCGTCATCCTGATGCTCGGTGTCCTGGGGCACCAGGTCGGCAACCAGTACAACAGCGTTCAGCACAGCCTTCCCTAGCGGGGCAGGGCTTCAGCGCAGCACTGCGCGAAGCACCGCGTAGGCGACGGCGAGCGCGACCAGCGTCGCGCCCGCCGCCCGCCCCACGCGGCCGCGCGCCAGGAACGCCGTGGCGATCCATGACGCGCCGACCAGGAAGGGGTAGTCGACCAGTCGAGTGAGTCGCGGCACGCGCACCGGCGTGGCCAGCGCGATCAGCCCCAGGTTGAAGAGCGCGAACCACAGCAGCGTGCCGATGACGTTGCCGGCACTCACGTCGTGCCGCCCAGCGCGCGCGGGGACCACCTGGCGGATCACCTCGTCGGCCTCGACCACCGCCGGGGTCAGCACCATGCCGACGAATCCGGCCGCCAGTCCCGCGTCGCCGATCAGCCGCGTCGCGCCGGATGCGACCAGCTCGCCGCCCGCGGTGATGACGCCGATGCCGAGCAGGGTGAGCAGCACCGCGCGCAGCACCGTCGGTGGCCTCTCCGTCGCCTCCTCGACCTCGTCGCCGTCCATGAAGGGATGGTCGCGTGAGACGCGCACCACGACGCCCATGGCGACGACGAACGCGACCAGCAGCACCGCGCCGGTCCAGCGCGGCGTCGCGTCGCCGAACGCGATCGGCAGCCCCGCCAGCACGGGCGTGATGGCAAACACGACCAGCACACCGCGCGGCAGTCGCGCGCGCAGCGGCACGATCAGCGCGCCCAGTCCCAGCGCCGCGCAGACCAGGAAGATGCCGCCGCCGAACACGCTGCCGAGGGCGACCTCGGCGGCGCCGCGACCACCCGCGGCCAGTCCCACGGCGACGTTCTCGGCTTCGAGGCCGCTGAGCACCGCGCTGATCGCGAACGGCGCGACGCGCACCAGGGTGGCGACGCCGACCAGCCCGTGCAGCAGCCGCTCGGTCGCCCACACCACCAGGGCCACGCCGCCGAGGAAGAGGGCGACGGCGGAGAGGACGGCGCTGGCGATCATGGGTCGAGCGCGATGCTATCGCCCGCGGGTGCCGCTGCGGGGCTGTCGCGCTGCCGCTGCGAAGGCGTGACACCGCGTCGCCCGCGCCCGCCACGCACCTAGCATGCGCCGGTCATGAGCGAGGCCAGAGGCGGGTCGCCCGCGTCGCCCGATTCCCCGGACCAGCTCCGTGCCAAGCTGCAAGGGCTCGAACGAATGCGAGTCGCGGGACTGCTCGGCGAGGGGCAGTACCAGGCCACCAAGGCGCGCCTGGAGGCGCAGCTCGACACGGTGCAAACCACCGCTCCGGCGGCCGATCTCCCGCCGCTGACGACCGCGTCGCCGCAGCAGCCGGCGTTCGCCACCTATCAGCCCTACGGCACCGCGGCGCCCTATGCGCCGCAGCCGCCACCCCCGCCCGCCGCTCCCGAGTGGGCGCCGCCGGCCGCGCAGCCGTGGCAGCAGCCGCAGCCCGGCGGCGGCCGCCGCACCACCCTGATCGCCACCGGCCTCACCATCGCCCTGCTCGCCGCGGCATTCGCCGGTGTCGCCGTGGTCACGCGCTCGAACCCGCCCAACACGCTGGCCGGCACCGCGGCGAACACGCCGGTGCCCACCGCGACGCCGACGCCCGACGCCGCCGCCGCACTGGCCTCGCTGCGCACCGCGCCCGCGCCCAAGGACGGCTCGGTGGTGATCACCCACGACCAGGCCGACAAGCTGGTGCGCGCCTTCTGGCCGGTGCGCGAAGCCGGCCTCAGCCATCGCAACCCCGACACCATCCGCGCCATCGAGGACGGTCCCGCCCGGGAGTGGGACGTGATCGGCTGCACCATGGGCTGCCCGCCACCCAACGCACGCAGCATCAGGGACGTCCACCTGTTCGTGCCACTTCAGACCAGATTTCCCGCGTCGTTCATGGCCCACGTGCTGACCACCGAGTACCACACCAGCGGCCCTCAGGTGGAGATCTTCGTCTTCACCCGGCAATCGGCGACGGCGCCCTGGACGATCAGCTTCAACGCGTACTACAGCCAGGTCGACCACATCATCGAAGCGGCCACCGAGGATCCCAGCACCGGGCTGGAGGCCACGCCGCCCGTGGACCCGAGCCACGTTCCCAGCGCGCTGCCCGGCATGCTGGCCGCGTACTGGCAGCACTGGAAGGACACCGGCAGCGCGCCACCGAACACCCAGTTCGGCGACTCCTACTTCACCACCCAGATCGGCCAGGGCCTCTGGGCGACGCGCCAGGACGACCACACGCTCGGCCTCGACGAGCACGTCGCCTACAGCGCCGACAACGCAGCGGACGGCATGTGGAGCTTCGCGGTGAGCACCAGCGGCGCCAACGCAACCCCGCTGCCCGGCCGCGTGCTCACCTGCGGCACGGTGCGCTATCGCGCCGTGACCACGCCGCTCAAGGCGGGGGGCGCCGTGGTGCAGTCGGTCGACTTCGATCCCTTCGGCAACCTGCTCCGCCCCGGACGCTACAGCAGCGTGACCGAGTCCGGCCTGCACATGTCGTGCATCCTCACCGCGCCCGGCCGCCCCATCTTCGTGACCGGTGCCGCCGGCCAGCAGACCAAGGTGTTCGGCGTCTCCCTCGACGGGTCCGGCGCCAGCGCCTAGCCAGCTAGTCGACGAACGGCCCGGCGTGCTCGTCGCGGGTGCGCCACCAGGGATCGGGCTGTCCCTGCCACTGCGGGTCACGATGCGCCGCCCGCACCACCGTCTTGATGTTGCCGCGCACGTTGTAGTCGCCGACCACCTCGCAGTAGCGCGGCTCCAGCAGCGTGACCAGGTCGTCGAGGATCGCCGTGACCACGTCTTCGTGGAACACGCCGCGGTTGCGAAAGCCGTTGATGTACAGCTTCAGCGACTTCAGCTCCACGCAGCGCGGCCCCGGCACGTAGCGCAGGTAGAGCGTGGCGAAGTCGGGGAAGCCGCTGATCGGGCAGAGGCAGGTGAACTCGGGAATGGTGAACTGCACCGTGTAGTCGCGCTCGGGCGTGCGGTTGTCGAAGGCTTCGAGGGTGTTGTCGCGGATCATCCGCGTGCCGTGCGGCTCCTCGGTCATCGCGCCAGACCTCCAAGCGCCAGCGGGCTGAAGTTGGTCTCGTGGTCGTAGGCGTCGACGCCCTCGCGGCGCTTCAGCCAGGTGACCACCGCGTAGGTCAGCGGGGTGGCGACGATCTCGTAGAGCACCTTGAGGATCCACTGGTCGCGGATCACCGTGCGCAGCACCGGGAAGGGCAGCACACCGGCGAAGGCGATCGTGATGAAGATGACGGTGTCGAGGCCCTGCCCGACCAGCGTGGAGCCGATGGTGCGCAGCCACAGCATGCGTCCGCGCGTGGCGATCTTCAGCTTGGCGAGCACGAACGAGTTGAGGAACTCGCCGCACAGGTAGGCGATCAGCGACGCTGTGACGATGCGCGGCGTCATGCCCAGGATGCTCGAGTACGCGTCGCCGTTGGCATACGCGGGCGACGACGGGACCGCCACCGCGATGGCGATGAAGCAGACGGCGACGATGTTGGCGGCAAAGCCCGTCCAGATCACCATGCGCGCGGTGGCGTAGCCCCACACCTCGGTGAGCACGTCGCCGAACAGATAGGCGAGCGGGAAGATGACGATCGCGGCCGGAACCGTGAAGGGACCGATCGCGGCCAGCTTGACCGCGATGATGTTCGACGTCACCAAGGTGGCGACGAACAGGCCCGCCACCAGCAGGAGGCGGGGGCTGATGGCCCGTTGCGGGCGCGTCGAGTCGCTCACGGCTGCGGCTGGTACACCTCGGCACCGTGCTCGACGAACTCGCGGGACTTCTCCTCCATGCCCGCGGTCAGCGCGATCTCGCTGCTGATGCCGTGCTTGGCGGCGTAGTCGCGCACGTCCTGGGTGATCCGCATCGAGCAGAACTTGGGGCCGCACATGGAGCAGAAGTGCGCCTTCTTGGCGGGCGCGGCGGGCAGGGTCTCGTCGTGGAAGGCGCTCGCCGTCTCCGGGTCGAGCGAGAGGTTGAACTGGTCCTCCCAGCGAAACTCGAAGCGGGCCTTGCTCAATTCGTCGTCGCGCAACTGGGCGCCGGGGTGGCCCTTGGCCAGGTCGGCTGCGTGCGCCGCGATCTTGTAGGTGATCACGCCGTCCTTGACGTCTTTCCGGTTGGGCAGGCCGAGGTGCTCTTTGGGAGTGACGTAGCACAGCATGGCGGTGCCGTACCAGCCGATCATCGCCGCGCCGATCGCGCTGGTGATGTGGTCGTAGCCGGGCGCGATGTCGGTGGTCAGCGGGCCCAGCGTGTAGAACGGCGCCTCGTGGCACAGCTCGAGCTGCAGGTCCATGTTCTCCTTGATTTTGTGCATCGGGACGTGTCCCGGGCCCTCGATCATCACCTGGCAGTCCTGCTCCCAGGCGATCGTGGTCAGCTCGCCGAGGGTGCGCAGCTCGCCAAGCTGGGCCTCGTCGTTGGCGTCGGCGATGCTGCCGGGGCGCAGGCCGTCGCCGAGCGAGAAGGAGATGTCGTAGGCACGCATGATCTCGCAGATGTCGCGGAAGTGCGTGTAGAGGAAGTTCTCCTGGTGATGCGCCAGGCACCATGCGGCCATGATGCTGCCGCCGCGGGAGACGATGCCGGTGACGCGCCTGGCGGTCAGCGGCACGTAGCGCAGCAGCACGCCGGCATGGATGGTGAAGTAGTCGACGCCCTGCTCCGCCTGCTCGATCAGCGTGTCGCGGTAGATCTCCCAGGTCAGCGCCTCGGGCTCGCCGTCGACCTTCTCCAGCGCCTGGTAGATCGGTACCGTGCCGATCGGCACCGGCGAGTTGCGGATGATCCACTCGCGCGTGGTGTGGATGTTGCGACCGGTGCTGAGGTCCATGACCGTGTCGGCGCCCCAGCGCGTCGCCCAGGTCATCTTCTCGACCTCCTCCTCGATCGAGGAGGTGACCGCCGAGTTGCCGATGTTGGCGTTGATCTTGACCAGGAAATTGCGGCCGATGACCATCGGCTCGGACTCGGGATGGTTGACGTTGGCGGGGATGATGGCGCGGCCGCCGGCGATCTCGTCGCGGACGAATTCCGGCGCGACGTTCTCGCGGATGGCGACGAACTCCATCTCCGGCGTGATCACCCCACGCCTGGCGTAGTGCATCTGGGTCACGTTGCCATTGCTGGCGGCGCGCAGCGGCTTGCGATGCAGCCCCGGGAATCGCGTGAGGTTGCGCAGGTGCTCGGGACGCTTCAGCCCGTCGTCGACCGCCTGCACCTCGCGACCCTCGTACTCCTCCACGTCGCCGCGCTCACGGATCCACCGCTCCCGCAGCGGCGGCAGTCCGGCGCGGATGTCGATGTGCACGTCCGCATCGGTGTACGGACCGCTGCAGTCGTACACGCGAACGGCGGCGGGCTGCTCGCCCTCGTCCATCGGGGTGAGCAGGATCTCGCGCACCGGGACGCGCAGGTCGGCGCGGCTTCCTTGGACGTACGCCTTGCGGCTGCCCCGGATCGGCGCCGGCGCGGCGACCTGCGGAGTGTCGAGGGTCTGTGCCACGGGCGGGCCTCCTGCGGGCGAGGGGCTCGCAGGCGCGCACGGGCGGCCGGAGACGCCGCGACGCGTCCGCCGTTCCCTGTGATCGCCCGCTTTCCCTTCGCTGGTTCTAACCAGATCAGGTTCTAGGAGTTGGTGGTCCTGATACCACCTCTCAGCTACACGCTCCCCCAGCGGGACGGTATTCAGATGTGGAGGCCAGCATACCTCCGCGGCAAGGCGGCCGTGAATCACGGCGACGACCCGGGCGGCGGCGCGCTGGCCGCCTAGCCTCGGTGGCCTCGAACCACCTCCGCGTCGACCACCTCCGGCGCAGTGCCGGACTCCGCGGTCCCGCCACCGCGGATCACCAGCTCACCGCCGCTGAGGTCCACGTCGACCACGTCGCCCTCGCGGAAGCGGCCTTCGAGGATGGCCATGGCGATCGGGTCCTGCAGCTTGCGCTGGATCACGCGCTTCAGCGGGCGCGCGCCGTAGGTGGGGTCGTAGCCGTCGTCGGCGAGAAGGTCGAGCGCCGCCGCGGTGATCTGCAAGGAGAGCCCGCGCTGCGAGAGGCGGTCGCGCAGAGCGCCGAGCTGGATCTCCACGATCTGCCGCAGTTGCGCCTTGTCGAGCCGCGAGAAGAGGATGACGTCGTCCACCCTGTTGAGGAACTCGGGCCGGAACGCAGCGCGCAGCGCATCGAGCACGCGGGTTCGCGTGGCCAGCTGCTCGGTCGGGCCGGCGTCGTGCGGCATCTCGGCGATGAGATGCGAGCCGACGTTGCTGGTCATGATCACCACCGCGTTGCGGAAGTCGACGGTGCGGCCCTGGCCGTCGGTCAGGCGGCCGTCGTCCAGCACCTGCAGCAGGACGTTGAACACGTCGGGATGCGCCTTCTCCATCTCGTCCAGCAGCAGCACGGCGTAGGGACGGCGCCGCACCGCCTCGGTGAGATATCCGCCCTCCTCGTACCCGACGTAGCCGGGCGGCGCGCCGATCAGCCGCGCCACCGAGTGCTTCTCCATGAACTCGCTCATGTCGATGCGCACCATGGCGTGCTCGTCGTCGAAGAGGAACTGCGCGAGTGCACGCGCCAGCTCGGTCTTGCCGACGCCGGTGGGACCGAGGAACAGGAACGAGCCGATGGGACGGTTGGGATCGCTCAGCCCCGCGCGCCCGCGGCGCACCGCGTTGGCCACCGCGGAGATGGCGTCGTCCTGCCCGATGACGCGCTCGTGCAGACGCTCCTCGATGTGCATCAGCTTCTGCATCTCGCCTTCGAGCATCTTGCTGACCGGCACGCCGGTCCAGCGCGACACCACCGCGGCGATGTCCTCGTCGTCCACCTCCTCCTTGAGCAGCGGACGCCCACCCTGCATCTCGCGCAGGTGCTCCTGCTCGGCCTCGAGCGAACGCTGCAGCTCGGTGAGCCGGCCGTACTTCAGCTCGGCGGCGCGCCCGAAATCGGCCATGCGCTCGGCGCGCTCGGCGTCGTGCCGGGTCTGCTCGATGCGCTCCTTGATGTCGCGGATCGCCTCCAGCGAGCCCTTCTCCTGCTGCCAGCGCTCGCGCATCGCGGCGCCACGCTCCTGCAGGTCGGCCAGCTCGCGCTCCAGCGCGGAGAGACGGTCGCGCGACGCGGCGTCGGTCTCCTTGCGCAAGGCCTCGCGCTCGATCTCCAACTGGCGGATCTCACGCTCGACCACGTCGAGGTCGGTGGGCAGCGAGTCGATCTCGATGCGCAGCCGCGAAGCCGACTCGTCGACCAGGTCGATCGCCTTGTCGGGCAGGAAGCGGTCGGTGATGTAGCGGTTGGAGAGCACTGCTGCGGCGACGATCGCCGCGTCGGTGATGCGGACGCCGTGGTGCACCTCGTAGCGCTCCTTGAGCCCGCGCAGGATGGAGATGGTGTCCTCGACACTCGGCTGATCCACGTACACGGGCTGGAAGCGACGCTCCAGCGCGGCGTCCTTCTCGATGTGCTTGCGGTACTCGTCGAGCGTGGTCGCGCCGATGGCGCGCAGCTCACCGCGGGCAAGTGCGGGCTTCAAGAGATTGGCCGCGTCCATCGAGCCCTCGGCGGCGCCCGCGCCGACCAGGGTGTGCAGCTCGTCGATGAACAGCACCACCTGCCCGTCGCTGGAAGTCACCTCGCGCAGCACCGCCTTGAGCCGGTCCTCGAACTCGCCGCGGTACTTGGTTCCTGCCACCAGTGACCCCAAGTCCAGCGCCACCACGCGGCGGTCCTTCAGGCCCTCGGGCACGTCGCCGGCGGCGATGCGCTGTGCGAGCCCCTCGGCGATGGCGGTCTTGCCCACGCCGGGCTCGCCGATCAGCACGGGGTTGTTCTTCGTGCGCCGCGAGAGCACCTGCATGACGCGGCGGATCTCCTCGTCGCGCCCGATCACGGGGTCGAGCTTGCCGCGGCGGGCGGCGTCGGTGAGGTCGTTGCCGTACTTGTCGAGCGCCTCGTACTTGGCCTCGGGGTTGGGGTCGGTGACCCGCTGCGAGCCGCGCACGGCTTCGAGGATCGAGTACACCCGGTCGGGGGTCACGCCCGCCGCGCGCAGCAGCCGCGAGGCCTCACCCTGCTCCTGCGCGGCGAGCGCGATGAGCAGGTGCTCGGTGGACACGTACTCGTCCTTGAGCCGCGCCATCTCGTCGAAGGCGGCCATCAGCACCGTGCGAAGCGGCGCGCCGACGGCGGGGTCGGCGCCGACCTGCTTGGGACGCGCCTCCAGCGCGGCGTGCAGTCGCGCGGCGAGCGGCTCGGGCTGGGCCTCGAGGCGCCGCAGCAACGTGGGAACCAGCCCCTCGGGCTGCTCCAGCAATGCGAGCAGCAGGTGCTCGGGGTCGACGGTGGGGTGCTGCAGGCTCTGGGCCGCCTGCTGGGCGGCCTGCAGGGCCTCCTGGGATCGTTCGGTGAAGCGGTCGAGCCGCATGGGTCTGTGGGACCTCCTTTTCAGGGGCTTGCGAACCGATACGTACCCAGCACCCCGGCCCGCTAATCGCCCTGCGCCACCGCGCCCCATCCTGCGAAACTCTGCCGCGGTTCGCCGCACCGCAACGGGAGGAGACGCCGCAGTGAAGCTCGGATTGATGTTCGCCAACACCGGGGCCATGACCACGCCCGAGGGCGCGGCCGAGGTGGCGCGCCACGCCGAGCAGGCCGGCTTCGAGTCGATCTGGACGGTCGAGCACGTCGTGGTGCCCGCGGGGTACGAGTCGACGTACCCGTACAACCGCTCCGGCCGCATGTCCGGCGGCGAGGATGCACCCATCCCCGACCCGCTGATCTGGCTGACCTACGTGGCCGCCCACACCGAGCGGATGAAGCTGGCCACGGGCATGCTGATCCTGCCCCAGCGCAATCCGCTCGTCACCGCCAAGGCGCTGGCCACGCTCGACGTGCTCAGCCACGGCCGGGTGATCCTCGGCGCCGGCATCGGCTGGCTGCGCGAGGAGTTCGAGGCCATCGGCGTGCCCTTCGAGGGCCGCGGGCGCCGCACCGAGGAGTACGTCGAGGCGATGCGTGTGCTGTGGTCGGACGACCAGCCCAGCTACGAGGGCAAGACGGTGCGCTTCCGCGACGCGCGCATGTGGCCCAAGCCGGTGCACCGCCGCATCCCGGTGGTGATCGGCGGCCACGGCGAGAAGGCGGCCCGCCGCGCCGGACGGCTGGGCGACGGCTTCTTCCCCGGGCGCAGCCTGCCCGACGAGGTCAGGCCGCTGCTGGCGGCGATGCGCGAGGAGGCCGAGCAGGCGGGACGCGACCCGGCGAGCATCGAGCTGACCCTTGGCGCGGTGGCGGATCGCGGCTTCGTCGAGCAGTTGCGAGAGCTGGGCGCCGACCGCATCGTGATTCCGCCCGCGGGCCGGGACGTCGAGTCGGTGAAGGCGGGCATAGAGCAGGCCGTCGAGGCGCTCGGCGGGTTGGTCACGGCGTAGCGGAGAGCGATACGATTGCGCCGGCCGACGGCCACGCATGCCACTCCTCACCGCACTCCAACGTCTCAGCCAGCGGCAGCGCCGCGCTCTGGCCACCGCCCTCACCGCCGTGGTGGTGATCGTGGTGGTCGCGGCCAACCAGCCGTCCGAGTCCGGCGCCGCCCATCCGCAGGTACGGCCTGCCGCTGCGCGCGGCAGTGGTGTCACCGGCGTCACCACGCCGCGCCCGACCGCGTTGCCGGTGCTCAAGCTGGCTCACACTCACGTGAACTTCAGCGACGACACGGCCGCGCACCCCGGTGCGCCCAGGGTCGACGCGGTCGCCGGCATCCTGGTCGACGCAGCGACCGGCAGCATCCTCTGGTCACGCGCCCCGCACACACCGCTGCCGCCGGCCAGCACCACCAAGGTGCTGAGCACGCTGGTGGCGCTGGAGAACTTCGATCCTGACCAGGTGGTCACCATCACCGCCGACGCGCTGCACCAGGCGGGCGACGAGACGGTGATGGGACTGAAGCCGGGCAACCGGCTCACCGTGCACGAATTGCTCGACGGCATGCTGACGGTGAGCGCCAACGACGCCGCCACCGCGCTGGCGGTCGACACCGTGGGCATGGACGGCTTCGTCAACGCGATGAACCAGCAGGTCGCCGCCCTCGGCCTGCGCGACTCGCACTTCACCACCCCGGTCGGCCTCGACGACCCCAACCAGCGCGCCTCCGCCTACGACCTGGCCGCCATCGCCGCCACCGACGTCGCCGAGTTTCCCCTGTTCCGGCAGATGGTGGCCCAAACCGACGTGGTCCTGGCCGCCTCGCCGCAGCACCCCGAGTTCGACCTGTCCAACCTCAACCGCCTGCTCCGCCTCTACCCCGCCGCCGACGGCATCAAGCCGGGCTACACCGGCGACGCCGGAGCCTGCCTGATCGGCATGGCCGAACGCGACGGCCACCGCCTCATCTCCGTCGTCCTCAACGCCCCCGCCCTCTACAGCGACACGCGCGGCCTGCTCGACTGGGGATTCGTGCAGGAAGGCCTCCCCTCCCTGCTGCCCACGCCCAGCCCCGCCCCGGCGAAGCGCTAGGCGCTCTGCGCGTCGCTGTGGCGGCGGCGATCCGTCAATGTGGTGCGCGCCTCCGCATAGGTGAGGCACGACGCCACGAAACCGGCGTGGCTCCAGGTCAGCGGCGCAACCGACATCGGCGCACCCGTGTACGGATGCACCTGCTCGGGCAGCACGCCGGAGGGCATGGCCTGGCGCTGCACCCATTCCAGCAGCGGCAGCACGGTGGCGTCCAGCTCGGCGGCGCTGCGCGCCACCCGCGCGTACCAGTCGGCGAGCCACAGCGTGCAGATGATCCAGGGGTTGCCGGGCACCTCGTCGGACACCTCGACGCACTGGTAGTAGTCGCGCTGGTAGCGGGACACGCCGCCGATGCCGGTGCGCAGCCACAGCGTCTCGCGCACCGACTCCATGGTCGCCACCACGCGCGGGTCGTCCGCCTCGTACATGCCGAAGGCGAACAGCCCGAAGAGTGACGCGTCGACGGCCATGTCACGGTCGTATCCCCAACCCGCGCTGCGCGGCATGAGCTGGCGGGCGAAGCGGCCCTCGCGCTCGTTCCAGAGCAGATCGTCGGCGGCGCGGCGCATCTCCTCTGCGGCGCTGCGATAGGTGGCCGCCTTCTCCGCCTCGCCGAACTCCGCGGCGATCAGCGCCGCCGCCATCAGCCCCCCGTGCACCGCGGCGACGGTGAAGGTGTGCACGCCGCGACGCTCCTCCCACAGGTCCCACGAGGGACGCGGCAGGCGGGTGCTGTGGTCGCGCCAGCTCACCATGAAGTCGGCGGCCTTCTCCACCAGCGGGTGGTACAGCGGCTTGACGAACTCGGTGTCGCGGGTGCGCCGGAAGTACTCGCCGAGCGACCAGATCACCAGCGCCGTCTCGTCCTCCTGGATGGGCAGCTGCGGCTGCCCGTCGCCGAACCAGGGATGCCACGACGAGCCCAGTGAGCCGTCGGCGTTGTACTTGTGCAGCAGGTAGCCGCGGCCGCCGCCGAAGCGCTCAGTGCAGAACTCCAGGAACGCGCGCAGTGGATGCGGATAGCCCGCGCGGTCCAGCGCCACGCCCACCAGCGCACCGTCGCGCGGCCACACGTAGCAGTAGGTGTCGCGTGCGTGTTCGAGGATGTCGCGGTCGGTGGCGGCGATCACCCCGCCGCCCTCGTCGATCAGCGCGCGGGTGACCAGCAGGCTGCGCGTGTACAGCGCCTGCAGGTGCGCGGGCAGCGACTCGACGCGCTGCGAGGCGCTGTTGACCCAGCTCTGCCAGTACTTGCGGGTGCGGTCGAGGATCTTCTCCGGCGAGGTGTCGCGCACCATCTGGTCGAGCGCCTTCACCTGCCGGTACGCGGTGGCGACGCACATCCAGATGTGCAGCGTCGCCGTGCCGCCCGCGGGGACGGCGAGCGAGAACCCGATGCAGGAATCGACCGCGCCCTGCTCGATGGCGTGGCCGCTCAGCTCGCCGTCCTCGGCGTCGGCCCAGGTGCCCGCCAGCCCGTGGATGCCGGCGCGTCCCGTGGTGTAGAGGCGCACGCCTGCGCGCCCCTGCGCGGAGCCGTTGAAGAGGAAGTAGCGCGAGCCCTTGTAGTGCAGCACCGCCGACAGCTCGGGGTCGAAGAAGGTGGTGTCGCCGACGTCGGTGCCGCTGATGTTCAGGTCATGGTGGGCAAAAACTCGCACCTCGCGGGCCCGCCCGGTGAGGTCGCGCACCTCGACCTGGCGGACGAACACGTCGGCCTCGAAGTCGACGGCGTCGCGGAGGTGGACCTCGACGCCGAGGCCGGCGTGGGTGGCCACCACGTCGGTGACCAGGGTGTCGGACTCGTAGGCGACCGAGCGCTCGAAGCCGTCGAACCAGGCGAAGACGCCGTCGCTCCAGAGGCCGAGGCGGGAGGGGGCCCCGGCGTGGTGCTCGAAGCCGACCTGGGGGTAGTACACGTCGCGGATCCGGCAGGCGTCGTCCAGGTTGACGTGGAGCCTGCCGTTGCTGAGCACCAGGGAGCGCGGCATCGCGGCCAGTATAGGAGCGGCCCTGCCGCCCGGCCCCCGCGGCGGTGACCCCGCCCGCTGAACCCCGCCAACCCCTCACCGCCCCGCGACGCCTCCGTTGCCGAAGCGTGGGCCGGGCGCCCCCCACGCGGCCGTATAACTCCGATCAGGACCAAGCTCTTCTAGGTTGCGTGTGCTGGCTGCTGCCCGTGTCCCCACCACCGCTCCGCCCGCGGGGCCGCCCCCGAGCCGGGGTGAGGGGATCGCCGCACGCCCGCCGGTCCGCGACCTGCCCACCGCCGTGGAGCGCGACCGCCGCGCCGGCATCGAGCGGGTCATCGAGCTGGGCCGCTGGCTGGTCCTGATCTTCGCCGCCGTCACCGCCAACTTCTCGACGGCGCGCTCGGTCAACATCAGTGAGGTCAACCTGCTGCTGGGCAGCTGGGGCCTGTTCAACCTGGCGGTGACCCTGGCCCTGGTCGCCCGCCACCTCCCCGGCCGGCGCACCCAGTACGCCATGACCGGCCTCGACATCGCCGTGGCCACCGCGCTCATCTATCTGACCGGCGGCTTCGCCTCCAGCTTCACCCTCACCTTCTACGTGGTGGTGATCGCCAGCAGCCTGCGCTTCGGCATCCGCGGCAGCCTGTTCTGCGCCGCGATCATCAGCGGCACCTACCTCGCCACCGGCATGTGGGTGTCCCACCAGCTCCCCGCGGTCGACGTCTACTCGTCGCACATCTTCCTGTACTTCGTGGTGGCGCTCGCCACCGGGCTGCTGGCGCGCGAGGTGGCGGGGTCGCGCGCCCGGCAGATCGCGCACACGTTCGAGCTGGAGCACCAGGCGTTCCTTGAGCTGCGCGAGGTGGACCGCATCAAGAGCGAGTTCATCATGCTGGCGTCGCACGAGCTGCGCACGCCACTGGCCAAGATCAAGGCGTGGCTGATGCTGATGCAGGACGCGGGCGACCGCCTGCCGGTCGAGGCGCAGAAGGAGGCCACCGAGGTGCTGCGCAGCGAGAGCGAGGCACTGGCGCGGTTGACCGACAACCTGCTGTGCATCGCCCAGTTGGAGGCCGGCGAGATCCGTCTCAAGACGGGGCCGGTGGATCTCGACGAGGTGGTCGAGCAGGTGTTTGCCCGCTTCGTCGAGGCGGCGGACCGGCGCCGCTTCCAGGTGTTGATTCCCGACGATGCGCGGCGCGTGCTCGCCGACCAGGAGCGGCTGGCGCTGGTTATGGCCTGTCTTGTCGACAACGCGTTGAAGTTCTCGCCGGATGGCGAGCCGGTGAAGCTCAGTGCGCAGCGCGACGGGCGGTCGGTGCGCATCGACGTGCGTGACAACGGGCGGCGGATCCCCGACGACCAGGTGGATCGGGTTTTTGCGTCGTTCTACCAGGTGGAGTCGCCGCTGACCCGGCAGCGGGGGGGGTCCGGGATCGGGCTCTACCTGGCCCGGCAGCTCACCGAGCGGATGGGGGGGAGGATCTGGGTGGAGAATCGCTCGGCGCGGGGGAATACGTTCAGCCTCACGCTGCCGGTGAACGGGTAGAAGGGGAGCGCCTCCGGCGGGGATGCGCCTGCGGCGCGGATGCCTTGACGCTGCGGCGTGAACGGGTAGGAGGGGAGCGCCTCCGGGGGGATGCGCCTGCTGCGCGAGGCTCTCACGCTGCCGGGGGACCACCTGCGCGTCGCGCCTCCGCGGAATGCCGGCAGCGCGATGAGCGCCGATGCCACGCGCGAGCGCCAGAAGAATTTTCGCGGGCCAGCGCGAGCGCCAGAAGATTGATCTGTGACGCATGAACCGCGGGAATCAATAGTCTGGCGGCGTGAGCAGAGCGGGCTTTGACGTCGCCGTAGTCGGCGCGGGGGTGATCGGGAGCGCCATCGCCTACGAGTGCGCGCGGCGGGGTGCGCGGGTGGTGCTGCTCGACCGCGACCAGCCGGGGCAGCATGCGTCGGGGGCGGCGGCGGGGATGCTGGCGCCGTGCAGCGAGGCGCACGAGGCCGGTCCCTTCCTCGACATGGCGCGCGAGAGCCTGCGCATCTGGCCGGAGTTCGCGGCAGCGGTGCAGGAGGCGGCAGGCGAAGACCCCGAGCTGCACCTCGACGGCCTGCTCCGCGTCGCCCTCGACAGCGCCGACGCCGAGACCATCCACGCCCGCCTCCGCTGGCAGCACGACCAGGGCATCGACGATGGCCAATGGGTCGACGCGCCCACAGCCCACGACATCGAACCCGCCCTCCACGCCGACGTTGCCGGCGCCGCCTGGTACCCCGGCGAAGGCCACGTCCACAGCCGTCACGCGGTACACGCAATGGCCGCCGCCGCCACCGCCAGGGGCGCCGAGCTCCGGACCCACGCGCAGGTCGCCGCGCCGACGGCTACGGGCCTCGAGCTCAACGACGGCACCCGCATCGACGCCGACCGCATCATCCTCGCCGCCGGCGCCTGGCTCGGCGCCATCGCCGCACACTTCGGCGCCGCCCTGCCGGTCAGGCCCGTCCACGGCCAGCTCCTCGCCCTCACCGGCCTCCCCCGGACGCCACGCCGCGTGCTCTACGCCGGCCCCAAGGGCTACGTCGTCGCCCGGCAGGACGGCACCGTCCTCGCCGGCGCCACCGAGGAGGACCGCGGCTTCGACGCCACGCCATCGCCACAGGTCGCCCAGAGCCTCCGCCAAACCGCCGACCGCCTCCTCGACGGCGCCGCCCAAGCCGCCGCCGAAACCCAGAGCTGGGCCGGCCTCCGCCCCGCCGCCCCCGACCGCCTCCCCCTGCTCGGCGCCCTCCCCGGCGACCCCACCGGCCGGGTCATCGTCGCCGGCGCCCACTACCGCAACGGCGTCCTGCTCGCCCCCGCCACCGCCCGCGGCATCGCCGACCTCGCGCTGGACGGTCGCACCCCAAACGGCTGGCAGGCGTTCGACCCCCGCCGCTTCGGCTGATCGCACCGCCACAGACACACCCCCGCGGCGCTACGCTGCCCGCCCACGAACATGCGCCTCACCGTGCTCGGCAGCGGCTCCGCCTTCAGCGGCGCCGGCCACAACGCCTGCTACTGCCTCGACGGCCGCCTGCTGGTCGACTGCGGCTCCCCCGCCCAGCTCCTCCTCCCCCAGGCCGGACAGCGCCTCGCGCACGTCGACGGCCTGCTGCTCACCCACTTCCACGCCGACCACACCGCCATGCTCCCCGTCGTCCTCGGCGCCCGCGCCCTGCACGACGACGACGCCCGGCCGATGCGCCTGGCGGGGCCGCCCGGCACCGCCGAATTCGTCAGCCGCGTGATCAAGACCGGTTATGGCGGACATCTGCACAAACTCATCTACGACCGCCTCGGCCTGGAGCCCACCATCCTCCAGGACGGCGCCGACGAGGAGTTCTGCGGCTACCGGGTCCGCGCCCATGCCGTGGTGCACAGCACCGGCCCGAGCCTCGCCTACGCGGTCAGCGACAGCCACGGCGCCACCACAGGTTTCAGCGGCGACAGCACCATGTGCGCGGGGCTGCGCCGCGCCGCCGCCCAGTCGCACCTCATGGTCTGCGAGTGCACCGGCTGGGACGGCCCCGTGCCCTCGCACCTCTGGTACGGCGAGGTCAGCGAGCTGATCGACGCCCACCCCGGCACGCGTTTCCTGCTCTCCCACCTGAGCAGCCGCCGTCCCGTCAGCGGCGCCATCCTCGCCCACGACCTGCTCACCATCGACGTGCAGCCGCCGGGCCAGCCCCTGCCCGCGCCACCGGACAGCGTGCTGGCGGCGCGCGCCGGGCAGAGCGCCTAACCGCCCGGAGTTTCCGCCACCCCCGGCCCGAACTCATGGGGCGGCGCCGCCGGGCCGCGGGCCAGCAGGCTGCGCCACACCAGCAGCGGGATGGCCCGCTCCACCCGCTCCCAGGCGCGCCGCCACTGCACCGCCTCGCGCTCGCTCAGCCCCTCCGCGGAGAACTCCGCCTTGCCGGTGGCCGCCGCGATCTGCTCCAGGGCCGCCACCACGCGCGCCCGCACCGGCAGCGGCCCCACCTCGGCGGACCCGTCGCGATGCAAGAGGGTGACCGTGTCCGGAGGCAGCGCCGCCGAGAGTCGCCGCGCGTACGCCGGGAAGGTCTCCGACGCGCGCCGCCGCACCCCCAGCAACGCGCCGAAGGCGGAGACCCGCCGCCACACCGCCGGCAGCGATCGCGCCCGCGCCAGCCAGCGCCGCATCAGCACGTACAGCCCCACCACCCCGAGCACTCCCAGCGCGCCGCCGAGCAGTCCGGGGGGGATGGTCGCGCCGCCCGCGCCGCCCGCGCCGGCTCCGGTGTCGGGGCGGGGGGTGGTCGTGGGCTTGGGGGTTGCCGAGGGCGCGGCGGTGGGGGTCGCCGCCGGGGCCACGGTCGAGGGGTCGGGGCCGCGCGGGATCGGCGAGTAGGTGCCGTCAGGGGTGGGCTCGAAGGGCACCCAGCCGAAGCCGGGGAAGTAGGCCTCGACCCAGACGTGGGCGTCGCTGGTGGTCACCTGGTGCAGCGCCGGCCCGGGCCGGCTGCTGGAGTCGTCGACCGAACCCGGGCCGTAGCCGGAGACCAGCCGGGCGGGGATGCCGTCGGCGCGGAGCAGGGCGCCCATGGCGTCCGCGAAGTACTGGCAGTAGCCCTTCCTGGTGCGGGTGAGGAAGTCGATCACCGGCCACACCCCGCTCTGCGTGGGCGGCGGCTTGAGCGTGTAGGTGAAGGTGACGGTGTCGCGCAGCCGCGACTCGATGGCGGCGGCGGCGTCGTAGGGGGTGGTGGCGGTGGCGGTCCAGTCCTTGGCGATGCGGGTCAGGGTGGCGACCTGGTCGAAGTCGGAGCGGGTCACCGGGTTGAGGCTGAGGTAGGTGCCCCTGACGAAGGCGGGGTAGTCGGTGCCCGCGGCGCGGAGCTGGTTGGCGCTCGCCGTGGTCTGCGTGCCGGTGGTGGTGTAGCCGGTCACCGAGCCGAAGGTGCGGAACTGGTCGACGGTGAGCAGGCTGCTCTGCCCGCCCGGGCCGGGCGCCGCGCCGGTGTCGACCAGGCCCGAGGCGTTGCCGTCCACCGAGATGGCGTCGGGCTCGCCGGGGAAGATGCCCAGCGGCGCGCCGCTGCCCGTGGCCGCGCCGGAGAGCACGATGCGGGTCGACACCGGCGCGACCGTGCCGGGCTTGGCGACGCCGCCGTCGGCGGGCACGCGATCGCGGGGGATCTGCCCCGCGGTGACGCCCACCTCGCCGTCGCCGACGCCCGCCGCGGTGCTCGCCTGGGGGCCGGTGGGGAACCAGTTGCCCGAGGTGAAGTAGTCGTCGTTGACGACACGCAGGTAGAACGAGGCGGCGCTGTCCGAGGTGTACGAGAGCACCGGCTGCGGGTCGCTGGTGAGCTGCCCGCCCGGCACCGCGTTGGGGTCGAAGCGGATCTGTCCCGGCCCGGTGCCGGTGCCGCCGCTGCCCGAGCCCGAGCCCAGCGAGCCCCGGTGGCCGCTCGACGAGCTGAAGTGGAACAGCGAGCCCGAGATGTCGCGCGACGACACCGGCGGCACGACCAGCGCGACCAGCAGCAGCAGCAGCGCCGCGGCCCAGGTCACCCGGCCGAAGCGGCGCTCCGTCCCCGGCAGCGCCACCACCCCGGTGCGCCGCCAGCGCGCCGACAGCGAGAGCAGGTGGACGCGCCCGACGACCACCAGCGCCAGCGCGACCGCCACCGCCTCGGGGAACCACACGTTCTGCAGCGACGGCGCGTTGAGGGCATTCACGGCCAGAACTGCGAAGCAGGGGATCACCGCCAGCACGCCGCGCCGCTCGCGCACCGCCAGCCATCCCGACCACGAACCGACCAGCCAGAACACGCCGCACAGTCCCACCAGGAACGGCCAGTCGCCCTGGACGAACAGCCCGGTGGTCAAGGCGCTGGCGTACTTCTGCGCCGCGTCGCCGAGGCTGATGGTGTCGGAGCCGGGGATGGAGCCGTAGGTGAGCGGCACCACGACCAGCGCGCCGACGACCGGCAGCATCAGCAGCGCGACGACGCGCGACGCCGACGAGCGCGCCACCAGCGTCGCCTCCAGCACCGCGGCGACGGCGCAGACCAGCATGGCGCCGGTGCCGTCGACCCACGCCGCCGACATCACCGCCCACGCCGTCGCCGCCACCATGCCCAGCGTGGCCAGGCCGACCACGGTGATGTTGGTCAGCCGCGGCAGCGGCGCGGCGCCGCCGGTCCTGAGCCGCAGAGTTGTTGCCGACATCAGCAAAAACTCAGCGACGCGCCAAGCCGGACATCAGGAGCCGACCGCGCGCGACCGCAGCCCCCCGCCCAGCTCGTCGCCGCGACGCACCTGCCACCAGTCGAGGGCGAGCCGCCACGATGCGGGGATGCGCAGCGGCGCACCCGGCGCGCCGAACGAGGTGGGCTCCACGAACACCGCGAGGTGCCGCTGCCCGCGCACGCCGAGGTCGAGCAGCGCCTCCACCCAGCCCTGGGAACGGTTGCTGGTGATCACCACGATCGAGCCGCGGCCGCGCCAGCCCTCGCCGTGGCGCTGCAGCGCGGTGGCCAGCTCGATGTCGCCGTCGTCGGTGCAGGTGGCCAGGTAGTCGAGGACGCGCAGCCGCTGCGCCTCGCCGCGCCCCGCGCCGAAGGCGGTGTGCTGCGAGTCGGTGGTGACCAGCCCGAAGGCCTGGCCGCGCCGCACCGCCGCGTGGCACAGCGACGCCGCCACCGACACCGCGTACTCCAGCGACGACTCCGGCGCCTCGCCGAAGTGCCGGCCGCGCTGCAGGTCGAGCATCACCAGCACGTCGGCGCTCTGCCGCGTGTCGTACACGCGCGACATCAGGTGCCCGGTGCGCGCCGTCGAGGGCCAGTGGATGCGGCCCAGGCCGTCGGCGGGGTCGTAGTCGCGGATGGTGGTGACGTCGGGCGGCGAGTCGGTGGCGCGGCCGCGCCCCTGCTCGCCCATGCCGCCCTCGGCGCTGAGCGGGCCCATCTCGCCAAGCGCGTGGATGGCGGGGTAGACGAGGACGCCGGTCTTGGGGGCCACGCGCACGGTGCGCGGGAACAGCCCGAAGGGGTCGCCGAGGCGGGCCTCCAGGGGGCCGAACTCGTAGATGCCGCGGCGCTGGAAGACGCCGCGCGCCGTCCACGACACCACGTCGCCGCCGCGCAGCGAGCAGGCGCGGCCGGGGACGTAGCCGGGCAGGCGGGTGCGGTCGTGCACCTCGCAGTAGGCGACCGGCAATGCGCTGCGGTTGCGCACCACGAAGCGCTCGGTGAAGGGCTCGCCGACCATGTGCGCACCGCCCGGCGAGTCGCGGGCCACGTCGACCTTGCGCGCCAGCGCGCGCGACCACAGCCAGGCGACGACCAGCAGGAAGATGAGGACGTAGGCCAGCGTGTAGGCGAGGCGGACCCCGGTGATCCCCGCAAAAAACGCCAGGACGGCGATGCACGCAAGGAGCGGGGCCCGGCTGCTCATCTCACGCCAGGCGGCGCCCCGCGACCGGCACGGCCTCGGTGTCCATCACCTCGGCGAGCACCGTCGAGGCGGTCACCCCGCGCAGCTCCGCGTTGGGACGGACCACGATGCGGTGGGTGAGCACCGACGCGGCCAGCTCCTTGACGTCGTCGGGCAGCACGTACTCGCGGGCGGCGGCGGCGGCGCGCGCCTGGGCGGCGTGGAGCAGGCCGAGCGAGCCGCGCGGCGAGGCGCCCAGGCCGACGTCGGGGTGGTGCCGGGTGCGCTGGACCAGGCGGACGCAGTACTCCTTGATCACCGGGTCGACGTGGATGGCGGTGACCTCGTTCTGGCAGCGCTGCAGCTCGTGGGCGTCGGTGACCGCCTCCAGCGCCTCCAGCGGCGAGCCGGACTGGAAGCGGTCGAGCATGGCCACCTCCTCCTCCAGGGAGAGGTAGCCGAGGTTGACCTTGAGCAGGAAGCGGTCGACCTGGGCCTCGGGCAGCGGGTAGGTCCCCGCCAGCTCGACGGGGTTCTCGGTGGCCAGCACCATGAACGGCTCGGGGAGCATGCGGGTGACGCCGTCGGCGGTGACCTGGCGCTCCTCCATCGCCTCCAGCAGGCTGGACTGCGTCTTGGGGGTGGCCCGGTTGATCTCGTCGGCGAGCAGGATCTGGGTGAACACCGGGCCCTCGCGGAACTCGAAGGACGCCGTCTGCGGGTTGAAGACGTTGACCCCGGTGATGTCGCTGGGCAGCAGGTCGGGGGTGAACTGGATGCGCTCGAACTGGCAGCCGGTGGCCCGCGCCAGGGACTTGGCGAGCAGCGTCTTGCCCACGCCGGGCACGTCCTCGATGAGCAGATGCCCGCGACAGAGCAGGGTGAGGACGCACTGCTCCACCTCGGCGTGCTTGCCGATGATGACCGTCCCGACGCTCTCCACGAGACGCCGCACCACCTGGTGCACAAGCCCCGGCATGACGACAGTTCTACCCCTCAGAGGCCGGGTTCCGCAGATTCTCTCTCCCGGCCTGTGGAGTATACGTTCGCGCCGCTCCTCGTTCGCGTCGCGGCAAACCTCCGCAACCGCCGTGGACAGTCGTACACACCAAATGACACAATTTATGGTGTACTAGTTGGGACCACCGATCACGCCCGGCCACCCTCCCCCCAGTGGGGCAGCGTCGGGAAGGGAATGAAGGCGATGCCGGAGACCGATGAGATCCTGACGACGGGCGAGGCGGCTGCGCTGTGCGGCGTCTCGCGGTCGACCCTGCGGCGCGCGGTCGCTCAGGGTCAGCTGACCGCCTGGCACACGCCGGGCAAGCACCTGCGCTTCACCCGCGCCTCGTGCATGGACTTCGCCCGCCAGCTCGGCCGCGTCGACCTGGTCGGCCGGGGCTACGCCGAGGACGGCGGGGCGGCCGGCGGACGCGAGGCGTTCGAGACCCAGGCCACCCTGCGCTGAGCCCTCGCCGGCGGCGCGCTCAGTGTGCGGCGCCGATCAGCGAGACGAGGTTGGCGCAGACCGCGTAGGCGGTGACCGCCGTGGTCAGCACGACGGTGGTCACCGCCAGGCGCCTGGGCAGCTTGGCCATGGCGGCGAGCAGCAGCCCGGCGACCAGCACCTTCTGGAGCAACAGCCCAGGGATCCCGTAGACGTGGAGCACGCTCACCGTGAACGGGTTGCGCTCGTCCAGCCCCAGGCGCAGTCCCGCGGCGGTGCTGAAGGCGTCGAGCACCTGGGCGATCACGGCGGCCACGTAGACGCGGCGGAGCAGCAGGTCGCGAAGGACGTTGGAAACGCCCGGCTGGCTCTTGGCGATCGCCCTGTCGATCATCCCCCCGAGTATGGGGGACGCCTGGCCGCGCTCCTGTGGTGTGGCCCTGGCGAAGCTGTGATGGGGCTGTCGCGCTCGCTGCGTTACGAGCCGGCGGCGGCGGCGCGGCGCCGTGCCAGCACACCGCCGAGGCTGCCGCCGAGCAGGGCCAGGAAGTCGCCGGAGATGAGCCCGCCCATGTTCATCGGACCGAGGTCGACCAGGGTGTGCGTACCGCTCTGCAGCGAGCCGTGGACCACCGAGGCCTCCTGGCCGAACTGATAGCAGGCGGCCACGATGATGAAGCCGACCGCGACCGCGAAGCCCTGGTACAGCTCCTGGCGCCGGGCCATTCTTGCGGCCAGGTAGCCTCCGGCGAGCACGGCGAGGAAGCTGGCGACGCCGACGATGCCGCCGTCGAGCTTGTCGCGCCCGTCGCTGCCCAGGGTGGCGTTGGCGATGGCCAGGCCGCCGTCACTGAGGATCAGCAGGGTGAGCTCGCCGACGATGAGGCCGAGCAGGACGTGGCGCCAGGAGATGGTGCCCTGGCGCTGCTCGCCGTCGCTGCTCGCCGCGGGCCGGGGGCGCTCCAGCGTGGCGGCGCCGCCGTTGCCGGCGGCTTTGCGACGGTTCTCCCTGGACATGGCCCCGGCAGTATAGCTACGGTCCGGTCACGCCCATCTCGGGGTTTGCAGGGGCGACCGTAGGCTGGCGGAGCATGGCCGTCATCGCTCCCCGCGCCCGGCCGGCGGGCGCCGTCTCCCCCTTGTCGCCCGGCGGCCGCGGCCCCCTCGCCGCCGTCGCGCGGCTGCTCGCCTCGCCGCCGCGGGTGTTCCTGGTGGCGGCGGCGCTGGCCGCGTTCGCCGCGTGCGTCGACGTGCTCCACGACCCGGACCTGTGGTGGCACCTGCGGCTCGGGCAGTGGATCCTCGACAGCCATTCCGTGCCGCACACCGAGCTGTTCAGCTTCACCGCGGCGGGCAATGCCATGACGGCGCACGAGTGGGGCAGCGAGGTGCTGTTCGCGCTGATGGCCCGGGTGGGCGGGCTGCTGCTGGTCTCGCTGGTGATGGCGTGCGTCGCGTGGAGTGGGCTGCTGGCGCTGGCGCTGCGTGCCCGCGCCCGGGGTGCGGGCGTGGTCGCTGTGGCCGTTGCATTGCTGGTGGGTGCGCGGGCGATGGAGCCGGTGCTGGGCACGCGGCCGCAGGTGATCACCGTCGCCCTGGTGTGCTGGACGCTGCTGGTTGCCGAGCGGTACCTGGCGCGCGGCGGCCGCCTCGTCTGGGTGCTGCCGCCGGTGGTGCTGGTGTGGGCCAACCTGCACGGCGGTGTCGTGCTCGGGTTGGGCGCGCTCTGCCTGCTGCTCGCGCTCTCCGCGTTGAGCCTTCTGCTGCGCCGCCCGGGCGCCCCTTCGTTTGCTCGGCTGCGCACGCTGGGTCTTGCGGTGGGCGTCGCCGCCGCGGCGGGCTGCCTCAACCCCAACGGCCCCGGCCTCTACCGCTACGCCCTGGCCACCTCCGCCTCCGAGCGCCTCAAGCCCATCACCGAGTGGCACTCCCCCGACTTCACCGACCCCAGCAACCTGGGCCTGCTCATCCTGCTGGTGTCCTTCGGCGCCCTGGTCGCCATCGGCGGCCGCCTCTCGCTGCGCGACCTGGGCATGTCCCTCGCCGGTTTCGCCGCCGCCCTGCTCGCCGTCCGCAACACCTCCCTCGCCGTCGCCCTCTCCCTCCCCGCCTGGACATCCCTGCTCCACCAAGCCATCACCCGCTTCACCACCTGGCGCTCAACGCCCGCCATGGGTCCCGGCGCCACGCCGCCGCACAAGGAACCCCCGGCGCGCCGGAAGCCCTCCCGCACGGCTGGCGCCCCACCAATCGGCGCGCAATTCCTGGTAGCCGGAGCCGCGATCATCTCCCTCGCCGCCACCGTCTCCGGCATCGCGATCGCCCGCGCCGCCACCGACGCCTCCCCCCAACGCATCGCCACCACCTACCCCACCTGCGCCGCCAACGCCCTGCAAAGCCTCGACGCCACCAACCTCATAGCCCCCTACTACGACAGCGGCTACCTGATCCACCAGCTCTGGCCCCAAACCCACGTCTACCTCTACGGCGAGTCCGCATCGCTGGGCCAACAGGTATTTGCCAACTACGCCCGCATCTACGCCGGCGACACGACCGCCATCCCCCCATCGACGACCGCCATCCTGACTCCCCCCGGCCCCCTCCACAACCACCTCGCCGAATCACCGACGACGTGGCATCAGATCCTCAACGACCCCACCGGCCTCACCCTCTTCACCACCACGCCCCTCCCCACCACCACCTGCTCGCGCGACGAATCGTCGTCCTCGCCGTCCTTCCACTTCCGGTACGGCCGCGAGTACGTCGGCGGCTTCTCCTCCCGCCACTGCCGCCGCAACACCACGAGCCGCATGAACCCGCCGATCAGAAACGCCGCAGCGATGCACAACACCACGATCACCGCGAGCATTGCAGCCGTCGCTCCGGACTAGCCCGCCATCACGCTTTCAGGCGAGTGGCCGACGTGGTTGTTGAAGAAGGCCTCGATGGCGGTGAGGTCGAAGCTGTTCCACCCCTGGTAGTAGTCCCAGGACACCGCCGCGAACTTCACCGGCATGGTGTGCCAGGGCAGCACGATCACCTTCGCGTAGTTGATCACCCCCGCCTGCTGCGCCGCCGCGGCCGGGTCGGGCGGCAGGCTCTTGCGCCAGGTGATCAGCGACTGCACCGCGTCGGAGCAGCCGGTCGGGCAGTTGTAGAGGATGGCCACGTAGCCGTGCTCCAGGTTGTGCACCCAGTACTCGGCGTCGATCTCCTGGTCGTACACGCCCGGCTGGATCGGCGCCGGGTTGTTGCCCGAGAGGATGTAGTGGCAGCCGCTGGTCGGCGGGTTGTGGTTGTAGGTCACCTTGGCCGGCGGCTGGACGTGGATGTGGGGCATCTCGTCGATCGCCTGGCCGACGATCTTGTCGCCGTTGACCTGGGGCGGTGAGGGCGCATAGGGCGAGGCGCTGGCCGTCGGGCAGGAGTCGTTGCCGACGAACTTCAATGAGGGGTAGTTGACGCTCGACCCGCCGCCGCAGGACGCCAGCAGCACGGCGACGGCAGCGGCGGGCAGCCCGAGGGCGGCGAGGCGGCGCGGTCGTCCCTTCATATCGACGCGCGACTGTAGCAGGCCACGGTGTGGGGCTGGCATAAAGTGTCGCCCCATGCGCCTCATCGGGCTGACCGGCGGCATCGGCAGCGGCAAGAGCACCGTGGCCGCCCTGCTGGTGGCGCGCGGCGCCGCCCTGGTCGACGCCGACCGGCTGGCCCGTGAGGTGGTCGAGCCGGGGACGCCGGGGCTGGCCGAGATCGCCGCGGAGTTCGGCCCCTCGGTGCTGCTGCCCGACGGGCGGCTCGACCGGCCCGCGCTCGGCGCCATCGTCTTCGCCGACGCGGCGCGGCGCGAGCGGCTCAACGCCATCACCCACCCGCGCGTCGCGGAGCTCATGCAGCGGCGCATCGCCGAGGCGCTGGCGGGCGACGCGCCGCTGGTGGTGGTCGACGTCCCGCTGCTCTTCGAGGGCGAGCGGCAGGCGCTGTTCGAGGGCGTGCTGCTGGTGTGGGTCCCCGCGGCGATGCAGGTGGAGCGGCTGGTCGCGCGCGACGGTCTGCGCGAGGACGACGCCCGTGCCCGCATCGAAGCGCAGATGCCGATCGACGACAAGCGCGCGCTGGCCGACTGGGTGGTCGACAACTCGGGCACGCCCGCGGCCACCGAGGCGCAGGTCGAGGCGTGGTGGCGCGCGCACGTCTGACCACGCCGGATCACCCTCGCTTGTTCGCCCGTCCTTAATCGCCGCCTTCGTACGGTTGGCGGCTGAGGACATCCGCCGTCCGGGCCGGGTGCACGTCATGAGGAAGGTTGCAATGAGAACTGTGTCTCGCTTTGTGTTCGCCTGCGCCGCCGCGGGCGCGATGCTCGCCGCCGGTGGTGCGCACGTCGCCCGCGCGTCGGTGATCACCGATCCCACCGGCAACGTGCAGGTCGCGACCGGGGGCGAGTGCGCGCAGCGGAACTTCGGCGTCGCGGTGTCGACCACCGGCTGCGCCAACGGCACCGTGGCGGTGAGCGGCACCGGCCAGGCCTTCGGCGGGGTCGCCGTCAGCGGCACCGGCCAGGCGATCACCGACAGCGACCTCACCCCCGTGGCCGTCAGCGGCACGGGCGGCGCGGGCGGCTGCGGCGACCTCGGCGCCTACGCGGTGAGCGGCACCGGCACCACCTACGGCTGCCACGGCGCCAACGTCTCGGGCGGCAACGCCGGGTACAACCCGTACGACCCGGCCTATCCGTGCGACACCAACGCCTCGGTCAACGTCAGCCTCACCGGCCACGCCTGCGCGGCGCCCGTCTCGGTGTGCGGCGGCTGCTTCATTCCCGTGGTGCACGGCGCCACCTGGTACCGCGCCGGAACTCGCCGCTTCTAGGTCGCGCTGCCCATGCCGGCGAGGAGCAGCGCCACCAGCTGCTCCTCGTCACGGCGGTACTCCTCCTCGGAGTCGCGCCTCAGCGAGTTCATGACATACCCGGTCAGAACCATCTCGGCGACGCCGAGGATGGCGTAGGTCATCAGGCGCGGGTCGAGGTCGGCGCGGACCTCGGCCCGCGCCTGGGCGGCGACGATGAGCCGCTCGACGGCGTCGAAGGCGACCATCACCTGGCCCGGGTCGTGCGACTCGATGAACTCGTAGGACCGCGAGATCTCGTTGATCAGCACGGTCATCAGGTGCGGCTCCTGGCGCCACGTCTCCACCCAGAAGTGGACCAGGTGGGTGACCTGGGCGCGGAACGGCTCCGGCGAGTCCGCCATGGCGTCGATGTAGCGCACGTACTCGCCCCAGCGCTCGGCGAAGATGGCGGCGAGGATGTCGTCCTTGTTGCGGAAGTGGTGGTAGACCAGGCCGTAGGCGATGCCCGCCACCTCGGCGATGTCGGCGACCCGGGCACCGTGGAAGCCGCGGCGAGCGAAGACCTCGGTGGCGGCCTGGAGGATGCGCTCGCGGGTGCGGACGCTGCGGCGCGTCTTGCGGGGGGCCAGAGGCGTGCCGTTGCGAGCGGCGGGGCCGGACGCTGCGTCCGTCACCGCGCGGCCCCCGCGTTCACCAGGGCCTCGATCGCGGCGTCGTCGAAGCCCGCTTCCTTCAACACCTCGCGCGTATTCTCGCCGTAGCCGGGGGCGGGATGGCGCACCTGCGGCGGCGTTTTGGACATCTGGAACGGAAACCCGGTCTGCGGCAGCGGTCCGCCCTCGCCCGCGGGGATGCGCAGCCCCCGGTGCCTGACCTGCTCGTTCTCGAACACCTCGGCGAAGGTGAGCACCGGCTCGGTGCAGACGTCGCGCCCCTCGAAGTGCGCCGCCCACTCCGCACGCGAGCGGGTCAGGAACACGGTCTCGATCTCCGCATGCACCCGCCGCGACTCCTCGCCCTCGGCGAACGCGTCGGTGAGCAGGTGCGGCACCCCCAGCGCCTCGACCAGCGCCGCCCAGAACTTCGGCTCCAGGGCGCCGACGCTCATCCACCCATCCCTGCAGCGGTAGACGTTGTAGCAGGGGTAGCGGCCGTTGAGGTGCAGGGTCGCCGGGCCAGGGATGCCGCCCTCCTCGAACCACCGCCCCGCGTGCAGCGACAGCCAGGAGACGATGCCGTCCATCATCGAGACGTCGCAGTGCTGGCCCTCGCCGGTGGCGTTGCGGTGCTGCAGCGCCGCCAGGATGGCGATGGCCGCGCTCATCGCCCCGCCGCCGAGGTCGCCGACCTGCACGCCGGGCATGGCCAGCGTGCCGTCGGCGGTGCCGGTGATGCCCAGGGCGCCGCCGATGGCCATGTAGTTCAGGTCATGTCCGGCACGATCGCGATACGGCCCATCCTGGCCATAACCGCTGATGCTGCAGAGCACGATGCCCCGGTTGACGCGTTGCAGCGCCTCGTAGCCGACGCCGAGCCGATCCATCACCCCGGGGCGGAACGACTCCAGCACCACGTCGGCGGTCGCGGCCAGCTTGAGGAACGCCTGGCGGCCCGCGTCGCGCTTGAGGTCGAGGACGATCGAGCGCTTGTTGCGGTTCAGCGTGTAGTACATCGCCGAGTACTCGCCGTGCAGCGGCGGCGACCAGCGGATGTAGTCGCCGCCGTTGGGGTCTTCGACCTTGATCACGTCGGCGCCGAGGTCGCCGAGCATCAGGCTGCAGAAGGGACCGGGGAGCAGCCGGGAGAGGTCGAGGACGCGGAGGCCGGTGAGCGGCATGACGGCGCCCGAGTGTAGCAAGTGGCGATTGAGGGTTTTCGCCGCGCGGGGCTGTGCTAGATTCGCTCAAAGGAGCACCTGAGCCGTGAAGGTCGCCAACGCCGACGTCGTCCGCACCCTGGAACGGATCGCCGACCTGCTCGAGATCAGAGGCGAGAACGCCTTCAAGTCGCGGGCCTATCGCCTGGCCGCGGCGCAGGTCGAGAACCTCGCCGAGGAGCTCACCGACATCCTCGCGCGCGAGGGCTCGCTCGACCCCATCGAGGGCTTCGGCCCGGCCATCTCCGACAAGATGACGGTGCTCCTCCAGACCGGGCGCTCGCCCTACCTGGAACAGCTCGAAGCGGAGATCCCGCCCACCCTGCTGCAGATCACCGGGCTGCCCGGCGTCGGGCCGCGCACCGCGGCGATGCTGTGGAAGGAGGCGGGGGTGACCACGCTCGACGACCTGGAGCACGCATGCCGCTCCGGCAAGCTGACCGGGCTGCCGCGGATGGGTCCGAGGACGGTGGAGAAGATCCTCGCCGCCTGCGAGGCGCAGCGGGCCACGGGGCCGCGGCAGCGGCGGCCGCGCGCTGCGGTCGCGCCGCTGGTTTCGGCGCTGCTCTCTGCTCTGCGCTCATTGCCCGCTGCGCAGCGTGCCGAGGTGGCCGGGTCGTACCGGCGCGGGCGCGACACGGTCGGCGACCTCGACCTGCTGGTGGCCACCGACGCGCCGCCCGAGGTGCTGGTGTCGTTCGCGGCGCTGCCCCAGGTGGAGCGGGTGCTGCTGCGCGGCGACACCAAGTGCTCGGTGGAGGTCGACGGGCTGCAGGTCGACTGCCGCGCGGTCGCGCCCGAGCAGTTCGGGGCGGCCTGGCAGTACTTCACCGGTTCGCAGAACCACAACATCCGGCTGAGGGGAATGGCCCTGCGTTTGGGCTTGACGCTCAATGAATACGGCGTGTTCCGCAACGATGATGGGACGCGTGTCGCCGGTGAGACCGAGGAGGACGTCTATGCGGTGCTCGGCCTGCGCTGGGTTCCGCCACAGCTTCGCGAAGGTGGCGGCGAGGTCGAGGCGGCGCGGGTCGAGCCCGTTGGGGTGTCGTCAGCCGGGTCGGCTGCGGAGTCGGAGGAGGGCTGAGGCGTGATGGGGGAGCTGGTCATCAAGGTGCCGGCGCCGTTCAGCGGCGTGGGCGACGTCGGTTTCAGCGCGCGCTACCCGGCGCAGGAGGCGAGCGAGCCGCTGCGCGACGTGCCGCTGTTCGTCGAGGGGCCGGCGCGGCCGATGCGGGTGCTGGTCGAGCGGCTGGCGCTGCTCGCCGAGAAGGAGCGGCTGCTGGCGCTGGCGACGGTGGCGGCGGAGGACGAGGCGTACTCGTGGTCGCCGCCGATCCAGCTCACCGACGAGGTGTGCGTGCTGGCCTTTCGCGACCGCTCGCTGGTCGGGGGCGACTGGGGGGGTTCGGCTGTGGGTCGCCAGTACCTGTGGAACCTGGTGCGGCCGATGGCCTTCACCTTCCTGCGCGACTGCGTGCGCCTCGGCGGCCTGCGCCTGGCCGACCGCATCGCCGTGGTGCTCGACGCCGGGCAGCAGCCGCTGATCGACCTGGAGGTCGAGCGAAGCAGCATCTGGCCGCAGAACGGGACGCTGCTGCTCGGGGCGTAGCTGTCCCTTAGCCGATCGGCGTCGCGTGTGGCGTGGGCGTCGCCGGGGCGGGGGTGCCGCTCGGGGTCGGGCTGGCGCCGGGGCTCGGGCTGGTGCCGGGCGTGCTGGTCGCGCCGGGGCTGGGCGTGGGCGTCGGCGGCGCGGTGGGCGGCAGCGGCGGCGTCGGGCAGTTGGCGAAGGCGGCGTTGAAGGGCGTCGCCGAAGGTGTCGCCGAGGGCGTGGCCGACGGGCTGGGGGCCGGCGTGGGCGACTGGCCCGGCGCACGCGTGGGGTAGGGCGTGTACGGGGTGTAGGTCGGGCAGGGCGGCAGAGGCGCCGGCGCGGCAGTGTGCGCCCCATTGACCAGCAGCGAAACGGCCACAGCGATCGCCCCGATCACCACGGTGATCACGAACGTCGCCGCGCCCCACTCGCGCCGCATCACTTTCCACCAGGTGCTCACGCAACGTACTCCCGGAGCGCCTGCTCCAACGCAGGTCCGAACGCCGGGTGATCCCGCGCCGTCCGCACCAATGTCCTGATCCAGCCTTCCGGCGTGCCCACGTCGAGCAGCTCCCCTTCGAATTCCAGCCCCCACACGGGCCCGTCCGCGAGCGCCCCCGCGATGCCGTCGGTGAGCTGGATCTCCCCGCCCGCGCCGGGCCGGGTGTGCTCCAGCGCCTCCATGACGGCCGGGGTGAGCACGTATCGTCCCATGATCGCCAGGTCGCTCGGCGCCTCCTCGGGGCGGGGCTTCTCGACCATGCTGGTGACGCGATGCAGGCGGCCGCTCGTCTCGCCGACCGACACCGACCCGTAGCGGCTGATCTGCTCCCTGGGCACGCGCATCAGGGCGAGGACCGGGGTGCGCAACTCCTTGTAGGCGTCGACGAGCTGGGCGAGCACGGGGCGGGCGCCCCAGCTCAGGTCGTCGGGGAGCAGGCAGGCGAAGGGGTTGCTCTGCACGACCGGCCTGGCCTGGAGCACCGCGTGTCCCAACCCGAGCGGCTCCGGCTGGTAGACGTAGGCGAACTTCGCCAGGTTCTGCGCGTACCGGACCGCCTCCAGCCCCTCCAGCTTGCCCCGCGCCTCCAGGGTGCGCTCCAGGTCGGGCGCCGAGTCGAAGTGCGCGGCGAGCAGCTCCTTGCCACGGCTGATCACCATGACCACCGTCTCGATCCCGGCCGCCGCCGCCTCCTCCACGCCCCACTGCAGCACGGGACGGTCGAGCACCGGCAGCAGCTCCTTGGGGAGCGCCTTGGTGGCCGGCAGGAAGCGCGTGCCCAGGCCGGCGGCAGGGATGACACAGTGACGGACGTCCACGGCGGCGCATTGTCCCCTCTGCGGCTGCTTGGGCGCCACTCCGTTGTGTTCGGTGCGCTTTTGGGCCGGGGAGCTCGGCGCGGGCCGCCGTATAATGCGGGTCCGCCGCGCGGCGTGGCCTCCTGGGCCGCGGCCGCCCCTGCGCGCCCCGTTCGTCTAGTGGTCCAGGACACCGCCCTCTCAAGGCGGAGATCATCGGTTCAAATCCGATACGGGGTACGCCGCTCCGGCTCTCTACGACCTCGTGCGGCGCGCAAAGGTCTGACCGCCGACGATGACCTACACTCCCGTTTTGGACGCAAACCGTTCTTGCCGCGTGGAACGGTAGTGAGGAAGGACATGAGCATCTTCGCCCTAGCTCAGCGAACCGCGCGCCATAACGCCCGTGTTGCCCGCGCGAGTACACCGATGGGCCATGCATTCTTTACGGCGCCCGCCGACGGGGAGAACGAGGCGGTTCACGCGGCTGCTCCTGTGGCCTCGCCGAAGGTGTTTCTCGACGCCGTGATGGCATACCTTCCTTTTGATCTCGTAGCGGGTTATGTCGTGATCGCCGGAGCAATTGGCAACCAGGGAACCTCGTTAGCGCTGACCTTCTTCTTCATTACATGGGCCCTCGCACCGCTCCTGGCCTTCGTTGCACAGCTGAAGCTCACGCAAGAGGAGGCTGGTGGCCCGGGGCATGCGTGGACGTATGCCACAGTGTGGGCGACCCTTGCGACCATCCCGGCGTTCGCCGCTTGGGTCACAACGCTCCCCGGCTCCGTCGTCGGTGCGCACCTTCGATCATTGGACAGCCGCAATGGAGCTGGGGTAATCGTCCTCGCAGGACTCGCCTTACCAGCGATCGGCACAATCGCTGAGCGGCTGGATTTCCGACGCGCAAAACGTATCGCCACTCGTCACAATGGCTCGTAGCTGACCTCGGCGAGGGGATGATTGAATCCTACGAGGAACTCCTGAAAAGTTGGAACTAGACCCAGGATCACTAAGCCGCGTGGCATTCCGGCGGTGAGTTTCACCGTCGTTCCCATCAGCTTTCCCCACATCTCAAGTGTGAGGCGTGTAACCCAAGCCTCAGCGCCACCGCCGGCAGTCTCAACTCGGGCAGTTCCGCTCCGAGGCAGGCGAACACGGAACAGTTCGCGGATGTCGTCGACATTCATAAGGGTCTCCTCGGATCCGCTGTCGAGGATTCCGGGGAGGGAGAAGGATATAGACCCGGCGGTTACAGTGACTTGCACGATAGGCGCTTGGCGCCCATCCAACGGCCCATATGGAGCCAACCCTCGGTAAGTTACCGATGCCACGCGCTGAACCGCCCCAGCGCCTCGTCCGTCATGCGAACGATCAGAGGAGGACGCGATAGCTCAAGTGCCAGACACTCATCACGCAACGCAGCGAGCGATTGGGAGTGCGCGACGACGTCACCCTCAACCACGGCTATCCATTCGCCCTGGAACCGCTGGCGGAGCGTGTTACGGTTCGTTTGCACCCAGCCCAACTCCGATCCGACGAGCGACCCATTCACCACAGACGAAATCGCTTCGCGGCTGTCGCCGACCGGTACTTCGTCGCCAGAGAGATCCTCGTCTGGAGCGCCCGACGGTGACCAACCGAGGTAGCGGATCGCGGGCGCGATTGCGAAGTACGAGTGACCAGCCCCTGACAGACCGCCCCTCAGGTAGTGATCGAGAGTTCTGATCTCTTCTGATCTCTCGTCCGCGGAATACGAAAGAAATATGCGAATCCGTCGCCTTGTCGAGGGCCTAAGGTAATGCCGGATGCTGGCCACCGTACGGTACGCAGTTTCGGGTGGCCTACCAGGTTCTGGCCTCGTTCCCTCTCCAAGGAGAGCTCCTAGGAGTTGCGCCTCGTTGCTCAGCACGCTCGCCTTGATGTTTGTCATCCAAAGCTGCACGGGGGAGCGCAGCGCAGCAACGTCAGTCCATGCATGCGACTCATCTACGCACCGGGCATCAAGCTGGGTCATCGCCTACTCCGTTGACCCGTTGAGCACAACCACCCCGCCTCGCTCGGAGGATACAACCGCCGCTGCCGCCTTCTCGGTGGCCCGGGTGAGAATCCGTTGAAGCCTAGCGATGTCGCGAGGCTGCAATATCACCCTGAACTGCTCCGTTTCGCCTTCGTCACCGTTGGGATGGAAGAGAAGCGTCAACTCGTGAACGAGGACTCCCGCTGTAGCCTCGTCCGTCCGGGCGTGGGGCAGCACTGGGCGGACGCTCGTGATAGTCCTAGCGTCATGGAACGTTCTCTCCCCATCACTGGCAATATCCGTCGCTCGCGTTGAAATCCACACGGCGTCGCTCTTTCCGAGAGTCGCCAACCTCTCCTCCAGAGACCGACGTTCTTCATCGGAGATCGACAAGCTTTTCGAGCTTGCGAGTTCCTTTGCCACGCGGTCGACAGACCACCCTATGATCCGCCGTAGACCCAAAGCCGCGAGTGTCGCGAGTAGAGCCTCCCGGGCGCCAGGCGAAAGGGGCGCGTCCGTCAGTCGCCGGAGCAGTTCGGAGCCACCATCCACTGGCGATTGGGCTGCGAGCCAGGCCCGCAGGGCCTCGACCTCCGCATCCGCCATACGGCTGAGCTGCTCGAACGGACCCCGGATGGCGTCTGGAACGTCAATACCGCCCTCGACGTCTACCTCGGCCACGTTGTTTGTCTCCTGCTCCCAGCGGGCTGACGGCGAACCTCCGCCTCGGGGGTCGCCATGCTACGCCGCCAGGTCGACGTCTGGCGCGTAAGGACTAGGGGGCTCCGCCTCGGGCATGAGATTATGATATCAGCTTCTAGTCGAATATTCGAACATTTGAGTGACCACCGCTTGGCAAATTGCGCCAGCACTCACTGACGTCGTGGGTGAGATTTACGACGCCTTGGGCGCGCTGTCGTCCCTAGCGAAGCGCGGCGGACCATGGTTCGATCCGTTCTCGACTGGGATACGAGCTACGGTCCTGAGCGCGGCGCTAGCGCTCGAAGGGCAGCCTGTGCCGGACGCGGTGGCTCACGCCTTGGCAGCCGATCCTCTCGGTGGCCCAGCAGGGACAGACCCTCGTTGGCGAGGTCTCGCCCTCGCCTGGCAACGCGCAAGCATGGGCATCGGGGCCCTGCCAGAGCCATGGAGTCTGCGGTTGTGCCAAGAGCTGTTCTTCCTGATCCAGGCCGGGAACCCTACGACCAGCGCGGCCGGTCAAGACGCCTTGAGACAACTGCCCGCCGTGCTCGACCAACTGGGCGGATCAGACGCGGCCGTGCCCCGCCCGATTCGGGCGGTCGCCACTATGACGGCAGTTCAACGAACGCTGCTCGACAAACCGTGGTCAGGCCCGTTGGCGCTCATAGGATTCGCAGCCGTGCTTGCCGAAGGGACCGGTTTGCCCACGGATTGGGTCGCCATCGACCCCTGGTTGATAGACCATCGCGGGGACTACGTCGCCGCACAGGAATTCGCAAGGGGTCACAGTCCCAGAGACATGCTGTCATGGGCCTCGTTTTGCCTACACGTGTGTCGGCAACGTCTGCAGCTATCGTGCGAGCAAGCACAGGCAGCCAGCGCCCAGCACGACAGCTGTACTCACCTCAGCACGCTTGAACAACTCTCGCCTCGCTGCGTGGACGCGCTCGTGCGAGCCGTGACAGGTCATCCTCTTACCAACCGCGGACACCGCGGAAGACACGGCATCGCACCCGCAACTGCCGTACTGGACCTTCGGTCCCTTGCGGCCGCCGGCTGGCTCCGGACCGAAGGGTCGGGGCGGAGCACCAGCTATATAGCGACGGACCAATTGCGGCGCGCCCTATCATCCGCTGGTCGCCTCGACCGGGCGTGACCGCATCCCTGAGTCGACGCCGGACCTATCCGGCTCGCCGGGCGGCCCGGGTCGGTGCCGCCGGTTTACTCCGTGCTCTCCGACATGACTCTGAGCCTCGACCCGCGGCCGCCTTCTCGGATATACACACACTTGGTGTTCTCGCATCCGTCCAGGCCTGCGCCCGCCGTTACACCGCGGCATCAGGCGGGCTCCCCCGGCGTCGCGCCTCCGGGAGGCAGGTGGCTTGACAAGCCCGCCCGCCGCCGCTACGCTTCGGTAAGTCATTACTTACCAATAGCAGGACGCCCAGCATGAGCACACAGACCGGCAGCACGACCGTGACCGAGACGATCACGGTCGACGCCCCCGTCGACAGGGCCTTCACGGTGTTCACCCAGGACATGGCGAGCTGGTGGCCGACCAGCCACCACATCCTCCAGGCGCCGCTGGCGGAGATGATCTTCGAGCCGCGCGCCGGCGGCAGCGTCATCGACCGGGGCACCGACGGCAGCGAGTGCCGCTGGGCGCGGGTGCTCGCCTACGAGCCGCCCAGCCGCCTCGTATTCTCGTGGGACATCACCATGTCCTGGCAGGTCGAGACCGACCCGGCCAGGGCGAGTGAGATCGAGGTGCGCTTCATTCCCGAGGGCGAGGCGCGCACCCGCGTCGAGCTGGAGCACCGCCACATCGACCGGCACGGCGAGGGCTGGGAGCAGATGCGCGAGGCGGTGGGTTCGCCGAACGGATGGCGCGTCGGGCTGACCAACTTCGCGGAGCGGGTCAGGGCCTAGCGGCGGCCGCGGCCCTCCCGGGGACGACCAGCTCGCCGAGCATGCGCTCGGTGACGGCGGCGATGTCGTCGACCGCCGCGTCGAAGGCGGCGCGGTTGGCCTGGGAGGGCACGCGGTATCCGCTCAGCTTGCGGACGAACTGCAGCGCCGCGGCGTGCACGTCGTCGCGGCTGGGGGGCGGCGTGGCGCCGCGCAGCGTCTTGATGGATCGGCACATGCCGGCAACCCTACACCACGGGCGGCGGCGGTAAAGCCCTGTGAAGCCGCGGAACGCGAAGCCACGGCAGCGCAAAACCCAGGCCCCACAAGGCAAACCCCGCACCGCACGAGACCCGGCACAACGCCGCCGTCGCCGAATCGTGCAACGGCCCTGCGCAACGCGATCACGGGTGTGTGCCGCGCCGGGCCGCGCCGCACGCCCGCTCCTACACTCGCCGCAACCCGTCCTGCGCACCGACGCAGGCGGGGCGTCCCGGCAACAGTTCCCGCCCACGACCCGCACCGATTCCAGCCCCGGCTTGGTTCTCAGCAGTGTGGGGAGGCAGCGATGTCTGTGGTCCGGTTCGACGACGTGAATCGACGCGAGTGCGCCGTCGCATCAGCGACGCTGGTCGCGCCCGCGGCGCAACGGGGAATGGGTCAGGATGCGGTGGGAGCCCTCACCGGCGCCCACCGCATCGCTGCCCCGCCGCAGCGCACCCAGCGCATGTCCAGCGCCCGGCGCCGGGGCATGGTGCTGATCGGCGCCATGGTGCTGGTGGCGTCGCTCGCCGGCGCGCTGCTGGGTCGGCTGCTCGCCGCGGCCTAGCGGCCTAGCTCTGGCGCACCACGAACAGGTTGGTGCCCGACGACGCCGAGCCGGCCGTGTAGATCACGTTGGCCTTGCCGTTGTGGTCCACGGCGAGCTGGAAGAAGTCGAGCAGGCTGCGGTCGCCGCACAGCGCGCTGCCGCTGCCGCCGGTCTGGATGCAGCCGCTGTGGATGCCGCTCACCGCAACCGACGGCGTGAACGCGGGCGACGCAGTGTTGGCTGCGGTGACCTGCGTGAAGTCGACGTCCCACGACGCTGATGCCGGCACCAGGTTGGGGTCGCCGGTGGCGGATGTGCCATACCAGGCCACGTCGATCACGCCCGGCGAGACCACGTCGAGCGTCGGGAACGTCGTCGTGCCGCTGGATGTCGACAGCGTCTTCGGCGCGCTCCAGGTGACGCCCTTGTCGGTGCTGTACGCGTACTTGGTGGCGACGCCGCCGGAGGCGACGCGGTTGCCATTGGCGTCGGTGGTGAAGCCGCTGCCCTCGCTCCAGGCGACGTACACGGTGCCGTTGTTGTCAACCTTGACCGGAGCGAAGTTGTACTCGACGTCGAAGGCGCTGCCCGTGCTGCCGGTGCCGGGGATCGACATGTTGGTCCAGGTCAGGCCGCCGTTGTCGGAGCGCGACACACCGACGCCGCCACCGGACGCGCCGCCGTTCTGCCGGCTGTAGGTGACGTACACCGCCCCGCCGTTCTGATCCACCGCGATGCCGCCCGGCGGGCACACGCACTGCCGCAGCGGAGCGTTCACACCCGAGACGCCGAGCGTGAAGCTGACCAGTGACTCGGGGATCACCGGCACGTCCTGGGCGAGAAGCACGCCCGCCTGCGGCGCCACCAGCGGCGCGCTCTTGGCGACGTGCACCGCGTCGACGCCGTCGTAGACCATGTAGATCGCGTTGTCCTTCTTGGAATACGCGAGCCACGGACGGTCATCGCCCGGTTGGGTGTGCCCGTACTCGTTGGCGAGGAACGAGGCGCCGTGGTCGGTCGACACCGCCATCGCGCTGTTGCCCAGCCACAGGTCGGCCTGGAAGATGTTGTCGGCGCTGTCGACGGCCAGGTCGGTGTCGCCGCCGCTGACCGGGTCGCCGGTGGGATTCACCGGGCCGGACCAGGTGGCGCCGCCGCTGGTCGACGTCCACACCGGGCTGCCGCCGCCGTTGATGTTGCCGATCGACTGCGGTGCGGTGGCGATCAGCCGTCCGCTGCTGTCGACGGCCAGGCTGGGCTCGCCGAGGCCGCCGGACCCCGGGACCTGCACCGGCGCGAGGAACCCGGTGCCGGCCGTGCCGCCACCGCCCGCGGCGAGGACTGTGCTGCCCAGCGCGGCGCCGGCGGTGATCAGCACCGACGCGGCCACGCCCGCCTTGCGACGCGTATCGAGGACATGCTTCATTGCGTTGCCGATCTCCCGTTCGAGGACGTGCGGTTGGCTGATGTCCCGCAGAACGCCTTCCTTGGCGCGCACCCATTCTCGACGCTGCGTGTCGCTCCGTGCAAATCGCACGCTCGATGTCAACATCGCCACGCTGCCGCGTCATGAGGGATAACGGCGGATCACCAACGACATCCCCTCCCCTCTGCCGCGGGGGACCACCCGTCCCCCGCGGCATCCTTCCGGGGCCCGGCCCGCGCCAACCAGGGCCTCAACCTGCTACATAGTTGGGCGACGCAGGAACCCACCACCGCGGAGAGTGACGATGTCGCTGCTGGCAGACACGCCCGCCCCCAACCTTCTCTACGTCCTGGGCATTCCCGCCGGGCTGCTGCTCGTGGGGGTGATCCTCTCCTACGGGCTCTGGCGCGCGGTCAGCAAGGGCTAGCCAGCAGCCACTAGGCCTCGGCGGCCTCCCACCACTGGCACCACCAGTCGTCGCCGACCAGGATCTCCAGCTTGGGGTGGTCGCAGTAGGCGATCTTCTTGTACTCGCCGACGTAGTACCTGCAGTTGTCGCAGCGCTGCTCGGCGTTGGGTGAGCCGCGCAGCCGGGCCTCGCGGATCAGCGCCTGGAGCTCCTGGTTCTCCTGCTCCATCTGCTCGTCGCGGCTGACGCTCACTGCTCGTCCTCCACCGGCTCCCACCACTGGCACCACCAGCGCTCACCGACGAGGATGCGCAGCTTCATGTGGTTGCAGTAGGCGATGTCGCCGATGCCGGCGTAGAACCTGCAGGTGCCGCACTTCTCGTCGTCGTACGGCTCGCCCTGGAGGATGCTGTCCTCGATCTTGTAGACGAGGAGACGGTGCTTGGCGTCAACGGGCGTGGGGTAGTCGGCCATGTCCGCCGTAGGGTAGCGGGTGACGGCGGGGGCCCCGCAAGGCGAGGCGCGGGCGCCAGCGGGGATGATGTCCCGCATGTACGACGTGGTCGTCGCGGGGGGTGGACCCGCCGGGCTCTGCGCCGCCATCGCCGCGGCGCGCGAGGGGATGCGGGTGGCCGTGCTGGAGCGCGACGCCGCCTTCGGCATCCCGACGCGCACCAGCGGCGGCACCTTCGTCGCCGACATGCGGGCGCTGGGGGTGCCGGATTCGCTGTGGAACCCGGTGAGCCACGTGGAGTTCGTGGGCCCGTCGCGGTCCTGCCGGGTGACCCTGCCAGGCGTGGTCGGCGTGCTCGACGTGCGCGGGCTCTACCAGTGGCTGGCGACGCGCGCGGCCGAGGAGGGGGCGGAGCTGCACCTGCGCTCGACGGTGTCGGCGATGACCGTGTCCGACGACGGCGTCGTGCTCACGGTGCGCTCGCACGGCGGCGAGTGGCGGGCGGCGGCACGCTGGGCGATCGACGCCACCGGCAACGCGTGCGTGCTCAGCCGCGCGGCCGGGCGACCGGGGTTCGTGCGGCGCGGCGTGGGCGCCGAGCTCGACCTGGCGGCGCCGGGCGTGCCCTCGGACACCTGCTGGCTGATCATGGGCGCGGCGGTGGCGCCGTCAGGGTACGGCTGGGTTTTCCCGTGCGCGCCGGGGCGGGTGCGGGTGGGCGTGGGCGTGCTCAAGCCGGAGGTCGACGTCGACCCGCGCGACTACCTGGAGCGGCTGATGGCGCTGCCCGCACTGGCGCCGATGCTGGAGGGGGCGCAGCCGGTGGAGATGCATGCGGGGCTGTTTCCCGCGGAGCGGCCGCGGCCCGTCCTGGTGGGGCCGCGCGTGGTGGCGGTGGGCGACGCGGCGGCGCAGGGGTCGTCGCTGGTGGGCGAGGGTATTCGCTTCGTGATGCGCGCGGGGACGGGAGTGGGGCGGGCCGTCGCGGAGGCGGTGAAGCGGGGTGACGACACCCCGGTGGCGGCGTTCGACCAGGCGTGGCGGGGGCAGTTCGGGCGCGACTTCGGGATCGCGTACCGGGTCAGCCGGGCGCTGGGGCGGTTCGAGGACGCCTCCTGGGACCGCGGCGTGGGGATGATCGAGGCGGTGCCGCCGTGGTTCGTGGCGGAGGCGCTGAGCACGCGGTTCCGGGCGCGGTCGCTGCTGCGGGTGGCGGTGCGGCACCCCGACGTGGTGCGGCGGCTGCTGCGGGCTTCGCGGGGCTAAGCCCCGCTCCTAGCCGATCGAGAGCAGCTCGATGTCGAAGACGAGCGTCGAGTTGGCGGGGATGGTCGGCGGGCTGCCCTGGGCGCCGTAGCCGAGCGACGGCGGGATGATGAACCGCCGCTTGCCACCCACCTGCATGGTCGGCACGCCCTCGTTCCAGCCCTGGATGACCTGGCCGCCGATCTGGAACTGGAACGGCGTCCGTCCCGGCAGGCGGGAGCTGTCGAACATCACCCCGGTGGACTGCAGCCAGCCGGTGTACTGCACGGTGACCTGCTGGCCCGTCTTGGGGCTGGGGCCGCTGCCCGCCTTGATGTCGCCGTAGGCGAGGCCGTCCTGCAGGGTGGTGCTGATCACCACCGAGGTGCAGAAGGCGTCGCCGCCCGGGGCCGGCGTGGGCGTCGGCGTGGTGAAGCAGGGGTCGGCGGCCGCGGTCGCGCTCGACGAGCCGCTGCTCGCGGGGGCGGCGGTCGGCGAGGTGCAGGAGTTGACCGTGCCGGCCGGGCAGCCGGCGTCGGGTGGCGCCCCCTCGCCGTTGGCCCCGCAGGCGCTGAGCAGCACGGCGCCGCCGAGCACGAGGAGGGCCGCGGCGACGCGGCGGCGGGCGACGGGGGCACGACCTTCCATGGCGGCGTGCATGGTACCCGGTCGGCGGCGACGCGCCGTGGGGAACGTACAATTGCCGTCCGCGCCGGGTCCACCCGGGCACCGCTGCGTCATCGCGTCAGGAGCCGCCGAACATGGCCAACACCATCAAGGAATCCAAGGGAGTCACCTCCCAGAAGGACATCCTCACCTCCGTCAAGTGCCCCGTCTGCGGCAACTTCATGCGGCAGAACGAGATCAGCGTGGAGATCGCCTTCCGGCACACCCGCAAGCCGGGCGAGCCCAAGCGGGAGCGCATCGTCAAGCACGCTCGCAACTGCGGGAAGGCGGCGTAGAGCTCGTCGGGGGGCCGCAACGCGCGGGTAACGCGGTGTGCACAGGACGCCTGAAGCGGGGTGGGGGTCGGAAACTGGGTGTTAGCGTCGGGTCGCGGATGGGCGGCGGTGAGTTCCGCCCTCACGGGAGACCTGACCTGCGATGCGCCTGGATGATGTGCTCAATGCGATCGGTGGGAATCGGGATTACCTGATCCTGGCGCTGGCGGTGCTGGTGCTGGTGGAGGGGGGGATCATCGTGCTGTGGGCGCGGAAGGGGGTGCGGTTGGGGAGGGAGTTGCAGGCGGCTGTGGCGTCGGCGGAGGCGGCGAAGGTGGCGGCTGAGCGGGCGGCTGCGGCGGCGGCGGAGATGGGCGGGACGTATCGGGCTGCGTCGCGGCGGGAGCGGGAGGTGTATTCGGTGGCGGGGCGTGACAGCGCGCATACGACGGCAGACGCTCTAGTTGCGCCGCCGATGCCACGGCGGGCCACCGATGTGGCGAGTCCGGCGGCGCTGGGTGTTGCACCGGCGCCGGGACGGACCCCGGAGCCGGCAAGAGCGCCGGAGCCGATTGCTGCGGCTGAGGAGGCTGCGCAGCCGCCGGCCGACTACGTCAATCCCGTGGCCGAGAAGGCCGCCGCATGGGTGATCCCGGAGGTCGAGGCGAGCCGCAACGGCGCGGCCGACGAACCCGCCGCGGCGAACGGCAACGGCCACAACGGAAACGGGTGGTTCCCGGCGCCGACCACGCTGGGCTGGTCCGGCCAGGCGGTCCCCGTCGAGCCCGCCGCGGACTTCGCCGTCCTCAGCGAGCGCGACGTCCCCACCAAGGCGCCCGAGCAGGCACCCAACGGCAGCCCGAGCCTCACCGTGCTCGACGGCGCCACCAAGACCTGGTCGTTCCCCGCACCCCCAACTCCGCAGGCGCCGCCTGCCCAGACCCACTTCGATCCTGCCATGTTCGACATCAACGACGACGGCGTGCCCGACGACCTGCCCATCAGCGGCGACGTCCTGCTGGTCGAGGACGACCCCGCCATCTCCAGGCTGTACCGCATGCTGCTGGAGAGCCGCGGCTACACGGTTCGCTGCGCGGGCGACGGCGTCGAGGGTCTGGACCGCACCAACGAGAAGCGCCCCGACCTGGTCCTGCTCGACATCATGATGCCGCGCATGAACGGGATCGCCTTCCTGCAGGCGCTGCGCGCCGGTGAGATGCGCGACGTGCCGGTGGTGGTGCTGAGCAACTTCATGGAGAAGCAGCTCGTCGACGACGCCATGTCGCTGGGCGCGCTGGAGTACATGGTCAAGGCGCAGACGCGTCCCGAGGCGCTGGTCGGCGCGCTGCCCCACTGGCTGCGTGGCGAGCGCGCCTTCTCGTTCTAGGGGCCGCGCCTCGATACACTGCCCACCATGGGCGTGGAGATTCCCCTCTTCGAGCTGGGCGTGGTGCTGTTCCCGCACATGCCGCTGCAGCTCCACGTCTTCGAGGAGCGCTACCGGGCGATGCTGCGCCACTGCGACGAGCAGGGCACCGGCTTCGGGGTGGTGGCCATCCGCGAGGGCGTCGAGGTGGGCGGCGGCGCGGTCGCCTACGAGGTGGGCACGCTGGCCCAGATCCGCCGCCACGAGCGCCTCGACGACGGGCGCGCCAACCTCCTGGTCACCGGCGCCACGCGCTTCCGGGTGACCCGGCGCATCGACGGCCACCCCTTCCCCGCCGGCGAGGTCGAGTACCTGGAGGACACCCCAGGCGACCCGGCCGCTCTGCACCGCCTTGCCCCCGAGGTGCGCGAATCCTTCCAGCGCTACGCGGCGACGCTGCAGCAGCTCGCCTCCCAGGACCCCAGCGTCGACGAGCTTCCCGACGACCCCGAGCTGCTCGGCTACCTTGCCGCCGCCGCGCTGCAGGTGGAGATCCCCCACAAGCAGCGCATGCTCGAAGCGGGCGACGCGGCCGAGCGGCTGCGCATGTGCATGGCGCTGCTGCGCCGCGAGGAGACGCTGCTCGACCGCATGCTGGCGCGCACCGGCGCCACCATCGCCAAGGTGTCGCCGAACTAGCGGCTGCGCCGTCCCCAGACGCTGCGGCGCTGGAAGGGGTTGGGCATGCGTCCCATCACCAGCGCGGTGATGTAGCCGGCCATCAGGGCGACGATCAGGGCGGCCAGCGAGGCGATCAGGTAGCCGCGCGTGTCGGAGCGCGAGTTTCCGCCAGGGGCGACCGCAACCGGGAGGTTGCTCGGCGTCGCCGTGGCGGCGGCCACCGCATCGGTGTGGACGGTGACGTCGGCGCTGGCGTTGCCCGATACGGCGTGGATCACGGTGTCGCCCGGTTGGTCGCCGGTGACCACGGTGACCAGCACCACTCCCGTGTCGCCGCTGTCCAGCTCGGCGGGGATCACGTTGGCGCCGTGGCCGGGCGCCGAGGCGATGGTCAGCACCACGTTGGCGTGGGGCACCGAGTAGGTGTCGGCGCCGCGCTGGGCTTCGAGGGTGCCCTGGACCAGGGTGGTGCCGCCGGGACGGGCGGGCCGCGCCGAGGCCACCTGCAGGCTGATCGACTGCACCGACAGCTCCGGCGGCGCGGGCGGGGTTCCCGGCGAGGGCGGCGGCAGGGTGGGCAGGGCGTCGGCGCTGGGCTGCAGGTCGAGGGACGGCTGGGCGCCCGACGTCGAGGGCGGGGACGACGGGTGGCCGCCGGTGCTGGTCGGCGGCGGCTTGCCCGGCGTGGTGGTGTGCGGCGGGCTGGAGGTGCCGCTGGTGTGCGGCGGCGGGGTGCAGGTGAGCCCGCTCAGCGGCGAGACGCACACCTGCGCCTGCACCACCAGCGGCGCCGGTGCGTGCACCACCGTGCCCGCGGCGAGCAGGGCGGCCGCGCCCCCGAGCGAGCAGGCGAGAACCGCCGCCGCGGCGAGTCGGGGACGCCGGGAGGTGCGGCGGCGCAGGGTGGGACGCAGGGGCATGGGCTGTTGGGTGATTATCATGCCCCGGTCCAGCCAGTCCGCCCATCAGGAAGAGGTGACCGTGTCCGTGCTCGACCGTTTCTCGCTGCAGGGCCGCGCCGCCCTGGTCACCGGTGGCAGCCGCGGCATCGGCCGTGCCATCGCCATCGCCCTCGCCTCGGCGGGCGCCCAGGTCGCCGTGTCGTCGCGCAAGGCCGAGGCCTGCCAGGCGGTCGTCGACGAGATCGCCGCCGCAGGGGGCAGAGCCGTCGTCGCAGCCGGCCACGCCGGGCGTGCCGAGGACATCCAGCGCATCACCGAGCAGACCATGGCGGCCTTCGGACGCCTCGACATCCTGGTCAACAACGCCGCCACCAACCCCGAGTTCGGCCCCCTCGTCGACAGCACCGAGGCCGCCTTCGACAAGGTGCACGAGGTCAACGTCAAGGGGCCGTGGCTGTTCGCCCGCGCCGCGCACCGCGCCTGGCTCGGCGAGCACGGCGGCACCATCCTCAACATCGCCTCGATCGGCGGGCTGCGCTCCGAGCCGTTCCTGGGCGCCTACGGGGCGAGCAAGGCGGCGCTGGTCAGCCTGACCAAGACGATGGCGCGGGAGATGGGCGGCCAGGGCATCCGGGTCAACGCCATCGCCCCGGGGCTGATCCGCACCGACTTCGCGCGCGTGCTGGTGGAGACGCCCGCAATCCACGACCGCGCCGTCGCCGGGACCTGCCTGGGCCGGGTCGGCGACCCCGACGAGATCGCCGGGGCGGCGCTGTTCCTGGTCTCCGACGCCGCGTCCTACGTGGACGGAACCGTGCTGGTTGTCGACGGCGGCACGCTGGCGTAGTACAAGGAGCAGCAACGCCATGCCCAACGACCAAGGCCTCGGCCACTGGATCACCCGCCGCGCCGCGCTCTCGCCGCAGCGCACCGCGCTGGTCTTCGAGGAGCAGTCGGTCACCTACGCGGAGTTCAACCGGCACGTCAACCGCGCGGCCAACGCGCTGCGCGCCCTCGGCGTCAGCCACGGTGACCGGGTCGCGTACCTCGACCTCAACCACCCGCGCTTCTTCGTCACCATGTTCGCCGCGGCCAAGCTGGGCGCCATCTTCGTGCCGCTCAACTTCCGGCTGACCGCGCCGGAGCTGAGCTTCATCGTCAACGACGCCGGCGTGCACACGCTGGTGCACGACGACATGTTCGCCCCGGTGATCGACGCCATCCGCGGCGAGATCCCCTGCCGCAACCTGGTCTCCCCCACCGCGCGCGACGGCGTTCGCGCCTGGGAGGAGGTGCTCCACGACCAGCGCGACAGCGAGATCGACGCCCAGGTGACGCCCGACGAGGTGGCCGTGATCATGTACACCTCGGGCACCACGGGACGTCCCAAGGGCGCGATGCTCACCCACGGCAACTTCCTGTGGAACAACATCAACGCGCTGCTCGCCTACGACACGCTGGCCGACGACCGCACCCTGGTGGTGGCGCCGCTGTTCCACATCGGCGGCCTCAACGTCACCCCGCTGCTGGCGTTCCTGAAGGGCGCGACGGTGGTGTTGGAGCGCTCCTTCGATCCCACGCGCGTGCTGGAGCTGATCCCGCGCCATCGCATCACCACCATGTTCGGCGTGCCCGCGATGTTCCTGTTCATGTCGCAGCATCCCGCCTTCGCCGCGGCGGACCTGAGCAGCGTGCGCAACTTCATCTGCGGAGGTGCACCGGTGCCCGAGGCGCTGATCCGCCTGTACGGCGAGCGCGGCATCAGCTTCGCCCAGGGCTACGGCCTCACCGAGACGGCGCCCTTCGCCTCCATCGTGCCCGTGGACCGCGCCCTCGACAAGATCGGCAGCGCCGGGCTGCCGCCCTTCTTCGCCGAGGTGCGCTGCGTCGACGACCGCGACGAGCCGGTCCCGCCGGGTGAGCGCGGAGAAGTGGTCGTCCGTGGCCCGAACGTGATGAAGGGCTACTGGAACCGTCCCGACGCCACCGCCGAGGCCATCCGCAACGGCTGGTTCCACACCGGCGACGTCGGCGTCATGGACGACGAGGGCTTCCTCTACATCGTCGACCGCAAGAAGGACATGATCATCAGCGGCGGCGAGAACGTCTACCCGGCCGAGGTCGAGGACGCCATCTACAAGCACCCTGACGTCGCCGAGGTGGCGGTGATCGGCGTGCCCGATGCGCGCTGGGGCGAGACGGTGTGCGCCATCGTCGTGGCCAGGCCGGGGACGTCGCCGAGCGAGCAGGACATCAAGGACTTCACCCAGGGGCGGCTGGCCCGCTACAAGCAGCCGCACACGGTGGTGTTCGCCGACGTGCTGCCCCGCAACCCGGCGGGCAAGGTGCTCAAGTTCGAGCTGCGCGAGCGTTTCGGCGGCGCCACCGTCGCGGACGTGCAGCACGCCGAGGCGCAGTAGGTGTCGCACCTGGCCGCAACCCAGCGGCGGGTGCGCCCACTCACCTGTCCGGCCTGCCGCACCGTGCTGCGCACCGACGTGATGGAGATGCTGCTCAGCACCAACCGCGGCTACCGCTTCCCGCGCGTGGAGCTGATGTGGTGCGAGGCCTGCGCCCAGTCAGTTGCGGTCGAGCTCGACCAATACCCCAGGGAGTGCGCCTGCGACGCCGGGCTGGAGACCGACCTCGCCGACCACGCCGCGGTGCCGTGTGAGCGGCAGCTCGTCAGCGTGATCTTCGAGTCGTGCAAGCGCTGCGGGCAGGTGCGCGAGGTCTACCTCAACCACTGAGCCGCCTGCCGCGGCGCCTCCGGCGGATGGCCAGTGCGGCGAGCAGCGCGCCCGCGGCGGCGGACGGTGCGATGGCGGGGGGCGCGCCGCCGGCTGGTCGGCGGCGACCTCACGGTTGCCGTTGGTCGCCGCGCAGAGCGTGCCTGCGTTGAGGTGCGGCGAGGCGGAGAGCGCGTCGGTCGATTCAAAGGGCTTGAAATCGTCTGAGCCGAAGCGTTATGGTCCCGTCACCGACTAGGGGGGCGGACCTGGGCGGTGAATCGGAAGGGTTAGGAGGTCGCCGTGTTCGGCGGGCAGCACAACGTGTACAGGGGCATGCGCCCCGGCAGCCATCAAGAGGCGGCAACGTCGCCTGTGCGAACCGCACGTGATGCTCAGTCCCTTCGTTGGGTCGGCGCTTGGTTTGCGGGAACCATCGTCCGTTGCCGGAGTTCCATAGCGGCGTAAGCAAGGCAAGCGACGGGCTGCCATAGCGGAACATGCTCACAGAATGGGATCGGCGCTCCCGTCGGGCGCTCCCGGGAGGGTTTTGTCACTTGGGTATCGGCAGGAAGCGCCTACCCGCCGTGTTTGCCGGCATGCTGGCCTTTGCCTCCATGTCAACAACAACGGTGTTGGTGGCGCACGCAGACACGGTGGCGTGCTACTACCCAGCCGAGGTGTGGGAGGTGGACGGCAACAGCTTCCAGGACGGCTACACCCCCGTAGCCGAAGCGTCGGTCAACGAGTGCGTCGGCGGACCGCAGGGCGGCCCGTACGACGGCAACACATGGGACCAATACTGGTACCACGCCGGTGTCTCCAACGGCAACGAGCAGGACGTGTGGCAGGAGGACCGAGCGTGGGTCTGCGGCAATCTCGCCATGGACACCACGACCGACTCTCAGACGGACAACTACTACACGTCGCCTTGGTGGAACTACCAGGGCAACAACAACAACCAATGCGACATCCAGTTCGACCAGATGGTGCGCATCACTGCTTGGTCGGGAGAACGGTTCTCTGAGTACACGAGTGACCAGAGCGGCTGGGGCACCTGCAACTGGGACTCCACGTCGCGCTGTCCGACGGGAGGGTGAGCGATGCCAAAGATCATGAGCACCCGCAAGATGGTGGCGTCCGGCGTCGTCGCGGCGCTGGCTCTGGGCGTCGGCCTGTGGCGAGCAAACTCCGGCGCTGGGACTCACAGTGTGCTTGTCGGCTCGCTGCGGGTCGTGACTGCTGATGCCCAGACAACAGGTTCCGTCATCACGGAGCAACAGGCACTGAGCACAATCCTCTCCAAGATCACGCAGATGGAGCCTGGTGTGGCGTGGCCCACATCCGCCGCTCCGCAGACCGCTCCGGGGATCTCCCTTCCGGGTGGGTGGTCCATGGAAGAGGTATCCGGCGTGACCCAGGTGTACGACAACGTCACCGGGAAGCTGCTCTATCGGCGCACATGGCCCATCAGTGCGTGGGTCGCACAGTATCACTCGGCACTTGGAACGTACGGATTCGGCATGGTGTCCGACGGTGCCAACCTGCCGACGTGTTTCAACGAACGTACATGCGAGCCACCGGGGCAACTGCTCGTCGCTCAGGCTTTCGTGGAGCCCGGTGGCCTCACCCCGCAATGCACCGCCCCGGCCTCGAATCCCCAGCAATACATCCAGTGCGAGACCAAGTAGGCCGCTAGCAGTCTCCGTTGTCAAAGGCAGCCCGTCCGCTCCAAGCGAGGCGGGCTGCCTGCTTCCCTACCGACGCGCCGCCGGCGACGGGCGGAAAGTTGCGGCGGGCTCAGCTCGTCTTGGCGCTGAGCTGCTGCTCCTGGAGCTGGACCAGGGCGGTGAAGTTGGCGTCGGTGGCCGTCGACGCGGGGCCGCCGCCGAGCAGCTCGGCGACCACGCTGCCGCGCCGGATGATGGCGAAGACCGCGCGGCTGGGCGGCTCGCCGGTGGACTGCGCGGGGGTGCTGGCGGCCATGCCGACGATGCTGTCGGCGCCGCCGAGCGGCAGGTTGGGGATCGGCGACAGCGTGCCGCCCGTGGGGGGAACGGCGCGGCGCTTGGTCTCGTCGCTGACGAAGGCGGTGGCGCCGGTGGCGTCGTGGAAGAAGATCACCTGGGAGATGACCGTGGCGAAGGGCGTCGCCGCGCCACCCTGGTTGGGGTCGGAGAAGGAGACGCGGGCGCCGAGCTGGAGGCCCTGGCTCTTCAGCCTGGCGACCAGCGTCTGGTCGCCCTCCTGGTCGGCGAGGGTCCCCGCATCGACCGTCGAGTCCTGGGTGCGCAGGTAGGCCTTCATCTGGTCGGGACGCAGCACCATCGTCTGCGGGGCCAGGGTCGGCGCCGTGGGCACCGGGGTGGTCGGCGGGTACGGCGTTGGCGGCGAGTCGCAGCCGCTGAGCAGGACGGTCAGGCCGGCGGCGCCGAGGATGGCGAGGCGCGAGCGATGCATGCGGGCCGGGATGCTAGCGCGCCGCCACGGCGACGCCGCCGCGGGCCGTCATCCGGCCAGGTCGAGCACCAGGCGCAGCGGGCCGGGGACGTATCCGGCGCTGAAGGTCACCGCGCGGGCCACCTTGATCTGGTAGGTGACCGCGTTGGGGAACGGCGACGGCTGCAGCAGGCTGACCCCGGTGGCGACGCTGCCCGGCGGCAGCGAGCCGGTCGACCCGGCGGGGACGACGCCCTCGATGGCGACGAGCAGGGTGGTGCTGTCGAGGAACCCGACGGTCGCCTTGGGCGTGCCGGCAGCGCTGCCCGCGGGGCCCATGTCGAGGACGATGCGGAAGTCGTTGGGGTGCTGGCCGTAGCGGAAGTCGCTGACCTGGTAGCCGCTGCCGGTGTCACCGAGCACCTTGACGCCGGTGAGCTGCGGGACGCCGGCCGGGGCCGGGTTCTGCGCCGGCCTGGCGGACGCCTGCGGGGCCGCGGCGCTCGCCTGGGGGGCGGCGGCCGAGGCCCTGGCGGCGGGCTGGCTGGGCGCCGGGTTGGCCGCGTGCGACGGCTGCGTCGACGGCGAGGAGGCGTTGCTCGCCGGCAGCGGCGTGGTGGTGCGGCCGCTGACCACGCCGACGATCAGCATCACCAGGGTGGCGGCGCCGAAGATGGCGAGCAGGCGGCGTCCCTCGCGGAGCTGCGACGGGCTGTGCCGCGGACGGTCGACGGTGGGGGCGGCGCGCTCGCCGCGCGGCTGCGCGGGCTCGGCCTGGGGCATGTCCTCGGGGATCTCCCGCGGACGCCACGGACGCGGCTCGGCCGAGGCGGCGCGGCCGCGCTCGTACTCGGAGAGCGCCTCCGCGAGCGGGTCGGGCGCGGTCGGGCGAGGGGCCATCGGGGGCGGCGCGCCGATCGCCGACTCCAGCGTGTGCCGGGGCGGCGGGACCGGCGAGTTGGGGCGCATCGGGGTGGGCCAGTCGGGGCGCGGCGGGGGCGCGGCCGGCAGCTCGGGGTGAGGGGGCTCGTCGCGGTCGGGCGGCGTCTCCGCGCGTGTGGGCATGGGCGTGCCCATGACCTGGCGGGCGGGGTGGTCGTCAGTGCCGGGAATGGCGAGCTGGCCGGGCTGGATGGGGCGCGGCATGTGCGCGCCGCCGGGGGTGACGAAGGGGGCCGTCTTGGGCAGCGGACCGAGGTCGACCTCGTCGCCGGGATCGGAGAGCTCCGCAGCCTCGGCGGGCTGGGCGCCGACCATGGCGGGCGCAGCCGGTTGGATGGAGTCCAGGCGGCGGCGCTCCACCTCGGTGCGGGCGCGGCCGGAGCGGAGCGGGGCGCCGGTGCCGCTGACGATCTGCACCGAGTCGTCGTACTCGGCGGTGGAGCGGGAGAGGGCGCGGCGCACGGCGACCCGGTCGCGCAGGCGCTCGAAGAAGCTGGGCCTGGCCTGCTGCGGGGGGCCGAAACGCTCGACGGGGATGGGCTCGTCGAGCACGTCCTCGTCGGTGAGCGGGTAGGTGGGCTCGGGGGGCGCCTCGCGGTGGGGGGTCCAGGGCGGGCTGGCGGTCATCTCGGCATCTCCTCCGGAGGCTGTGACGTGAGTGGGAGGTTCGGAGGGTTCAGGTCCACCGGGGGGGAAAGCGCCGGCGCTCGGGGGAGCGAACGGCGCTGGGTCCGGGTCAATGGAGGGGGGTGGCCACTGCCGCACCTGTGTCGGGGGGGATGCGGCAGTGGCCGGTGGAGCCGGGGGGACGGCGTGGGGAAGTGAGGGGATGAGCTCGGGTGCCGCGGCATCGGCCAGATCGGGCGACGGTGTCTCGTCGGCGGCCAGCTCGGGGGGTGCCCAGTAGGAGCCGCCGGGCATGGGGGTGCCGGTCATGTCGACGCTGTCCTCGGGCGCCTCGGCGAGCCCGAGCTGCACCAGCAGCGCCTCCATCGAGTGCTCGGCGACGCGCACGCGCCCCAGGGCGGAGACGCGCTCGACCTCCTCGCGGAGGTAGCCCAGCCCCGAGCGGCAGCGCTGGCATCCCACCAGGTGGGCCTCCAGCTCACCCTGGCGGCGGACCTCGAGCTCCCCGTCCAGGTGGCTGCTGAGGACGAGGAGGGAGCACTTCATATGGCGATCTCGCGGTACACCGTGCCGAACTCGCGGCGAGCCCCGGCCAGGAGCCGGGCCGCCGCCTCGGGCGAGCACTCCAGCGCGGTGCCGATCTCCCGGTAGGTCAGGCCGCCCATGTCGCGCAGCAGCAGGGCCGCGCGGCGCTCGAAGGGGACGGTCATCAGCGCCCGCTTCACCGTGTTGATGCGGGCGGCGTCACCGGGGTCGACGTCGGCGTGGAAGGGCGCGCGCCCGCGCCGGAAGAAGCGGGCGGGGCCGTGGGGGCGCGGTGGGAAGCGCTGTTCCTGCCTGCAGGCGCGGGTGATCGCGCGGTAGAGGGCGACGCGGCCGTCGGTCTGCAGGCGCGCCGGGGGGTAGCGAGAGGCGTGGTAGATGCCGCCCGCAACGAACTCGACCGCATCGTCCACGTCCCCCACCAGGTGGGTCGCGTAGGTGACGAGATCGTCGAGGTGCTCGCGGACGAGTCCGGCGAGCGTGCTCGCATCGGGCAAAGCGGGTGCTGCGACGTTGATCATGACGTTGGCGTGCGGTGCACGCGAGCTTGGTGGGCAGCATACATATGTGTGGTATGGCCGTCAACCACCCTGTGGTGCTGCGCTCAACCCAATTCGAGCAACTCTCCCCCGCGCACCCCGTGCGGCGCCTGCAGGCCCGCCGCCCGCCAGGCCGCCACCGGCATGCCGATGTCGGCCACGGTGATCGCCCCGGCGTGGGTGCGACCGGTCGCCGTCCACAGCCCGCGCTTCATCGCGGTGAGGGTGCAGGTCGCCGCCGCGCGCACCGCGGGCTGGTGCGCCTCGCCGGTGGTCGCGTCGATGCCGCTGGGCACGTCGACGGCGAGCAGATGGGTGTGCTCCATCCCGGTGATCGCCGCCGCGTCCGCATCGCGCGGCGCGCCGCGCAGCCCGGTGCCGAGCAGCGCGTCGAGCACCAGCGCGCAGCCGCGCAGCGCCTCGCTCACCGTGGCCGCGTCGACGGCGAAACTCGTGTGCACACCAGAGCTTTCCGCCGCCGCGAGATGCGACGCCAGCACCGTGCGCAGCTCCGACGCCGACGGCGCGATCACCACCGCGCGCACGCTGCATCCCCACGCCACGAGATGCCGCGCGGCGACCAGCCCGTCGCCACCGTTGTTGCCACGCCCGACCACAACTCCGACGCGTCCGGGCGCATGGTGCAGCAGCCGCCAGGCGCAGCGCGCCACCTGCCAGCCGGCGATCTCCATGAGCTGCACCGTCGACACGCCGCTGCGCGCCGCGGCGGCGTCCAGCGCGGCCACCTGCTCGGCGGTCAGCGATCCGTAATGGGCGAGGTCGTCGTCGGTCATGCCATGTGCACCCGTATGACCGCGCCGCGCGAAGGGCCGCCCAGCTCCGCCGCCGGACACGACCGCGCCGCCACCTCCCAGTGCCCCGCGCTGCCCAGCAGGACGCCGAGCGCGCCGTCGGGGATCTCCGCGTAGGTGCGCACCACCAGCACGCTGCGACCGCCGTCCCACTCCACCGCCGTCACCCGGCGACCGGCGACGTCGCGGTCGCGGACCGTGGTCACCGCGTTGCCGAAGCGGTCCACGGCGCACACGACGCCGGTGGCGACGTCCGGCTCCACGCGCGCGAAGGCGGCGCCGAGCAGGCAGGGCTCGCCGTGCACCGCACCCAGGTCGCGCACCGCGGCGCCGCCCGCCAGGCGCGCCGCCGCGGGGGCGAACACGTCGCGGCCGTGGAACGTCGGCGCCGCATCCTCGGGGACCGGCAGGGCGACGCACAGGCGCGACGGCGGCGGGCACTCGGCCCACACGTAGGAGACCAGACCGTTGTCCGGCAGTACGAAGCGCGCGCCCGCGACATCCACCGCCAGCGCGGCACGCGAGGTGCCCACCTCGGGGTCGACGACCGCGCAGACCACCCCGCCCGGCGGCATGGCCGCGGCCATCGCCTTGACCTGGTACGCCCCGCCGAGCACGTCGCCCGGCGGCACGCCGTGGGCATCGGCCAGCGCCAGCAGCGACGGGTCGACCCGCCAGACCGCGGCGTGCAGGGCGGCCGCGTAGGTGTCGGCGGTGCCGTAGTCGGTGACGAAGGCGATCGGGGCGGGCGCCACGACCGACACCGTACGGGAACGGGGTACCGTACGGCGACATGCCCAGCAGCGCAGTTGCCCCGGCCCCCGCACAGACGCCGCCGCGCAACGGCCGTCCCGCGTGGGCACCGCCGGTGGTGGTGCTCGCCGTGCTGGCCGTGGCGGTCGCCGCGGTGGTGGGCATCCGCGGCCTGATGGGCGACCCGGTGCGCTCGGTCGCCGCCGACGGCACCGCCACCCTGAGCGGCGCCTACCAGCCGGTCGGCGGCTGCGGCTCGGGATGCGCCCAGGGGTACGTGCAGGCGGGGGCGCGCAGCGTCTTCGTCCGGCTCGCCGGCGGCTGCGCCCAGCCCGCCGCGGGCGCCGAGGTCACCCTGCACGCCAGGCCCGACGCCGCGCTCGGCACGCGGGCCTACCTGGCGGTCGACTGCCCCACCGGCTGACCGTCTTTCCCGACAGTCCCGCTGTTGCGATCAGGTGACGCGGCGCACTCCCCAGACCGCACGCCGCGACGGCCGCGCGAGCTCTCACGAGGCGATGTAACGGCGCCGTATCGGACCTTTACAGGCGATGCAAACACCGTGACGCCGGGGCTATCTCCGCAGGTGATTCACGCACATAGATTGCATGCACCCGAACCCTTTGGTGCCGGGAAGGAGTCATGCAGAACTGGGGGTTCGCAGTGGACACCGTGGTCTACGGTCTGACCTGGGACGAGCGACGCAACAAGCCGGTGCGGTTGCCGGTGCTGCTCTTCGGCGTGCTGCTCGCGGCCATCCCGGCGATGCCGGTGGTCGCCGCCGCGACCCGCTTCACCGGTCACGCCGTCTCGGTCATCCTGCGCACCGGCTCGCCGCAGGACGCGCGCGCCGCGGCCGCCGACGTCAGCGCTGCCGGCGGCCACGTGGTCCGCACCCTGGGCATCATCAACGGCGTCGAGGCCACCGTGCCCAGCGACGCCACCGGCTGGCTGGCCACGCGCCCCGGGGTCACCGGGGTCAGCGGCAACGCGCCGCTGCACATGAACGGCACCAGCTACGACCCGACCACCGACATCGGCTCGACGTTCAACACCACCAGGATCGCCGGCGCGCAGAGCTACTGGGCCGCGGGCTACACCGGCAAGGGCGTCGACGTGGCCCTGATCGACTCCGGCGTGGTCGGCGTCAACGGCCTGACCGCGCCCGGCAAGGTGGTCAACGGGCCCGACCTGTCGTTCGAGTCGCAGGTGCCGGGCCTGCAGTACCTCGACACCTTCGGCCACGGCACCCACCTGGCCGGCATCATCGCGGGACGCGACGACGCGGCGACACAATATGTCAACGACAGCGCCGACTTCGTCGGCATGGCGCCGGATTCGCGGATCGTCAGCGTCAAGGTCGCCGACGCCAACGGCAACACCGACGTGTCGCAGGTGATCGCCGCCATCGACTGGGTGGTGCAGCACAGGAACGACAACGGCATGAACATCCGCGTGCTCAACCTGTCGTTCGGCACCGACGGGGCGCAGGCGTACACCCTCGACCCGCTCGCACATGCGGCCGAGGTGGCCTGGCGCAGCGGCATCGTCGTGGTGGTCTCCGCAGGCAACCAGGGCGCCACGGCGTCGGGCCTGCTCGCCAACCCGGCGACCGATCCCTTCGTCCTCGCCGTCGGTGCCGCCGACACCGAGGGCACGCTGGCCAAGGACGACGACCAGGTCGCCGTCTTCTCGCAGCGCAGCAAGATCCGCAAGCCCGACCTGGTCGCGCCCGGCGTGCACATCGTGTCGCTGCGCGACCCCAACTCGTTCATCGACCAGACCTACGGCGCCACCGGCCTGGTGACCTCGCGCTTCTTCCGGGGCAGCGGCACCTCGCAGGCGGCGGCGGTGGTGTCGGGCGCGGCGGCGCTGGTGCTGTCGCAGCGGCCCTCGATGAACCCCGACCAGGTCAAGGCGCTGCTGGACGGCAGCGCACGCTGGCTCGACGACCAGCCGGCCAACGCGCAGGGCCACGGCGAGCTGAACCTGCGCAACGCGCTCAACGCCTCGACGCCATCGGTGGCGTCGGCGACGCAGAACTACACGCAGTCGAACGGCACCGGCTCGCTGGAGCAGGCGCGCGGCTCGATCCACCTGGTCAACAACGGCGTCGCCCTGACCGGCGAGCAGGACGTGCAGAGCTCGCCGTTCAACAGCGCCTCGATGGCGACGCTGGAGGCCGCCGGGCAGTCGTGGTCGGGCGGCACCTGGAACGGCCAGACCTGGAGCGGCGCCGACTGGACCGGCCAGTCGTGGAGCGGCCAGAGCTGGTCCGGGCAGACCTGGAGTGGACAGACCTGGTCCGGCCAGACCTGGTCCGGGCAGACGTGGAGCGGGCAGAGCTGGTCCGGGCAGACGTGGTCCGGCCAGTCGTGGAGCGGGCAGACGTGGTCCGGCCAGACCTGGTCGAGCGCCGTCTGGAACGGCCAGTCGTGGAGCGGGCAGTCGTGGAGCGGGCAAACCTGGAGTGGACAGAGCTGGTCGAATTCCGACTGGGTCTGACCGCTACCTCATCCCCCTACCCCTGATCCGGAGGACCGTTATGCAGCGAGCATCGGCCCGAGTGGCGATCCGCCGTGGCGGACCCGCTCGGCCCGCGCTTGCCCGCGTGATGGCCACCGGGACCGCCCGCGTCTGGGGCGTCAACACCGTGCTGGTGCTGATCGCCGCGGCGCTGACGCTCGGCCCGCTGCGTTCGGTGTCGCCGCTGCGCGTGGTGCCCGAGGTGCCGTGGCCGGTGCTGGCATTGCTCGCGGCGGTGGCCGAGGTCTGCGTCGTCCACATCCACTACCACCGCGAGGCGCACTCGTTCTCGCTGCGCGAGATGGTGCTGGTCATCGCCCTGTTCTCGGCAAGCCCGGTGCACATGGTGCTGGCGCAGACGACCGGCAGCGCGCTGGCCCTGGTCAGCCACCGCCGCCAGTCGCCGATGAAGCTGATCTTCAACCTCGGCCTGATCGCGGTGGAGAGCGCGGTCGCGGCGCTGCTGTTCCGCTTCGCTGTGGGCACGCACGACCCGGCGGGGCCCGCGGGGTGGATCGGCACGCTGGGCTCGGTGGCGCTGGTGACGCTGATGAGCGGCACCGTGATCGTGGTCACCATCTCGCTCGCCGAGGGGCATTCGCTGCTCAAGCAGTGGCCGCAGATGGCCGCCTTCGCCATGGCCGGGGCGATCGCCAACAGCTCGATGGGACTCGCCGGCGTGATGCTGTTCCTCGGCGACGCGCGGGCCATCGCCCTGCTGCTGCCGCCGTCGATCGTGCTCCTCGGCGCGTATCGCGCGTACACGGGGGAGCGCATTCGAAAGGAGCGCGTCGAGACCTTGTACCGCTCGACGCATGAGCTGCAGCGCTCACCCGACCTCGCCGCCGCCGCTGCGGTGGTGCTGTCGCACGCCGCGGAGATGGCGCGCGCGGAGCATGCCGAGGTGGTGCTGTTCGCGCTGGACGCGGAGTCGACGCCGCTCCGTGCGTCGCTGTCGGCGGGACGGCTGGAGCCGCTGGCGGCGTACCCCGAGGCGGCCAGCGATCCGCTGTGCCTCGCCGCGGTGGCCTCGACGGGCAACCTGCTGATCCCGCGGCGCAGCGACACGCCGCTGCGTCCTGCGCTGCAGGAGCGCGGCCTGCAGGACGTCATCGCCACCGTGCTCACCGGCGATTCCGGCGTGTTCGGCACCCTGATGGTGGCCAACCGCCTCGGCGACGTGTCGAACTTCGACGGCAGCGACATGCAGCTGGTCCAGGCGCTCGCCTCGCACGCGTCGGTGACCCTGGAGAACCGCCGCCTGGAGCAGCAGCTCAAGCACCAGGCGTTCCACGACGGGCTGACCCGCCTGGCCAACCGGGCGCTGCTGACCAACCGCATCGAGCACGCGCTGAACCGCCGCTCGGTCGAGGAGTCGGTGGCCATCCTCTACCTGGACCTCGACGACTTCAAGCTGATCAACGACGGTCTCGGCCACTCCGCGGGCGACCAGCTGCTGGTGGCGGTGGCCGAGCGGCTGCGCGCCTGCCTGCGTCCCTTCGACACCGCGGCGCGGCTCGGCGGCGACGAGTTCGCCGTCCTCATCGAGGACTCGCGCACGCCACAGGACGCGGTGCGCGTCGCCCAGCGCGTCGAGGAGGCGCTGGCCACGCCGTTCGCCCTGGACTCCCACGAGGTTTCGGTGCGGGCCAGCATCGGCGTGGTGTGGGCGGGACATGCGCGCGCCGACGCCGAGGACCTGCTGCGCAACGCCGACATCGCCATGTACCGCGCCAAGGGGTCGGGCGGCGGCTGGGAGCTGTTCGAGCAGAGCATGCAGGTGGCCGTCGAGGAGCGCCACGGCATGAAGGCCGACCTGCAGCGCGCCATGGAGCAGGGCGGGCTCACCCCGTACTACCAGCCCGTGGTGCACCTGAGCACGGGGCGGATCACCGGCGTCGAGGCGCTGCTGCGCTGGGTGCACCCCGAGCGCGGGCTGCTCAGCCCCGCCGAGTTCGTGCCACTTGCGGAAGAAACCGGGCTGATCGTGGCCATCGACCAGATGGTGCTCCGCGAGTCGCTGCGCCAGCTCCGCGAGTGGCAGCAGACGCTGGGCGACGCGGCGCCGCATCGCGTGTCGGTCAACGTCTCGTCGCGGGCGCTGCGCGACCCTGAGTTCGCCCGCCGCGTCCTCTCCGAGGTCATGGCGGCGCGGCTCAAGGCGGAGAACCTGGTGCTGGAGATCACCGAGACGGTGCTGCTCGAAGACCTCGACACCGCCTGCGCGCGGCTGCAGTCGCTGCGCGACGCGGGCGTGCGCATCGCCATCGACGACTTCGGCACCGGCTATTCGTCGCTGGGCTATCTGCGGCGCCTGCCGGTGGACATCGTCAAGATCGACCGCACCTTCGTCGCCGGCATCGACACCGCCGTGGAGGAGCGCTCGCTGACCCTGGCCATCGTGCGCATGCTCGGCATGCTCGACGTGGAGATCGTCGCCGAGGGCATCGAGACGGCGCAGCAGCTCGCCTACGTGCAGGCGATGGGCTGCGACCACGGCCAGGGCTACGGGCTGTCGCGGCCGCTGCCCAGCGACAAGGTGGAGATGCTGCTGCGCACCCACACCTCGCTGGTGGCGACGATGATGGCCGAGGCGGCGGTGGTCTGAGTCCGTCGGGGCGGGCGGGCCATCCGTTGAATCCGGGCGGGTGGGCGGGAAAGAAAAAGCGGCCCGACCCTTGTGGGGGCCGAGCCGCTCTCCAGTTGCTCAGTTCGAGTCTCTAGCGACTAATACTCCGGCATCGGCGGCGCGCCGCCACCATTCTTCTTCTCCGGAATGTCCGTGATCAACGCCTCGGTGGTCAGCAGCAGCGCCGCAATCGACGACGCGTTCTGCACAGCCGAGCGGGTCACCTTGGTCGGGTCGATGATGCCCGCCTTGACCATGTCGACGTAGGTACCCGTGGAGGCGTCGAACCCCTGCCCCTTGGGCAGCGACTTCACCTTCTCCACCACCACCGAGCCCTCGGCGCCGGCGTTCTGCGCGATCTGGCGCAGCGGCTCCTCCAGGGCGCGGCGGACGATGGCGGCGCCGGTGGCGGCGTCGCCCTCCAGCTTGAGCTTGTCGAGCGCCGGGATGGCGTTGATCAGCACGGTGCCGCCGCCGGGCACGATGCCCTCCTCGACGGCCGCACGGGTCGCCGACACGGCGTCCTCCATGCGGTGCTTCTTCTCCTTGAGCTCGGTCTCGGTGGCCGCGCCGACCTTGATGACGGCAACGCCGCCGGCCAGCTTGGCGAGACGCTCCTGGAGCTTCTCCTTGTCCCAGTCGCTGGTCGACTTCTCGATCTCGGCCTTGATCTGCTCGATGCGGCCCTTGATGGCGTCGGCCGAGCCCGCACCCTCGACGACGGTGGTGTCGTCCTTGGTGACGGTGACGCGGCGCGCCTTGCCCAGCGAGTTGAGCTGCGCGGAGTCGAGCTTGAGGCCGACCTCCTCGCTGATCACCTGGCCACCGGTGAGGATGGAGATGTCCTGCAGCATGGCCTTGCGGCGGTCACCGAAGCCGGGCGCCTTGACGGCGACGGCGTTGAACGTGCCGCGCAGCTTGTTGACGATGAGGGTGGCCAGCGCCTCGCCCTCGACGTCCTCGGCGATGATCAGCAGCGGACGGCCGCTCTGCACCACCTTCTCGAGGATGGGCAGCAGGTCGGCGATCGCCGAGATCTTCTTGTCGGTGATGAGGATGAAGGGCTCCTCGAGCACGGCCTCCATGCGCTGCGCATTGGTGACCATGTAGGGGGAGATGTAGCCCTTGTCGAACTGCATGCCCTCGACGAGCTCCAGCTCGGTCTCCAGGCCCTTGCTCTCCTCGACGGTGATGACGCCGTCCTTGCCGACCTTCTCCATGGCGTCGGCGACGACCTCGCCGATGGCGGGATCGGCGGCGGAGATGCTGGCCACCTGGGCGATCTTCTCCCGGTCGCTGATGGTGACCGACTGCTCCTTGATGGCCGCGACGACCACCTCGACAGCCTGCTCGATGCCCTTCTTGAGCTGGATCGGGTTGGCGCCGGCGGCCACGTTCTGGAGGCCGGCGGTGATCAGCGCCTGGGCCAGCACGGTGGCGGTGGTGGTGCCGTCACCGGCGATGTCGTTGGTCTTGGAGGCGACCTCCTTGACCAGCTGGGCGCCCATGTTCTCGAAGGGCTCCTCGAGCTCGATCTCCTTGGCGATGGTGACGCCGTCGTTGGTGATCGTGGGGGAGCCGAACTTCTTGTCCAGGACGACGTTGCGGCCGCGGGGGCCGAGGGTGATCTTGACTGCGTCGGCGACCCGGTCGACGCCGCGCTTCAGGTGCGCCCGAGCTTCGACGTCGAACAGCAGCTGCTTGGCCATGCAATCCTCCTCCTGCTCGCGATGCTGGTCGGGCAGGGTCGTCAAAGGGAACCGGAGAGTGTCGGGGGTGATATTAGCACTCCGGCGTGGCGAGTGCTAGCCCTCGGGCGGGGGGAGTGCTAAGCGCGGGCGGGCGGCCGCCCCGGCGCCGGGTTGGGGTGGGCGGCCTACCATCGAGGGTGTCATGAGCCGCCCCTCCTCCCGTCAGGCGATCCTGGGCGCTGCCGCGGGCGTCGCCGTGATGTCGCTGCGAGCCCTGGCCCGGCCGCTGCCGGTGGACGAGCGGCGGCTGCTCGACTGGGAGCTGGTGCGGCGGGTCGCCAAGCAGCGCTCGGGCGAGCGGGGGCCGACCGGCACGGCGCTGATGGCGCCCAAGCTCGGCGCCCAGTACGACGCCATCGCCGCCGAGATGGCGCCGCTGATGGCGTCGGTGGTGTCGACGCCCGTCTCCGGCTATCCGCGCTTCTCGGTGCTCGACCGCGCCGGCTTCATCGACCGCAACCTGGGCATGGTGCAGCGGATGCTCGCCCCCGTCGAGCGGCTGCGCGAGCAGATCCCCGAGTCGCGGGCGACCGCGCTCTCGCGGGTGCTGATGTCGCGCTACGTCGGCGAGCTCTTCGGGTTCATGTCGCAGCGCGTGCTCGGGCAGTACGACCCGGTGCTGATGCTCGCCCCCACGGCCGTGGACGGCGAGCCCGCGGCGTCGGCGCTGTACCTGGTGGAGCCGAACGTCGAGCTCTTCGAGTCGCGCCACGACGTGTCCGGGGAGACGCTGCGGCGCTGGCTGGTGCTCCACGAGCTGACCCACGCCTGGCAGTTCGAGGCGCACCCCTGGCTGCGCGAACACCTCGGCGCGATGATGAACGAGCTGCTCATGGCCGAGCTGATGGCGCGGCTGGCCCCGGACGTCGCGTCCGGCGGCGGCGGTTCGGGTCGCGGGCTGGGCTCGACTTTGGAGGTGGTCCGGGCGCTGCCCTCCACCGTGCGCTCGCAGCTGCGCACCGTGGGGCGGGTGCAGGCGGTGATGAGCATCTGCGAGGGGTACTCGAACTACGTGATGCACCAGGTGGGCAGCCGCCACCTCGCCGGCTTCGACAGCCTGGAGACCGCCTTCCACGACCGCAGCGCGCGGCGCTCGCCGCTGGAGCGGCTGGTCTTCAAGGTGACCGGGCTGAGCATGAAGATGCGGCAGTACGAGATGGGCGAGCGCTTCTCCGAGCAGGTGGTGGAGCGTGGTGGGCTGGCGTTGCTCAATCGCGTGTGGGAGGGGCCGGAGATGATGCCGTCGATGGCGGAGCTGGAGCACCCCGAGCGGTGGGTGGTCCGGGTGGGCGGCGCCACCGCCTGACCGCCGCTCGGCTTCAGGCGCGTTGGGCGGACGGAGGGTCGGTTCTCGGGACGCCGTCCCATTCGTCGAGTGGCGCCGAGTGCCACAGCCAATCCGGGCCCTGGCGCGGATGGCCGGGGAGGGCGGCGCGGCCCATGCACCAGCGGAAGCGCTGCCAGGGGTCCGGGTGCTGGGGCGCCCAGGGGAAGAGGCGGCGGGTGACCCGGTCGGCGAGGTCGTCGGGGGCGCGGTGGCCGGGGCCGATGGTGGCGGCGATGTCCTCGGTGTGGATCATCACCTCGGCACAGCCCATGGCGACGAAGCCGCTGGCGTCGGCGCTTCCGGTGAAGTGGTAGGCGCGGGCTTGGGGACCGGCGTCGCGGGCAACGGCGGCGAGGATGGCGGCCGCGGAGTTGAGCTGCTGCAGCAGGGTGCTCGGGTCGACGCCGGTGATGTTGGACCGCAGCGGAGGGTTGCGCGTCGGGATGGCCAGGGCGAGCTGCCCGCTGTAGAAGACGAGCGCGGCGACGGCGTGGTCGAGGGTGTCGCGACAGCTCCAGTCGAGCTCGCGGGCCTGCTCATTCCAGCGGCCGGAGTCCTGCAGTGGGGTGAGCGTCGCGCGGCTGTGGTGGGCGGCGGCGGTGATGTCGTCGGGGGTGATCATCCAGGGTGATTCTGCGGCCGCAGCCGGTGCAGCGCGTCGACGAGCCCGGCGTCGGCGGCCTCGATGGCGCCGTCCCAGGTGAACCAGCGCACCTGCTGGCTCTCGCCGGCCGGGGGCGCGGGCTGGGCGTCGGGATCCACGGGTTCGAGCAGGTAGCGCAGGTCGAGGTGGGTGTGGCCCTTGGCGGCGGGGTGCACGTCGAGGTGAACGAAGTGCGGTGCGCCGTTGCTGTGTCGGAGCGGGAGGCCGGTCTCCTCGTGCGATTCGCGCAGCGCTGCATCCCAGGGCGTCTCGCCGGGCTCGACGTGGCCGCCGGTCTGCAGCCACATGTGCAGGCGCTTGTGGAAGTGGAGGACGACGCCCTGGGGTCCGGCGATGATCGCCGAGCCGGTGACGTGGACGGGGTCGGCGTCCTCGTCGAACGGGCGCGGGAGGCGGTCCAGCTCGGCGAGGAAGCGGCGTCGCGATTCGACCTCGCGCGGTGTGCGCGCGTCGAAACCCGCGACGGTTGCTCGCACCGCTGTGATCAGTGCCTGCTCGTCGTTGGCCATGGGGGCGCGCATGCTCGCATGGTCGAGGACGCCAGCGATCTCCCCTGTAACCCGTTGCCGTCACGAAGCCGGCGATTTGCCCCTGACCCGTTGCTCGTCATGAAGCCATCGGCAGCCTCAATTGCTCCGGCTGCGGCTCCGGCGTGATGTACGTCGCCGGCCGGTCCGCCATCCGCACCTGTTCGCGCAGCTTCGCCACCGTCTCCTGGAGCCCCGCCGTATACGCCGCGGGCAGACCGGCGCGCCCGCCGAACAGCCGGCGATACTCCCCCACCATCTCCGGCCAGTCCGCGGCGAGGTGCTCCATGAAGTGCTCCCGCGTCCCCGGCGCGAGCCGCAGCGCCCCCACACCGGCGAACGCCGCCCCGGCGTCGCGCGCCGCCCGCACCACCTCACCGAGCGCGCGCGGGTCGTCGCTGATGCCCGGGAGGATCGGCGCCATCAACACCCCGGCGCGCACACCCGCGTCGACCAGCGCGCGCAAGGCCCGGAGGCGCGGCAGGGGCGGAGCGGTGCCCGGCTCGGTGCGCCGCACCACCTCGGGGTCGAGGCTGGGCACGCTGACGCAGACGGTGACCCGCACCCGGCGGCTCAGCGCCACCAGCACGTCGAGGTCGCGGACGATCATCGGGCCGCGGGTGGTGATGTGGGTTGGAGTGCGGTGGTCGTGCAGCGCCTCCAGGCAGCCGCGGGTCAGGCGGTAGCGGCCCTCCGCGGGCTGGTAGGGATCGGTCGCCGAGCCGATCGCCACCGGCTCGCGCTTCCACGACCGCCGCCCCAGCTCGCCGCGCAGCACCGCGCCGACGTTGGTCTTGACCAGCACGGTGCGCCCGTAGCGGTCGTCGCTGGGCCGATCGGCGCGCTGCTCGAAGGCGCGCACGTAACAGAAGGTGCAGCGGTGCTCGCAACCGGTGTAGGGGTTGAGCGACCAGTCGAAGGGCATGCCACGGACCCGGTTGAGCGCGGTGCGGCACTCCTTCTCGACCAGGGTGAGCGGCTCGCGACGCATGGGAGCGTCAGGCTAGAACGTTTGTTCGCCTTCGTCAAGGGCCCCCCAGGACGACACGCGGAGACGGTCGCCCACTCACTCGGTGCAACAACAGGTCACTCCTGCCTCCGTCTGAGCATCACCGCACCTTCCCACCATCGACAATGACGACTCCTTGCGCCAAGCCACCGTTGCCTGCATCGGCACGCCTCCACGGATGCGGCGCACTTCCTGTAGATCACCGCAGGGCATCACGGCAGTCGGAAACCACCGTCCAAGCCCATGCCGTAGCACGCCGGATTGAAGTCGAATATGAACATCGCCCTGCTCCAGCAGAAGCTCAGCGAGCGGCCACGATGCATTCGACCCCCGCCATCGCATTCCACCGACGAAGCGATGGGTACTCGCGCCCTGCATCGCACCCTCAGCCGTCATGCTTGCCACACCACCCAGCTGCTGCTCGCCCCGGGCGTGGACCGAGGCCGGCCACGGAAATTGACGCCAAGACCCATCGAGGGATTAATGGTTGTGACCGTCTGGCCACAGCTTCCGGTGCCATGCGCAAAGTCAAGACCGAAAATCCTAGCCCTCTCCGCTACTCGCACCCGCGTCGGTGAACGGGCCCCCCAGATCGGAGCCGACCTGCTTCGACGGCTCGGCGAACTCGTAGGACTCGCTATCAAACGGATCCCTCGAGCACAGACCCGCGGGATCAGTTCATTCAGCGGGTTGTGGGTCACATAGCGATGGGGTTGGCGGGTCACCGAGGTGAGCAGGTCCGGGGGAGGAACTGTGCCGTGCTTGGGTCGCAGTAGCGGGCTCGCAGGTAAGCGAGGCCGGAATCTATTCCGTCCGCAGGCGAGCCGCGAAAAGCGCGTCGAAACGCTGTCTCAGCTCCGATTCCACCTGCGAAAGCTGACTGCCATCGTCATATTTGACTTTCACAACCCAACCCTGCGGGAATCGTGTCTTACCCCAAACCAACTCTGCGGTAACCGCGTTCCTGCCGTAGCCAACAACGAAATCGATGCCCTCGTCACGAAATCTGCGCTCAAACTCAGACTGGAGTCGCCGGCAGAGTTGGCCAACTTCTTCCGACGTAATCGTCATCTCGACCTCACTTGAACAATCCCAATGCCACAATGTTGGTCGCCGCCCACCGCCCGTCGGAAGACATCCTGGCCCTCGTGCATACCCCACCCGAGTCTGATGACCCCCTAATTCAGGACTCCCCAGGCGCCGGTCGCGTACCTGGCGTTCGCAAGACGTGCACCCGTCCGCCCTAGCATCGCCAGTAAGACTGTTCGAGGCAACTTGCCAGTTTGCACTGCAGTGGTCATAGCAACTCGTCGCTCTGTGTCCTCAAGGCGTTCACACAAATCTGATGCCGGCGAGTCCGGCCACGACGATCGCGATACCAAACACCCAGCAGAGTACGGCTAAGGTATGGGCTTGACCCGGTTCGGCGGACACTCTGACTATGCTGCCTGACCGGCACGGTGGCAAGTTTCAAACTCCTCGGGGCTGACATTGCCGAGGACGGAGTGACGGCGCTCACGGTTGTAGAAAGCCTCGATGTACTCGAAGATGGCCAGCCGCGCCCGCTCGCGGGTCGACCACGTCGTGCGGTACACCAATTCCTCCTTGAGGGTCGCGAAGAAGCTCTCGGCGACAGCGTTGTCGTAGCAGTTGCCGGGGCGACTGACGCTCTGGAGCACATCGTGTGCGGCGAGCAACTTCTCGTAGGCGTCGGAGGTGTACTGACAACCGCGGTCGGAGTGGTGGACGAGGCCTGGCCGTGGCGCGCGCTGCAGCAACGCCATGCGCATGGCCTGCAGGACGAGCTCGGTCGCGAGGTTGTCGCGCATGGCCCAGCCCACCACGCGACGCGAGAAACAGTCGAGGACGACGGCCAGGTAGAGCCAGCCTTGGCCGGTGCGCACGTAGGTGATGTCGGTGACCCACAGCTGGTCTGGCTCCGACGGCGCGAAGTCGCGCTGCACCAGGTCGGGCAACGCGGTGAAGGGGTTGCTCACTGTGGTGCGCCGAAAGCGCTTGGGGTAGCGCCCTGCAAGCCGGTTCTGGCGCATGAGTCGGGCCACCCGCTTGCGCGAGCAGCGCTCGCCGGCGGCACGCAGCTCGGCGTGCACGCGCGGCGCTCCGTAGGTCATCCGGCTGCGCGCGTGGACGGTACGAATCTTCTCCAGCAAGTCGACGTTGCTGCGGGCGCGCGTCGACGGCGCTGCGGTGCTCCAAGCGTAGTAAGCGGCACGGGAGACCTGGAGCACGCGGCACAGCGTGGTGACCGCGTACTGGGCCTTCTCCGCCTCGACGAGCCGGTACCGGCTCACCGGGTCTCCTTGGCGAAGAAAACCGCTGCCTTCTTGAGGATGGCCCGCTCCTCCTCGAGCACACGCACCTGGCGGCGCAGCCGCACCAGCTCCTCGCGCTCCGCAGCCGTCAGGCCCGGCCGTGTCCCCTCCTCGATCTCCGCCTTCTGCACCCACTCCCGCACCGCCGTCTCGGTGAGGTCGAGGTCGCGGGCCACCTGGCCCACGGTCTTGCCCGAGCTGCGCACCAGCGCGACCACCTCAGCCTTGTATTCCGGAGCGAATCTCCGGCGCTCTCGACGCGGCATGTGGACCTCCAGAACGGGGCAGAGCCCCATATCTTGGCTGTCCGTCAAACCGGGTCAAGCCCAGAGCCGCCCTTCGTCGCTGTGTCGCACAACTGGAACAATACGACACCGAAGCATGTCTGCATATAAGCCTGCCCTGGCGAGGGGGCTTGTGCGTCATATGCGGCTTTTGCCACGTGCTTCAGTCCCGGAGTTTGGCTGGCGAGCGAATTGGCGCAGTTGGCGTCGGTGACCACGCAAAGGCCGTGATCCTGCAGGACTCCATCGATCGCGCAACCGAACAGAAGGCATTGGCCCGATGGGTCCGTCGCGTTGAGCGGATTCCCTACAGCGTAGGCATGTTTGGAGCGCGGGGCCAACCAGCCGACGCTCCCCGTCATCGAGGCGCTGGCCGCGATGGGATCGCACGACGCGAGCAAGGTCAACCGGAGTATCCACTCGGCCCGCCGAAGGGCGCCGGAGTCGGACGGTCGTAGTCGGGGAATTGCTGGTACGCCTTGGTAAACAACGCGTTGGCGCTCTTCAGCGTTGCCACGGCCTGCCCGAACGATGCATCGTTGTTCTGCGCAATGGCGCTGTCTCGTTGGTGGAGCCCATCAACCTCCAGCATGAGCGCCTGGTCGAGGGTGGCGGCAGCGTCGCGAAACTCTGCTGGCGTGTTTGTTGCCAAGAGATCATTGCGAAGCTGCTGCAACTCTGTGGCCACCTTCTCGTCCGTGTTGTAGCACCCCTGCTTAGTTCCCCCTTTGTTGCACACGCCGGGAGAGGCACCATTCGGCCCCCATGCTCGCGCATCGCGGATGACGGGTGCCCAGTCCTTGCTCCAGACGGCCTTGTAGGCACCGTCGTTCACCAAGGGATGGACTGACACCGAAGCGCCACATCCGGCCAGAGCACTGGCTAGTCCAAACACAACTCCATACAGCGAGGGCCGCGCTTTCACGGCCTGCGCAAGCAAATCACCACACCTTCCCACCATCGACGACGACCACCCCTCGGACTCGGAGCAGATCAGCGGCCTCGTCGCGCCTTCGGGTACTGCACCAGAACACAAGCCGAGCGGATGGTTGCGTTGCCTGGGTGAAGTCCAAGCCACCGTTGCCCGGCAACGGCACGCCGCCTCGGATGCGTCGCACCTCTTGGAGATCAGCCCACGCGATAGCAACACTCGGGAACCACCGTCCTAGTGCAGCTCGCAACAGACTGGATCGAAGCCGTACCCGGACTCCGGCGTCCTCCATCACCAGCTCGGCGAACGGCCAAGAGGCGTTCGACCCGCGCCATCGCATCCCGCCGACGAAGCGGTGGGTGCGTGCGCTTCGCACTTCGCCCTGCGCTGTCATGGCTGCCACACCCACGTATTGCTTGCCCCAGCGTGCCCCGAGACTGGCCATGGAAGGTTGAGGCCGACACCCAGGGAGGGGGTGATGGTTGTGACCGTCTGACCGCAGTTGCCGGTGCCGTATGCAAAGTCGAGACCGCCGACATATCCCTCTCCGCCCGAAGCACCGGCATACGTGAACGGCCCACCGAGATCGGAGACGTCGTGCGCACCGAGGCCAAGCTGCGGACCCGCGGTCAAGCTCACACCGCCCGGAATCTCGACGCCGGCGCCCGCTGTCCCGGTCAACCCGAAGCTGTGCGCATTGGCTTCGACGCATGCAGAGCCTGACACGCCGACGCCGAGACCGGCCGAGCCCTGAATGCAGAAGCCGAAGGTGTTGTCGTTGATGAAGTGGTTGATGTCGCCCGCCCACGACGACACTTGCTTCGACGGCTCGGCGATCTCACACGAGTTGCTGTCGAACGGATTCCACGAACACAACCCGGTCGGGTCCGCCTCATTCAGCGGGTTGTCATCTGCGTAGCCGTATGGCGCCCGTGTGGTCCAGAGCGCCGGGTCGCGGGAGAGGAAGTTGGCGGTCACGGGGTCGTAGTACCTGGCGCGGAGGTAGTAGAGCCCCGATTCGGCGTCGAGGTACTGTCCGGTGAATCGGAACGGGTTGGCGACGGAGCCGCTCGACGCGGTCAGGTTGCCGTACGGGTCATACGAGTAGGTTGCCTGAGCCGCTCCACTCGCGTCCGTGAGGAGGCGGATGGAGCCCAGTTGATCGTGGTGATAGAAGAGCGCATTCGTGCCATTCACCTGCTCGACGGGAAGGCCGCCGGGTCCGTACACATAGTAGGTGTAGTTGGTGCTGGGGCCATCGCGGAGCAGGAGGGGCAGGCCTTGGGTGGGATCCCAGACGAATTGGCTGGTGGTGCTCGCGGACGTCTTGGTCATCCGCAGGCCGTCGCCGTCGTAGCCATAGGTCGTCGTTGCCGAGCCTTGCGTCCACGTCGTCAGGTGGTTGGCTTGGTCGTAGGAGTAGGACGTCCCCGGTCCCGTCGCGGGCGTCGTTGACGTGCGGTTCCCTCGGGTGTCGTACGCGTACGTGGTCGACCCGGTGGGAGCGGTGCCGCACGCATTGCTGCTGGAGCCGGAGAGCGTCCAGCACAGTTGATCCGCGGCGTTGAACTGCTGCGTCGTTGACCCAAGGCTGGTCAGGTTGTCGGCCGCGTCGTAACTGAAAGGCTGGGATCCGGTCGGAGGGCTGCTGCACGCCGACGTGGACGAGGAACCCGCATAGCAGACCTGGTTCCGGGGCGTGTACTTGTACGAGGCGGTCGTGGTCGCAATCGAGCTGTCGCTCGTCACCTGATTGGCGTTGTCGCGCGTGTAGGTCGCGGCAAAGAGGCTCGTCGAGCCCTTGGCGCTGCTGATGCTCATGATCCGGTCAGCCGCGTCGACGCTGAACGTGTCGACCACTCCCGAGCCGGTGGAGAACGTCTCGGTGGTGAGGTTGGAGTTGGCGTCGTACCCGAAGCTGGTGGTATTGGATGGGCTCAGAAAGTCCTGGACCGACGTCCAGCGACCCGCGTCGTCGTAACCGCGGTTGACGGTCTTGCTGCCTGGATACGTGATGCTCGTCACAAGGTTGCGCAGGTTGTACGACCACTGCACCTGGGCTCCGCCGCCGTTGGTGTAGCTGGTCAGCCGGTTCAGGTTGTCGGTGGTCCAGAACGACGTGCCCGTGCCGTCGCTCATCGAGGTGCGCTGACCGTCCCCGTCGTAGGTGATCGCAGTGATGTTGGGCGTCACTCCGTCGGAGTAGGTCACCGACGTGAGCTGGTTGCCGGCGTCGTAGGTCGAGGATATGCAGCCCGTCTTCGGCGTCGTTGTGCAGTTTCCGCCGGGATCCTGCTGGGTCAGCCGGTTCCCGGCCGCGTCGTAGGTGTACGCCGTCGTGTTGCTCAGCGCGTCGGTGACGGACGAGACGCGCGCCAGCGGATCGTACGCGTAGGTCTGGATGGCGTTGTTCTTGCCATCCTTCTGGTCGAGTACGGTGCCGTCAGCGTTGTAGTCGGTGGTGACCACCGTCTGCGGGCTGTCCGCGCGCTTCACCTGGGTCTGCTGATTGGCGACATCGTAGACGTAGGTGGTGATGTTGCCGTCGGCGTCGGTAGAGCTGTCCAGGTTGCCATCCGCGTCGTAATGGCGAGTTGGGCCGTGCCCGAGGGGATCGGTGACGGTCGTGACCTGCCCAAAGGCATTGTAGCCGTAGCTGGATGTGTACGTCGAGGCGCAACCACACCCGCTGACATTTCCCTTGGGACTGACCGACGACGTCATCCACCCGTCGGCATTGAAGACCGTCGTTGCCTTGTCGCCCAGCGGATCCGTGGTGGCGTTGCGGTCGCCGTAGGTGTCGTAGCCGTACGTGGTCGTCTTGCTGTCAGAGTCGACCATGCTGGTCACGTCACCCGGGTGCGTGGAGTCGGCGCGGTTGTAGGTCGTGACCTGGCATGGGCACGCTGTCCCCGAGAGGGGGCGGGAACTGCTGGAGAGATTGCCGTGGCTGTCGTACGTATATGTCGTGGTGACGCCGTTGCCGTCCCGCACGGTCAGCGGCTCGTTGAAGGAGTTGTAGGTCTTGGCGACCGTCCGACCCAGGTCGTCGGTGGTGGTGAGTACGTTGCCGTTGCTGTCCACGGTCTGCGTGGCCTGGTTCCCGTTGGGGTCGATGACCGCGGTCATCACCAGGGTCGCCGGATCATAGAGGTACTTGGTCGTTGCCGCCTGCGCGGTGCCGTATCCCCGGGTCACCGACGTTCTCAGGCCGAACTGGTACCCGTCCACGGTGACGTTGCCCTTGGGATCGGTGACCGTGGTCGTGCCACCGTTGCCATCGCCCGGAGTGCCGGCGTAGCTGAATGATGTCTGGCGGTTGAGTTGATCCTTCTGCCAGTCGATGCGCCCGCCGGCGTCATAGTGGTTCTGGATGCCGGGACACGCGGAGCCGAGCGCCTGACACTTCGGATCCTTCATCGTGAGCATGCGATGGCTGGTGTCGTAGGTGAAATGCGTGTCGCCGCCATTGACGTCCGTGACGTCCTGGAGGTTGCCGCTGCCGTCGTAGGAGTAGGTGAGCGAACGGTTGGGCGTCACGTTACCGTCGGTGACGCTGGTGATGTTGGAGCCGGTCCAACCCAGCGCGAGCGTCCGACCGGCGGGGTCGGTGATGGACGTGAGTTGACCCGCGGTGTAACTCAGGGCGGTAGCGTAGCCGTTGAGGTCGGTGATGCTGGTGAACTGTCCGGAGGAGTTGAACCCATAAGTATAGCGACCCTGCCTCTGGAACGTCCACGTGCCGTCAGCGTTGTGGACGAGCGTCGCGATGAACCGCGGGGCTGCCGGCGACCATGAGCTGCCCGAGCCCGGCTGGTTGAAGGTCACCTGACTGCCGTTCTCCTCGCTGATCGTCGCCACCTGGTTCGGCGACGTCCCGGTCACGGTGAGGGCCATGCCGTAGTTGAACTGCCATCCGTAGCCGAAAGGGGAGTTCGTCGATGCGCTCTGAGAGTTGTAGCTGCGCTCCACCTTGAGAGGGCAGCTGCGGCCGGCGATGCTGACGTCGCTGAAGTTGTGCCAGAAGTTGCCCGACTCGGTGTCCACGGGGTTTCCCGTAGCGTTGCCGTGCAGCGGCGCCGCGGTGGCGGTCGAGCAGCCTTGGCCACCGGAGGCCGCCTGGGTGACCAGCACAGGGCCGCCGACCGGCTGAGTCTGCATGCCGGCCGCCTGGAAGTGATGGACGACCTGCGCTCCACTCAAGGCATGGTCGTAGGCGGCCACCTCTGCGATCGAACCGTTGAAATACCCGTCTGAGTTGCTGCCGTCGCGGCCGATGGCGATGCCGGAGAGGTTGTGCGCCGTTCCCGTCGCCGTCGCCGTTGTACCTATAAGGATGCCGTCCAAGTACATCTTGAGGCTGCTGCTGTCGTGCGTGAACACGGCATAGTGCCACTTGCCGTCGGCGTAGTTCGCGCCCGTGGCGACAGAGTGATACGTCCCGGTCGAATCGAGCATGTCGCCGGCGATGCCGCCGCTGTTGCAGCACGCGTAGAGGTTGGCGCCGTCTTGAGCATCGCGATAGATGTTGGCTTCATTCAAGTAGACGGTCGTCGTTTTGAACCATGCCTCGACTGACCAAAGCTGCGGATCGAGCATGCCGGGCGATCCGAGCCATACGTAGCCTGTCGAGCCATTGAAGCTCATTGCCGCGCCATTCACAATCGGACCACTCTGGGCGGTGGTCACTCCGCCGTTGAGGGTGCCGTTGTTGTTACCCATCTCGTCAACCGCCGTGCCTCCGGTGTCGTTGAGGCGCCAGTACGAGGAGGGAAAGTCGGCCAGCACCGTCGAGACGTAGCTCTGACGGGAGCTCGCCTGATAGTGCGCGGCGACCTGGGACGCGCCGAGTGCATGGTCATACACGGCGACCTCGGCGATCGAACCCTGGAAGTAGCCGTCGGTGTGGTAGCCGTCACGACCGATGGCGATGCCGCCGACGCCAGTGCGTGTGCCGGTCGCCGTCGTCGTAGTTGCCTTGAGCGCTCCGTCGATGAAGAGGTTGAGGGTTGAGGTGCCGTGGGCGAACACCGCATAGTGCCATTTGCCATCGTTGTAGCTCACCGACGACGCGGCGCCGTGCCACGTGTTGCTCCCATCGATCATGTCTCCCGCGATGCCGCCATTGTTGCAGCATGCGTAGAGGTTCGCGCCGAAGTCCGCGTTGCGGTAGATATTGGCTTCGTTCGAGTAGGCGGTCGTGGTTTGAAACCAAGCTTCCACCGACCAGGACTGCGGATCGAGCGATCCGGGTGTGCCCAACGAGACGTACCCCGTCGACCCGTTGAAGGTCATGGCGGCTCCGCCTGGAATTGGCCCGGGCTGCAGGAGGGTCACCCCACCTTGGACCGAACCATTCACATTGTGCATGCGGTCGAAGGCCGTGCTGCTGCTGTCGTTCAGTCGCCAGTACGAGAGGGGGCTGTCAGCCAGAACCGCGTTGACGTAGCTATCCGCCGTCTGTGCGGCGGCCGGGACGGCAGAGATGATGGATGTCGTTACCGCAGGAATCAGTCCGCCCGCGATGCCCGCCATGGTGATCACCGCGAAGATACGAGCACGATCTCTGGTGAGGTGCATCCGCCAACTCTCCTGTTGAACTGCATGTGAGCGAGGTCTTGCTCGCGCGCCGCCGTGAGTGTGCGACGCGTCTTGCCAATGCGCGCACGATACGAGTAACGGGCGCGATACGGAGCGCGGGTCATCTGCATGCGTGTGTTGGGCGTTGTGAAAGGGCACGGATGCTGCCCCGTGCGGGGACGCCCCGAATGGACCTATCGCTCTGATGGCTCCATGGTCGCAACGGCGCGGTTCATAAGAATGGACACTCCGCTGCGCGGTTGCGCAATCCAGACGGCAGTCGTGATTAGGCGGTGGTCCACGAGACCGGCGGCGCGGACGAGGTGCGCTTCGGAGCAGCGAGGGCACCGGCGAGACGGGCACAGCGGCGACGAATCTCTCGGAGGTTCGAAGGGCATCGCTTCAGCCAGCTCGGTGCAGCGCGCCCGTGCCTCGAAGTCGGCGTCCGCATGGAGCACGGGCATGCCCTCGCGCACCGCCACGGGCCGCGATCAGGCAGTCGATTAGGCGCCGCTCCGTCGCGCCTTGGCGGCGGCACTGCCGGTGGGGCGCCGCGGCGGCGGCGAGGTCCCCGGGCAGGCAGTGCACCATCCGCGCCCGCCCGAGCAGGCCGCGGAGCTGGTGTAGATTCCCGTCGTCGCGGGCGCCGGCGAGGACCTCCATGAGCACCAGCTCGGTGAGCGCGAGCTCACGGTCGAGCAGGCGGTCGACCTCGTCGCACGCAGGCGAGCCGGTGTCGCGAAGAAACTCGATCCAGGCCGAGCTGTCGACGAGGATCACGGCTGCGCGACCCTCGACTCTCGCATCTGGTCGAGATCGCCCTCCCGGCCCGAGCCCCTCAGCCGCCGGGGTCCGGCGACGGTGAGCTCGCGGCCAGCTCGCGGAGTGCGACGTTGACCGCGTCGCGCTTGCTGGTGAGCCCGTAGCGGCGCATGACCACCATGCAAGCTTCCTCATCGATGTCGGTGTTCGTGCGGCCCATACACCACGCCCCACCCCGCACGCCGCACCCAACCCCCGTCGAGGCGGGCAGAATGACCGCATGAGGCCACCCCGGCCCGCCCTCCTCTTCGACCTCGACGGCACCCTGGTCGACAGCGTCTACCAGCACGTTCTCGCCTGGCACGAGGCGATGCGCGAGGAGGGCATCGAGCTCTCGGTGTGGCGCATCCACCGGCGCATCGGCATGAGCGGCGGCCTGTTCCTCGACGCGCTGGCCCGCGAGCTGGGCGCGGAGATCACCGCCGAGCGGGCGCTGCGCCTGCGCACCCGGCACGCCGAGGGCTTCCTGCGCCGCGCCGACGAGGTGCAGGCACTCCCCGGGGCGCGCGAGCTGCTCCAGCACCTCACCGAGGCCGGCGCGCCCTGGGCGATCGCCACCAGCGGCCGGCGCATGACCGCCGACATGGGCCTGGCTCTGCTCGGCATCCCCGCCGACACCCCCGTGGTGACCCGCGACGACGTCGAGCACGCCAAGCCGGATCCCGACCTGTTCCTCGCCGCCGCGGCCCGGTTGGGCGTCGACCCGTCCGCGTGCTTCGTCGTCGGCGACAGCGTGTGGGACATGCTGGCGGCGCAACGGGCGCGGGCGCTCGGCATCGGCGTGCTCTCGGGTGGCTACGGGCGCGAGGAGCTGGCCGGTGCGGGGGCGTACCGGGTCTACGAGGACCCGCGCGACCTGCTCGACCACCTCGACGAGGTCGGGGTTCGCCGCCGCTCGGTCTGAGTGCGAGCGCGGGCGCGGCTCAGGCCGCGCGGACGCGCACCGTTCCCGCTGGAGCATCGATGAGCCTCCCGGCGACGACGGCCAGACCGCCGTTCGCCCGGATGTCCTGGACGAGCTGATCGCATTGCGCCGGCGACACCGTGAGCAGCAGGCCCCCGGAGGTCTGCGCGTCGGTGGCGATGACGCGCTGGAGTGGCGTTACCGCCGGATCCCACTCCGCCCACTCGTCCGCGAACGCGAGGTTGCGCCTGCTCCCGCCGGGGACCCATCCGCCGTCGACCAGCTCGGCCACACCGGGCAGCATCGGCAGGGACGCGGCATCGATCTCCACACCGCAAACACTGCCCGCGGCGATGTTGCGCGCGTGGCCGAGCAGGCCGAAACCGGTGACGTCGGTGGCGCAGCGTACGCCCGCGCGCGCGGCGGCCTCGGCGGCGGCGCGGTTGAGAGTGCGCATCGACTCCACCGCCGCCGCGGTGACGTGTGGCGGCGCCTCGCCCAATTTGGTGGCGTTGCTGACCACGCCGGTGCCCAGCGCCTTGGTCAACACCAGCAGGTCGCCGGGCCGCCCGCGCGCGTTGCTGGTGACCTGCTCGGGATGCACGGTGCCGACCACCGCGAGGCCGTACTTCGGCTCCTGGTCGCGCACCGAGTGGCCGCCGGCGAGAACCGCACCGGCGCTGCGCACCGTCTCGGCGCCTGCCCGCAACACTTCGCCGAGGACCCAGGGCGGCAGCACGTCGTCACCCGGCCACGCCACCAGGTTGAGCGCCAGCACCGGCGTGCCGCCCATCGCGTACACGTCGCTCAGCGCGTTGGCGGCGGCGATCGCGCCGTAATCGCCAGGATCGTCTACAACTGGTGCGAAGAAGTCGGTGGTGACGACGATGGCCAGGTCGTCGCTCAGCTTGTAGACCGCGGCGTCGTCGGACGTGCCAGCGCCGACCAGCAACTGCGGGGAGGCGACGGCGAGCGGGAGGGTGGCGAGGATGCTTGCGAGCTCGCTCTGCGCGATCTTGGTGGCGCAGCCGCCGCCACTGGCGTACGCGGTGAGTCGGATCGTCGACGTGGACATGCGGCGAGCCTAGCACCTCTTGACGACTTACACAAGCGTGTGTATTGTGCGACATCGGAGGTGCACGCGCACCAGCGGCCGGAGGGGTGCCGTTCCCAAGCCCGTACAAGGGAGATCGCCCCATGCCGCCACGCTGGTTCCGCGCCCTCGTCGTCGCGGAGAGCGCCGCCGCCATCGCCCTCGCCGTCGTCGGCGTGCGCCTCGTCGTCCACGGAGTCCACGCCGCCGGTGACGCGCTGACGTGGCTGCGCCCCGCGCATCACGCGCCTCCCCTGCCCTCGCCACTTCCCGACCTCGGCGGGACGCTCGCCGCGCCGCCCACACACGCGACGCAGCCGGTGATCGCCGGCATCGAGACGCTGACCCCGCAGCTCTTCGCGCGCCTCAACCGGCAGACCGGCGCGTTCGCCGAGGCCGAGTACGCGCTGCTGCTCGACCTCGAATCGCTCGCACGCGACGAGGCCACGCGCCTGCTCAGCGGAGTGCACGTTCCGCCCGCTCCATGAGAATTGCGCGACGACGCAATCGCACGAGTCCACCCTTGACAACCACCACAGATCTGTAGTAGTCTCATCCCCGTCGGCGCGAGGCGCCGGAGGCCGGAGGGGCGGCCTCATCCAGCAACCCGTTCCTGCAACCCGGAGGCCGCCCCATGCACACGTCCGTCTGTCTTCCGCGCGCCCACGTGCGGCGCGAGCCGTGGAGCCGCTGACGCCATGCAGCAGCTCAAGTCGCTCATCGACAACTGGGTCGGCCTGGCCCAGAGCCTGATCGGCTCCATCGGCGCCCTCGCCTTCCTGGTCGCGTTCCTCTACAAGATCATCGCCGTGGAGCCGCGCAGTGTGATGGAGGCCAAGCGCTGGATCGGCCGCATCGTCTTCGGGACGATCGGCGTCGAGCTGGCGGGAACCCTGACCCACGCGCTGCTCTCCGCAGTGCCGTCGAACCTGCACTGAGCACGTTCCTCTCGACATGCACACGCTCGCGTTCCTGCAGGCACTGCGCGACCCCGCCGGGTGGGTGGTGCACCTCGTCGTCGGGGTGCTCACCCACTTCATCGACGGCGCGCGTCACGACGTGGAGAGCGTCCTGCAACGCTACCTGTTCAGCACCGTCGACACCTCCGTCGCCTACACGCGAGCATTCACCGACAACCCGCCACTCCGTCACCTCACCTTCGGCCTGGCACTGGCCATGGACGTGCTGCTCGTCGCCGTCCTGATCATCGGACTGCTGCGCGGCATCTTCGAGCACACGTCATACCGCGCCCGCTACTCGCTCAAGGTGCTCCTGCCGCGGCTGCTGCTGGCGGTGGCCCTGGTGCACTTCTCACTGCCGCTGGCGCAGATGGCGATCGACCTCGACAACGCGCTCGGCCAGGTCGCCGCCGGTCTCGGCGGCGCGATGCACGTCGACGGCCTGCCCTGGAGCTCGTCACTGAGCGCCCCGCTGGTCGCCAACATGTCGGTCACCCAGGACATCTTCCACGCCGTCTTCGTCGTCGGGCTGGTCATCGCGCTGGTGCTGCTGGTGCTGTCGTATGTCGTCCGCTACGCGCTCCTCTCCGTCCTCATCGTCGTCTCGCCCGTCGCGGCCGTGTGCAGCGTGCTTCCCGACACGCGATCCTACGCGCGCACCTGGCTGCGCCTGTTCATGGTCACCGTGTTCATGCAAGCGGTGCAGCTCGTCGTCCTGCGCGTCGCCATGACGCTGGCGTTCGACAACAGCGGCTTCGGCCTCGTGCAGACCTTCTACGGCCTGGCCACCCTGGTGCTGATGCTCAAGGTGCCCGGCGCGCTCAACACCGCATCACATCTGGAGACGAAGACCAAGACGCTCGGCCACCACGTCGAGCGCGCCTTCAAGCACGCCGTCCACACCACCGCCGGCCACGGCGCGGCGCGGAGGGCGTGATGATCCGCATCGTCATCGCCGCAGGCACGGCCGTGGTGCTGAGCGGTGCCGCGGTCGGCACCGGCGCCGCCATGCACGACGCCGGGAGCGTCCTCGGCCGCGTCGTCGCGGTGGGTGTTGCCGGCGTGTCGGTCGACGACGCACCCGGGCATACCGCCCTGGTGCACGCACCTGCGGGCACCGCGTTGCTCGCCATCGCCGCCGGGACGATCGCGGTCCCCTCGCCGGGCCGCGTCGTCATCAGCGGCGCAGGTGACGACCTGGGACTGAACGTCGACGTGGCGGGACTCGGCGACAACGTTCCGGACGGAACTGTGCAGCGGGGCGACGTCGTCGGCCACGTCCTCGCCGCGGATCACGCGGTCACTCTGCGCGCGACGCTCGACGGCGAGGCGCTCGACGCACCTTCGCTGTTGCGCGCTGCGCTGAACGGCGTCAGCGCCGCCGCCGGTGCGTGGACCCGACCGGTCGACGGCGCCGTCGTCACCCAACCGTTCGGCTGCTCCCAATACACGATGGAGCCCGTCGACCACAGCTGCGCGTCGGGACACATGCACACCGGCATCGACCTCGGCGCGCCGCTGGGCACGCCGGTGCACGCCGCCCTCGACGGCGTCGCTCGCGTGGTCACGTCCGCGACCGGCTACGGCCTGCACGTCGTCCTCGACAGCGGCGACGGCCTGACGACGCTGTACGCGCACCTCGATTCGGCAACGGTTCACGACGGCGACGAGGTCGCCGCCGGTGACGTCATCGGCCAGGTCGGCAGCACCGGCAACTCGACCGGTCCGCACCTGCACTTCGAGGTGCGCCGCGACGGCATCGCCGAGGACCCCGCGCTCGACGTAGCACTGCCGTGAGCCGCGCGGCGATTCCCCCCGCCTACCGCGGGCCCACGCCCGCAATCAGGAGAAGTCCATGGTCAACAAGGTCATCCTCATCGGCAATCTCACTCGCGACAGCGAGACCGTCGCGGGTTCACGCGGCGCCGTCACGCGCATGCGCCTGGCCACCTCGACGCACTGGCGCGACCCCGACGGCAACCGCGTGGAGACGACGGAGTTCCACAGCCTGGTCGCCTTCCAGCGGCTCGGCGAGATCTGCGCGCAGTACTGCTACAAGGGGCGCCGCATCTACGTCGAGGGGCGCCTGCGCACCCGCGAGTACGACGGTTCCGACGGCCTGCGCCGCACCACGACCGAGGTGGTCGTGGACACCATGCGCCTGCTCGACCGCCGCGAGGACGGCGGCGCCGAGGGCGATGCGGTCAACGCCACCGCGTTGTCCGACGCCGCTCCTCCGCAGGACGACCACGCCGCCGCCCACGCACCCGACGAGTCCGGGCTGGCCCTCAGCGGCGCGCCCGGGCGCTGAACGAACGCCGCCAACACCCCGAGGCACCGGCGCGATGGCAACGCAGCCGCGCCGGTCGCCTCGCCGAGGCGAGGAGGGTCAGATGCTAGGCAGGCCGGGTCCGGGCGAACAGAGCGCGCACTCGCTCCTCGAAGTGTTCGAGCGGCAGGGTGTCGTAGTCGGGGTCGAAGGCCACCTGGTCCCACTCGTCGGCGAAGCGCTCGCCGAGCGAGAAGGCCGGGTTGTCGCGGTACTGCTCGCGCGCATCCGGGTCCATGCCCAGGTACTGGTAGTAGTGCCGCCCCTGGAAGTCCTGATGGGTCAGGATCATCCAGTACACCTCCGGCCGCACGTACGGCTTGAGGATCTCCGCCGCGATGGCCCCGTGGTTGGGCACCGACACCGCCTTGCCGATGTCGTGGCAGAGCGAGGCGATGACCATCTCGTCGTCGGCGCCCGCCCGCTCGGCGCGGGTGGCGGTCTGCAGGCAGTGGGTGAGCTGGTCGATCGCGAAGCCGTCGACCACGTCCTGCAGCGAGCGGAGCATCCCCAGGATGCGGTCGGCGGTCCGCCCTTGGTTGGCCGCCGTCTCGGTGCCGATGGTCATCCACTGCTCGGCGGTGCCCTGGTCCATCCGGGTGAAGCTGCTCGCCGTCGTCGCCATGCTCAACACACCTCCGTGCGGCACGCCACACGCTGCGGCGGGGCGGCCAGACGGCCGAGCGTAGCACGGGATCGCGGAGCCACCACGCGTCGCCTGGCTAGAATCGTGCGGGCCGCCCACCACGGCCTGGAGGCATCCGCCCGCAGCGCGCCGCAGCGGGCCACTCGATTGGAGGTGCTCGTGCCGCTGCGCCGCGTGCTCGTCGCCAACCGCGGCGAGATCGCCCGACGGGTCATCCGCGCCTGTCACGACGAGGGCATCGAAGCCGTCGCCGTCCACTCCGACGTCGACGCGGACACCACCTTCGTCGCCGAAGCCGACGCCGCGGTGCCCATCGGACCCGGCCCGGCGCAGCAGTCGTACCTCGACATCGAGGCCATCCTCCGCGCCGCCCGCGACACCCGGGCCGACGCCATCCACCCCGGCTACGGCTTCCTCAGCGAAAACCCCAGCTTCGCCACCGCCGTCGAGGAGTCGGGCCTCACCTGGGTCGGCCCCTCGCCCGACGTCATCGAGGCGATGGGCAACAAGGTCGCCGCGCGGCTCACCGTCGCCGACGCGGGTGTGCCCATCGCTCCCGGCACCGACGGCCCCCTCGCCGAGCGCGACGACCCCGTCAAGGTCGCCGAGAGCATCGGCTACCCGATCATGGTCAAGGCCAGTGCCGGTGGCGGTGGCATCGGCATGCAGAAGGTCGACGGCCCCGAGCAGCTCGCGGCCGCAGTCAAGACCGCGCGGCAGCGCGCCCAGGCCGCCTTCGGCGACAGCGACGTGTTCCTGGAACGCTTCCTCGACGGCCCGCGCCACGTCGAGATCCAGGTGGTCGCCGACCAGCACGGCGCAGCGCTCCACCTCGGGGAACGCGAGTGCAGCGTGCAGCGCCGCCACCAGAAGGTGATCGAGGAGTCGGCGTCGTGCGCGCTCACCCCCGAGCTGCGCCAGCGCATGTGTGCCGCCGCGCTGCTGGTCACGCGCACCATCGGCTACGTCAACGCCGGCACCGTCGAGTTCCTGGTCGATGCCGACCGTCGCTTCTACTTCCTCGAAATGAACACCCGCCTGCAGGTCGAGCATCCCGTCACCGAGATGCGCACCGGGCTGGACCTGGTCCGCATGCAGCTGCGCATCGCCGCCGGCGAGCCGCTCGGCCTCACCCAGCAGCAGATCGGTTTCAACGGCCACGCAATCGAGATGCGCGTCTACGCCGAGGACCCGTACCGCATGCTGCCCAGCCCCGGCACCATCACCCACTATCGCGAGCCCACCGGCGAGGGCGTGCGCGTCGACGGCTGGGTGCGCGACGGCAGCACGGTGAGCCACTTCTACGATCCGCTGATCGCCAAGCTGATCATCCATGCGCCGACCCGCGGGCAGGCCGTCGAGCGGGCCCTGGCCGCCATCGACGGCTACGAGATCGAGGGCGTCAAGACCAACCTCGCGCTGCACCGCCACGTACTGCGCAGTGCGCCCTTCCGCAGCGGCGACTACACAACGCAGATCCTCGATGCGATCGGCCCGCCCGCCAAGCCCGCTCCCGCCCCCAGCGGCACACCGGTGGCGGCGACGTGAACCTCACCCACGTTCTCTACGAGGTGCGCGACCGCGTCGCCACCGTCACCCTCAACCAGCCAGAGAAGCGCAACCCGCTCAGCGACGCGATGCTGCGCGACATCATCGCCGCGCTGGACGAGGCCAAGCGAGACGACGAGGTGCGCGTCATCGTCCTGACCGGCGCAGGCGACAAGGCGTTCTGCGCCGGCGCCGACCTCAGCGGCTTCGGCGGCGACCTCACCCAGGTGCAGAAACACCTCGCCCGCAGCGGCTTCGTCGACATGTTCCTGGCCATCGAGAAGTTGGGCAAACCGCTGATCGGCTGCGTCAACGGGCACGCCCTCGCCGGCGGCTTCGGCCTCGCCCTGGCGTGCGACATGATCGTCGCCGCCGACACCGCCACCTTCGGCACCCCGGAGATCAACGTCGGTCTGTGGCCGATGATGATCATGGCCATCATCAACCGCCAGCTCGCCCCCAAGCGCTGCATGGAGCTGTTCATGAGTGGCAAGCGCATCAGCGCCGACCAGGCGCTGGAATGGGGCCTGGTCAACAGCGTGGTGCCGCTTGCGGACGTGCGCGTCGAGGCGAGGAAGCTGGCCCGGTCGCTGACCGTCAAGAGCCCGCTGATCATGAAGCTGGGGCGCGACGCCTTCTTCGCCGTCGACGGCCTGGGCTACGAGCAGGCGCTGCGCCACCTGCAGTCGCAGCTCACCCTGGTCACGCTGACCGAGGACTCGGTCGAGGGCATCACCGCCTTCCTCGAGAAGCGCGAGCCCGACTTCAAGGGACGCTGACATCGCCAAGACGCTCGACGAGTACACCGAGGAGCTGCGCGAACGCCGCGAGAAGTACCTGCGAATGGGCGGCGAGGAGGCGATCGCCAAGCAGCACGGCCGCAACAAGCTGACCGCCCGCGAGCGCATCGCGCTGCTCTTCGACGAGGGCACCTTCGAGGAGTTCGGCCTGCTCGCCCACCAGCACTCGATGCACGTCGCCAACACCGAGCCGGACAAGACGCCGGCCGACGGCGTGGTCACCGGCAGCGGCCTGGTCGACGGCCGCCGCGTCTACGCCGCCGCCTACGACTTCACCGTGATGGCGGGCAGCATGGGCATGATCGGCGAGCAGAAGGTGGCCCGGCTGCGCGCCAAGGCGATGCTCAACAACCTGCCCATGGTGTGGCTGCTCGACTCCGCGGGCGCGCGCATCCAGGAGGCGGTGGGCAGCACCTTCGCCGGCAGCGGCGCGCTCTTCTACGAGCAGGTGCAGATGAGCGGCGTGGTCCCCCAGGTGGCCGCCATGTTGGGGCCATGTGCGGCAGGAACTGCCTACATCCCCGGGCTCGCCGACTTCGTGCCCATGGTCAAGGGCACCAGCAGCATGAGCCTGGGCGGCGCGCGCCTGGTCGAGGCGGCCACCGGCGAGAAGACCACCGACCTGGAGATGGGCGGCAGCCAGGTGCACTGCTACGTCAGCGGCGTCGGCGACCTCGAGGTCGAGGACGACGCGCAGTGCATCGCCGCGGTCCGGGAGTACCTGAGCTTCCTGCCCAGCAACAACCGCGAGCGCGCCCCGCAGCGCGCCAGCGACGACGCGCACGACCGGCAGCTCACCGACATCGGCAAGATCGTCCCCGCCAACCCGCGCGCGGCCTACGACATGCGCAAGGTGATCAAGCGCCTGGTCGACGACGGCCACTACTTCGAGATCAAGCCCACCTGGGCGCGCAACCTGGTCACCGCGTTCGCCCGCTTCGGCGGCGAAGCGGTCGGCATCGTGGCATCGCAGCCCATGGTCAAGGGCGGCGCCCTCGACGTCGACGCCGCCGACAAGGCCGCGCGCTTCGTCACCCTCTGCGACGCGTTCAACGTGCCGCTGCTGTTCCTCCAGGACGTGCCCGGCTTCATCGTCGGCACCGAGGTGGAGAAGCAGGGCATCATCCGCCACGGCGCCAAGATGCTCTATGCCGTCAGCGAGGCCACCGTGCCCAAGGTCACCGTGGTGCTGCGCAAGGCGTACGGCGCCGGCTACTTCGTCATGAACGGCCGCGGCTACCAGCCCGACGCGCTGTTCGCCTGGCCCACCGCGGAGATCAGCGTCATGGGCCCCGAGGGCGCGGTGAACATCATCTTCAACAAGCAGATCGCCGCCGCCGAGGACCCCGAGGCCGAGCGCGCCAAGTACGTGGAGGTGATCCGCAGCCAGATCGACCCCTACGTCGCCGCCTCCTGGGCCATGGTCGACGACGTCATCGAGCCCGCCGACACCCGCCGCCGCATCGTCGACGCCTTCGCCGCGGCCCGCACCAAGAAGCTGGAGCGACCCTGGCGCAAGCACGGCGTGCGCCCCGTCTGACTCTCTGCGCAACACTGGGCGCGCCGGCCATGGACAAGCAGCCCGAGAACCACCACCACGCACCAGACGGCGACGCCGTCGAGCCCAAGCGAAGCCCGCCGCTTCCGCGGCTGACCCCGCTGTCCGCCGCGCTGCTCATCCCCGCCGTCTGCCTCGTTGTCCTGGCCTCGGCGTGGGTGGCCACGCACGCCAAAGGCGACCGCAGCCCAACCGCCATCAGCAACCCGCAGCCCACGGCCGTGGGCACGCCGTCCCCCACGCCGTGGCCGCTCGCCTGGCCCGCCGAGGACGGCGGCACCGTCGACCCCGCCACCGCCTACGGCCGCCTCGCCATCACCTGGCCATCCAGCCCCCCGCCCACGTACACGGCGACGCTCACCGCGAGCGCCAGCGTCCCGCCCGCGGGCCTCACCGGCGCTCGCCCCGGCACGGTGCAGCGCACCGTCAGCCTTCCCCAGACCACCGTCGACGCCGTCGCCGCCCGGCTCGGCGCGGTCGGGCCGCCCTCACACACCGGCACGCGCATGGTCTGGCCCGACACCAACCTCGACTACGACGCCGCCACGTCAACCTTCACCTGGCAGCCCAACTCCCGAGACGGCGCACTGCCCTCGGTCCCTCGCGACAACGACTCCGCCGCAAGCGCCGCGCGCGAGTGGCTGCTCCAGCGCGGCCTGATCGAACCGCTCGCCCCGGTGGTCGCCACCCAGGTGAGCCGCGGCGACCTGGCCGCCTTCACCACCTGGCAGATCACCGTCCCCCACCTCTCCGGCCAGAGCGCGGTCACCGAGATCACCATGATGGTCTCGCAGTCCGGCCTGTTCACCGACCTGGTCGTCGTCCACCCAGTGGTCGCCGGGGCCGCACCGTATCCCATGGTCACCTGGCAGCAGGCGTGGGCCGAGGTGCAGGCCGGCCGCGCCCGCGATTTCGAGTCCGGCGGCCTGGACAGCGCGGGCCGGCTCAACGTCGACCTGGTCCAGCTCACCACCCGCCAGGTCGGCACGGCCACCGGCGGCTACGTCATCCCCGCCTACTCGTTCACCGACAGCGCCCGCCACGTCACCGCCTACTGGCCCGCGCTCGACCCCGCGCAGTACACGCTGCCCTGACCCGACCGCCTACCATTCCGCGCGGCCCCATCCCACCGCCCAGCAGAACGGAGGCACCGAATGACCGAGGTCAAGGCGGAGCTCGTCGGCAACCTGTGGAAGATCGTCACCGAGGTCGGCCAGCAGGTCGACGAGGACGACACGCTGATGATCCTCGAGTCGATGAAGATGGAGATCCCCATCACCACGCCGATCGCCGGCACGGTGAGGGAGATCCTCGTCACGGAGGGCGAGGTGGTCCAGGAGGGGCAGACGGTCGCGATCGTCGAGTAGGCGCGGGTGCGGCGTCGCGGGCGCTGCTAGGCTGACCCCGTGCTCCCCGACGTCCTCAAGGTCCGCACCTCGGACAACGTCCAGATCGGCTACGTCGCGGCGGGAATTCCCAGCCGCTTCATGGCATTCCTGGTCGACGCCCTGATCAACCTCGCCGTGCTGCTGGTCGCCGGGGTGGCCGCGTCGGCGCTGTACAGCGCGATGGGGTCGTCGGGCGGCGTCGCCGAGGCGGTGGCGCTGACCGTGTTCAGCCTCATGCTCGTGCTCGGCCACTTTCTCTACTTCGCCATCCTCGAAGCCACCAGCGCGGGACGCACGCCCGGCAAGCGGGCGCTCGGCCTGCGCGTGGTGCGCGTCGACGGCAGCGCCCCCGGCCTCGGAGAGTCGCTGGTGCGCAACATCGCGCGCATCGTCGACTACTTCCTGGGCATCGGCCTGTTCGTCGCCTTCTTTCACCCGCAGTCGCGACGCGTCGGTGACCTGCTCGCCGGCACGGTGGTGATCCGCGAGCGCACCGCGGCGATGCACGCGCCGCCGCCGCCCATGCAACCGGTGCTGCTGCGCGCGCCCGACGCGGGGCCGCCCATCGACGGCCTCGACCGCGTCGGCGAGCACGAACACGGCGTGCTCCGCGCCTTCCTCAGCCGCCCCGGGCTGCCCCCCGAGCAGCGCGCGCGGATCGCCAACGACATGGCGGTCAAGCTCTTCGACCGCATGGACATGGCGCCGACCGCGCCCGAGCGCATCTGGCCGCCCGAGCTGTTCATCGAGCGCCTCTACCTGCAGCTCACCGCGCGGCTCGGCCACGCCTGATGCGCGTCGAGGACTTCGTCGCCAGGCGCGAGCAATCCTGGCGCGAGCTGGAGGACGGCATCCGGCGCGCCCGCCGCGGCCGCCTGCGCGGCATGCCGGCGCAGGACCTGGAGCGCTTCGGCATGCTCTACCGCCGCGCCGCCGGCGACCTGGCCATCGCCGCGCGCGACTTTCCTGACCAACCGGTCAGCGAGTACCTCAACTCGCTGCTCACCCGCGCCCATCCCCTGCTCTTCCGCGGCCCGTCGCCGCGGCTCTCGCGAGTCGTCCGCTTCTATGCGGTCGAGCTGCCGCGCGCGGTGCGCAGCGCGCATGTCTACCTCTACGCGTCGCTGGGCCTGTTCGCACTCGGCGCCGTCGCCGGATGGCTGACGGTGGTGCTGCGTCCCGACCTGGTCAGCAGCCTGGTGCCGCCCCAGGTGCTCGACGGCCTCTCCCAGGGCCACCTGGGCAACGACCAGCTCAAGCAGTTCGCCCCGGCCCTGGCCGCATTCATCATCCAGAACAACATCATGGTGTCGTTGATCGCCCTGGTCGCCGGGGTCGGCTTCGGCCTGCCCACGGCGGCCATCCTGGCGACCAACGGCTGGACGCTGGGCACGCTCGGCGCGGCGGTGCACCAGGCGGGTTTCGACGCGGGCTTCTGGTCGCTGATCGTGCCCCACGGCGCCATCGAGATCAGCGTCATCCTCATCGCCGGCGCGGCCGGACTGATGATCGGCGACTCACTGCTCCGCCCCGGCCTGCTGCGGCGCATGGATTCGCTGACCCGCGCCGCGCAGCGCGCCCTGGTACTGGCGGTCGGCGCCGCGCCGCTGCTGGTGATCGCCGGCATGATCGAGTCGTTCGTCACCCCGTCGGACGCGGCGGTGGGCGCCAAGCTCGCCGTCGGCGCGGTGACCGGCGTGCTGATGTGGAGCTGGCTGCTGCTCGCCGGCCGCCGCGGCAGCGACGCCGCGAAGGCGAGGGCACGCAAGCGGGCAGGCGCGAGGCCCAGCCTCGACATCCCCGGCGCCCCGGCCTGGTCTCCGTCCGACGCCGCGTAGACTGGGCGCCATGGAGGTCGTGCGCATCACCCCCCGCGGCTACTGCCACGGCGTGGTCGAGGCCATCCGCATGGCCAAGAAGGTGGGCGCCGAGCACAGCGGCGAGCCAGTCTCCATGCTCGGCTACCTGGTGCACAACGAGCACGTCACCCGCGAGCTGCAGGGCGCGGGCGTGCGCCTGGTCGACGCGCCGGATCGCATGACCGGACTGGATTCGATCGAATCCGGCACGGTGATCTTCACCGCCCACGGCGTCTCCCCGCGTGTCGTCGACGCGGCGCGCGCCCGCGGCCTCAACGTGGTCGACGCCACCTGCAGCGACGTGACCCGCACCCACGACCTGGTCCGGCGCCTGCTCGGCGACGGTCGCGAGGTGATCTACATCGGCAAGCGCGGCCATCCCGAGCCCGAGGGAGTGGTGGGCATCGACCCGGCGCACATCCATCTCATCGAGCGCATCGAGGAGGTGGACGAGCTCTCGTTTCCCGGCGGCACGCACCTCGCGGTGACCTGCCAGACCACGCTGTCGATGTGGGACACGCGCGCCATCCTCGACCGGCTCGCCGAGCGCTTCCCCGACATCGAGGTGCACAACGAGATCTGCCTGGCCACCCAGGAGCGCCAGGAGGCCGCCGTCGCCGCCGCCACCGACGTGGACTGTGTGGTCGTGGTCGGCTCGCCGCGCAGCAGCAACTCGAAGCGTCTCGTCCAGGTCGTCGAGGAACGTGCCGGGCGTCCCGCCTTCCTGGTCGACACCGAGGCCGACCTGCAACCCGCCTGGTTCCGCGGCATGCGTCGCATCGGCGTCACCGCGGGCGCCTCGACCCCGACGCAGATCACCCGCGCCGTCATCGCCGCAATCGAGGCGCTGCCCGAGTCGGACTAGACCGCGGCGCGGCGCTTGAGTTCGAGGTAGCGGTTGACCAGGCGCGGAGACAGGGTGCGGGCGTCGGCGTCGAGGGTGTCGATGCCGCTGCGGCGCAGGATGAGCAGGGTGTCGTCGCGGGCGGCGAGCAGGCCGGAGGCGACGGCGCGGGCGTAGGTGGAGCGGGCGTCGGTCGGCAGTTGGGAGGCGGTGTCGTCGAGGGCGGGGTCGCGGACCGTGATGACCAGCGGGAAGTGGCGCTTGCGCAGGCGCGCGCACTGGCGGAGCAGCGCTGCGTTCTGGTCAGGATCGACCACATCGGTGAAGATCGCCAGCAGCGAGCGGCGCCGCTGCCAGGAGTCGAGGTGGCCGAGGGCGGCGTCGTAGTCGGCCTCGGTGTCGCCGGGGCGCAGCGGCTGCACGGCGTCGAGCAGAGCGCGCAGCTGGGTGCGGCCGGCGCGCGGGCGGAGCAGGGTGGTGATGCGGTCGTCGAAGCTGAGCATGCCGACGCGGTCGCCGTGGCGCAGCGCGGCGTTGGCCAGCAGCAGCGCGGCGTTGACGGCGTGGTCGAGCTTGGTCAGCGTGCCGGCGCCGACGCCCATCAGGCGCCCGTGGTCGAGGCAGATCAGCACCGGCTGGGCCCGCTCGGGGATCAGCTCGCTGGTCATCAGGCGCCCGGTGCGCGCGGTGGCCCGCCAGTTGACCTGGCGCATCGGGTCGTCGGGGACGTGCTCGCGCACCCGCTCGAACTCGGTGCCCTCGCCGGGTCGGCGCACGTCGCGCACGCCGATCTCCAGCAATTGACCGCGCCGCGCCAGCGCTTCGTACGCGCGCAACGCGGACACGTCGGGATCGATGTGCACCTCCTCCACCGTGTCGGGAAATGCCGTCTGGCGCATGGCCAGTCCCCACGGCCCCGCGGCGCGCACCACCACGCGGCCGAACCGGGTCACGCCTCGGGTGTGCGGCGAGAGCGTGTACTCGACCTCCCCCGGAATGCGCGCCCGCTGCACCTCCAGCGACGCGGGCACCTCCGGCGGATGCTCGTCACGCACCAGCGCGGCCGTCGAGGCGACACCGTCACCTTCGATGCGCAACCGCACGACATTGGCGCGCCCCACCGACAGGATGGCGTCGTGCGAGCGCGACGCGCGCAGCCGCCGCCGTCCCGGCGCCCGCCGGTTGTCGCCAATCACGGCCGCAACTGCACACCCCAGCAGCGCCAACCCCACCCACAGCAGCGCCACCGACACCGCCCCCAGCGCCACCACGACGCAGGGCGCCAGCAGCACCAGCAGCCCGCGGCGCGTCACCGTGGCACGGGCACCCGCGACAGCGCGCGCTCCACCGCGGCGACCTCGGTGACACCCTGGATCTCCGCCTCCGGGCGCCGCACCATGCGATGCCGCAGCGCGGGGATGCACAGCGCCTTGACGTCATCGGGCACCACGTAGTCGCGTCCCGAGCACGCCGCCCACGCCTTGCCGCCGCGCAGCAGGGCGATCGAGCCGCGCGGCGAGGCGCCGAGCAGCAGGTCGGGCGAGGTGCGCGTCGACATCACGATCGCCGTGATGTAGCCCAGCACCTCGTCGGTGACGCGCACGGCGGCGACCTCCGCACGCGCGGCGCGCAGGTCGTCAGCGCCAACCACGACCGAAACCCCCGCGGCCGCCAGGTCGAGCGCGTCGAAGCCGGAATCGACGCGGCGCAGCAGCGCCGTCTCCGTGTCGGCGTCGGGCAGGGGCACCTCGATCTTCAGGAAGAAGCGGTCGAGCTGCGCCTCGGGCAGCGGGTAGGTGCCCTCGTACTCCACCGGGTTCTGCGTGGCCACAACCAGGAAGCGGTCGCCGAGCGGCATGCGCACGCCGTCCGCGGTGACCTGGCGTTCCTCCATCGCCTCCAGCAGCGCCGCCTGAGTTTTGGACGGAGCGCGGTTGATCTCGTCGGCGAGCAGGGTGTCGGTGAAGATCGGGCCCTCGCGGAACTCGAAGCGCGCCAGGTCGGCGCGGTAGATCGAGGTGCCGACGATGTCCGAGGGCAGCAGGTCGGGGGTGAACTGCACCCGCCGGAAACGCGCGTCGGTGGAGGCGGCGAGGGCGCGGGCCATCAGCGTCTTGGCGGTGCCGGGCACCCCTTCGAGGAGGACGTGGCCGCCGGTGAGCAGGGCCACCAGCAGGCCGTCGAGAACGTGCTGCTGTCCGACCACCGCGCGCTGCAGGCTGCCATGGAGGGCGGTGCGGAGCTCGGCGCAGCGCGTGGTCATCGCGGAGATTCTGCCAGCCCGGTGGCGGCTCCCACGGCGAACTCGGCCTCGGTCGCGTCGACGTCGCGGGCCAGGGCGACGAGCTGCGCCTCGCCGGGACGCGCCGCGGCCAGGTTCCGGCAGCGCGCCAGCACGGCGCCAACCCTGGCCGCGCGGGTTGGATCGTGCGATTCGAGCGCACCCAGGAAGGCGGCGTCGTCGAGGTGCGGGTCGATGCCCGTCGCCCGGCCGACCCGCTGCTTCAGCTCCTCCGCGTAGCGATCCGCGATGCCGCCCCGCTGCGAGGCGTGCTCGATCAGCGCGCCCATGGCGCCGACGTACTCGGTGGCGCTGGGCACCCGCGCCGGGTCGCGCGCCGGCAGCGGCCGCCCCAGCCGCCGACCACTCACGGCCAGGTAGAGCACGACGATCACCGCCGCCAGCCCACCCGCCAGCCCGACCGGACCGGCGAGCGCGGCACCGGCGCCACCGCTGCTCGTCTCCCCGTGGTGCACCTCGTCGAACACCACGTTTCCGCCTCGCGCGCGGTCGATGAGCGAGAGCACGAGCTGGGCGCTGTCACCGCGGTGCAGCCCGTCGTTGGAGAGCGGGTATGGACTGCCCAGCACATAGGCGCGCCCGCTGCCGACGGGCACGGCGATACCGACCACCTGGTCGGCAACCACCAGCAGCGGTGCGGTCTGCGGGGTGGGGTCGAAGTCGACGCCCGGGCGCACGGGCACGGCGCGCACCAGCCCGCCGGGGTCGACGGGCACGGCGGGCGTGGCGTTTGCGGTGGTGTCGCTCCCGCTGCCGGCGGCGAACAACCCGGTCACACCGGGAAAGACGCCGAGCCGTGACAGCAACGTCGACGCCCCGACGGCCGAGCTGCTGTCGACGGTCAGGATCAGCTCGCCGCCACCGCGCAGCATGTCGACCGTGGCGTCCGCCTGCTGCGGGGTGAACGGCAGGATGGGGTCGGCGGCGACGAGCACGTCGGCGCCCGACGTGGTGTAGTCGCCACTCATGCGCTGCACCGACAGCCCGAGGCGCGCAAGCCACTCGTACAGCGCCAGCGTCCCCGCGGCGCCCGCGCTGCGCGACGACGGGTCGGTGTCGCTCGGCGAGCTCCGCCCCAGCACCGCCGCGGCGATGCCCACCACCACCAGGCACACCAGCAGCACCGCCAGCGGGCCGCGCAGCACACCCCTCACGCCGTCACCCCGCGACGCGCGGCGATGCGCCGCACCGCGCTGCACCGTTCGCGAGCCACCTCCCAATCCGGCGCCGACACCGGCCGCCCGGAGTACCAGGCGTGGTCGAACGAGGCCGCGGCGGGGGCGAGCAGGGCGACCAGGTCCGCGTCGCCGCGGGCGCGGGCGAGCAGCTCGGAGGTCGTCCAGGATGCGTCGACGCGCAGGCGTCCGCGCTGCGCCGCCGCCAGCAGGGCGCTGCGAAAAGCGTGGCGCACCGCCTCGCGATGCTCCCCACGCGCAGCTGCCTCCTCAGCGCGGCGCCACTCCGCCTCGGCGTCGAGGCCCTGCGGCGCCGGCTCGGCGAGCGCCCGCCCGCGCGGCGTCCGCGTGCCCACGCTGCGCAGCCGCAGCAGGACAAAACCGACGATGGCAGCGATCAGGAGGCAGGCGATGACGATGGTCGGCACCAGGCCCAGCGCGCCGACGGTGTGGTCGGCGAGCCAGTGCACCGCGTTGAGGAAGGCGCTGCCGATGCGCGAGAAGATGCTGTCGTTGGAGGGCGTGGCGCCGACGTTGTGGAAGGCGTCCTGCGCGTACACGTCGCGCAGCGCACTCTGCGCCGCCTGCGGGTCGGCGGCGACGCTGCCCGGCGGCAGCGCCAGCGCGTCGATGAGGGTGCGCAGGCGGAGACGCACGTCGGCGATGTCAGCGGGGTCGCGGGCGAGGTCGGCGTCGATCGGCGCCAGGGCGACCGATCCGGGCGCCAGGCTCTCGGCGAGGAGCAGCGGGGCGCGCACCCGATCCAGCCGCGGGTCGTTGCCTGGCGCGGTGTCGGCGGGGGGCAGCGCGCTGTAGGCGTCCTGCAGCGCGGCCACGAATTCCACGCCCGGCGCCGGCGCCTGCGCCTGCACGTTCACGCCATGAATGGCCACAACCAGCAGGGCTGCGAGCCCGCCCAGCAGGGCGGCGGCGCCGCGGCGGGAGCTCACAGCGCGGCGGTCAGCATCTCGATGTCGAAGCCCTCGCGGCGGATGCGCAGGTCGTAGTAGAGCAGGGTCAGCGTCACCAGGGTGACCGGGGCGACGAAGATCGCCGAAACCGCTGACACCGCCTGGGAGATCATCTGGCGTGTGTCCAGCGAGAGGGAGCCGGTCGTCGCCAGCACCGGCAGCGACAGCACCACGCCGACGATGCTCTGCAGGACGAGGAGCACCAGCATGATGCCGACGATGCGCCAGGAGAACCCCCGGGTCAGCGCCCAGCTGCGCCGGATGCCGCTGCGCCCGCCGACCCGCTCGATGACGATGCTCTGCGCCGCCACCGTGCTGCGCACCAGCACCACGATGGCGAACACCATCACCGCGGCGAACAGCAGCACGAGCAGGGCCACCGACCCGGTGAGCGCGCCCAGCACCAGCGCCACCGCCACAGTGCCGCCGATGGTCACGCCGAGCAGCAGCACCATGGCGATCAGCGAGCGCCACATGCTGAATGCGGAGCGGTACGAGCCGCCGACGGTTGCCGGCTGGTCGAGGTAGCGGTTGCTGACGGCGTGCGTGGTCGCCGCCAGTGACAGCGGGTAGACGATGAAGTACTGCACCAGCAGCACGATGGCGGCGTAGACGGCGAAGGCGCCGGCGTCGGTGGTGAGCTGCGAGGTCTGCTCGGGGGTGAGCGTGCCGTTCTGGTTGTTCAGGGTGTTGCTGACGTTCTGCAGGGTGTTGAGGCGGCCGCCGATGTCGGCGACGCGGTAGACGACGAGCTGCACGATGGCGAAGGGCACCTGGACCACGGCGGCGATCGAGGCGAGCAGCAGGAAGTTGCGGCGGTAGAGGGTGAAGGCGGAGTCGAGCAGCTCGCCGATGCCGCGCGGGCGCAATCCCGCGGTCCCTGGCGGCTGCGACGCTCCGGGGTGGGCATACCCGGGTGGCGGCGGCGGGATGCCGGGAGGCCCGGCGTACCAGCCCGGGTGGTGCGCGCCCGGCGGCGGCGGGGGTGGCGGGGTCCACCCTCCCGGCTGCCCGGGCGCCGCCGGCCAGCCCTGTCCCGGCGGCGGGTACGGCTCGGCAGGCGCGCTCCACCCGGGTCCCGATGGCATCGGCGGTGGCGCTTCGTCCTGCCCGCCCCCGGCGTCGCGATCGCCCACGTCCATGGGGCGGTATTGTGCACCCCCGGTCGCACCGCCACGGGCAGCGCCTGGGCGGCTAGCTCCCCGAGATGCGCGCCGCCGCTTCGAAGCAGTGCGACGCTCCTTCGAAGTCGGAACGGTGGCGCAGCAGCGCACCGTGGCGCAGCAGCACCTGGCGGCGCTCCATGTTGGTCGCCGACGCGCTGATGCGGCGCGCCTCCGCGAACGCCTCGTCGGCGCCGCGCGAGTCGCCGCACAGCTCGCGCGCCTCGCCGAGCACCGCATGCGCGATCGAGAGCAGCGCATCCTCGCCGAGCACCTGCGCCGCCTCGATGGCCGACTGCGCCACCAGCATGGCGCGCTCGGCGTCGCCCTCGGCGACCTCGAGGGCGGCGAGACGCTCCAGGGCGTAGCCGATGATGTACGGGTCGTTCATCGCCCGGCCGGCGGTGAGCGCCTGGTCCTGCAGCTTGCGCGCGGTGTGCAGGTCGCCCTGGTCCGCGTGGACGTGGCCGAGGTTGTGCAGGATCAGCGCCTGGAGCTGGCGCATCTCGATGCGCTCGAACAGCGTCACCGCGCGCACGGCGTGGGTGATGGCGTCGGGGAGGTCGCCGCGCTGGCGGGCGGCCTCGCCGAGGCCCATCTCGGCGACGGCGATCTGCCACAGGTCCTCGGCGTCCTCGGCGGCGGCGCGCGCCGTCTCGTAGGCGCTGATCGCGTGGGCGGGGTCGCCGAGGCGCATGTGGGTGTTGCCGCGGTTGGAGTGCACCAGGGCGCGGACCGCGGGAGATACGGACGGATTCGTCGCCAACGCGGCGGCGCGGTCGAAGTAGAGCAGCGCGGCGGGCTGGCGGCCGGCGAGGTGGTGGATGCGGCCGACCAGGTTGCAGGCGCGCACCGACTCGTCGCAGACGTCCAGGCCCGAGACGTTCTCGAAGGCCAGCAGCGCCTCGTCCAGCGCCGCCTCCAGGGTGTCGCGGAGGATGAACAGCTCGCCGCGCAGGCGGTGGTACCAGGACAGCTCGGTGGCGGTGGAGAGCAGCGGCCGGGCCTCGTCGAGCAGCGCCCCGGCCTCGTTCTGCTCGCGCGCCTTGACCGCGGCCTCGGCGGCGCGGAGCAGGAAGGCCTGCTGCTGGGCCAGCTCCAGGCCGGGGAGCAGGGCCACCATGGGCACGCCGAGGCGCTGGGCGATGAAGCGCAGCGACTCCGGCGAGGGGCGGCTGCGTCCTGACTCGATCTGCGAGATGAAGCCCTTGCTCAGCCGCCCGGCGGCCAGCTCGGACTGGGACATGCCCCGTTCCAGGCGCAGGCGCCGGATCCGCTCACCGACGGGCGACTCGCCGGCCAGCTCGGCGGGAACCGCCTCGACGACCTGTCCCGCCTGCCTGGGGCCGTCCAGCTCGGTGGCCCCAGTCACTTGTGTCATGAGTGTGAAATACCCCCGGTTCGCGAATCCGCCTTCGCGCCGCTGCCTGCTCCCTGCTGCGCCCGGCGCGCCTCCTCTCGGGTGCGCTGCGCCTGGAGGATCCGCTTGACCCCCGCGTTGTCGACGACCATGGCGGTGCTTCGCTTGCGGTCGCGGCGGCGGAGACGGGCGAGCTCGCGCGGGCTGAGGGCGGGCTCGCTCTCGCGGTGATCCAGGTCGGTCATAGCCCGGAAGATTGTACGCCCAGCCGGAGGTTTTTCCCCAACTTGAACGCACGGTCCAGTTGGGACCGCCCGGTCAGGCCGCGTGCAGGACCGGCGGGGCGCCGTGCCCGCGCCGCTCGCGCAGCGCCACCAGCCCCGCCACCGCGAGCACCGCGGCGGCCGCACCGCCGACCACGGCGGGATGCGCGGAGAGGTGCGCGAGTTGCGGCCAGGCGCGGCGGAAACCGGCGAGCCCCCGGCCCTCGGCAAGGTCGAGCGCCCGGGCGTGGATGCGGGAGCGCTCGGCGGCGGTGAGCACCGGCTGCTGCAGCGCGGCGCGGATCTCGGCGCCGAGGAAGACGAGCTGGGCGAGGGGGTCGGCGGCCTCGAACACCGTCGGCGGCGTGGCGCTGTCGAGCGCGGTGTCGAGCCGCTCGGCGACGCCGAGGCGCAGGTCGTCATGCATGGCGGCGTCTTCCCCCCTGCTCGTCGCGCTCGGCCGGCAGCGGCGCGCCAAGCCGGTGGCGCAGCGTGGTCATGGCCCGGAAGGTGAGCAGCTTCACCGCACCCTCGCTGCGACCCATGATGCCGGCGATCTCGCGGTTGCGCAGGTCGCCGCCGAAGCGGAGCAGCACCGCCTGGCGCTGGTCGGCGGGCAGCTCGGCGACGGCGGCGCGGATGTGCTCGTCGCGATCGTTGCGCGTGGCCAGCTCCTCGGGCGACTCCTCGTCGTCGCGCAGATGTGGTGACAGCTCGATCCAGCCGGGGCGCCGCTTGTCGCGTGCCACCAGGTTGGCGGCGACGCGGTACAGCCACGCCGAATAGGGAACGCCGCGCCATTCGAAGCGCGGCAGCTCCTCCATCGCCCTGGCGAAGGTGGCTGCGGTCACGTCCTCGGCGAGCTCCCGGTTGCGGGTCAGGCTGTAGGCGTAGGCGAAGATCTGGTCGACGTAGCGCTCGTAGAGCGGCGCGAATGCCGCCCGGTCGCGCTGCGCGGCCAGGATCATCTCCCGCTCTGCAGCGAGCTCCAACTCTGTCTTGTGTGCCATCAGAATCCGGCCCGATGCAGCGCGTTACGCGTGGCGCAGGCCGAGCCGCCCGCCTGCGTCGGCAAATGCCTGCAGGGCGCGGTCGAGCTGCTCACGGCTGTGGGTGGCGGTGACGATGGTACGCACCCGCGCCTGGCCGCGCGGCACGGTGGGGAAGCCGATGCCCTGGGCGAAGACGCCGCGCTCCATGAGCATGTCGCTGAGCTGCATGGCGGTGGGCGCCTCGCCGCACATCACCGGGGTGATCGGCGTCTCGCTGCGGCCCAGGTCGAAGCCCAGCTCGCGCAGCTTCCCCTTGAAGTAGCGGGTGTTGTCCCACAGCTTCTCGATCAGCGCCGGCTCGGTCTCCAGCACGTCGAGGGCGGCGATGCAGGCGGCGACGACCGCCGGCGGGTGCGACGAGGAGAACAGGAACGGGCGCCCCTTGTGGATCAGGTAGTCGCGCACCGCCTGCGTCGAGGCGACGTAGCCGCCGAGCACGCCGACCGCCTTGCTCAGCGTGCCGATGTTCAGCGCGACGCGGCCGTGCAGGCCGAAGTGGTCGGTGCTGCCGCGGCCGTTGCTGCCCAGCACCCCGCTGGCATGCGCGTCGTCGACCATCACCGCGGCGCCGTACTTCTCGGCGCGCTCGACCAGCCCGGGGAGCGGCGCGATGTCGCCGTCCATGGAGAAAACGCCATCGGTGACCAGAAGCACGCGGCGGTACCCCTTGTCGCGCGCCTGCTTCAGGGCGCGCTCGGCGTCGTCGAGGTCGACGTGCTCGTAGAGGATGCGGTCGGCCTTGGTGAGGCGGATGCCGTCGATGATGCTGGCGTGGTTGAGCTTGTCGCTGATCACCACGTCGCCCTCTTCGAGCATGGCGCTGAGCACACCGAGGTTGACCGCGTAGCCGCTCTGGAAGGTGAGCGTCGCGGGAGTCTTCTTGAACACCGCCAGACGGCGCTCCAGCTCCTCGTGCAGCGACTGCGTGCCCGCGATGGTGCGCACCGCGCCGCTGCCCGCGCCCCACTCGCGGGTCGCCTGCACCGCGGCCTCGATGAGATGCGGGTGCGTGGTCAGGCCGAGGTAGTTGTTGCTGCTCAGGTTGATCAGCCTGCGGCCGCCGATGACCACCTCGGCGGCCTGCGCCGACTCCAAGACGCGCAGGGGGCGGAACAGCCCGTCGCGGCGGAGCTGCTGGAGATCCTCCTCCAGCGACTCGTCGAGCGCGTTGACGGCGGCGCTGAGCGGTGGCGCGGTCTCCTCGGTCATGCCGCTGATTCTCCCGGTTGCAGCACCACCTTGCCGCACTGCCCGGAGCGCATCAGGGCGAGGGCGTCGTCCACGCCGGCGAGGGGGAAGCGGTGGGTGAGCAGGGGGCTGACGTCGATGCGGTTGGCGCTGAGGTAGGCGCTGGTCTGCTCCCAGGTGGAGAACATGCGCCGCCCGGTGACACCGTACAGCGTCAGGCCCTTCATGACCACGTCGCGGGAGAGGTCGAGGGTGGCGGGCGCGTCGCCGATGCCGAGCAGCGACACCCAGCCGCCGGGGCGCACCAGCCGGGTCGCGGCCGCGATCGCCGCCGGTGCGCCGCTCATCTCCAGCGCGCAGTCGAGCGGGCCGCCCGCGGCGTCGAGGACGGCCTCGTCGCCGAGCGACGCGTCGACGGTGACGTCGGCGCCCATTGCCCGCGCGAGCTCCAGCCGGTAGGGGTTGCGGTCGATGGCGACGATGCGCTTCGCCCCCTCGGCGCGCGCGATGCCGACCGCCATGCAGCCGATCGGCCCGCAGCCGAACACCGCCACCACCTGGGATCGCAAGTGTCCGTACGAACAGGCGTGGACCGCGTTCCCGAACGGCTCCATCAGGGCGCCGAGCTCCGGCGACAGCCCGGGCGCCAGCGGCCAGGTGTTGTGCGCCGGGACGCTGACGTACTCGGCGAAGACGCCGTCCACGTCGACGCCGAGGATGCGCGTGTTGGCGCAGACGTGGAAGTCGCCGCGGAGACATTCCGGGCAGTGACCGCAGACCAGGTGCGTCTCCACCGCGACGCGCGCGCCCAGCGGCACCGAGTCGGCGCCCTCGCCGCGGGCCACCACCTCGCCGCACATCTCGTGGCCCATCACCCGGGGCGGGCGCACCCGACCCGCGGCCCAGGGATTCCATTCATAGAGATGGACGTCGGTGCCGCAGATCGACGCCGCCTCGACGCGCAGCACCACCTCGCCGGGCGCGGGCGTCGGGTCGGGGACCTGCGCCAGGGCGAATCCGGGACCGGGCGACGGCTTGATCACCGCCCTCATCGCGGTCGCAGCCTCGGCGTTCGCCGCTCGCGGACCACGGGCGCACGGTAGGCGCGCACCGCCAGCGCCCAGAAGTGCAGCAGCGTGGTGAGCACCACCAGGGGGATGCCCATGCCCAGCGCCACCGCGTCGATCGGACCCCCGGCGATCTTCACCCACATCAGGGTGAAGACGACGACGCCGACGTACAGCGTGTTGCGCCGTCCCCAAACTGTGTGCACCAATTCCGGGCGCCGCCGGGCCAGGAAGACGAGGGGGGTGGCCAGCAGGGGACCGAGGTAGCGCACGTAGATGAAGACCATCAGCCAGAAGGGCATGATTCCCAATCGCCAGGCGGCGTACACCCCGGCGCTGAAGAAGAGCGCGTCCATGCCCGGGTCGAAGGCGCGGCCCAGCTCGGTGAGCGGGCCGACGCGGCGGGCGATGAAGCCGTCGACGGCGTCGAGCATGCCGGTGACGCCACCGATGGCGCACCAGATCACGAAGCCGGTGCGGCCCGGGGTGGACACCGAGGCGGTGATCATCAGCGGCACCACGGCGTAGGCGCGCAGCGCGGTGAGGCCGTTGGGCACGCCGTAGAAGTCGATGCGCGCGCCATCTTTCGGGGTGACAAGCAGCGCGGCGCCGCCCGCCAGCACCAGGCTGACCAGCCCCCACCACACCGCGCAGAGGAGCGCGGCGATCACCACCCAGCGCCGCGAATCCATCTGGGCGACGCCGATGCCCAGCGCTTCTGTGAACAGGAATCCCAGGCCTGCCCAGAAGGCGAAGGAGAGCCGCAGATGGCGGTTGCCACCGAAGAGGCCGAGCGCCTCGCGGTAGAAGCCGAGGAAGCCGCGCAGACCGACGCGACCTTCGACGACGGCGTGTCCGCCGGAGGCCGCGCTCACAGGCGCTTTACTCGACCGCCAGGCAGGTGATGGTCTTGAACACGCCATCCTGGCGCTGGATCTTCTCGACGATGAGCTGGCCGATGCCGGCGATGTCGGCCGCCTGCACCTGGGCGATCGCGTCGTACTCGCCGGTGATGGCGTCGACGCTGACGATGCCGTCCTGCCCCCTGAGTCGCTGCGAGACGTCGATGGCCTTGCCGGGCGTGGCGCTGATGAGCACGTAGGCACGAACCATGTGGGCCGGCTCCTCCGCTCAGGGTCTGCTGTGCCGGGCGACTGTAGCACGCAGCGTGGCGCCTTCCCACCCGCTCGCGGCACGCAGGACACGCCAGGCCCGCCGGGTGGCAGAATGGGGGAACGGTTGTGGTGATCGTGGGTTTCGGGAGAGACCCACCGGACCGCGGCAGCCGCCCTCCCTGTGCACTTCACCCCTTCCTGGCGGGCGGACCGGAAACGGTTCGCCCGCTCAACAAGGGCCCCCTCGTGACCGACCACAAGGCCGACCTCCACAACTACCTGCGCGCCGGGCGCGAAGCGATGCTGTGGAAGCTCGAGGGCCTGGGCGAGTACGACGTGCGCCGCCCGCTCACCCCCACCGGGACCAACCTGCTCGGCCTGGTCAAGCACCTCGCCGTGGTCGAGGCCGGCTACTTCGGCGACGCCTTCGCCCGCCCCTTCGCGGAGACGGCGCACTGGCACACCACCGATTCCGAGCCCAACGCCGACATGTGGGCGGCGCCCGACGAGTCGCGCGAGCAGATCGTCGACCTGTACCGCCGCGTCTGGGCCCACGACGACGTCACCATCGAGGCCCTGCCGCTCGACGCCACCGGCACCGTGCCCTGGTGGCCCGAGGAGCGGCGCCACCCAACTCTGAACAGGATTCTCGTGCACGTGATCGCCGAGACCAACCGCCACGCCGGCCACGCCGACATCGTCCGCGAGCTGATCGACGGGGCGGCCGGGCTGCGCCGGGAGAACTCCAACCTGCCCGACGGCGACGCCCAGTGGTGGGAGGGCTACCGGCTCCGCGTCGAGCAGGCGGCCAGGGAGGGGGGCGGCCCCCAGCCGTAGCGCCGCCTCGGGGCGCCGTTTGCACCGCACTGGGGGATGATCAGGGGCGTCGCCATGCCGTTCGCGCTGATCGTCCGGATGCTGACCCGGCTGGCCCTGGTCGCCGGGGTTGTGTTCCTTCGCCGCCGGGCGCGTGGCGGTGTGCCCGTCCCGCCCAGCCACCGCACCCCCGGCACGGGCGCGGGCGCGGGTGCGACCCAGCAGTACCCCGAGTGGCTGCGCGCCCTGATGAGCGGCGGGGGCATCGGCGCCGCCATGCCCGACGTGCTGGAGGGCGCCCGCCTGGCCGCCCTGGCGGTCGCCATGCTCGGCTTCGCCGTGGCCGCCCTGGTGCTGACCTCGGCGGGCACCACGCTCACCGTGCTCACGCCGCGCTGGCTGGGGATCGTCATGCTGGTGCTCGCCGCGCTGTTCGCGGCGGCCGCGGTGCGCGAGGGGATGTGGCTGCGCCGGGGGGTGGCGTTGCGGCGGCGGCGGCGGCGCGTGGAGCGGCTGGCCGGCCCCCAGTGAGCCGCGGGGCATCGCGCTACCCTGCCCTTGCATGGCAACCCTGCAACCGCTTCCCGCGCTGACCGGACGCGACCTGCAGGTCCCGCTGGCGGCGGGTGGGACGCGGCGTTACGTCAACCTCGACCTGGCCGCGTCGGCGCCGGCCATGGAGGCGGTGGTGGCGGCAGTGACCGAGGCGTTGCCGTGGTATTCAAGCGTGCACCGCGGCGCGGGCTACGCGTCGCAGACCTCGACGCGGCTGTACGAGGCGGCGCGCGCGGCCGTGCACCGCTTCGTCGGCGCGGGCGACGACGATGTGGTCATCTTCGTCCGCAACACGACGGAGGCGCTCAACACCCTGGCCAACGCGCTGCGGCCGGGCGACGGCGAGGTGGTGCTGACCACCGCGGTCGAGCACCACGCCAACCTGCTGCCCTGGCGGCGCGTCGCGGAGGTGGTGCACATCGCGCCGCCCGCGTCGCCGCAGGCGCTGCTGGACGATGTGGCCCGCGCGCTGCAGCAGCACCGCGTCGCGGTGGTGGCGATGACCGGGGCCAGCAACGTCACCGGTGAGGTGTTCCCGGTCGCGCAGGTCGCGCGGCTGGCCCATGGCGCGGGCGCGCTGATGGTGGTCGACGCCGCGCAGCTGGCCCCGCACCGCGCCATCGACATGCAATCCATGGGCATCGACTGCCTGGCGCTGAGCGGGCACAAGATGTACGCCCCCTTCGGCAGCGGCGCGCTGGTGGCGCCGCGGCGGCTGCTGGAGAACACTGAGCCGCTGCTCGCCGGTGGTGGCGCCGTCGACTTCGTCACCCTCGCCGATGTGCTGTGGACCCACCTGCCCGACCGCCACGAGGCCGGCTCGCCCAACGTGCTCGGCGCGGTGGCGATGGGCGCGGCCTGCACCGAGCTGCAGCGCTGCGGCATGGACGAAGTCGCCGAGCACGAGCGCGAGCTGTTGCGCCGCCTCGACATGCGGCTCGCGGCGATCCCCCAGGTCACCGTGCACCGCCTCTGGCCCGACGCGGCGTGCGACCGCCTCGGGGTGCGCACCTTCACGGTGGGCAACGCACACCATGCGCTGGTGGCCGCGTTCCTCAGCGCCGAGCACGGCATCGGCGTGCGCCACGGCTGCTTCTGCGCGCATCCCTACATCACCCACCTGCTCGGCCTCACGCCGAGGCAGGCCGAGGAGGTGCGCAGCGAGCTGCGCCGCGGCGAGCACGCCCACGTGCCTGGCGCGGTGCGTGCGTCGTTCGGCCTGGGCACGACGCACGACGACGTCGATGCGCTGTGCGACGGGCTCACCGAGTTGGTCGAGCACGGCCCGCGCCTCGACTACGTGCAGGACCCGACCACCGGCGACTTCCTGCCCACCACCGACACCCGCAGCTTCCCCCGCTTCGCCTCTCTGCCCGACCTCGACACCGCGCCCGGTCCCTCCGGTTGCGGAAGCTTCTGACCACAACTCGCTCAGCCCACGGCGCGCAAGAAATCAGGGCCCCGGGCGGTCTATGGCTCCAGGCGGACCGTGCGTCCAAGTGTTGGGGATAGAGAGCAACCATGCACCGGAAGTCCGTCCTGCCGCGCGCCCACCGCACCGCCGCCGCCCTGGGCGCCCTTGCCACCGTCGCCGCCGTCGCCGTGGCCGTGCCCATCTCCCGACCCGGCGCACCCGCTGCGTCCGGCGACGCGGCCCGCATCGCCGCCACCCGGGCCGCCCAGGCCGACCAGGTCGCCCGCGCCTACCCCGCGGAGGCCGCAGCCCCCGCCGCCACCGCCCGGGCCGCGGCCACCGCGACGGGCGGCGGCGAATCCGGCGCGCAGGCCACCGGCAACCACGACGACGGCCGGGGCGGCGCCCACTCCCTGCCCTGGCGGGTCGGCTTCGACAAGGAGCTGCTCGACCCCAGCGCCGCCGACCTGGCCTCGCACGACTTCCACCTCGGCGGCTACGGCATCCTCCCCACCCGCCAGGCCCAGGGCCCGCTGGTCGACGGTGACGGCACCGTCGAGCACATCTACGTGCGCGCCCTCGCGGTCAGCGACACCAAGGGCCACAGCCTGCTGCTCGCCGCGCTGGAGAACCAGGGCACCTTCACCGCGTACAAGCAGGGCCCGTACGGCATCAACGACATCCGCCAGCAGGTCGCCCGCGACACCGGCGTGCCGCTCGACATGATCGTGGTCAACAGCGACCACAGCCATGCAGGTCCCGACCTGATCGGGCTGTGGGGTGGAGTTCCTGTCGACTATCTCCAATACGTGCACGACCAGACCGTCCGCGCCCTCGACGTCGCGTACGGTCGGCGCGTCCCCGCGCAGCTCCTCGTCGGCAGCGACACGCCGACCATCCCCACCCCCGCCGCGGGTGGCTACATCCCCGGCACGGCGACGCCCGGCGAGAACATGGTGCACAGCCAGTTCGCCCCCGACTCCAACACCGGCTACGACGACAGCGCCGTCGACACCGAGCTGCGCGTGCTCCAGGCCGTGGACGCCAGGGGCCACATGCTGGGCACCCTGATCAACTACGCGGCCCACGCCACGGTGATGGGCGGCGGCAACGTGCTCTACTCGGCCGACTGGCCCGGACGCGTTGCCCGGGCAACGGAAACCGCGCTCGGCGAGCCGGTGGCGGTGACCATGGTCGCCGACGTGGGCCGCAGCCAGCCGCCGCGGCCGCACTCCAACCCGAAGTGCGACCAGCCCGGCCAGGAGTCCTGCGACGTCGACGGGCTCGACACCTACACGCACCTGCTCGCGCCCTGGGTGGTGCAGGCGGTGGCGACGGCGACACCGGTGCACGGCAGCGGCGTCTCCGGCAGCGAGGTGATGACCCGCGAAGCGGGCACCAACGGCGCGCTGATCGGCGTGTCGTACACCGGCGAGGTTCCGGTGCGCGGCTACGGCGCCTATCGCTCGGCGACGCCGCCGTGGTTCACCGGCACGGTGGTCGGCACCTTCGTGTCGGCGCACCGCATCGGCGACGTGCTGCTCACCGCCGCACCCGGCGAGGCGTATCCGGACATTCGCTTCGGCGTCAAGAACAGCGTCGGCGGGGTGCAGTCGCTGTTCACCTTCGGGCTGGCCAACGACCAGCTCGGCTACCTGATCGCGCCGGCCACGGAGTACCAGTGGATCGTGGCCAGCAACCCCACCAACGACAACGCTTTCTTCAACGTCGCCGCGCAGTATGGCGACCACGTGATGTGCACGCAGACCGCGCTCGCCGAATCGCTCGGCTTCGCCGCCAGCGGCAACACCGCGCCCTACGGCAGCAAGGCACCCGCCCCGCCGTGCGCCGCGCTCACCGCGTCCGACCTGCTGCCCACCGGCCCGACGCCGCAACAGCCCTGGCCGTTCGGCGACGGCACCGCCCTGCCCTCACCCGCCCCGCAGTAAGGCGCCGGCTACGGCGCCTCGCTGACCAGCTTAGCCAGCTCCGAGAGCAGATGCGCGCGGTCGCCCTCACAGTATCGCACCGCCTCGTCGATGCTGTTGTTTCCGGCGCGGATGTTGGGACCCCAGTAGTGCAGGAAGCGCAGGTTGTAGCGGATGTCCTCGACCTCCGTGCTGACGCTCGCCGGTTCGGCGGGCAACTGCTGGAGGTCCGCCAGGGCCTTGGCCGACGCGACATCCATAGCGTCCAATGCGGTGGCGCAAGCGTCGAGGGTGCCGGTGCAGGCGGCCTTGACCGACGGGAGGGCGTTCAGGTCGGCGGTCAGCATCGTGACGTAGCGCTGCACCAGTGAGTGCGCATCCACCGTGGGACTTGGCGCCGCCGTCGCGCTGAGTGTTGCACTCGTCGCGGGAGTACCCGATCCGCTCCCGCAAGCAACAGCAGACAGCGCACCGACCCCCAGAAGCGCCCGCCGCAGCATCATCCTCAGTCGACCGTCACCTGCTCGGCGTCGCGGGCGCCGACGAGGATGGACATGTTGCCGCTGGGATGGCGGTTCTCGTACATGAGCTGGTGCGCGGTGCCCACGTCGGAGAACGAGAACACCTGCGACAGGCAGGGATCGACCTCACCGCGCGTGACCATCTCGTTGAAGGCCGCGCACTGCTCGTCGTTGGCGAAGTGCGAGCCCTGCAGGCGCTTCTGCCGCATCCACAGGTAGCGCAGGTCGACGGTGGCCAGGTACCCCGTGGTGCCGGCGCACACCACCACCATGCCGCCGTTGTCGACGACGACGATCGAGGTGGGGATGGTCGACTCGCCGGGGTGCTCGAAGACGATGCGCGGCGAGCGGCGCTCACCGACGACGTCCCAGATCGCCTTGCCGAAGGCGCGCGCGCCCTTGAGCCACTTGCCATACGCCGCGTCGTCGCGCCAGTCGGGCATGGGGCCCCAGTGGTCGAAGTTGCGGCGGTCGATGTAGCCGATGGCGCCGAGGTTCTTGGCGTACTCGCCCTTCTCCTCGCCCGACACCACGGCGACGGGCAGCGCGCCCTTGGCGCGCGCGATCTGGATGGCCTGCGAGCCGAGGCCGCCGCTGCCGCCCCAGACCAGCACCACGTCGCCGGCGGCGACGGTGTGCGGCTCCCAGCCGCAGAGCATGCGGTACGCGGTGGCGCCGACCAGCATGTAGGCGGCGGCCGCGGCCCAGGGAAGCTGCGGCGGCTTGGGCAGGAGCTGGTGCGCCTGCACCTTGGTGTACTGCGCGAACGAGCCCCAGTTGGTCTCGTAGCCCCAGATGCGGTTGCTCGGCGCCACGATGGGGTCCTTGCCGGCGACCACCCAGGGATCGGCCGGGTCCCACACGCCGCAGTGGATGACCACCTCGTCGCCGACCTTGACGTTGGTGACGCCCGCGCCGACCGCCCAGACGATGCCCGACGCGTCGCTGCCGCCGATGTGGAACGGCTCCTGCTCGCCCGCCTTCTGCCGCGCCGCGACCACGTCGACGGGACGGCCCAACGCCGCCCACACGTTGTTGTAGTTGACGCCGGCGGCCATCACGTAGACCAGCGCCTCGCCCGGCCCGGGCAGCGGCGTGTCGACCTCCTCCACCGCGAAGGCGGCGGACGGCTCGCCGTACCGCTCGGGACGGATGAGCTGCGCCAGCATGCGCTCGGGCACGATGCCGAGCGGCGGCATCTCACCGAGCTGCGTCATCTCCAGCCTGTCGAGCATCCTGGGCGAACCCTCCACACACATCGTCGACGCCGCAAACTCCCCGGCGGTCGCCGCACCGAGGACGATACACAACGGGCACTTTGCCGCGCCTCGACGCAGCGCGTCACAACTCGGCGGCCGCCTCGGGCATGTCGATCACCTCCAGCACCGGCGCACGCGACCCGGAGGAGCGGTAGCGCCACAGCTCGGGATTGGTCAGCGCCACCAGCCCCACGCCGAGCAGCACCGCGACGCCGCCCGAGACGATCGACACCGCCGGGCTGAAGGCGCTGGCCACCGCACCGGCCTCGATGTCGCCGAGGCTCGGCCCGCCCACCACCACCATCGAGAACACCGCCGACACGCGCCCGCGCAGCCGGTCCGGGGTGACCGTCTGCATCACCGTGCTGCGCACCACCGCCGACCACGAATCCGCCGCGCCGCCCACCCCCAGGGCGAGCAGCGCCACCCACAGCGACGGCGCCAGCCCCAGCCCGATCACGGAAATGCCCCACACCACAACGGTGACCACCACCACGCGGCCCTGCCGCCGCGAGTGGCTCACCCACCCCGACGACAGCGCCGCGAGCATCGCGCCCAGGCCCATCGACGAGGACAGCAGCCCCAGCGCCACCGGTCCCGACTTGTAGACAGAGGTGGCCAGAACCGGATACAGCGCGCGGCGCATGCCGAAGACCATGGCCACGATGTCGGCGGCGAAGCCGCCCAGGACGATGCGCTGCCGCCAGGTGTAGACGAGCCCTTCGCGGATCGAGCGCAGCACCGGCTCGCGTTGACCGCCGCGCGGCGGCTGGGCCGAGATGGCGATGGCCGCGCCGATCGCCGCCGCGAAGGTGAGCACGTCCACCGAGTACGCCGCGCCCACCCCCGCGGTGGCCACGATCACCCCGCCCACCGCCGGCCCGACGATCACCGTCATGGTGAACGCCGAGATGTTGAGCGCGATCGCCGACGGCACCAGCAACGGCGGCACCAGGTTGGGGATGGTGGCGCTGCGTGTCGGCTGGTCCACCGCCGAGAACGACGAGCTCAGCGCCGCCACCACGTAGAGGTAGCCGACCGTGCTCCAGTGGCCGAAGGCGCCCACCGCAAGCAGCGTCGAGCAGGCGGCCATGCCGCAGTTGGTGGCGATCAGCAGCTTGCGGCGGTCGACCTGGTCGGCGATCGCCCCGCCCATCAGCGACAGCGCCACGAGGGGGCCGAGCTGGGCCAGCCCCAGCGCGCCCACCGCCAGCGAGGAGTGGGTGAGCAGGAACACCTGGTAGGGCAGGGCGACGATGGTGATCTGCCGCCCCACCACGCTGACCAGGTTGCCGCTCCAGAGCAGGCGGTAGTCGCGGGAGACGCGCAGCGGGGTCAGGTCGGTGGCCACCGTGGCGAGCACACGCCGAGCGCGGCCACGGCGGCGGGAGGGCTGAGGGTCGTCCACACTCACAGCGCGGAGGATTCTCCCGCCCCGGAGCCCCCGGCCGCCCGTTTAGGATGGCCGGCGATGACGCCGCTCCTGGCCGCCACCGTGAACTGCGACCCCAACGGCTTCTTCCAGGTCGTCTGCACCGCGATCCGCGACCGCGGCTTCTCCGGCGCCGACGTGCTCGGGGTGGCCGCGCAGGACATCCTCCAGGCGCTGGTGGCCTTCGTCGTGGTGATGGCGGTGGGCCGCTTCCTGCGCGGCGTGGTGCTGCGCGCCCTGCACCGCACCAGCGCCGACGCCCAGGTGCGCACCCTGGTCAACAACGTCTTCACCATCCTCACCCTGACCGTCGCCGTCCTCGCCGCGCTGACCGCGGGGGGCCTCAGCGTCAGCGTGCTGCTCACCTTCGGCGGGCTCACCTCACTGGCCCTGGGCCTGGCCTTCCAGGACCTGCTGCGCAACATCCTCGCCGGCATCTTCCTGCTCATCGAGCGGCCCTTCCGCATCGGGGACTGGATCACCGTCGGCGACCAGAGCGGCTCGGTGCAGACCATCGAGCTGCGCACCACCGCGCTGCGCACCGCCGACGGCAGGCTGGCCATCCTGCCCAACCTGGCCGCCTTCAGCGGCACCGTGGTCAACTCCACCGCCTACGACATGCGCCAGTTCAGCGTCGCGGTTCGCCTGCCGCCGGGGGCCGGCCTGGAGCAGGCGATGCGCACCGTGCGCGAGGTGGTCGGGAAGACCGAGGGCGTGGTCGCCGAACCCAAGCCCTTCGTCCAGCCGCGCCTCGACGCCGACGGCGGGGTCACCCTGACCGTCCGCTACTGGGTGGAGTACCGCTCCCACGACCCCGACGCGCTCAGCGCCGCGCTGGTCACCGCGCTGTACGAGGCGCTCGGCCCCTGGCCGCCGCCCGCGCCCTCGACGCAGCCGGGGGTCACGGCGGGCTGACCGCCCGGCCACCTGCAAGAAACCGGACCCTCCCGGCGTCTGCCTTGGTGATCACTGCGCCGCCAGGCGGTCCGCGAGGAACGCCGGCCTGCGCGAGGGGAATGGGTCCAGGGAGCAGTCCCGGGGAGCGCGATCCCCGGGACGCCGCTCCGCCTCAGCCGCGCTGGGCCATGGCCACGTAGGCTCGGCGCGGCTCGCCCTTGTAGATCTGCCGCGGCCGGGCGATCTTCTGCTCCGGGTCGTTGAGCATCTCCTCCCACTGGGCCAGCCAGCCGGCGGTGCGCGGGATGGCGAAGAGCACCGGGAACATGTCGGTGGGAATGCGCAGCGCCTGGTAGATCAGCCCGCTGTAGAAGTCGATGTTGGGGTACAGCTTGCGCGACACGAAGTACTCGTCCTCGAGCGCCACCTTCTCCAGCTCCAGCGCGATGTCGAGCAGCGGGTTGGTGCCGGTGATCGCGAAGACCTGGTCGGCCATCTGCTTGATCACCTTGCCGCGCGGGTCGAAGTTCTTGTAGATGCGGTGGCCGAAGCCCATCAGCCGCTCGTCGCCGCGCTTGACGCCGTCGATGAAGCCGCGCACGTTGGCTTTGTCGCCGATGCGCTCGAGCATGCGCAGGACCGCCTCGTTTGCTCCACCGTGCAATGGTCCGTAGAGCGCGGCGATGGCGGCCGCGGTGGTCGAGTAGGGGTCGGGTTCCGACGAGCCGACCGAGCGCATCGCGTTCGCCGAGCAGTTCTGCTCGTGGTCGGCGTGGAGGATGAAGAGCACGTCCAGGGCATGCTCGATCTCCGGGATCGGCCGGTAGCGCGGCTCGACCATCTTGAACATCATCGACAGGAAGTTGCCCACGTAGCCGAGCTCGTTGTCGGGCAGCACGTAGGGGAATCCCATCGAGTGCCGGTAGCACATCGCCGCCAGGGTGGGCATCTTGGCGATCAGCCGCCAGATCGAGATGCGCCGCTGCTCGGGGTCCTTGATGCGCGTGGCCTGCGGGTAGAAGGTGGCCAGCGAGCCCACCGTGGAGAGCAGCATGGCCATCGGGTGGGCGTCGTGGTGGAAGCCGCCCATGAACCGCTTGACGTTCTCGTGGACCATCGTGTGCACGGTGATGTCGTGCTCCCACTCGCGCTCCTGCGCGGGGTCGGGCAGCTCGCCGTGGACCAGCAGGTAGGCGACCTCCAGGAAGGTGCTCTTCTCGGCCAGCTCCTCGATGGGGTAGCCGCGGTACAGCAGCACGCCCTTGTCGCCGTCGATGTAGGTGATGCGCGACGTGCACGACGCGGTGTTGAGGAAGGCGGGGTCGTAGGACAGCAGGCCGGGGTCGTCCTCGGCGGCCTTGATCCTGCGCAGCTCGGTGGCGCGGATGGCACCGTCCTGGATGGGGATCTCGTAGGTCGCGCCGGTGCGGTTGTCGGTGACCGTCAGGGTGTCGGACATGGCTGCGGAGTCTGGCACGGCTGCACCGCCCGTCCGGGTAGGCTGCCGTGGTGAGCGATCGACCGTGGGGATTCGCGGGCGCCATGGGGGTGCGCGTCGTCGAAGGGGGTGGCGGCACGGCCGTGGTGGAATGCGAGGTCGGCCCCGACCACCTCAACCGCGGCGGCACCGTCCACGGTGGGGTGGTGGCCACCCTGGTCGACGTCGCCGTGGGGGTGGCGCTGCACACCATGGACCCCGAGGGGACGCGGCGGCCGATGGCCACCACCGACCTCAACGTCGCCTTTCTGCAGCCCTCGAGCATCGGGCCGCTGAGCTGCCGGGCGCGGATCCGCCGCCGCGGGCGGTCGCTGGCGGTCGGCGAGGCCGAGGTGACCGACGGGGCGGGGCGGCTGATGGCGGTGGGCCGGGCCACCTACCTGGTGGGCGGGGCGCGGCCCGCCGCGGGGGGCGTCGAGGTCGACGACGCGCTGGGAATGCCACCCGCCGACTGAGCCAGTGTTTGCTGACCGCCGGTCAGTGCGTGGGTCCAATCCTGTGTGTCCCTTCGTGGCTGACTTGCGGTCAGGGTTTCGTCGCGTCACAAAGGGTGTTTGGCCGTGATAATGACCACGCGCGCGATCGGCGCAATGCCCTTGTGTGGCGCGCGAAATCCCTGATCATCAAGGAGATGGCCGGCGGACCATGAGTGATCTCTTCGGCGGGGCGCGTCGCCATGGGACGACGCGCGAGCGCATCCTCAATGCAGCCAATGAGCTGTTCGCCCACCAGGGTTTCGCGCGCGTCTCGATGCGCGCGGTGGCCGGCGCGGCGGGCGTCACCAAGCCCGCGCTGTACTACTACTTCAAGGACAAGGAGTCGCTGTTCGAGGAGTGCCTCGCCGACTTCAACGAGCAGATGAGGGCGACCATGCGCGCCGCCACCACCCAGCCCGGCGCCTTCGACACGCGCATCCGCGCCGTGGCCGAGGCATTGCTCGCCGGGTCGCCGTACCACCCGGTGCGCATTCACGAGGAGCTCGCCGAGCACGTCTCCGGCGGCCTGCGCCGCCGCCTGCGGGCCACCTTCCAGACCGTGGTGGTGGCGCCGGTGACCGACCTGTTCACCGACCTGCAGCGCCACGGCGAGCTCCGCGACGGGATCACCCCGGCGATGGCGGCGGCGGCGCTGATCGGCACCTGCATTGCCTTCATGCCGCCCAGCAACGGCGACATGTGGCAGCCCATCCCGCTGACGGGCGTCGAGGTGCCGCGGCCCGCCGAGGTGGTGGCGACGCTGGTGCTGCGCGGGGTGGCGGGCTAGCGGCGGCGGAGGCGCCTGACCCGCTACCGGTGCGCCGAGCTATCCTCCACCAGCCCATGCCCCACATCCCCGACGCGCTCCGCGAGGCGTCCGAGCTGCTGCTCGACCGCCGCTCCCTGATCGACCGGCCGCTCGCCGAACGGCTGGCGTCCCTGCCCGACGAGCACCTCCCCGAGCTGATCCAGCTCGCCCACCAGGTGCGGCTGGCCTGGATGGGCCCCGCGGTGGAGGTGGAGTCGATCATCAGCGCCAAGACCGGCGGCTGCCCCGAGGACTGCACCTTCTGCTCGCAGTCGGCGCGCTACGCCACCGACGTGGTGCGCGAGCCGATGCTGCCGACCGACCAGTTGGTCGAGCTGGCGCGGCAGACCCGCGAGATGGGCGGGACGGAGTTCTGCATCGTGGTCGCGGTGCGCGGACCCGACGAGCGGATGATGAGCAACGTCATCGCGGCGGCGCAGGCGATCCGCGAGGCGGTGGACATCGAGGTCGCCGCGTCGCTGGGACTGCTCAAGGACGGGCAGGCCGAACGCCTTGCCGCAGCAGGGATTCACCGCTACAACCACAACCTCGAAGCGGGCCCGCGCTTCTTCCCGCAGATCTGCACGACGCACTCCTTCGAGGACCGCGTGCGCACCTGCCGCGCGGTGGTCTCCGCGGGGATGGAGCTGTGCAGCGGCGGCATCTTCGGCATGGGCGAGACCTGGGACGACCGGCTCGACCTCGCCTTCGTGCTGCGCGACCTGGGGGCGCGGGAGATCCCCTGCAACTTCCTCAACCCGCGGCCGGGCACGCCGCTCAGCGACGAGGCGCTGATGCGGCCGCTCGACGCGCTGCGCTGCGTCGCGGTGTACCGCTGCGTGATCCCCGATTCGGTGCTGCGCTACGCGGGTGGGCGCGAGGTGGTGCTGCGCGACCTGCAGGCCTACGGCATGCTCGCCGGGGCCAACGGGCTGATCGTCGGCAACTACCTGACCACCCTGGGGCGCAGCGCGGAGGTCGACCTGGCCATGCTCGCCGACCTGGGCATGCCCGTGGCCGCCACGCCGCTGACGGGGACCCGCGGGATGCGCACCATCCCGCTGCAGCCCGCCTAGCTCAGAGCGACCCGGGCCGGGCCAGCGCGATCGCCGTCGCCGCCATGCCCAGCGCGCCGACCCGCAGCGACTCCTCGTCGATGGTGAAGTCGGGCGCGTGGTGCATCGGGGGCATGCGGGCGCCGGGCGCGGCGCCGACGAAGAAGTGCACGCCAGGGACGCGCTGAAGGAAACAGCTCACGTCGTCGCTGGGCGGCATCGGCGGCAGCTCCAGCACCCTGTCCTCACCGAGCAGCGGCCGGCAGGCATCGCGCCAGAGCGCAACCGCCTGGGCGTCGTTGACCACCGCGGGCACCGCCTCGGGGAGCTGCGCGTCGACCTCGACGGAGAAGTCGCGGGCGACCTGCTCGCAGGCATCGTGCAGGCGGTCGAGGGTGACGGCGCGCTGCTCGGCGGTGAAGGTGCGGATGGTGCCCTCCAGCAGGGCGGTGCGCGGCACCACGTTGCTGGCCTGGCCGGCGCGGATCAACCCGGCGCTGCAGGCGCAGGCGATCTCCTCGTACTCCAGACCTTCTGCCACGGCCGGCAGCAACGTGGAGAGCGCGCTGACGGCGAGGACGACGTTGCCGTCGCGCCCCGCCATCGAGCCGTGGCCGCCGCGGCCGCCCAGGGCGATGCGGAAGAACTGCGCCGACGACATGGCGGTGCCGGCGCGGGCGCCGACCAGGCCGGTGGCCAGCAGGGTGGCCAGGTGCAGACTGACCATCCGGTCAGGAGCGGGCACGTCGAGCACGCCGCCGCGGACCATGTGCGGCGCGCCGGGGTCGGCGATGTCCTCCTCGGCGGGCTGGAAGAGCAGCACGTAGTCGCCGGGCAGCGACTCGGCGCGCGCCGCCAGCATCGAGGCGATGCCGAGCAGGATGGCGGTGTGGCCGTCGTGGCCGCAGGCGTGCATCACGCCGTCGGTTCGCGACCGCCAGGGGACGTCCACCTCCTCGACCAGCGGCAGCGCGTCGATGTCGGCGCGCAGCAGCACGGTGCGGCCCGGCCTGCCGCCGCGCAGCCGGTACACCGCGCCGGTGGGCGTGGGGCAGGGCAGCTCGTCGAGCCCGAGGGCGCGCAGCCGCGCGGTGACCAGCGTGGTGGTGCCGCTCTCGCGGTGCGACAGCTCGGGCTGCGCGTGCACGGCCCGGCGCGTGTCGACGATCTCGTCGAAACCCGCGTCCGCAAGGGAGCGAAGGTCGTCGGTGCTGAGTGGGGTCGCGGAGCTCATGTCGCGGGAAAAGTCTGCCGGACGCGGGTGCGCGCGTGCTCGGTTATGGTTCGGCACATGGCGACAGCCGCGGTGGCCGCCACCGGCCTGCACAAGAGCTTCGGCCCGGTCCGGGCGGTCGACGGCATCGACATGCGCATCGAGCCCGGCGAGATCGTCGCGCTGCTGGGGCCCAACGGCGCGGGCAAGACGACGACCATCGAGATGATCCTCGGCCTCAGCCATCCCGATCGCGGCTCGGTCGCCGTCTGCGGGATGAGCCCCGGCGAGGCGATCCGCCAGGGGCTGGTGGCGGCGGTGATGCAGACGGGCGGCCTGCTCAAGGACCTCACCGTCGCCGAGACCGTGCGGCTGACCGCGTCGCTCTTCGTCCAGACGCGCTCGGTGGACGAGGCGATGCGCCGCGCCGGCATCGCCGACATCGCCGACCGCATGGTGGGGCGCTGCTCCGGCGGGCAGCAGCAGCGGCTGCGCTTCGCCATGGCGCTGCTGCCCGACCCCGAATTGATGATCCTCGACGAGCCGACCGCGGGCATGGACGTGCAGGGCCGACGCGAGTTCTGGACGGCGATCCGGCAGGACGCCGACCGCGGCGGCACCGTGCTCTTCGCCACCCACTACCTGGAGGAGGCGGACGCCTACGCGGACCGGGTCATCCTGCTCCGCCAGGGCCGCATCGTCGCCGACGGCACACCGGGTGAGATCCGCGGCCTGGCGGCGGGGCGAACCCTGCGCGCCGTCCTGCCTGGCGCGGACCGGGCGGCGCTGGCGGCGCTGCCGGGGGTGCGCTCGGTGGAGATCCGCGGCGACCAGGTGCTCATCCAGGCGACCGACTCCGACGCGGTCGCCCGCCACCTGCTCACCACCACCGCGGCCCGGGACGTCGAGATCACCGCGCACAACCTGGAGGACGCCTTCATCGAGCTGACCGCGGACGACGCGACCTCCGTGGCGGTGGCGTCGTGAGCAGCGACGCGACGGTGGCGCGGCCCATCGCGGCGCGCCGGGTTCCACCGCTGGGCGGCTTCAACGTGACGTTCCTCGGCATCGAGGTGCGGCGCCTGCTGCGCAACCGGCGCACCGTCGTGTTCAGCGTGGTGTTGCCGGTGGTCTTCTACCTGCTTTTCCGCAACCCCAGCAGGCGCGGCGGGTCCACCATCGAGGGCGCCCACGTCGACGCCTTCGTCATGGTCAGCCTGGGCGTGTACGGCGCCATCGCGGCTTCGACCTCGGCGGGCGCCATGGTCGCGGTGGAGCGCGCCCTCGGATGGAGCCGCCAGCTGCGGGTGACGCCGCTGCGGCCACTCGCGTACATGGCCATCAAGGTGCTCACCGCGATGGTGCTGGGCGCGCTCTCGGTGGTCGTCGTGTTCGTGGCCGGTGCCGTCACCGGCGTGAGCATGTCCGCGTCGGTATGGATCCTCTCCGGGCTGCTCGCCTGGTGCGCCGCGCTGGTCTTCGCGTCCTTCGGGGTGCTGATGGGCTACCTGCTGCCGTCGGAGAACGTGATGCAGTACCTCGGGCCGCTGACCACGCTGGCGGCGTTCTTCGGCGGCGTCCTGGTCCCGCTGACCGTGCTGGGCGCGACGTTTCAGAACATCGCCCAGTACACGCCGGCGTGGGGCATCGGCCAGATCGCCCACGCCCCGCTGGTGGGCAGCGGATACAGCGCGGGCGCGATCGCCAACCTGCTCGGCTGGACGGCGGCGTTCGTGCTGGGCGCGGCGCTGCTCTTCCGGCGCGACACCCAGCGCGTCTGAGCCCGGCGTCAGACCGCCTGGAGGATCTCGCCGCGCAGGCCGGGGAACTTCTTCAGGTAGTCGGCGCGCTCCGACTTGAAGCGCTCGACCAGCGCGTCGTACTCGTCCATGCGGCCCTGGCGCTCGTAGAGCTTGCGCGGCTGGAGCAGCTCGGCGTCGTCGACACCGGGGATGGCGCTGGCCACCTCGTAGTCGAAGTCGGGATCCCGCTCCCAGGTGATGGTGCCCTCGGCGATGCCCTTGACCACGGCGCTCGACACCGGGATGGTCATCTTCTTGCTGCGCTCGTCCTGCGCGCCACCGCCGATGCGGCCGGTGTTGAGCAGGAAGACCTCGAAGCCGGCGTCGTCGAGCAGCTCGAGGAAGCGGTTGCCCTGCATCGCGTGCAGCAGCGGGAAGAACGGGTTGGTGCCGGGGACGCGCAGGAACTTGCCCATCTCGTCCTTGCCGCCGGCGCTGGTGCCCTGCGTCTCGCCGAGCATGAAATAGGCCGCCGCTTGCTCTCGGTTGAGGCGGGCGACCGCCGGGATGATGTTCTCGTTGCGGTTGAGGATGAGCAGCTGGTTGACCTTCTTCAGCTCGCGCGCATCCTTGGCGATGCCCAGCGCCGACATTCGGAAGACGGCGCGGCCGTTCTGGGTGTAGCTGGTGTCGAAGAAGTCGGTGGCGCCCTTGTCGTCCTGGGAGACGTTCTCCAGGTAGGCCTCGGGCTTGGTCACCGCGCCGTGGATGGCGGGCTCGTCCTTGGGGTCGAGGGCGAAGGTCTTGGCGAAGCAGCCGTTCTCGGTGGCGACGACGTGGCCGCCGGGGTAGAGGGCGACGAAGTCGTCCTGCACCGGCTGGCTGTTGTTCTGCCGGGTGAACGTGGTGGTGGTCTTGCCCGTGCCGCTGAGGCCGACGATGAGCATGGTCTGGTCGCCGCGCGGGGTGGGGATGGTCTTGCAGCCCGCGTGCAGGGCCAGGCCACCGCGCGTGTAGGTCAGCGCGTTCCACATGCGCAGGCCGCCTTTCTTCGACTCGCCGAAGTAGTCGGAGTTGAGCACCCGGGTGACCCCGGCGTCGAGGTCGACGGCGATGATGCGGTCGTTGGGGTAGCCGGGCGCCTGCAGGTTGGGCGTGTAGATGATGGTCAGCTCGGGCTCCCAGTCGGGACCGCCCGCGCCCTCGTTGTCGAAGTAGAGGGCCTGCTGCATGCCCGCGATGTTGGCGTTGCCCTGCTCGATGAAGAGCCGGGCGGGGACGCGGTACTTGGGGTCGTTGCCGACGTAGCCGTCGATGACCAGCATGTCCTGGCCGGCGACGTACTCGTCCTGCAGCTTGGCGATGCGCTCACCCTCGGCGCGGGTGATGGTCTGGTCGCTGTGGTTCTCGGGGGTGTCGGTGACCACGTAGGTGCTCGCCTTGCTGCGCGAGTCGACCCGGGTCTGCACGTTGAGGTTGCCGTGCTCCGTGCGCCGCGCGTTGGGCATGCGGGCGGTCAGCTCCTGCAACTCTTCCGGGCTCGGGTTCCAGAGAACCGATTTCGCCTTCGGAAGGCTTGCGCGACGGGAACGGATGACTTCGGTCATGACACCTCCACACCTCGACGTGGGTGTGCCTGAGCGCGGCGTCATCATCTCCATCAGTCGCGCTGGCACGGGCCCGGGCGGCACGGCTAGAAGCAGCCCGGTCGCCGAGTTCACTGTCTACGAGCGAGTGTAGCAGGGTCGCTGTTTCGCCCGATGTACACAGGGCTGTATGATTGGCGAACATACGTGCCGCGGGGTGGGTAGTACGCTTCGCCGTCCATCCCGGTCGCGCAGGTCGGTCATCGGAGAGGTTGCCATGAGCCAGACGCAGGTCGCCGCATCCCCGTCCACCCTGGCGCGCGACGACTCCTGGGTCTGGTTCAACGGCGACTTCGCCCGCTACCGCGACGCCAAGCTCGGCCTGATGACCCACGCCCTGCACTACGGCACCGGCTGCTTCGAGGGCATCCGCGCCTACTGGTCGGAGCCGGCCGGCAAGCTCTACACCTTCCGCCAGCCCGAGCACTTCGACCGGCTGCGCAACAGCGCCAAGATCCTGCACATGTCGCTGCCGCTCTCCACCGCGCAGATGTGCGACATCACGACCGAGCTGCTGCGCCGCAACGGCTACCGCGAGGACGTGTACATCCGGCCGCTCTGCTACAAGGCGTCCGAGGAGGTCGGCGTCCGCCTGCACAACCTGGAGGACGGCTTCCTCATCTACACCACGCCCTTCGGCGCCTACGTCGACGTCGACAAGGGCATCCGCTGCATGGTCTCCACCTGGCGCCGCGTCGACGACAACGCCGCCCCCGCCCGCGCCAAGTGCACCGGCATCTACATCAACTCCGCGCTGGCCAAGACCGAGGCCGTGGAGAACGGCTTCGACGAGGCGATCATGCTCACCAACGAGGGCCACGTCTCCGAGGGCAGCGCGGAAAACCTGTTCATCGTTCGCGGCGGCCAGTTCATCACCCCGCCGGAGACCGACAACATCCTCGAAGGCATCACCCGCGCGACGATGATGCAGCTGATCACCGAGGAGCTCGGGCTCGACGTGGTGCAGCGCCCCATCGACCGCAGCGAGCTCTACGTTGCCGACGAGATGTTCCTCTGCGGGACCGGCGCGCAGGTCTCTCCGGTCGTGGAGATCGACCGCCGCACCATCGGCGACGGCGAGCCCGGGCCGCTGACGATGCGCCTGCAGTCGATGTACTTCGACATCTGCAAGGGGCAGAACGCCAAGTACAGGGACTGGCTCACCGCAGTCTGAGGACCGCCTCGGCAGAGGGTCCGTCTACCGGCGGCGGAGCAGCTCGGCTGCCCGGGTGCGGAGGAGTTCGGCGGTGCGGGTGCGCGACTCGTCGGGGTCGAGGCCTGGGGCGAGGGTAATGGCCTCGGCGTAGAGCGCGTCGACGGGCGGCTCGACCGAACCGGCGAGTGCGACGCAGGGGACGCCTGCCGCGGCGGCGCGACGGGCCACCTCGGCGGGTGCCTTGCCCTCGGCGGTCGAGGCGTCGAGGCGGCCCTCGCCGGTGAGGACCAGGGAAGCGCGGGCGATGGCCGCGTCGAGGGCGACGGCGTCGCAGACCAGGGCGGCGCCGGGGTGCAGCGTGGCGCCGCAGACCGCGGCGAGGGCGAAGGCGCAGCCTCCGGCCGCGCCCATGCCCGGCTGGTCGGCGAGAGCCTCGGCACCGAGGACCGAGGCCCAGCGCGCCAGGCCGCGCTCCAGCGCGATGGCCTGGTCGGGCGAGGCGCCCTTCTGTGGCGCGAAGACGGCGGCGGCGCCGCGCGGGCCCAGCAGTGGGCTGCGCACGTCGACGGCCACGTCGATGCGGCAGGTCCCCAGCCGCGGGTCGAGGCTGGTGAGATCGATGGCGGCGAGGTGTTCCAGGACGCCGCCGCCGGGGGCGAGGGCGCCGCCCGAGGCGTCGAGCAGCCGGCCGCCCAGGGCCACCACCATCCCCGCCCCG